>OGNV01000101.1_pt1 | contig 83472 bp, 97 predicted proteins | sample 1573561 | NCBI WGS metagenome assembly OGNV01 (sample SAMEA2581892, study PRJEB24529) | metagenome | biome: Human gut stool | place: China | collected 2011
GAAAGATGTTTACCTATATATCCGGTAGCTCCGGTCATTGCTATATTCATCTTGATTCGTTGTTTATTTTAACTCTATTAGAAAAACGTATAAAATGCAAGAAAAGTTCTTTGAAAAAAGCAAAATGAGGTTATCTTTGCAAGATAGACGTAAACATTGAAGCATCCAAAAAGGTTATAAAATGAAAAGACAAATGAAAATCAACTATATTCTTACACTTATATTAGTATTTTGCATCGGTGCTTCCATCCCAATATTGACAGGCAGCAGCCAAGTGAACGAACAACATTCCGCCAAATCGGAAGTGCCTTATTGTGTCACTCCGCCTACTGTTCCCACACAGGTCACCTTCGACGGGGAAACGATCGACCTCCGGCGCTATGACCGCCGCGAACGGATGGACCGTGAGATGATGGCCTTCACCTATATGCACTCCACCACCATGTTATTAATCAAGCGTGCCAACCGTTACTTCCCCATCATCGAACCGATACTGAAAGCAAACGGTATTCCTGATGACTTCAAATACCTGATGGTCATCGAGAGCAATCTGAACAACATCGCACGCTCTCCGGCAGGAGCAGCGGGTCTGTGGCAATTTATGCCTGCCACCGGACGGGAATTCGGGTTGGAAGTGAACGATAACGTAGACGAACGCTATCATATTGAAAAAGCAACCGTTGCCGCCTGCAAATACTTCAAACAAGCGTATGCCAAATATGGCGACTGGATGGCTGTCTCCGCCGCCTATAACGCCGGACAGGGACGCATCTCCTCCCAACTTGAAAAGCAGTTGGCAAGTCATGCCATGGACTTATGGCTGGTAGAGGAAACTTCCCGCTACATGTTCCGCCTGCTGGCAGCCAAAGAGATATTCAATAACCCGCAACGTTACGGATTCCTCTTGAAACGGGAACATCTGTATCCGCCTATTCCTTATAAAGAGGTAACCGTCAACACTTCTATCGACGATCTGAACGACTACGCAAAGTCACAGGGAATCACCTATGCCCAACTCCGTGATGCCAACCCCTGGCTGCGCGACACTTCATTGAAAAACAAGACCGGAAAGACATACATTCTCTATATTCCCACACAAGAGGGAATGTATTACAACCCGCAAAAGACCGTTGCCTACAATAAACAGTGGGTTATCGACTAAAAAGGCTTTTTCTTTAATTCCGGCCAAACACTATTGATATGAAACTGAAAGAAAGAATCCATCGTTTTTTGCATGACGAGAAACTGAAACGAAAGTTATACGTCATCATCTTCGAATCGGACACCCCTGCCGGGAAATTGTTCGACGTGATTCTTATCGCCTGTATTCTGGTCAGCGTATTGCTCGTCATCATCGAAAGTCTGAAAGGACTTCCCACCTATCTGACGACTCCGTTCGTCATTATGGAATTCCTTTTCACCGGCTTCTTTACTTTCGAATACCTGACGAGGATCTACTGTTCACCCCGTCCCCGGAAATACATATTCAGCTTTTTCGGTATCGTAGACTTACTGGCCACGTTGCCTCTTTACATCGGCCTGCTCTTCCCGGGCGCCCGTTATCTACTCATCATCCGTGCCTTCCGCCTGATACGTGTATTCCGCGTCTTCAAGCTTTTCAACTTTCTGAATGAGGGGGAACGGCTGCTCACTGCCTTGCGTGAAAGTAGTAAGAAGATTGCAGTGTTCTTCTTGTTTGTCGTCATTCTGGTGACTTCCATCGGAACGCTAATGTATATGATTGAAGGAACGCAACCCAACTCCCAGTTCAACAATATCCCGAACAGCATCTATTGGGCTATCGTCACCATGACTACCGTAGGTTATGGAGATATTACTCCCGCCACCGGCCTCGGAAAATTCCTTTCCGCCTGTGTCATGCTGATCGGTTACACGATTATTGCCGTACCCACAGGTATCGTATCTGCCTCCATGATGAAAGAGTATAAACGCAGGAGAGACAAAGAATGTCCCAACTGCCATCGCTCCGGACACGAAGATAATGCAGAGTTTTGCAAATATTGCGGCCACAGCCTGAACCCATCCGAAACCAAAGCGGAAGAGAAATAAATCCTCTACGATCTACGCCGGACGAAATGCTCGAATAAGACAATGAAAACGCATCCCACAGCATAGCAGGCAATATCTCCCCAATCGAACGTAGAACCCAGCACAATTCGGGCTACGCGGTTCGTAATACCCAATGTTTCCACCAGCTGGAAGTATTGCAACACTTCTACGAAACAGGCAAAAAGAAAGACATAAAATGGCATCCGCGGAATACCCGTCGGTAGAAAGATACGTACAAAGCTATATACCAGCACTACAACCAGCATATCTCCAACATAGGGACGTATGAAACGGTCGCGCACATACAAAGCTATCAACACCTCAATACAGAAGATCACCAGAAAGCTGATTATATAAAAAATTCTTTTCTTCATTATTTGCTCGGTCGCGGGATTAAACATTTATTTGAATCTGCGAATATACGATAAAATGAATTGGATACGTTCAAATATTACTAAATGATTGATACAAAAAGGGGAAATAATTGTATATTTATAGTCCTAAGCATTTTTCCACAAACAATAAAAAACAGAAAGGAGATTGAACACATGATGTTGAATATGGATTTTGTAATCCGTTTATTGGTCGCCGGAATACTGGGAACCATCATTGGACTGGATCGTGAATACCGTGCCAAAGAAGCCGGATACCGCACTCATTTTCTCGTGTCGCTAGGTAGTGCTTTGATTATGATTGTTTCCCAATACGGATTTCAGGAAATTATAAAAGAAAGTAGTGTCACACTCGATCCCAGTCGGGTGGCGGCACAGGTTGTCAGCGGTATCGGATTTATCGGTGCAGGAACCATCATCTTTCAAAAACAGATTGTACGCGGACTGACTACCGCCGCAGGAATCTGGGCAACAGCAGGTATCGGCCTGGCGGTAGGTGCAGGAATGTACACCATCGGTATTGCCGCCACGGTGTTAACCCTCGTCGGACTGGAACTACTTAGCTATCTATTTAAAAGCATCGGAATGAAAAGCTCGATGGTTTCTTTCTCAACTCCCAACAAAGACATACTGAAACAGATAGCGGACAGATTCAACTCTAAAGACTACCTGATAGTCTCTTACGAGATGGAAACGCAACACACGGGTGAAACAGAATATTATCAGGTTACGATGGTTATCAAGTCGAAGCGAAATAATGATGAAGGGCATCTGCTTTCGCTGATACAGGAGTTTCCGGATGTAACGGTGCAAAGGATTGAATAAGAGAAAAGTACATATAACTCCTTTAAAAAAAACATCTCGAATGTTTCCATATATAGAACTATTTTCAGTACCTTTGCTACGTAAAAAATAAGAATATGGAAAAGATGAAGTTTTATACAGAAGAAGAAATTATAGATAAACATATAGGAAAGAAGGGAACTCTTGCACGTGATAAATTTGAAGAGGACTTACAATCTTTCCTTATTGGAGAAGCCATAAAAAAAGCCAGACAATCCAAAAATCTCACTCAAGAAGAACTAGGAAACCTGATAGGCGTACAAAGAGCCCAAATCTCCCGCATAGAAAGCGGGAAAAACTTAACTCTTTCCACGCTAGCTAAAGTCTTTAAAGCGATGGGTATAAGTGCCAAATTAGAAATAGACAATTTAGGGAAAGTTGCCTTATGGTGATTTTCACTTTTGCTTCTCCGTCAAATACTTCCAATAACGTACAGGCATATCCTGCCTGTGCTTTCTCGGATTCATGCGTTCTTTGATACAAATGGCCTTGAAATATGTCTTCCAAAGTTGTTGGAAAAGCTTCTCATCCTTGTCCATCAGGCTTTCGTCCAGCATCCCCGTAATCAAATGGGATTCACGGCTGTCATCATCAAACGAGATAGTTGTCACCTCCTGCAAATCATAATAAAATCCGTAACGGCGTTTCATGTCGTAAATAATCCACTTCTGATCGGCAAAACGGTCTTTGAAATGGTGAACGGTCAGCGGGAGCGCATTATACTGCGGTTCGAAAGCGGCAAAGAATGTACCGTCAGCAGCTTTCTGGAAACGGACAAATTGCATCAGGTGCACACGTTCGCCATCCACCTTCTTCCATATTTGCGCTAATTGCAAAACGTCCGGATCACCGAAATTGGTTTCAATAGAGCGGGGTGCATCGATTGCTTTACGGATATATCGAAAAATAAGTATTCCTATTTCCGGAAGTTCCGACAGCCAACTTTGCGTGAGGCAACCCAAAGCAGAAGAGGAAACTTTCTTCTGCAATCCCCGCCACACACGCCAGGCCTTTTCTTCATCGGTCACTACCGTATGCAGCTCATCACAGAATAAAGGCAAAGCATCTCCTTCCGACAACAAAGCATCGGGAAAAGTCTTGCGGAAATAGGCGTCGAACACAGCCGTCAGCAGCCCATCAAAGGTTTTATCGTAAATATAAACATTCATAAAAAACACCAAGCATATTTACTATTCGCCAAAATCAAGCAACAGCTGACGTTCATCCACTTTCTTTTTCGGTTTCGGCAACAATAAGCTGCGCACCCGTTGCGGAGAAAGTTCGTTCACTGTCTGCATCTGGAGAGGCAGTTCTTTGCAAGTGATGAAATATTGCGCTTTCTTCATCACCACTCCTATCTTCTTCAGTTCATAAAATCCCAGCCGCGAAAAACGACGGGAAGCAACAATCAGTTTCGCCGACTTCACCCCTACTCCCGGCACACGGAGCAACATTTCGTAGTCTGCCTTATTGATGTCGACAGGAAACTGTTCGGGATGGCGCAAAGCCCACGAAAGTTTCGGGTCTATTTCGAGATCGAGATCCGGATAAGAATCATCCACAATTTCATCTACCTTGAATTGATAAAAGCGCAATAACCAGTCAGCCTGATAGAGCCGGTTTTCACGTACCAGAGGCGGCTGTTTCAATGCCGGAAGACGCTTATCATACGTATTCACGGAAACGTAGCCCGAGTAATAGACACGTTTCATGGTGGGGCGCCCGTAAAGTGCCGACGAAAGAAAAAGAATATCTTTATCCGATTCGGAGGTAGCTCCCACAATCACCTGGGTACTTTGTCCCGCAGGTGCGAAACGGGGTGCGTGGCGAAACTTCTGCCGTTCTTCTTTACTCTCCAACACGCCTTGTTGAATGTATTTCATCGGAGCAAATACGCTTTTATGGTCTTTTTCCGGTGCAAGCAGTTTCAAATTTTCTTCTTTGGGAATTTCGACGTTGACGCTAAGACGATCGGCATACAATCCAGCTTCATTCACTAATTCGCGACTGGCTCCGGGAATACTCTTGAGATGGATATAACCGTTAAAACGGTACACTTGCCGCAAATCTTTGGCTACACGCACAAGTCTCTCCATTGTATAGTCCGGATTACGGACCACTCCGGAGCTAAGAAACAGCCCTTCGATATAGTTACGACGGTAGAATTCCATCGTCAGCTCCACCAATTCCGAAACGGAAAAGGTAGCGCGGGGAAGATCGTTGCTACGACGGTTGACGCAATAGGCACAATCGTAAATGCAATAATTGGTAAGCATGATTTTCAATAGCGAGATACATCGACCGTCCTCGGCAAAACTGTGGCATATCCCCCATCCTCCCACAGTGTTTCCCAGCGTTCCCGGCTTATTGGAACGCACCGTACCACTGGAAGAACAGGAAACATCGTACTTGGCAGATTCTGCAAGTATCTTCAGTTTAGCTAAGACGTTTTCGTTCATCATTCCCGATCTTGATTCTTTTCGCAAATATACGATTAATATTAAGAATACAAAAAACCCAGACTTTCACAAGCCCGGGTTTTTCTATATTCTTAAAAGACATCTTTTTATATTAGGAAAATGAGGGCGCTAGTTTTCACCTAGCAACAAATCAAAAAGATGTTTTTAGAATACTATGCGGGATACCTGTGGGAAATAAGGGAGGTATCCCTTTTGTTTCATATAAATTTATTCACGCCATGGCTCAAGTGTTACCGTGAGCGTTGTATTAGCGTTATCAATAGTACCCCCCCAACAAGAAGTAGCCTTTGCAATCACCTTAATAGTAATCTGATTTGCAAGCGCACTAAGTCCACCTACTGTTTCGGGATTAGCTTGAATGGTTCCTTCTTCATTATTAAGAATGAAATACTTACGTTTCACAGCATCAGCTGTATCTTCGTCAGTTTCATCAAAATCAAATACAAATTTCAAACCATTAACAGCCAAAGCTTCTTGTGCTTTATTAATTATTTCTGCATCTGAATTGATTCCCGAATAATAAGTTTCATCCATGCTAGGCCACATTTGCTTGTTATCTACATCTTTCCATACAAACCCAGAAGTAAGTGAAGCAGGTTTGGTTCTATCTGCAATAGATATTACAGGAGAGTCAGTCGGTACAGATAATGTTCCATTCAACCAATCCGGTTTTCTGATATTAGCAACCTTTGCCAAACGCTTTTCAAGACCATATACGAAGTATGTGTTTATTACGATTTTGTCACCTGTATATGTCTTAGGATCAATTGTCATCAGATATTCTCTACTCAAAGTTACACCAGTAACAGATTCACCAAGTTCAAATGTAATCTCTCCACCCAAGGCTTTAAGCTCAGCTTTCACTGCCTCATAATTAGTAAAGAACTGTGTAGCATCCACAGTCACGTCGATGGTTTTCTTATCTTCTGAAATTTTAGTACTAACCTTCACATCATCCGTACCATTATACCATCTATCAGACTTTTCCAATTCTGGAGCTAAGTATGTTACTTTAACGGTTCCTTCTACATGTACAGTTATATTATCATTTACAATAATATCAAGTTTGGCAGTCGTTTCTCCTACAAATCCTTTCTTAATATTCAGAACCAATACATTGTTTTCATCAGGAGTAAGGAAAGCATCAGCCGCTTCATCACACACAAAAGCACTTTCTTCCAAAGTAGCATAAGAAGCACCTACAGCTTCTTTTACCAGCTTCATCAAATCAGTACTCAATTCATCTTCTATATTTTTTTTACCATCCCAATTATAAGCATTAAATGTCAAGATACATTCTTTATCTTGTGAGAACTTAATAGTCAAACTCAACGGTTCATTTGTTACTCCACCATGTGCTATTCCGTCAAAACGTTCTCCACTTACCGCCAGATAATAAACTTTCACCGTAACAGTTTGAGCAACAGTAGACGTGATAGTTTTATCTTCTTTATTCAATGTTACGCCACTAGGTTCACCTTCCAATTGATAATAATATTGGACTACAGAGCTCAAATCAGTAACACCTGCATCTTCCAGTAATTTATCCAAATTCGCTACTTCACCAATTTCTGCAAATGCCATACTTTTAGTTGCTAATGGAGTAATACTTGAGAGTTTTTCAGCACTAATATTAATATCATAGTCTGAAATAATTTCCGTGCCCCAAGCATCTTTTGTAAACAATGCATAAGCACGATCCGCTGTCACCGAAATTATATCATCTGTCGCATCTTCAGGGAATACGACAGAAAGTTTATAAATGCCCTTATTCCACTTTTCTGCTTCAGCACGAGTCAATGGTTTTACAGTAGTGTATTTTTCAATTGAACCAATCTCATAAGCAGCTGATTTATCATGGGAATCAGTCAAACCTATTTTATAATCCGTTCCACTGAAATCAACGCCTACAGGATTGATCATCGCATAAAATACAGATGTTTCGGTTCTCAATATCTGGTTTGCATCATATTCAGTTCCATCGAAAGTGAAAGCTTCAGGACATATACCATATTTCATACTGATTTCCTTAGTTCCATCCTGAGTATTAATTACCCCATCCTCAATACTGACACCTTTCAAAGCACTAATCTGGTCAGCAGTAGGCAAAATAACAGTATTATCTCCCTGTTTCAAAATCCAGCATGGTCTATCTTGACCCTTAGTAAGAGTAGTTGTAGCATCAGTGAAAGCCCCTTGTTTCCACTCATTTTTCTCTATATCCCAGAAATACCAATATCCATCTGTTCCAATATAAGGAGAATAACCGTTATCGCCTTTCTCGCCTGTAGCTTTATCACCTTTTACCCATTCTTTTTTGTCTGCACTCCAATAGTACCAATATCCTTTAGTACGTCCCTCAGTACCATCTGAAATGAAAGGTGAGTGACCGTCAGCACCAGAAGCACCCGGAGTACCAGGAGTTCCCGGTTCTCCTTGCGCTTTGCTGTCTTTCACAAATTTACCATCCTTATTACTCCAGCAATACCAATATCCATCAGTACCAATATAAGGAGCCTTTGCCGACCATCCGGTCTTTTCACCGTTAATCAGCCATTCGCCTGTAGTAGGGTCAACAGTCAAAATAGAGCTTTGACCTTCTGCTCCAGTATCTCCTTTATCCCCCTTTGCTCCATTTACAATTTCATAGGGCGTTCCGTCATTAAAGGTAATTTTGAAACCTCCGGTGATTGGCTCAACGCTTTTAACCCATTTCCCCTCTTTAACAAATTTCTGCAGCTCAGCAATACTGGCTTTGTTTGCATCGATTTGTGTCTGCAGATTGTCGATGTCATCGTCGTAGTCCTTACAGCCTACATAGGTGACTGTGGACAAAGTCAACGCTCCAAGGAACATCACTTTTACAAATTTTCTTTTCATAACTACTTAAAAATTACATTAATAATATATTATTAAACACTAAGTTTCAATAATAGCATCCCCGTTACTTTATAGGTAACGGGAGAACCTTTGTTCCTGCTCTTTTGAGTAGTCTATATGGAAAAAGCATTTCAAATGGAGATGAATTTTTTACCCCTGCTAGTAAAAACGGCAGAGGGGAAGGAAATCATTATATCAATTACTCAGATCATAAAAAGTCCGGTAGAAAGAAATCCTCAGTTTTGCCCTATTATTTTCTTTTTTTAGTAGTTTCTCCGAAATAATATTATTTTTGTTTGCTTGTTTCCGGAAATATATGCATCTTTGCAACGCTGTTCAATGCCGTTACCTATAAAGTAACAGACAATATATCAGATGATTACGCAATCAAAAGAGCGTTTAATAAAATCAATAATGAGTTTGTTGGCTTCATCAATTTTCTTATTCTGAAAAGGCTTTAAATACGTCTCGGTCACAGTAATGGATGAATGCCCCATAGCCTGTGAAATAATTCCAGGATGCACCTCGCAATAATAAGCGGTAGTAGCCCAAGTATGGCGCGCGGTGTACGAACTTAACCTGTTCGGTATTCCCAAAAACTCTCCTAATATCAATAATTGGCGATTGAAACTGCGTAGTGCCAACTGATACTCCCGATAAGCTTCCATTGTCCCTTCAGGACTTCTTAGGAACGAAAACAGATAGGGTGAATGTACATCCTGATTCATATACATTCTTACTATTCTCATCGCCTCATTAGTCAAGGTCACCGAAAGGGGACGTCCTGTTTTCCGTCTGCGGTAAGTGATGACATTGCCATGCAGATCACTTTTACGAAGATAAGCCAGATCAACGAAAGGCATACCGCGCATCAGGAACATAAGAATAAAAAAGTGTCGTGCGCGTTGCATGGCTGGATTTACTCCGGATAATAAAATTAATCCGGCAAATATCTTTTCCACATCCCCTGTCTCCAAAGCACGTTGGTGTTCCGCCCGGGTTCCGGTATAAACGTAACGGAACAAACGAGGGATATATTTCGCCTCATTGTTGTCGACAGCACGATTATACACGGCACGAAGTATGCGCATATAAGTGGACACTGTATTCCAACTGCACTTGCGCTTACGAAGATGAATCTCGAACCCCTTTAACCACTCCGGCGTGATCTCGTTAAATGTAAAATCTTCACCCCCACAATAAGCGATAATGGCATTGAGACTGCTGCGATATACATGGGCGGTCCCAAAGTTTCCTCCCATTTGTAACCCATCGGCTACTTCTTTCATAAATGTCAGTACGTTCAACATCTTATTCCTCCTTAATTAATTAAACAAATAAACATACATACTGCAGCTATAAAAAGTTGTATAGGTACAATCATTATTATAGTTATTTTCAGATTTAAGTTTCTAGGAGGAAATTTATTTAATAAAAGTGCTATTTTCAGAACGAATACTTACTATCATTTTATGAATTATCAGTACATAAGTTACAAAAAGAGAAGCTTAAAAAATAAAAAGAGGATATATCGTAGATGATATACCCTCTCATTTCTTTTGATATCTTAGTAGTTTCTAATCTTACTTTTTAGAAGCTTCCAAAGATGCTTTACGGAATTCTTTCATTGCTTTTTCGATTTCCAAAGAAGCTTTACGAGCGCGAGTTCCTGCTGCTTTGTTACCGTTTTCAATCTGAGCGTTAGCATCTTTTGCGAAGTCAGCATACAGAGCTGCTACTTTTTCTACCAATTCTTTCATAATCCTTTTATTTTTTCGTTAATAATGTGTCGCAAAAATACACTGTTTCCCGAAATAAACGCATAAAAACAATATTTTTTTTGAAATATTCTTTGAAAATAATGCAAAAAAAGGTCTTTTCGCCATTTTTACCTACCTTTGTAGCCATGAAACCGCTTACAGATACCGATTATATACATACTTTGATTGCTGAAGGAGAGCATCAACAACAGGACTTCAAATTTGAAATTTCCGATGCACGCAAGATAGCCAAAACCTTGTCCGCTTTTGCCAACACCGACGGAGGAAGATTGCTTATTGGCGTGAAAGACAATGGAAAAATAGCAGGCGTACGTTCCGAAGAGGAGAAATATATGATTGAGGCGGCCGCACAACTTTATTGTGTGCCCGAAGTGGAATATACAATGCAAACATACATAGTAGAAGGACGACAGGTATTGGTAGTCACTATCGAAGAGACCCTTCACAAACCGGTGTATGCCAAAGACGAAACCGGAAAACCGCTCGCCTATCTCCGTATCAAGGACGAAAACATATTGGCGACACCTATACATCTCCGCGTGTGGCAACAGAGCGACAATCCCCGTGGCGAACTAATCCGTTACACTGAACGTGAACAGCTTTTGCTCGATCAACTGGAACACGGTACTTTACTATCACTCAACCGTTATTGTCGTCAGACAGGAATCTCACGCCGTGCCGCCGAACATCTGCTTGCCAAATTCGTTCGTTATGGTATTGCAGAACCTGTATTCGAAAATCATAAATTCTACTTCCGGATGAAAGGTGAATGATCGCAATTACATTAGAGACTTTATGCTAAACAATGATGGTACTTTTCGGCTCATCGCAGAAGAAAGTCGGCATTCAGAATCCTGTTTTCAGAAAAGAGATAATGCCGGATATTGAAAAGGAGTTGGAATGTTGGTGAAACCCAACTGTTTTTTGTACCTTTGCACACGAAATATCAGCTTGGTTGGTATGCAACAAAGCTATCACACACGTTCAATTAGTAAATTGTAAATAATAAAATTGTAAATACAACAATGGGCTTATTTGGTTTATTCAAGAAAAAATCCGATGAAACAAAAGTCGGCAATGTAGAAGATTTCATTTCTCTGACCCGGGTCTATTTCCAGTCAGTTATCGCCACTAACCTTGGTATCACAAATATCCGCTTCCTGCCGGATGTAGCCAACTTCAAACGTTTATTCAAGGTACCTACGCAAAATGGCAAGTTAGGATTGGCCGAAAAGTCAGCCTCGCGCAAAATGTTGATGCAGGACTATGGATTGAATGAGAGTTTCTTTAAAGAAATCGATTCTTCCGTAAAACGCAACTGCCGTACTCAGAATGATATTCAATCTTATCTGTTTATGTATCAAGGATTTTCTAACGACCTGATGATGTTGATGGGGAATCTGATGCAATGGAAGTTCCGTATGCCGTCTATCTTTAAGAAAGCACTTTATGGCATGACTCAGAAAACGGTCCACGATGTTTGCACAAAGACTGTATGGAAAGCTGATGATGTGCACAAGACTGCAGCGGCTGTACGTCAATACAAGGAACGTCTGGGATACTCGGAACAGTGGATGACGGATTATGTGTATAATATTGTCTTATTGGCAAAAAAAGAGCCGAAACGCAAGAATGATGACACGGAAACGAAAAAATAAGTTGCTCTAAAATGCAACGCTTTCTGGAGACTTGCAGAATGGAGAATAAGACTGCGAAAGAGGCTAGGGAGCAAATTCGACTTTTACTCCATTATGATGGACAGGATGTCCATGAACTGTCTACGGGACAGGATATGTCAATACAGACAATACGGTTGCTTTATGAATTTCTGACGGGAACATTAGAAGACATGGAGTTACCGACAGATTTATTCATAGAACTCTTTCAAATGTTCAAACGATTGAAAGGGGATGTAATACCTTTACCGTCTCCGCAACGTATCAAAAACCGGAATGACCGTTGGGAAACAGGATTGGATGAAGAGGTACGGGAAGTGCGGGATGAGAATAAGGAGCGGATGTTACATCTACTGATTCTAAAGATTGAAAACAAAAAGTCGAAGCCTTCGGCACGTTTTCATTTTGAAGAAGGGATGAGTTATGAAGAGAAATACAGACTGGTGAGTGAATGGTGGAATGACTTTCGCTTTCATTTTTTTGCCATTCCTTATTACCTGTCATTACTCAATGTTACGGGATATGGATATAACAATGAAGCGATCCGGAGCTATATTCTTTACTCGCCACGACTGGTAGAAACTTATGGAAATATCCGCGCATGGGAGAAAGAAGATATTGTAGAGACGGGGAAACCGAACCTCGTTTCAGTCTCTACGAATATCCGGATTTCCCCTTCCATATAACTGACAAAATGAGTAATCTGAGTATTAAAGATTAATCTTTCTCCTCTTTTACACGTATTACTATATTTGCAATAATTGCAGTCAGGCCTCCGGTAGTGATTCCCGATGAAAAGATACTTCGAATCGCTTCGGGGGCTTGTTGCAGTACGTCCGGCATTAATTCTACTCCCAAGCCAAGAGAAAGGCTGACTGCTAATACCAACGTTTCTTTACGACCGATCTCCTGAGAAGAGACAATGCGGATACCTGCGGCGGCTACCGTACCGAACATCAGCAAGGTTGCGCCACCCAATACAGGATCGGGCATTAGTGAAAAAACAGCCCCTACAATGGGGAACAAGCCCAAAAGTACAAGCATTGTAGCAATATAATAACCTACATAGCGACTAGCTACTCCAGTCAGTTGAATAATACCGTTGTTCTGCGCAAAGATAGAGTTTGGGAAGGAGTTAAAAACTCCGGCAAGGAAAGAGTTGAATCCGTCTGCCATTACTCCACCTGAAACTCGTTTCAGATAAGAATCGCCTTCAATCGGAAGACCGGATATCATAGAATTGGCAGTCACATCGCCCGTCGCTTCAATAGCCGTAATCAAGTAAACCAGCCCAATAGCTATAAAAGAGGAAACATTGAAGTCAATGCCGTATTTAAAAGGTTGAGGAATATTGAAACTCATCAGCATTTCTACATTCAGAGAGCTCATATCGACTTTCCCTAAGACGAAAGCCAAGCCATAACCAAGACAAAGCCCAAGAACAATGGAACTCATGCGCAGGTATTTATTTCCGCAACGATTGAAAAACAATACACTTAAAAGCACCAGTGCAGCAATAGATAGATTTTCCCAAGTTGCAAAGGTTCCGTTATCCATAGCAGAATATCCGCCTCCGCAAGATACGATCCCGACTTTTATCAGGCTCAATCCGATAAGTAGCACAACAATGCCGGATACTAACGGAGTGATGATATTACGCAAGTACTTAAAAGTACGGCTGACAATCATCTCGATGGGCGCGGCAGCCATACAGGAACCGAAAATTAGAGGTAATCCACCGACAAGCCCTGTGGCTATGATAGGCCCTATAAAAGAGAAACTGGTTCCCTGAATACAGAGCAGCCCCGCTCCTATCGTTCCGAAACGGCGACATTGAATGAAAGTTGATACTCCTGAGGCAAAAAGAGACATAGAGACCAGAAAGCTCGTCTTCTCCACATCCAGTTTCAAAGCACTCGCAATGATAAGTGGCGGTGTAATGATGGCAACAAAGATAGCCAACAGATGTTGCAAAGCGGCAAACAGCGCATCCTTAAAAGGAGGACGGTCTTCAACACCGTAGATTAAATCTGTTTTCATTTAATTCAATGTCCATTTTAGGGCTAGTGTCGGGATTGCATAAAAGCCATCACGATTACCGAAGTTATTACTTAATTCCACTTCCGAGCCTATACTTAAGTTGAAATTCTTATTTACTCCTTTAATACGGTTCAGGTTTACCCAAAACTGTGGTTCGGTAAGGAAGATCGTTTTCCCATAATCCGTTTCCTCGCGCCACCAGTCGGCAAACCCGGAGAAAGTCAGCAAGTTATGGCAAAAATTAATGTACCAGGTACCTGTCAATTGGAAATTGTTAGGTGATTTATGCTTCTGAATGTACTTATACATGGCGCTCACAGTGAAACCTTTTGAGAAAGAAGCATTGTTATAAGTATAGGTAGCACCGGCCAGATAAGCATTATTGTAAGAAAATCCTTTTGCCAAACCACCGTTATATTCGAGATGTGCGGAAAAAGGAGCTTTCCAGAATTTCAGCTCACGGGCAATCTCCCAATAAGCGGAAGCCACCCCGTCGGAAGTATAATCCATATCAACAAAGAAATAGGTACTTCCCCAAGCATCGGGATGGAATTTCTCTACGGTAGAAGTCAGCAAAGGACGACCTTTTAAATCTTTATCATACAGGGAACGTCCGAAATCATAATGCAACTGTATGTTTTGAGCCCGCAATCCCGGCACGGCCCAAAGCAACATACAAAGGAAAAAAGCAGCAATAATCTGTTTCATGAATAAATGTGTTTTTTAATGAAAGCGCAAAATTAGTTAAACCTGCACATATACACACATTACTTACACAGATTTTTTATTTCAAATTATTATTTCCTGTGTCCCACCATAGGCGTGTACCTTCATGATCTTCTCCATCCAAAGCTTTCACAAGGGCAGAATATTGCTTCGGATCTTCTGTTTGCAAAGTACCGGGAAAGTGAAGTCGACGTACCATCGTCTCCGAATCTATACATCCGTTCCTGCTATGATTGAAACGTACGGGAAACAAGCGGGGATATCCCGTACGTCGTTGTTCAGCCCAAGCTTCACAGCCTTCGGGAAACATGGCAATCCACTTTTGGGTAATAATCTTCTCCAGCTTTTTCTCCTTATCATCCGACGGATTCCATTTTGGTGATACCTTACAACGAGCTTCCACATTATTCTCCGTTTCATAAGTGTCTACAAAATTCGAAGCTATCCGTTCGCTCTTCAAGTAATCTTCTACTCCATAGACACCCCATTGTTCGAAAGAAGTCATCACTCCATTCTGATAGCAGTTTTCTTCATCTTCGTCTGTCCAACCGCGTAAAGCGGCTTCAGCACGTAAAAACCAGACTTCAGAAGCTGTCATCAGAGGTGCGTCCGTAGCCTGTGTGACCGACAATCGGGACAGCCCTGCATAATGATTATGCGCAAAACAGGTTCCCTGACGAATGCCACGATACTCTCCCTTAAACTTTTCATCCGTACAAGGAACGAAATAGGCTTTGAGTCGGGGATCATCGTATCCCGTAAGTATAGACTCCATTGAAGCATTCATATACGTTTCATTCCACACCAGATTAAGTTCTCCCAACGGATTAGTATATCCCAATTTTGTAGAAACCGCAACTTTTTCCGATCCTCTCTCAAAGAAACCGTAATCATTTTCCTTTATCTTCTCTATTTCCGAACGTGCCTTGTCGGGAGCAATTGATGCAAGACGCATAGCCAAACGCAAGCGTAAAGAATTGGCAAACTTCACCCAAGAGGAATACTTGCCATCCAGCAGAATATCAAAACGGGCGAACCCATTGGATTCCGGTTTTTCTTCTATATAACCGGTGAGAGCGACAACGGCAGAATCCAATTCATTAAAGAATTCATAATAGACCTCTTTCTGCGTATCAGGTTGATAATGCTTTTCCGCATTCGCAAAATACCTGTAAATAATAGGGCCATAGTAATCCGTCACCCGATGCATTACTTCCACTTTCAATATTTTCGTAATGCCGAACAGGGCTGGATGGGTGTCACGGGTAGCATTCTCCGACTGATATATCTGTGGGAAAATATACGAATACATATGTGTCCACATCGCACTGTTCCAACCGTCCTGCATATTATAATCGGAATTATTGGAACCGCCGTTCAGAGGTTTGGCGTCATGCATATATCCACTGAACATATCCGCATTCAGGTTCTGTATCAACTGGAAAGGCCAGTTCTTCCCCTTTCCGTAATCGTAATTAAAATAAATGCCTTGTTGGATAATCCCCAAACGGATTCCATAACCATTATCGTCAATGATCAGATCTTCATCCGTAATACCGGACAGATCGGTATTATAATCGCGGAAGTTACCCGTGCATGCTACGCAAAAAAGCCACCAGCCTATCAAATATAAATATATGTATCGTTTCTTCATTTTCCCTTTTCAGCTTTTAAAATTCACATTTCAGCGTAAAACCCAGGCTACGGGTAGTAGGCATTCCGAACACCTCGATACCTTGATTATCATTTCCTGTAGAAAGTACCAGATCCGGGTCAAAAGGTGCTTCCTTATACAAGAAACACAGATTACGGGCTACAAACGAAAGTTGCACATTCTTCAATACTTTAGTTTTCTGCATCCATTCCTTAGGGAAATTGTAACTCAGCGACACTTCACGCAAACGCAGATTAGTGGCATCGTACATATAATATTCCGTCACTCCGGCACGTCCGCCTACCACATTCTTATAGAATCCTTTCACATTGTCTATCCGTTCCCCTTCCAGCACAACATATCCTTTATCACGAGCATCTGCAGTTATTTCCGACACTCCATAAAGATCCATTTCCGCCTGCGTTTGCGAAAGGACTTTACCACCATAACGCCAGTCGAGCAAGAAGTAAAGACTGAATCCCTTGTAAGAAAACGTATGATTCCATCCCATCAAAAAGACCGGATTGGCATTTCCTACTTTCACCGTATTACCATCTCCTTCCACCAACGGCAGCCCTTTATGGTCTCCTTCCGTCCCATAAGCAATCTTTCCCTTATCATCGCGCACAAAAGCTTTTCCATATATATCCCCGATAGAACCGCCTTTCACCAATTTCATAGCATAGCTTGAAGAAAAACTTGTAGGTCCGTAAACAAACTCCTTCAAGTCATCATGCAACTTCACAATCTTATTCTTATTGGAAGAAAAGTTGAGCGACGTCTTCCATGTGAAGTCAGAAGTTAACACCGGAGTAGCATTCAGCGTAATTTCCCATCCCTTGTTTTGAATATTTCCGGCGTTCACATACCGATAAGCAAACTCATCACCGGCGAGAGCAGGAAGTTTGAAAAACTGATTATACGTATTTGTGCGATAATAAGTCAAGTTAATTCCCAAACGGTGTCGGAAGAATTTCCATTCCGTTCCGAATTCCATAGCATGAGTCATTTCCGGTTCCATTTCTTTAAAAGGCGCAGCATCATTTGCCTGTACTTCACCACCGGCATTGACGTGCGAAGTGGAATTTGTGATGTACAGAGGGATATCATTTCCCACTTTACTGTAAGCCCCGCGTAGCTTTGCAAAAGAAATCCATTCGGGCAATTTCAGCCATTTATCAAGCAGTATGGAAAGACCGACGGACGGATAAGCAAACCCTGATTTCTCATGCTTGGTATAGGACAACGTGGACGACCAGTCATTACGGGCTGTCAAATCAAGAAATATCTTTTCCTTATAACCTATCTGAGCCGTACCGAAAAGTGATTGCAACTGCCGGTGTGCATCTATCTTCTGATCAATACTGGCAGAGCTGTTCATCACGATATTGGCAATATTAAACACATTGGCATATTTCAAAGAAGCATTCTTCGAGTCGTAACGGGTTGAGTTCACCACCTTATCATTGATACTGCCGCCGATAGCCGCATCCAGAGTAAAATCACCCCATGTTTTCTTAAACATAGCCATCACGTCACCATACATCTGCGTTTCCTGATAGTCCATTTCAAGATAACGCCCGTTCACTCCGCATAAAGCAGTTGCGGTAGAAGCATAGAATTTCTGACGCAATTTGTCAGCCCAATAATCCATATTGCCACGTGCTTGTATCGTCAGCCAACCACTCACTTTGAAAGTGGCGGAAAGAGCAAGAATGACACGTGTGCGTGTTTCCTTGCTTTGGATGCGATTCACTATCCAATATGGATTCTGCTCGAAATCTTCGGTAAACGTATGCCAATTCTGCACATTCAAATTACGCTCTTCATTATAAGTTTCAAAATGCTCCTTATAATAAGACAGATCTTCGCCACGCGGAAAACGGTAAAGCCCTACTAACGGATTCATATAGAAACCTCCTGAGACGGGCTTATTCTCAACCGTTTGTTTCATAACATTGACATTGCCATCCAACTTCAGACGTTTGTTGAACATGGCAGCCGTTTCACGCAGATTGATGTTATGCTTCTTTAATTTATTCCCTTCAATAATACCCCGTCCGGTAGTATTGGCATAAGAGAAATAAGTTTGCAGATTTTCATTTCCGTGACTGACGGATACGGAAGTCATCGAAGTAAGTCCGGTACGGAAAAAATCATTCAGATTATCATGTACCTCCAAACTTTCCTTTTCACCCCAACTATCTATCACATCACTCACCCCATAGCTATTTTGCATCCGTGGCAAGCTGAAAGCCTTTTCAAAAGTAAGTCCGGTAGAGAAGCGGATACTTCTTTTCCCTGTAGAATTTCCTTTTTTGGTAGTGATCAGGATTACTCCATTGGCAGCCAGACTTCCATACAAAGCTGCTGCCGGGGCGCCTTTCAAGATACTGATACTTTCTACATCCTCCGGATTCAGATTGGAGATACCATCTCCTCCATCCCGGTTTCCGGCATTTGCCGTTCCGCCAATCGCCGAATAAGCCTGTTCCGGAGAAGTGTTGGACATCGGCACACCGTCTATCACATAAAGCGGCTGATTATCTCCGGATACCGAACGGACTCCCCGAAGAGTGATTTTGGCAGAACCACCCATACCGGAAGAATTCTTGTTGACCTGCACTCCTGCAGCTTTTCCGGCAAGGGCTGTTATCATATTTATCTCCTTTACCCGATTCAGTTCTTCCCCTTTTATTTTCTGAGTCGAATAGGCCAAAGTAGATTCATCCTTTTCAAGCCCTAGAGCAGTCACAATCACATTATCAAGCATGACCGTATTTTCCCGAAGGGAGATTTCAAGCATTGCCCTACCCGCTACTTTGACTTCCACTGTCTCATAACCGATAAAGGAAACTTGCAGAATAGCGCTATCCGGAACGGACAAAAAAAAGCTACCGTCTATATCACTGACAGTTCCGTTCGCTCCTCCTTTCTCACGAATGGTTGCCCCGATAAGCGGCTCGCCGTTGGTATCGACAACACGTCCCCTTACCGTTGCCGTTGCATTATCCGTAGGGGTTTCTATGGTTTCTATAAACGTAACTTGTTCCGAAGCGTAACCATTCTCGCTTAAAAAGAAGAATGAACTCAATAAACAACTTACAACAACTTGAACTCTCAATGATATTATAAAAGACTGTCTATTCATTATGCCACAAAAATACGTAAATATTTTATATATTGCATTTTTTCACATTGATTTTGAACGAAATAAACATTATCACTATTTTTGCATGAAATTAAAATGATACATAATGATGGAAATCGAGAAACATCCACTAGAACCATTTCTTCCGGCAAAAGCCAAACTGCTAATGCTGGGAAGTTTTCCACCGCAGAAAAAGCGTTGGTCTATGGACTTCTATTACCCGAACCTGAATAATGATATGTGGCGCATTTTCGGTGTGTTGTTTTTTAATGACAAAGACTACTTTCTAAATCCTACACGGAAAGCGTTTTGCCGTGAACGGATTATAGACTTTCTAAATGAGAAAGGAATTGCACTGTTCGATACGGCCTCGTCCGTTCGCCGACTACAAGACAATGCGTCCGATAAGTTTCTGGAGGTTGTGGAAGCCACCGATATTGCCGCAATGCTTCGTCGGCTTCCCGAATGTAAGGCCATCGTTACTACCGGTCAGAAAGCTACTGACACACTCCGGCAACAATTGGATGTAGAAGAACCGAAAGTCGGCGATTATTCGGAGTTTGTTTTTGAGAAACGTGCAATGAGGCTGTATCGTATGCCTTCATCATCGCGAGCATACCCATTGGCATTGGATAAGAAAGCGGCTGCCTATCGAATCATGTATCAGGATTTACAGTTACTACCCTAAATGTGAAACAACAAATATCAAATAATAAATTAGAAATGAGTATGACACCTTTATTTTTGCAGTACCCGGCATGCAGCACATGCCAAAAAGCCAAAAAGTGGTTAACAGAAAATAACATTGAATATACAAACCGGTTGATTGTAGAAGAAAATCCTACAGTAGAAGAGCTAAAAGCATGGATTCCCCGTAGCGGTCTGCCTATAAAGAAATTCTTCAACACTAGCGGACTCGTTTATAAAGAGCTGAAACTGAGTGAGAAGTTGCCAAGCATGAGCGAAGAGGAACAAATAGAACTGCTGGCAACAAACGGTAAGTTGGTGAAACGTCCTCTAGTAGTAACAGACAGTTTGGTATTGGTCGGTTTCAAGCCCGATGAATGGGAAAAATTAAAATAGTTCAAAACTTATTTACCCGAATGTTTGGAGATTCAGAAGTTTCTACTACCTTTGCAGCCGCAAACACGGGAGTAGCTCAGTTGGTAGAGCACCGGTCTCCAAAACCGGGTGTCGGGAGTTCGAGCCTCTCCTCCCGTGCAATAGATAAATAGCTGTAAGTCAACAACTTACGGCTATTTCTCGTTTGTAACCCGGACAAAGACCGGACACTTTTATTACTATGAATGTTTAATAGACTACGTTTCTGGGGTACAAAAACGTAGAAAAAAATGTATTCAACAAAAAGACGGGGCGCCTCATTAAATAGTATAATACCATATACTTTGCCCAAACTTCACATAGGAAAAAACTGGTATATTGATTTCAAAGCATACGATCCTTTGGAACAAAGGATGAAGCGAAAAAAATACATGTTAGATAGTATTGATAAAATTAGTCTCCGAAGAAAAAGGGCTACGGAACTGATTGCGAATATAAGCCACCAACTTTCGTCCGGTTGGAATCCTTGGGCCGACACTTCCAATTCTCGCCAATATACATTATTTGAAGATGTTGTGGAATTATACAATAAATATCTAATTAAATTCTGCAAATCTAAAGTGTTTAAAGAAAGTACCTTCATTGATTACAAGAAAAGAATTAAAATACTATATGAATATAACCAAAAGCGATTCAATCCCATAGTGTACATTTATCAATTTGATAAAGCTTACGCCAGCGACTTTTTAGAGTATATTTTAATTGATCGTGATTCATCGGCCCGTACTAGAAACAATTATCGTACGTGGCTGTCCTCCTTTGGTAGTTGGTTATTAGAAAAGCAATACATAGAAAGGAATCCGGTAGAAAATATTAAGTCGTTAACAGAAGATTGTAAAAAACGAAATGCGTTATCCATAAAAGACTTGCAGAAGTTAAAGGCTTACTTAGAGAAAAACAATCCCTATTTTCTACTACTCTGTCAATTTGAATATTACACCCTTATTCGACCGGAAGAATTATCAAATATTCAATTATCAGATATTTATTTAAAAGAGCAGAAAGTTTTTATTCCTTCAAGTATTTCCAAAAACCGTAAGGACGGAATGGTTGGTTTAAACGACATTTTAATAAAGTCTATGATCGATTTGAAAACATTTGATCATAGCAGCGATTATTATTTATTCGGCAAAGATTTCAAACCATCTAAAGAGAAATCAACTCCACGTACATATAGAACCTATTTTAATAAGGTTCGCGAGATTTTAAAATTTCCAGATTCGTACCAATTTTACTCCTTAAAAGATACGGGTATCCGTGATCTAGCAAACTCCGCTGGAATTGTTATAGCCCGTGACCAAGCGAGACATGCAGATATTTCTACAACAAACAAATATTTAAAAGGAGAATCACTGCCAGTACACGAAGAAACAAAACATTTTGAAGGGCTTTTTTAACGGGATCGTCTAAAAGACATAGGACGATCCCGTCCTTGTTTTGTTCTATGCCAAGATGACAAGTAAGATTGTAAACACGGTTATACAAACAGAACCTAAGCATCCGGCCGCAATATCGAGCCAGTCCCATTTGCATCCCATCCGTTTTTGAATATATTCTACTGCACACATTGCGATAAAGACTACAATAAGAGCCTGAATCATAGCCAGAATAAACAAACGGCTGCTGCCTTCATAAGAATAACCTTCTAACAAAGGGTTAAGCAATATTCCCCCTAAAAGTGTAAAAACAATTAAGACGATTACAAAAATTGTATTGCCCGCCTTCATGTGTGCCGGGCGGTTACTTTCCTTCATCCACCCGAACAGTTTTTTAATAAGTTGTTTCATAACTCCTAAAATTGATCATTTAACAAAACGTATCTTTTCCGTTTCAGAACGGCAATTTATCCATTATTACGGAAGCTATATTTTTAGCCTTGTCCCTCCATGCCTGAAAGTCTTTCATCTCCTGATAGTAGGCCGCTTCCTTCTCTTCTGTAAGAAGATTCGGGTTCATTGCGTTCATTAATATAGCTGTTTGGTCGTCTATGGAATATTTCGCGTTTATGATTGCGGAAACTATCTTATCGTAGGTTAATTCCCCTTCCAGCCTTATAACTTCCTGTTTATAAACCAATATTCCCAACTCATTTTCTATCTGCCGACTGTCGATATTTATCGTCCAGTGAGGCACGCACGCCTGGACGCTTTTCTCCAGCATTTCCGGACGTTTTACGTAGGTTGTAAACTCTAATTCTTTCATACCTATAATCTTTTAAGTTTATGTTTTCCGGGATTTTCCCGTTATAATATTCTTTTAGCCATGTCTTTATCCGTTCTATTCCCGGATATTCTCTACCGGTCCAGGATGCGAACGTAACCAGGGGATTTTTCTGTGTTCCATCATCCGGAAAAATAGTCCGTATATCCCACCGGACAATATAAACCCCGTCCTTATATTCTACCGGTAACGCCATGGATTTAAGCAACACGGCGTCGGGTGTTCTTAATCGTTTCCTGTCGATATTGGAATAATTCATCATACTTCATTTTTATTTTAACCGTGAAAAAATGATTTGTCATATACACCTTGTTCCAGAGTAAAGGGGAAAATTCCTTTGCAAGCCTGCGCCGTATGGCGTATGCCTTTCTTTTCCTCATAAACCCGAAATAGCTGTTAAGACGTGATATCATACCGTCCGATAATGGATTTCCCGCCTCCAGCTCTTTATTTATACATCTTATAGCCTGCCGGGTATTACGGACGGTTCTATTTCCTACATATATCCGATCCATTTTAATAACGGCTCCTACGAACTGTATTCCTTTTGTGTAGTGCTGCAGGTATCTCTTGTCCGGATGTAGTTTTAATTTCAATTTATCCCATAAGAATCTTTCAAAAAGCGGTATCGCTTCTAATATAAAGTTCTTATCCCTATGCAGCAGTACAAAATCGTCCGCGTATCTCTCGTAATACTCAAATCCCAAGGATAAAACAAACTCATCAAAGAAAGACAGATAGAAATTTGCTATCAGTTGAGAGGGAAGATTACCGATTGGCATACCCTTAAACGGATCGTTCCCGAACAATGATTTATTACCCGGTATCATATCCCATAAACACTCCGGTGATCTCTTTATGCAGTGTTCCTGCGGCAAATGAAATACCGTTATGCGTGTAAGATATAACAAACATTCCTTATCGGTACCGTAATAATGCGTATTGATAAGTTCATTAAGTAATTCCCATGCGATCCTTTTATCTATCGACATGAAGAAACCGGAAATGTCGTATTTTGCAACCCAGCAACTTTCTGTAAACCCGTTACTGCAATCGTATATATCTTTAAAAAGAGCCTGTACCGCGCTTTCAGTGCCAAAGCCTTTCCTGCAATTATGCGAAACATTGCCCAACTCTGTAAAACGCTTCTCAAACAAGGGTTCTAACCGTAGACAAATCCAATGATGTATTATACGGTCCTGAAAATCCGCAGCAAACACTTCTCTATATAATGGTCTGGTAACAACAAAACAACGTGATTTCAAGGGGAAATAAACACCCTGTATAACCAGCAAATAAAGGTCATACAAACGGTCTTCGTAATCGGCCCTAAATTCACAACATTGCAGACTTGACATTTTATTTAGAATGCAATCGTGGTACGCTTCTACAAATGATTCTAACAGTACACTGTATAATTCCCCAGATGCGGCGACGCAACGCACGACGTTACTGTTCGCCTTATTGTTACCATTGTTCACCTGCCCGGAAGCACCATTCACGTTCCACGCGTTGTTCGAATTGTACTCCGTTATCATACCCTGTATCTTGTTCGTAACTGGAAGTATCTTTCCAGTAGGGCACCCATTTAGGATTAAATTATACACTGCCATAACCGCCTTAACGATTTTGGTTCAATGTTGCCCGTTTCCATCCGGCTATCTGTCTGCCTATATTTGCGGACGACCGCAAAAAAAGGGCTTCATTATTAACAGAAAGAATCCGTTTCCGGGTGCATACTCTTAGAATGGTTTTCACCGATGTAAAATGTACCACGAATGCGTCAAGAAACATTGCCCGTTCGGTACCCTCACGTAAATTAGCAAGTGTTATATCATCCATGCAATCAAAGATGGTATTTACCAATCGTTCCGTAATGTATCTATATTGTTTAGGAAAGTTGGCCGATATGTCCAACACCCATCCGGCCAATAATTCAACATCGTTATATACTTTCAGATCGCTAACTTTCCCCATGTTCTTAATGTTCCTTGTTGTATATTAAAGTTTAAAGTTTAAAATGCGGCGACGCAACGCACGACGTTACTGCCCGCCTTATTGTTACCAAAGTTCACCTGCCCGGAAGCACCATTCACGTTCCACGCGTTGTACGAATTGTACTCCGTACTCGACCAAATCCAATTAGCCGATATTTTCGCAAATATTCCGTTTGTTGCCGCATCCGCAAATATTGCCAGGTCCGTACCTTCTTCCCCTTTGATGTATCCTTTCAGGGCATAGAAAACAATACGTGCCAATTCTCCGCATGACGGTAGGTACCAATTTCCCGCCGTAAACTTCCCGTTCAACGTCTCATTATTTTTTATTTTAGGTTCATACATCTTGCAATAGAATGAAGCCGGATAATATAGCCTCCTTGTTGTGTCGTCGGTTATATCTGCCATTTCCTGAACCAGTTCGCGCATATTTTGGGGTATATATAATCCATTGGATTGCAGTGCATATAAAGCCTGTTCGTGCATCCTATCGGTATTCTTCTTGCCGTCCCAGTCGGAAAGGGCTCCCGAAATAAACTCTTTAAATGTCGTATTGTCATTTTCCCGGTAAGTTTCGTCGCTAATGGTCAACGAACTGTTGGCCCCATCCGCAACAGTATAATTTTTCAAATCCGGTATATCCAGGTCATTACGTCCCCACGGTACGGTTGCCAGATTATCAATAGCGATCATCCGTCTGTCATTTCCGTTAACATAGAAACAAATACCGATTACGGAACGGTTTGCATCGTAAATGTCGGAATACGAGCCGTCACAATATACATAATCCCCCGGTTTGGGATCAGGCAAATAAAAGAAGATCTTTCTAGTAGATGATATTTCCTCTCCGCCTAATAATTCCATTGTAAGGGTAACTTCCGCAGCTCCTGCCCCGCCGACTTTCTTTACGGTTAAAACTCCATCTTCCGTAATATCGGCGTAGCTGTTTGTTGTTATACTCCATTTTGCCCGGCGGAAGTTGTTGGCCGTGGAAGGCGTTGCCGCATATACCATCTGGTAAGTACCGGTATCCGGATAATAGCCATTCCCGGAAATTACAGGTGCGTTCATTCTCATTACCCGATAAGTTACATATAATTTATTATCCGGATCGTCAATGTCTCCGAAAGCTTCGATCATCGCTCTTTTTTGTGCAAAATTTGGCATATTGGCAGAATCCTGTTTCAAGTTAATGACTCCTGTAAGTTCCGCCTTCATCTCTGCAAGTCTGAAAAGATAATCCAAAGAGAAATCATTCCAGAGGATATCGGTAATATTTACATTTGCCAACTTTTGTACTTCATGCGACAAACAGTCCTCGATTATTGCCCGCGAATCCACCGCCGGACAATTACGAATAGAGACGGAAACAAGTTCGGAAGTATCGAGAATAGAAAAATCTCCGCCGTTCTTTCCCAGATTCGGAAGGTTGATAAGTGCGAGCGTAGTAAGTCCTTCGGGTAACTGCAATGTCTCCAGTTTGTCCGTCTGTGGCAAACTGAATCCCGTTACCGTACTTCCTTTCGCGCGTAACGCTCTCAATAATGTGTTATTTGACAAATCCAGTGTATAATTTTTATAAGTCCCGTCGTTTTGCAATCCGAATCCCTCACAATTAGAAATATCCAATTCCTCGAGCATACGGTTCTTATTCAAAGAGAGTGTTTTTGTACGCTTGTTTACGAATCCTTCTTCGTCCCTTCCGATGAGCAACCGTCTTAATCTCGGTGCCGCTCCTACATCATCAATCTGTATATCTCCCATCTGCGACAAATCCCCCAGATCAACAATCAGATCGGAAGAAAAAACATAAATGATAAAGTTAGAAACGTCCGAATCAATCTGATTTTTGAAAGTCACTCCGTTTTTCAAATCCAGGCAACGCTGCGTTGTCACTTTATTTGTTGATCCCCATTCCGCACGCGGATACAGACAACAGTAAGGCACTACGGTTAAATCCGCGCCACGTCCCCAAACACGTAACACCAGGTTATTTTTGGGTGCATCCCCGGAATGAAACTTACTGTCCCAATACCGGTATGAATAGTACATCCAGTAATTACGCTGATGTTTTTTATCTCCGAGCGCGGCTTCTATATACGCGGGGTTATTCTTATATAAAGCCCATGCCGCATACGCAAATAAAGCCTCACACCACTGTTCGCGGTGAGAATCAAACAGGGCCTTTTCCTCTTCGTAGCTATAACCGGCGGAGGAACGTAAAGTCCTGTCCTGTGTGGCAATCGCTTCCGCAAATCCTTCCCGAACATTTATCCATAAGGCACTTTTCTGACCGTTAAACACGACATTCCCCCCGGCGTCCAGATCGGTATCCTCATAATAATAGGGATAACTCAACTTACCGTTATTATCGTTGCCCTCCGCTGTATCGGCGTCATAAAGAACGGGGTAAAAGTGTATTCCGTCTTCTGTTACCAGGTGCATATTTTTTGCCCGGGAATCAATCATCAGGTGGCGTGCCGTGAAATTGTAGTAATATATCACCTTTTCCCAGTCCAGATACCCGTCTTTCTCCGTCAAAAATTTAGCCAGGCGATAAGACGCATTATCGACCGTGTATTCTTTTCCGTCCTTATCCGTGTATGTTTGTGAAAGGGGTTTCCCTGTTGCTAATTCCTGATTAGTTGAATACATCCAATTACAGAAGCGTACAAGGGATGCGCATTCCTTATTAGCCTGTTCCACCTGTCCTTCTGTTTTAGCTTCCCCGTATGCGCAATCCTCGTTTACCTCCGAATCTCCCGGCAACCGGCTTTCAAACTCCGCCGTTATGTTATTCTGAATTTTACCCGTTTCATCCACCCAACATCCCCGATATGAATGATCGAAAAATGTAATATTGTCCGATACTTCCCATATTTCAGCCTTCGGATATTTATCCCGGTCAAAACCAAGTATATTCAAGTTTCCCTTGTCATTGTTGAAATCGAACATTGAGACGTATTTCATTCGGGATTCTCCCGGTTTCTTCCAATATATGCACATAGGAAAACCGAAAATAGTCTGCCGGTATGTTACTTCCTTCCCTTCTTCCGCCTGTTCCTGCTGTGGCCCGGTAAGAAGTCCCGCACTGACGGCTACACGGTTATACAATTCTGCAAGGACGGTATTATTACACATCTCGGAAGACATATAATTTATTTTATAGCAAAATTTCTTTTCGCCGGGCAACCCTTTCTTCAACTGGTATTTGATTAATTTTTCCAGCAATCCGACCGGAAGGAATCCTTCTTTATAATCTTCCTTGTAGTTCCGGTATTTGAACTCCCCCTCCGGTTCCGTCGCCTCGATTTTGGAAGAAGACGTACCTTGTACATCATTCACCGCATTTTCCGCAGTAAATGAGGGTGCATCATCCACCCCCGTAGAAAGCGGGTTTTCAAAGGTAGTACTTGGCACCGGCGTTTTTTCCCCTTTTACTGCCGGTAAGGATGGAGTTTCCAGTACCAGAATCGGAAGATTCGGAAGTGCCTTGCGCAATTTCGCGTAATTGACATTACCCGCATTATCGAAAACGTCATTTCTCCGGGCAATTGCCACTTTATCGGCCGCTTTCGGGGTATCATAAGCATAATTTCCTATAATCTCCTGTATAGTAAGGCTTTTGTCATAGATACGGATCGCATATAGATCCACATCACATTCATCGGAACCGATTACAATTTGCTGCGGGGTTGCCTGTTTGAAGGTGTCCGCCTTGCTATATACCGTAATTCCTTGTGGTACACCGTCGGCTATTACAGACATAAAACAGCGGTCGGCCTGTTCGTCACATTCGACCATAAATCCAAGCCTTATGTGGGTTTCCTCTTTAAAGTCTGTAAACGTGGATGATCCGGAAGAAGAAAAAGTCGTACCGTTGGCAAAAATTTTAATACCCACACCGTTAACCGGATCATAACAGGTAAGAACCGGCGCATTCATGTTTACACAATTACGTGTTGCCAGCTCTACTTCTATCATTTTACCCGTCTTGGTTCCCGGATTATCCAAGTCATTACCTTGCCCGTAATTTTTATCAAAAGGCGTATAAGGTATGGTAACGCGTGCCCCGCTTCTGATATGACACGCCACATTTCCGTCGCTGTCCGTATTCCATCCGCTTCCGTTTTCCGAGAAATCAAAATTTTCCGAGAAAATGGCCGCAATTTCCGGTGCGTCCTTCTCTTTGCTGATCCATTGCGCCTTGTTTGATGCGGTATTGGAACGTCCGGCGGATGCAAGGAATAAACGGCAATCACTCGCAGGTGCAAGGGTTACATCATCAATCATATTGACATGTAACGGCAATTCCCTTCTTACGCCAGCCGCTTCCAGCACCAGAGTTATATCGCCGATATACTCTTCGTTTGTTAATGGGATATTCCAGGCGATCATCGCGGAAACTCCGCCGGTTAACGTTACGTTATCCTCTCCCGCAAACAATTCCTGCCCGTCGGATGATTCTATGCTCATTCTTACCGGTATTGCTCCCTCGGCGGCTTTACTGAACACCCAATATCTTAAAACAATGGTATCATAGACCGTTGCCGCCTGAACGGGAAAATCCACTCCGATAGCCGGTGATCCGTCAACATCCGAAATAAACTCATACACTTGCGTGTCTGTCGTTATCGCTACGTCCGTAGCCGTCGCGTAAATCGAAATTGTATGCACCCCGTTTGTTTCCTGTGCCGGAATGACAAATGCCCGTTGTGCCCCGGCGTTAACGGTGCCTGCCGCCACTTGCTGTTCGTCCACCAATACAAATACAGTTGCCGCCGATCCCACAACTTTAGCCGTTATATTAAAAGCTCCCGCCTTTGCCTCCATCTGGTTAAAACCGACAAGGGAAACAGAAAGCTGCCTTACACTTACATTATAGGAAAGCGTACGCTGCGATCCGTCGTTATTGTTCACGATAGCAATTATACTATTATCCCCTACAATCAAATAAGGTGTCAAGTCAAACACATAACTTTCACGGTGTACAAGTTCACTTGTCAGGTCGGCGACCTGTGTTCCGTTAATTGTAAACTTAACGACGCCTTTTGTCGCGTTCGGTTCCGTTATTTCATCGTAAAACGAGTAATAAGTAAATCCCAGTGCTACCCGTGCGTTTTCCGCCACAATCGCGGACGGTGCTTCCGTTACGGATATCCGTAAAGTCGCTATACTGGAGGAAGCGTTCATGGCCGGTATGATAACCTGATATAGCAATTTAGCCGCATACTTCTCTGTGTCCGATTCGTATAGATCCCTGTCAGCTTCGGAAGCAAACGAACGTAAAATAGAGGATTTTCCGTCCGGTCCGTCGACCTTATCCTGGTATCCCGTCTTAAATTCGTTCAGGTTTTTAAAATTTTCCTCAATACACTGGCGAACTTCCTTTCCTGAATCACCGTCTTTAAAATTCTTTATATCCATATACCAAACAATTAGATATTAATTATTTATCTTTCCATAACTCCTTATCCAACCACGGGTATTTGTCTATCCACTTACCGGAGCCGAAGCAACTCCTTATGCCTTCCCAAACAAGGCGACCAGCGTAATACACCGCTTTTATCGCTTTGCCTTCAACAAATATCCCGGTTATCTTATGTCCCCCTTTTATAAGCATGTCCTATTCCTCCACTTCATAGGTATAATAGAAAGTATTAGGTTCCGGCTTTTCGATCCTGCTATATTCCTCCTCGCTCATAACCTCGTGTTTCTTATCAAAAGGTTTTGTTTTTTCGTTAAGGAACTCCAGTACGTCCGCCTCCATTTCATTGGTTACACTTTCTTTTTCCTCTGCTGTCCTGATCTGTTCGATAAGATCATCTATCTGTTTCTGCGTCTTCATAAGCTGTATTAATTAAATTGTTTACTGAACTGTTTAGAGTGTATCCGCGGCTTGCTGAATCCGTTTTCCGTTATATCCGGCGTGTAGTTGCTTTCTGTTTCCGTGAAAGTGAGTTTTAACGTAATATCTTTAGGCTCTTCCGGATGGACCATAAAAGAAAATTCCTCTACGGACGGTATTACCTTGATTTCGTCCTCCCCGTATCCCAGAAGCGTAACGTCGTCAGAGGAAAGAAGATCAAGTAAAAAGGGTATTTCACCCGATCGGCGGTATCCGATACCTACCGTTATGATATTCTGTATTTCCGGACGTTTTCTTTCCTGGTTGAAATCGTCTGTTATTTCATCGTAACGGCTAAAAGTTGCCCCCTCCCCTTCTTCGGGAAATTGTGGGGTTACGGAAGCTTTTCCTTGAACCTCCAACAGTTCATAGGCCCCGTAACTGTTAAGGAAGCGAAGCAAATACCTTTCTTTTGTGGCCCGGCTTTGCTCCACTGCTATACGGCACGCAAAATTTTCCCCTACACGCACATCGAAGCAACTGGCCAATATTCCATTATCAAAGAAAAATGCCCGCCGTATCGCTGCGATATCCAAAGCATAAAGGTTTCCGGGTGTACCCTCCACTATAGTCTTGTTCTTTCCGGTCAGTTCCGTTACGGACACTTCTTCTCCGGAAGAAGGAAAAATAAAAGGCAATGGATAAAGTTCCGTTTCCCTGATGGCTATTTTCCAGTCGGCCGACCGGGTAGTAAAAAAGAAATTGCAATAGGGATTGAGAAATTTTAAAGTGAAGATATCGGTACCCATGGTGCGCAACCGCTTGAAATCTTTCTTTGAAATTCCCCCAGCCCAGGCGGTAAAAAACAAGTCGGCTTCTTCCGCTCCCTCATTTTCCACATGTATATCGGCTCTGGCAAATAATCCGGTAATTCCGGTTATGCTTTCCGTACCGCCACGCAAAACGGGGACGGTCTTTATTCCGGTTTCGACGATTTCGGATATATTAACCTTAAAATCCCCGGTTCCGTTCCCCTTGAATATTTCTTCGTCATTCATCCGGATACTATACGTAGCCATAGAAACGGAAGACACGGAAAGGAAAATAGGGTTACGCGTGAAGGCATTACCCGTCGGGTATATACTCACTTTTAAAGTTTCGTCGTTAGCACTCATTTTACTGTCAGATTTGTTGCGATAAAACCGCCTGTTAATTCACTTTGAAATTCCAGAGATACAACAAAACGTTCCCTTTCGATGGAGGGGGATGTCATAAACGTGTAAAAGTCGGACATGTTACCCGTATAATGATCCTTCCATCGTTTGTAAATCTCCGCAACTTGTACGGATGTATATGCAAGCAATACATTATTCTGTTTTTCCATATTGCAAAAGTCTTAGTAAAGAAGTAAAGAGAAAAGGACGGATTATCCAGCGTAGACAATGGCGACAAACTCGCAATCATAACTGACTTTTCTATCTATTTGAGACGTTCCGGTAGACGCTTCCGGATCGCTATCTATATAATTAATCATTCCTTTGAGCTGAAAATAATAAGTCCTGGTTAATGATTCGCCATCGGAATTTGGCGGATTTTCTATTATGTAATCATCCGTATCCGGGGTTGTATATCCGTTTGTGTCATCTCTCATATACCAATTAACGACCTGGTATCCGGCATTAATCATTCTGTCCAGTTCCTTTCTCTCTTCTTCCTTGAATCTTTCCTGAAGTGTATTACGAACCAACTTCCATATATATAAAGTACTGCCAAATTTTTCTATATAATGTTCCTCCTCAAGATTGTAGGGAGCTATTAGCCGAAGCGTTCTTAATACCATATCAACCGGTACCAGTTTGTTAGACGGCAAGGAATAAGAGAAACTGTCAGGGAGCAATACCTGCCCTCTCAACGATACGGTATTAAGCAGGTCTATTTTTGTTACACTGTGAATAGGCAATTGGATGTCGGTTTCTATTTTATTAAAAGAGTGTCTTAAAATGGCATCATAGTCTTTCCAAAAATTCATAAATAATCCGTTCTCAAATTGAAAGAGAAGAGATATTTTATGTTCCGTTCCGTCATAAAAGCGCACATATCCTCCGGTAGGAGCAATAGGAAGGGAACTTCCAAAAGGATAATTGCAATTAGCGGTACCGACAAAAGAAAACACAAAAGAAAGTGGCGTTTCTTCACTTTCTGAATTTTCGTCAGAGCTGGAAGAAATATTATTTTTGAGATAAGTATATCTATGCACATAAGAAGCGAGATATTGAGGTGTAAGAATGTTGTTTGTAGCAAACTCCATTGGTACACATTCATCATCACTGGATAAATCATTATCTTCTATGTTGTCGGTCTTTCTATCCCAATTAAAGAAGCTGGAAGAGGAATAAACTAATCGTTTGTTTTCCTGATCCCATTTGAACCAACGACCGGTGGTTTCCTCAAAATTAAGGTGTATTACTCTTTTTGTAATATCTATTTTATTTAGCCTTGCAACCTTTTGATCTTTCAAATATTCTTCAAAGCGTTCCACGGAAGGAGCTGCTCCGGTAAATGAGGTTTTAGCGGATAACTTTATTTGCTTGGCTGTTTCATAAGTAATAACAGGATGAGTGGTTATTACATCCGTAAGATCAAAATCAGGAGATGAACGTATTATATCCTTAATAAGCCGAATCGTAGCCGTTCTTGTATCGGATGATACATTATATACCATACCAAAACGAACATATAAAGCGTTTAGAAAATCTTCTACGGTACAATCCGGCATTAAATCCGCATATTTCAACACCCCTTTTACACAACAATCGGCCGCGTTGTTCAATATTACAAGCCGGGAAAGCTCTTTATCTGTTTTAAATGGGTTTTCTGTAATAGTGAAACCAAATTCAGAGAAAATAAGTTCCAATACACGCCATACGTACAGAAAAGCAGTAATACCATATCCCAAAGGTAATACCGTTTCCGTGGGAACGCCATCCACCAGAAAAGTTTCCTGTCTTGCTTCATATCTCAACTTATAAATAGTACTTCCCTCTGCTGTCGGATAAATATAGTTAAGATACTTCGGATAAGAAACACCGTTCAGGGATTCGTTAGCCGTCATTATTTGGAATACCGCAAAATCCGTCTTATATCCGTTTAGAACCTGTAACAGATGGGTACACAAAGAAGTAACGCTGCTATATTCCTTTACAGGTAATTCCATGGAGTTTAATTTCTTGGCTTTCCATGCGTTGTAAGCTTCGGAATTATCAAAACCTATATTGAAAGTCGTACCTTCTTTTTTCCCGGCTGAAACGATGTTTATTTTTCCGGTCCGTTTATAAACCCCATCCAGGACGGTACACGTCGCATCATCCGCAAGCGGTTTACGGCAAAGGTCGATCCGATGTGCAAACCCCGTTAATTTTGCATTATTTGGAGTATAAGGAACGGTTACGGGTACCGTCTGCGTTCCTCTGTCATTCATTACCGGGGACTTTTCATCTATTTGCATGGTAAAATCCCCTCCTAGATCCAAATATCCTTTATTCGTCTTGATCTTTAGCATAATGGTTATTTATTTTCCGCGTGTAAAGGTATCGCGGGCGTTATCTATGGTTTCTTTAGCCTTTTCCAAATCCTGGTATACGATATAAGCCTTTATAAGCTTGATAGCCTCACAAGAGGCGCGAAGCTCTTTAGTTGCTTCCAGAAACTCCCGGTAAGAAGAATCCCCTGTAGGAGAAGTAACGTAACCGCCTTCCGCATATTCACCCGGGTTTTGTGGTAATGGGTTGGCACTGGTACGCTGCCGCCGGATCGCTTCGATCGTGCTAACCGCGTCAATTACTTTAGGATTATTCATCTCCGGTTGTGGTACGACATATTCCCCTTTGTGAACAACTCCGGCCACTTCATAACGACCACCGGGACCGGTATAACCACCTTCCGAGTATCCCCCACCGGAAGATCCGGAAACGACACGTTCCGCCGTAGCTTTTTTACTGGTGGCGGTATTGCTTACAGACATATTTTTTACCTTCTCCCGCTCAACCTCGGCAACTGCAAGCTGAGCGGCACCGGTAATCCCCATTATGGCAGCTGCGGCAATAGCGGCAGGCGTCCACCCTCCAAGGCTTGCATGTGTTTCCATTATGGCAACTGCCGTATCGGCTATAATCTGAGAACATTTCATCGCAAATTGTAGATCAGCGTATTTTTTCTGAATCTCCAGTTTCTTATTTTCCTTCTCTTCTTCCAGGGCGGCAGTATCTTCACCGTTATTTTCCGCCTCTTGTATAAGTACTGCGTATTTTGCTTCCACTGAAGCGATTTCCGCTTCTTGTATTGAATTTACCATGGAAGAAGAAAGGGCGGAATAATATTGAAAATATTTCAATACATTTTTCTTTCCTTCCTTTAAACGAAGGGTCTGATATTTCTTTTCATCTATCAAGCCCTCATCATGCAGATGTTTTAAGCGCGCCAGCTCCTGTTCGTGCTGTTGTTGCCAAGAAAGCCCTATTTCTGCCTGGATTTGGTAAATATTGTTCTGATACTCATAATTCAACCGGTTTATCTCTCTGTTCTTTTGTTCTTCCAAATTTACAACAGAAATACCCGCCTGTCTTGCTATCTCGATTATGGCGTTATAAGTCGTTTCTACATCCTGAACTTGTTTCCGATGTGCCTCTTGCATACCGGTTATTCCTATCGGAACGGATGTTATTTCACGAACTTTTTGAGCGATAGCCGCTCTATCCCGTAATAATTGCATTTCAGAATTACGTACGGCATCCGCCGCTTCCGTCGCTATTTCTATACGCTTTTGTTTACCGGTAATTTCCAAAGCGTTTATATCATTCTGATAGGTACGGTTTATTTCCAGGAGTTCCGCAGCGTGTTCCGCTTCAACTTCCAGCATATAGGCGTCAGCCGCTTCCTGTGTAATACTTTGATTTAATACCGCTTTTTCCATGGTGTCCTTCTGGATATTGTAATAAGCGGTTTCAATCTTTAACCGTTCATCCCGTTTCTCTTGTGCCAGTTTAATACGGGCGTCTTCCTGTTTGCCGGTTTCTGTAAAAATAGCGGTTTCCGCCTCGGTTTCGAGTTTGTGGATTTCATCGAGTAACTTCTTCTTTTTGGCCGGGGTCTTTGCTTCCAGCTTCTGGAGTGCGTCGATACGTTCCCGGTAATAACGAAGATTTTCCGCTGTCCCTTCGAGAATATACTGGGCTTCCGTCTTATTTTCCTTCTCCCGGTTCTGTTTGATAAGAAGCATACGTTTTTCATGCTCGATCTCCAGTGGTTTTAATGTAGCGTCCGTTTCTGTATTTTTATACTCCCCGGCTTCCGCTTTCTTTTTGACTTTACCAAGTTCGTTTAACCGTTTTATTTCATCGTCAATGCGTTCTATTTCCTTATTCTTTTTAGCAATATTCACCTCGCTGTCTTCTGCCCATTGTTCCTGAACCCTTTTCTTTTCAGCTTCCAATAGTTTAATTTTTGAAGTTTCTTTTACTACGTTGTCTACGTTAGTGGTACCTACAGATGAAATTTGCATTTCCGTAGTTAAAAGTTCCCGATTAATAACAGCAATAGCGTCTGTTATTTCCTTTAAATCCTTCTCGGTTTGTTCCGTTTTCTTTTTGGCATTTCGATACTCTGTTTCCATGCTCTTAACATTCTGGTCTAAGCCCTGGTTAAGACTTTTTGTTCCGGAGGTTGAAAGAGTGGAAGAACGCATGGAAGCACCTATACGCGCACCGGCCAAAGAGGTAGACGCTTTTTTCTCTTCTTCCCTGTTCTTTTTCAACTCCCTTTCTTTGGGAAACTTCTTTCTATATAATTCTATTAATTCTTCCCTGAACGCTTCTGCCTTTATCTGTCTTTCCAGAGAAGTTAAATACTCGTCTATCGCTTTTTTGTTTTCTCGTATAACCTTGCCTTCCTTGCTTAATTCCGCATTATAATCGGGAATTAGATCTTTCAATTCACGTATTTTCTTTTCCCGTAATGTATTGGAAATATTTTCATCATGTATGGCGTCAATCAAAGCTTTAACTTTCGCTTTCTGTTCATCATATCGTTTTGTAGTTCTTTCCATTGCCGTTCCCAAAGCTTTAACCGATTCTGTCGCCTCCTTATTTTTTTTAACAAGTTGGTAAATAGCAACTCCCGCCGCCAATATAACCGCAATCAAAGCCGTATAAGGATTCTTCAAAAGTTCGATCCTCATTAACCGAAGTGCTGCCGTACACCTGGTAGTATTTTTGTGTAGTAACGCCTGGGCTGCCGCATAAGCCAAAGCAGCCGCACGACTAATATATAGCTGTACGGCGTGCGCCTTTTCAGCGACAACCGAAGCAAGCGTAGCCGTTTTAAAACGTGCCTGCCACATAGTAACGATCTTCAACACGCCGTAATAAGAAACCAGATAAGCCGTAACGGTATAAGTGACAAATCCCCATTTATTAAACATATCAATCAGGTTGCCAACGCCTTCTACCAGGAATGTAACAAAATCAATCAAATCACGTAAAATTCCCTTCGATTCGTAGAACCGTAAAACAACTCCTTCAATAGTGGAACTTAATACGTTTAATGATCCCTGCACGTTGTCACCCATTTCTTCGGCCATGGCGTTAAAAGCGTCTTCCGCACCCGTAACCGCACCGGAAAGAGCCAATACGGTATCAGTCCCGTTAAGGAAAGTATTAAAGGCTGCAACGGAACGTTTATCGGTCATTTCAAGAGCTTTGTTCAAGTCTATTCCTTCATCGTTTAACTTTTTAAGTCCCTTTACCAAGTCCTCCAGGTTATTAACCGGACCGCCAAGCGCAAGAGCAAGCTTGCCGGTACCGTCAGCCAGATTAAGCAGGATATTACGCGTTGCCGTTGCTGCGGAAGAAGCGTCGAAACCGCTGTTTGCCAAAGCCCCCAAAAGAGCGGTAGTTTCTTCAATCGTGAATCCGAAGGAATTAGCAACCGGACCAACGGTAGACATAGCGGTATTTAAATATTCAAAACTTAAAGCGGATGCGTTACATCCCATAGTCATAGTAGAAACAGCCCGTTCCGTATCTTCTGCATCAAGATTGAAAATACGCAATGTTGCACCGGCAAGCGTAGCAGCCGAAGCAAGATCCGTGTCTACCGCCTTAGCGAATTTCAACACGGAAGGCGTCATCGCTTTAATATCTTCCTTGAAAAATCCCAGCTTGGCAAGCTCTATCTGAAGTTCCGTTACCTGTGCGGCTGTGTAAGAAGTAGTAGCACCCAGTCGGCGCGCTTCATCCGTTAAATCTTTGATACTCTTTTTCGTGGTTCCCAGGATAGCGGCCAAAGTACTATTTTTCTTCTCAAACTCCACAATAGTACCGATTGCATCTCTCAACCCGCCGACAATTTGCCCGGTAATCATCGCACCGATAGTTACAAACACACCGGCCAGAACTGTTTTTATCTTATTCAAGGAAAGAAGGGAAGAGCCGAAACCTTCGGCTTTTTTCGTTGCCTGCCCGTATGCTTTCTCTACCTCTTTCAGTTCTTTTTCCAGAGCGGCATATCTTTCCGGCTGCAAGGATTTCACCGTATCGCGAAGCTCTTTCCGTAAGGCCTTGGCTTTCCTGGCAAGCTGGTTCGCGCTCATGGTGGTTTTATCCAACCGTTTCTCGCACTCGGCTATTTTCTTATTATTTTCACCGATCGTTTTATTATTCTCTTTCAGCCGTTCATTAAGATTTTTCCATTGTTTACCACCGGCTTTTCCGGCGGCGATTAAATCGGTCATGGACTTTTTTATCTCCTTATTGCTATCCCGGAGTTCCTTGTTTTTTTCTGAAAGATTATGTATTTCTTTCTGTGCGTCGGATGCGTTCAGGGTTAACACCCATTCGATGTAGTCAGGTTTTAATTTTGCCATAAACTTAAATTTTATAAGGCAAAATTATCCTGGGATAAACTGGCGGAAAAGGACATAAAAAAGGGAAACAACTTAAAGCTGCTTCCCAATTATTTCTAAAATATATACATTGCTAATACAATGAATTTATGCGATTTAATTCCTCCAAGTAATAACAAGTCGCTTTTTTATTTACGATAAATTCTCCCCGATAATCTATTAATATATATTGTGCTGGTGATACTTGTAATATAGGAGTCTTTCTTAAAACATCAATATCAATAAAATACCGTTCAGGTTTTTCTTTGTTTATCGAAATTATTCTATCTTTGTGCTGGAGATAAGCTTCATGCCTGATTATATATTCTCCACCTTCCATACTACTAAATACATCATAACCGCTCGGACATTCACGAACCATATAAATATTACCTTCAGCATGAGAACGACCAAGAACCAAACCGCCGCATCTGGCGTCTACAATGTATCCCCCTTTAAAAAGTTCTTTAAATTCATTATAAGAAAGAATCATAATAAAAAAAATCTGCCGTCTCCTTCAACTCTACCACATTCCTTTATTGAGGGCGGATATACCGGAAACGATTAAATGGTGTTCCCCTTATAAAAGTGCGCCCACCGGATTTTCAACCGGAACCCGACTTCACGGGTTACACTCTTACAAGGGGAACATATAGTTTATTTATTGGGCATGGCAAAAATACGAATTTAATTAATGCCTTTTATCAAATTCTCTATTTTTTGATTGTAAAATCGGAAGGATCGAAATATTCTCTATCTCTGATTGTTGCCTGGTTCATCCTTCGGCAGACATACCAGGTTAACGGAACCGATATAAGAGGCGTAACGATAAAGGAAAGAACGGCAAAAGCAAACCACCCGGATAAAGTATCAGGTTTATGCTTACATCCTACGAAAAACAGAATCACGAGGAAAAAGCCGATCAGAAATAAAATATCTTCGTATGTCATAATATAAAAAATAGCCCCATCCTATTAAAGTCCGGGGCTTTTGGCCCGGTCAACGGCCATTTGTTGAATATTAAACAGTGACCGACATCAAGCCCATTCCAAATTAGATCAGGCTTAATTGATACATTATTTCTCACGAAATAATGCATCAGTATATTACGCTTTATATTAAGTAAATAGAATTGTTATAAATTGTATTAGCAAAATTGGGCGGAAACTAATTCATGCCCTATACTTTTAATAGTATCTAATATAAGGTTTATGCGCTCCTGTGAAGGCTTTTTCGTTCCGCTTATATATTGAGCAAATAAACTTTGTGATATTCCTAATCTTCGAGCAATAGCAGACGCATTAAGCTCCGGGTGCGCAATGAATAGATCATATAACACATTATTTTGCTTTTCAGAAAAAAAACCGTCAAAACTCAAATCTTCATCAAGTTCCGGCCAATATATTCCATAAGGAGTTATTTCATAATTACCCCTTTGTTCTGGAGTAGCCCCCTTTAACCTCTGAAAATCGGCAAATTTCTCACTCGCTTCCCTTCCGTCGGAAGTACGAATACATATAGCTGTATCAGTAAGCCACACTTTATCCACTTTGATCCCCCCCTTATTCATAACATATAAGATTTATGCAGCTATACCAATTTCGTATAAAAACTCCGGTGCAAGGTCTGCACCGTTGGCCCATTCAATAGTGGCACGGGTTAAGCCATATTGAACAAATTTTTCCTTATCCAATAACTCCCCGAAAACCTCACCTGTAAGATAAGGTTCCAAATTTACGATCTTTTTATTCCCGTCACTAAAAGTAACAAGAAGTTCGTAATTCCTGATATAATCTACATCTATAACTCGTAACATAGGCTGTTTATTTTAAAGGTTCTATCTTATCTATTTTCTCCCCTTTTTGGGCCTTCTCCCAGAGAGAAAGTATTTCCGCTTCGTGCAAATTAATCCAGTCATTAACCTTTGCGATAACTTTAGCTGGAGCCTGACCATCTACAATCCGGTCCAATACGCTAATAGAACATTCATAATCACCATACGTAAAATGAATATGCGGTGGATTATGATCTTTCCAATAAAGGAATATAATAATACCGAAAAATCTACAAATTTCAGGCATAAACTTTATTTTCTTGGTTACTGACACAAAGATAGGTAATAAAATTATTACCTGCAAATATTTAGGTATTAATTTTATTACCTATTTCACAGAATCAGCAAACATTTCTTTTACCCTTTCCTTCACATAGTCCTGATATTCATATTTAATCCTCCCGAGTGTATCGTGATACAAAATCCCGTATATCTGACGATTGTAAATTTGGTAATCACCGTGTTTCTTCATATCCAGGAAACGGGTATATAATGGAAGATTGGTACGTGCGATTACGCCTTCGCCGTCCGGAATGACTGAATATCTGGGATTCTGCAAAGCTTCCATCAATGCGCCGGAACGACCTTGTACAAGTGTTCCGTATCCTTGTACTTTCTTCCGGCTACGTCCTTTCTGATAAATCCGTTTGGTAGCGATCTCCAGTTGGGCGTTAAAAATATCCTGTATCCCACGTCCGATCCGATCGGAAAAGAAATCCGTTTTAAAGTCTTCGGCCATAATGAACTATTATTATTTGAAACCAGTAACTTTCATCCGGGGACATCTCTCTTTCTCTTCTTCCGCATCAGGCTTTTTCTCTGTATCCTGTTGCGATTTATATTTATATCCCCAATAGGTGCACAATGTACTATTTACTCCAATGGTAACAATAGTAACTATTACAGTTATAAAAAACCAAGCTGTAAAATTCATATTTTATCAATTATATATAATAGTATGTATACATCAAAAGTTTTTTTTAATTTTGCAAATGCTTTTAACTAAAAATCTGATAAAATGAAGAAATTCATAGAACTTAAAACCCTTGAAAAGGGAAATGTGATTATAAATGTCAATCATATCATCAGCATTGAAAGTATCACCAACACAACATCTAAAATACTACTTGCTATTCCCGAAAATGAAGTTTCCTACTATACCATACAAGAAAATATAGAAAGCGTAAAAAGGAAACTATGGGAAATGCTTATGTAACACCTGCATTCATTATCTATCATCTTGTTTTAAATGAGAAAGCCAGGCTCCACCCTGCAAATGTCCGGTAAAAGCCGGATTCCGGAAGAGTGGAAAGACTGGTTAAATCCAATTCCTTAGTTACAGGGCAACCGGTAGCAGAATCTTCTATCAATATTTGTTTGATACGTTCCATGACCGGCTGCACCTCTTCGATAGTCTCATAAGCTCCCTTCCGTTGTGGATCGTATTTCCCCATAAGGAAAACAACGCATAAATTATTCTCTCTTACATTATCAGCCGAAAGGCTGGCACCCGTTCCCGACGGGATCAGAATAAAAAGTACCGGACATTCCTCTTTAGATAGTCCTTGTATCGTCTTACTCATTTCCTCGTCAATGGTAACGGGTAACACCTTCTTTATTTCAGGAATACGTTTTTGTACGCCTTCCCAGTATTCACGATAAACCTTTATACTTATCATACTGTCAACCCCTGATAACGTTTTGCCTCCCATTCGCGGCGGGTAACAAGTCCCGGAAGTATCTTACCGCCTCCGTATATCCATTTTTTAAACTCTGCCGGTATGGACGGATCATACGCATTTGCTTTTATCTTCTTATAAAGGGTTGATTTTTTGAAATTTCCAATACCCACATTAAAGCAAAAACTTACTACTGCATCGAACTGATACTGTCCCAAATCAAGAGGAAGTGCGGTTACCTGGCTTTCTACGGCCATTATATCCATTTCAAAGAAAGTGTCGGCCTGGGCTTGTGTTATAACATCGCTTGGTTTTACGCCGGCCGTATGACCGTAACCGATCGTACATACTCCTGCGGCACATACATACGCTTTCAAGCGTAGCCCTTCAAACTTTTTAATCTTGTTTTTTGTTCCTGTTGTCGTTCTCATTTCTTGTTACGTTTTTGGTGTAAATACTCAAACTTACATTTATACAGATAAAGCAATACGTCCCAGAAGGGTGTATCGTCCACCTCCTTTTTATTACCGAATACACCGGAAGCCGCGACTTCAAAAGCTATTCCGGTCCAGCCGGTTTTATCGTCCGCCTTCCGTTCGTCGAGTCCCAACTTCTGAAACAGTATCCGGAAGTCGATAGCCTCCCCGCCGATATATACAGGTTGGGAAAGAATCATATCCCAAACGGAGGAAAAGAAGTTCATCGCATGAATGGCGAGTAAGGAAGGAACGTCCGGTGTCTTCTCCGGTTCTTTGTACCGGTAAAGTTTTAAAGTAAGTTCCCGGAATATTTCATCTATTCCCGAATCGTCATTTTCTGCCGCCTGTTTACATTGCTGCAATAATTCCAGACAATCACAGAAATTACCAAAAGTAAGACCGTTCAACATATCACCTACGCCGTGCCATCCTCCAAAGTCTTGCATCAGGTTACACCCGGTTTTCAAAATGGGGGTAACAATCCGTTCGCCATTTTTTCCGGTTGTATAAGAGAAAAAACCGTCCAGTTTATCCAGTTGCTCGTCCAGTTCCCGGATGATCTCACGCCGGTATATTGTATAATCCGCTTTCATTCCCAGAAGAAAAGAAAGCCATTTTACGCGGAACTGTCCGGGTGTGATGGTACCGCGGTTCATTAGTACCGACAATATAAGAAACTGCCTGTACTGCCCGCTATTGATCTCATCCAAACAGGAAGGGATTTCTACCGTCTTATTATTATATGTAAACTTCTCCATGTCCGGACATTAAAAAGTTATTCCTTTGGATTGTACGGTAATTCCCGGTATATAATAATCCGCCGGTTCTACTTCCGCATCCAGTTCCCGGATAATATCCTGCAAGATATCCAGATAAGCCGCCGCGTCCTGTTCCAGACTTTTAGCGACTGACTGCCGGGCCTCTTTTTCTGCCCGCAGTTTATCACGTACTGTTGTGCTCTGTTGTACCTGTACGATTCCATTAGGCAGAATTTCCACCGGTAAACGTTCCACCGCTTTTTTTATCGAAAGCAGTGCGAGTGGCCGACGTATATACTCTATCAGTTTTTCCGTTAAACCGGTATCACCCTCAATCAGTTTGTTATAGCGGTCACGGTTGATAATCGGTATGATCTGGCCGTCCTGTACTTCCCGGATCATAGGAATAAGCACCAGGAAAAGCCGGTGACTTCCGATATTGTAATATTCATCGAACGTTTCCTTATTCTGAATAAGAAGCCGGTTTATAGCCTTCTTCTTAATGCCCTTTATCCAAAAATCGAACTTTTCGCGATCCATCAACTCCACCAACGCGTCTACAGCTTCATAAGCCAGATTCCGGATATTTTCTTCATCTTTGAACTCCTGTAAGGCGGTCATGCCCGTTTCATTCTCTCCCAGGTGTTTGCCACGCCCGGCCGTCCCGTGTTGTGCGTCCAGGGTAGGGATAATTTTTAACCAGGTAAACATGGCCACCGCCTGCTGCATCAGGCGCAAGGTTTCCGCCTTACTATCCATCCCCGCACCTTGCTCTTGTTCTTCCCGATAATACTTATCTATCGCATCGATAGGTTCGACGCCAATAATAGCCTGCAAATCCCGAATCCCTAGCGGTAAGATAGGCTCCCATTTAGAAAAATCAAGATCATTGTCGATCAATCCCAGAACACGGACAATTTCACCGGCTCCATCATTGTTTTTATTAAATAACTTCGTCATTTGCTCGATTTTTTTAGAAACTACGCATTTTCCTTCATGCGGTTAGAGGGTGAAACATTCTGCTCGGCTTCCACTATGGTACGGTAAAGCCCCACTTTTGTAGTAGTTCCCGGAAAATTCGCATTGATATACTGCTGTAACGGTTTACATAGAATCATATCCGGTATAGCGGTTTCGGAAGCGTTATAAACTTTCAAGCTATATAATTTTTCTGATCCGGAAGAAAGTTTGTTTTCTATAATCAGGTTTGAAAGTACCGGATCAAGACCGAAGCCGGAAGTGGCAGCAGCGTCCGCCTTGTTTGATATCTTAATTTGGGCGTCCACGTAATCCTTGATCTTTTTATCTAACGGTGTTACCGTCCATCCCTCAAAATTATTCGCTTCCGTATTCCAAAACTTAGTCGTGTGCATGTATTTCCCGACGTTCTCTCTCCCTGTAATATTGGAAGCGAATTTCTCCATAGCCGCGTCCTTAAACTCCTCCAACATCTTATTTGAATACGTTTCACCGGTTTGAGCACAAACGCTCTTTATTCGTTCCTCCGCTCTATCCCAATAGGACTGCGGGGATTCTATGTGTAAGGAGATAGCCGAAGCGTTTTCGTTATAAGAGATAAGAATATCAGCCAATCCGCCTGCCAGCTCCAACCATTCCAAGGCTCCCAGAAAACGCGGTGTACTCATAAAATCCTTGCAAAAGGAATAAATATTATAGTATTTTACCGAAACCGGATATTTAAACGGATTTGCCGGATCGAATATAGGATATCGGTAAGTGTAGGCCGGATCAGGATAAGGGAAATCACCTACAAGTATTTCCTGCGGCTCGTCCTCGCCATCAGGCGGATATACCAGACGCGCCTTCTGGTAAGGTATATGTTCCAGCCTGACGAAACGTCCGGGATTGCCAATACGCGGTGCCCTGTTCCGGACAAACTTTATGAAAAATCCCTGCATGTGTGTAAGGTCAACAAGCGAACGGTGAAGGACCGTTGTATAGTCCCATGATTCCAAATCGGCCGTTATTTTCGGATCAAGTTTCCAACGTCGGTAAAAACGGTTATTCTCTTCGTCTATCGCATCCTCATACAATCGCGGACCTTCTCCCCATTGTAAACCGGCAATCTTACCCATAATACCTTCACCGGCGTAAAATTTATCCAATAAGCGCATGACTTCCCCCGGCATATCGTTGTTATCACCCATTGGAACGATAAAAGTACCGTTAACGCTTATTTTCCGCGAAAAGAAGCCGCTACGCCTATTTAATTGGATACTGGAAGGCTCCCAGCCCTTACCGCGTCCACCGATAGAAAAGGAAACCAGCCCTTTACCGGTTCCGGTATCTATAACTCCAAAGTTTCCACTTCGTCTTATTTCCATAATGTTAAATCATTATTCTTTTCCCGTTAAACTCCATTACAAGACATTCCCAACAATTAAGCGGGCGTCCGGTCGTGGTATCTGTTAGGAATAGTTTATAACTTGAATTTTCTATATTCTCGTCCGTGGCTTTCCTTCTCAAGCGTGCGGCCGTAAGTATTACCATATCGCCGCCGTTCCGTGTTTGCCTGTTCCATTTCCTGAATTTGATGGAAAACGTTCCGCCGGTAACGGAAATATGTTTCATTTGCTCAACAGCCACGTATAAGTTTATTTTTTCCATAACCGACGAATAAAGTTTTTAATCTTACCCCAATTATCATGTATCAGACAAAAGGATAGAAAGAAAAACATGAACTTTAAAAACGTCCATAAGCTACACCCGTTTGCCGTCTTTTTTTCTTCCTGGCTTTGTTGCTTAATGTCGGATTTACGGGTAACGGATGTTTCCCGCTGACTGGTCGTTTCTTTATAATCCTGATTGGATTCGCTTTGATTTTCTCCAGCTCTTTCTTTAATTTTCCGGTTGCTGAAATCAATTTCTTTAATCCTTCCAAGACTGTCATAGTCGATTCGGATACGTGTGCTATCTTCCTGGTAAACGCGAATTGCATGTTTGTCATTTCTTGAATCTCTCTGCGCGAGTTCGATAACTCCATCAGTAGTTGTTTGTTTTTCTTCTCCAGTTGCTTCTGTAACCGTTTCTCGCGTAACAGAGCGATGAGAACGACAACCGTAAAAACAAGCTGCAAAACAAATAAAAATAAGTAAATGTATGATTCCATTTTTCATAATTAATTTTAGTTATTAGTGTCAAAAGTGATAGATTCCCGGTGCGGGCAATTCTTTACACCACAGAGAAACGGCTTCATAGTATCCATTACCCGAGCGTTACGTCTGATTGCCTTTTCCATTTCGTTACATTTCTGCAGGACTTCCTTGTACTTGTTATCCACTTCGTCGAAACGTTTCTTTAGTTCCTGCCTGTCATTCTTCAAATCTTCTATAAGCTCCTGGTAAACTTCCTGTACCGACTTCATGGCGTCCGCTTCCGCCTGTTTGCGGGTATATCGGAGTGTGAATAACCAGGTCAAACTACCCGTACAAAGAGCGGTAATAACCGCCGTAATAATCGTATCTGTCATATTCCTATTTTTTATTTCTGTACAAAAGTCGAAATAATGCCAAAAGCCGAAAAGGACATAAAAAGAGAGTGCCGGGAACCACCCCGGCACAAACAAACCCTAACCCGGGACTTAAAACCCGGCGACTGTCCTTTCAGTCGGTATGTAAAATTAATAATTAAGGATTAGACAACTTCTCAATATCCTTTTTCATCATCCGTAAAGTTCTGATCCGTCCTACTATCTTTTCCGGAGAAAGGGGATCACCTCCTTCATCCGTCAAATCGTCGATTGTCTCCTCTATTACCCGTATATAGCAAGCGGATACAGGTTCAGTTTTAATTTGCCACTGTCTTAAGATCTCGGCGCTTTCATCCGTGATATGTGCGCCGTTTACTTCTATATCTTTCATAATTGTAGTTCTTTTTAAACGTTTTTAATCGGTGTAGTCTCTAAGGTAGTGAAATCAATTATTCCGGCCCGTTGGTATATCCCAAGGGCGACTTTTCTAAACCGTTCGTAATTACGTCTGTCAATGGGTGATAACTGCCACCTCTTCATGTCTTTAATCAAATCCGGTATATTATTAGCACTATTATACAAACAGTTGTTTTTACCGTACTCATGGTGAAGTGATACAGATTGAAAATCACCGGAAAAAACAACCAACCGTAAACGTTCAAGTTCGAGGAAGGCAAATTCATTGTTTGCCTTCTCCACCTTGTATGCTCTTAATTCAATGGAAGGCGCACCGTATTCACGTCTGACGAAAAATAGGATATCAGGATTATTTGTATTCATTCAGTACCTCCTTTCTGTTCTATCTGGGGACATTCTGAAAACCTATATACTTTTTTAATTTGGTAAACATAAAAATAGGCAACAGGCTTGTCGCATCCGTTACTATGTGTTTTTGTGTCCTGGTCTATATGAATATATCCGGTACCGGAAGATAATTTTAACGGCATTGTATTAGGGTATTTTTCGTTCACCTCCTTCATTTTGACCTCTAATTCGGCTTTAAAAGCGTCAAAGGAAATTTCATCAGGGCAAAATGTATTATCAAATCGGTTTGCAAACTCCGCCATTTCCGCGCATTTTCGATTCTGTGGCTTATATTCTCTAAGTTCTATAAAATAAGCTTTCATTTTCTACCTCCTTTCTTCTGTAATTTCTTTGCCCGGTACACACAAACAGCCGCACCGATAACAGCCGGAGGGAAGATAAAAGTAAGACAGAACCAGGCAATAGCGGATAAGTAGTACGCATCAGAAGCCGAATTTACGGAACAATCTTTTTCCAGTTCCTGAAAATAACGATGTTGGATCGTGTTTACGTCCGTGCTACCAGTACGGAACGAAGGCACGTAACTTGTGCCGGATTGAAATTCTTTTTTCATAACAGTGTGTTTTTGGTCTATTAAAAAAAAGAAAGGCGGAAGCCATTTCCCTGTTTCGCCAAAAACACACTGCTAACCGTCCGATGAACGGGTTAAAAGTAATAGGGAAAGGCAACCGCCTTATATTATATAAATATCAATCGGGCATAAAAAAAGCCCGTTGTTTATTCGAGCCACTAACCGAGACTCACCGGACTGCATAACAGTATATTTTTGGCATGGGCAAATGTCGGCATTAAATTCTGAACAAAAAAAAAAAAACGTTAATAAAGGTTTACCATAAAAAGAAAAACCTTTGCTATATGGATTGTTACTTCGTAACAAAAAACGCTCACCAAAACAAGAATAACGGGAAGAATATTCTTATCTTTGCAAAAACTTCAAAAGAACCGACCATGAGCCAAATACAAGAAGATATCGAACAGTTGCAAAGGGAAGTAACACTTATATGTATTTGCCTTTTAAAGATCAAGCGTTTGATAATAACCACACTAGTATTCTTTTTATTTGGTCTGCTGATAGGACTCCTGCGATAAATCCTATAATACTACATATTGCACTGGTAGCATTTAGATAATTTGAAAATATCGTTGATTTCTTTACTTTTGAATCGAGTTGTTTTTCCTTCTCTTTATCAATCCGCTGCTTTTCCAAGGTATCAATGTATTTACGGTAGTTACCGTATATTTGAATGACCTTATATCCTTTAGGAGTTAAAGAAATATCCCCGTTTTCTTCCTTTTTTATCAATCCCTCCGCCAATAGCTGATTAATAGCCATTACCCCATTAACCGGATAATATTTTGCCAAATGCTGTATGAGTTCTCCCTGCGGAGATAAAGGGCCGGTACCGGCAAACAAAAAGGCTATTATAGCACCTTTAAAATTATCTATTGGTTTTTCTTTTTGTTCCATAACATTCAATTGAAAATCCCCAGTATGGTTCAAATACCGGGGAAACTTGTTGAATTAAAACCAATTCTTAATATGAGATATTAAGAGAACCAAGCTTTTTAGAAATGTCTTGCAACGCACGATTAAAAATGTCTACTTCTTCATCAGTAAACCGGCAAGGCTTTCCGTGTACAACATTCCCGTTAATACGCTGATGAAGCCAGGATGCAGATTTTCCGAAATATACTTCCGCAAACTTTGATATAGAAATAAAGGGTAATACCTCCTCCAACCGTTTACGCACCTCAATACGATGCGACAAGTCCTTGCAGTCCTCAACTTTCTGATGAATCTTAGAAAAATCTTCATCAACGGCTTCGGTTATTAATTTCTTATCCTCTTCCGTCAATGAATCAAAAAAAGCCTGCATTTCAATATCAGCTTTTTCCCTTGCTTCTCCCTTAGAGTTCATCCACTGCTCCTTCAATCTGATAAATTCCTTTTTCACATCCATAATTCTTCATTTTTAAGAGCGGAAATAATGAAGAAGAAAGAAACCCGCCGGTCGCGATTCCGGCGGATCCTTTCTTTCTACTGTCTGCTTAACCGCTTGATCTCTTCTTTCAAAGATTCGATTTCCGCATCCAGTACCGCTTTCCTATAACCGATTACAACCAAACGGTTATAGTTACGAAGATAGTAGTTGAGATTTTCAATCAACTCATCTATCCGCGCTTTTAGCGCTTCTTCATCAGTCATTCAAAGAGCTCTTTTTTGATGACGGTACAAAGATAACAATTCTTTTATCCACATACAAGAATATACGATAATAATTTCTTTATCAATATAAAAAGTTAGATAATACACTGGAAAAAATGAAGGCAACCGACTAAAAACACGCGGTAATTCACCCAAAAACGGGCAAAAAACGAGTAAAAACGCATAAAAAACGCACTTTTTCGCGTGAAATTTTGGTCTAAATGCACATAAATGACTGAAAAACAGCCAAAAATCGGAGAAAATTTCAAAAACTAAAAAAATGACACCTTCCGAAGGCCGAGCCGCTCAGAAAGCGGAAAGCAGTTGCCCTCCCCCTAAAAGGTGAAATATGACCTACTGGGAGGGGGTACCCGTAACCTGGTAACACAAAAAACGCCGGAAAACCGTTTTTCCAGCGTTACAAGGCAATTACCCTTTATGCCTGTTCTCTATCCATTGATCCACAAACGAGTCGGCCTGCAGCTTCCGCTTGCCTCGTACTAGAGCTATCCAGCCAGGACGCATCAATAAGTATTTGAAGGCGTCGGAGAAATTGGTGGATAACATCGGTAGTTTTTTCGGTGCCAGCTTCTCGGATTTCTTCACTTTAAACACGACCTTAGAATTACCCCGGTATTTGATCTCCGCCTTTGCCTTCTCTACGGAACTTACCATTTCTTTACAGTTCACCGCATCCACTAAAAGAATAGGCAAATTCTCGTTCGTACCTCCCATTATCTCCTGCATAAAATCGTATTCCGCATCCTGCCGGATAACTGCCTGTTTACGGCTCTTTAGATTTACGATCCAGCCGGTACGGTTTCCGCTGCCGTCCTTCTCGATAGCGTCTTTTATCTTACTCGCGTAGTCCTCTTTCTGTTTCTCGAAATTGTTGCCCGCACGGTCGTAATACAAATCCAGTTCCTTACATTCGTGATTCTGAAAAAAAGAAAGGAACTGATCGGCAATTTCCCGGAACCAGCCCGGCGGTATCTCGAAAAAGTTCTTATGTATCCGATAGTAAGCCCCGTCCGGCTGACCGATCACCAGAGAAAGCATATTACCGAAGTCCATACCGCCTTCAATCGCTTTTTCATGGTGCAAGTAGCGAAGTTCCCGTGAACTGTAAGCAGCTTCCCCGGATGCGGTACCGTTATAATATTTATGTCCTTCACCAAACAAAACATAAAAGCGTAAATCTCTGCGAAGTCCCGGGCGCATACCTATTACCGACTTTTTAAATTCGTGTAATTCCAGCGTTCCATTATACAGACGCTTTAAATAATCGACTGTAAGTATCTCAACATTAGCGAATGAAGAAGCGTTAAGAAAGAACGTCTGCCCTTTTCTCAACTTCAACAAAGCCCGGTCATAATATTCAATATCCCGCTTCAAACGTTTCAGTTTCAAGGGGGAAGGCCTGTTCTTTCTTTGTTCCCGTAAAAGGGAAATTATCAAGTCATTACGTACACTTGCCGCCTGTACTATTTTAATGATCCGTTCCGGGTCCATTTGCTTGACATACCGGAAGAACCAGTCGAACTCGTTTTCGTCAATATCCGGCATATCGGTAGTAATGGTTATCCCCAGAAATAAATGAGAATGTCCGTAAGTGATCGCATCACCGCGAAGAATAGGCATAGCGCGGTTTACTTTCATTTCCTTATCGTACTTCGCTTCATCATAAAACAGATGTATTACAGACTTTCCGGCAAGCAATGAAGGGTTATCCAATGATCCCATGAAAATAACACATCCGTTCCAGAAGCTATAAACATGCTTGTAATCATCCACGATAACCGAACATTTACGCCGCCAGGATTCAGGCGGGCGGGTATCTTTTACATAGTGTACCCCTTCGATCAGGCCCATAAGCTGCCAGCCCTTCTGTACGGCTGGCATTATGTTATCTTCCAGGTTGCTGTAAGTATTGGCTACAAAAGCGAACGCACCGCCGGGCATTTCTTCCACACAACGGGCGGAACGCCTGGCTTGTATAACGGTAGATTTAGCCATACCGCGGCCATCAATAGATACAAGGATAGTAGTATCGATCCAGTCCGTCAGAACCTGGATTATATGACCGTATTTTATTTCTACATCATCGGCGTTACTCACCTTCGTTATCTTCCCCGAACTCTTTGATATCATACAACATACGTTTTTTCAGATCAAAAGCTTTAATACGCGCATCCTCTTTTATATTATCACGTACAATAACAGGAATTTCCGGTATCGCATCGATAAACTCCTCCAGTTCCTTACGGTCGATTTCAGGAACACCCAGATCCTTACGGCTGGTAGTATAAATAACCGTGCTTTTCTGTGAAAGCAGTTCCTCCGGTATTTCGGCCTGTTGGTCCTTATAACATCCGCGAAGTTCCGCCGCCAATTTCAGAAGGTTCTTAGCTTCCTTTACATTACCCATAAGAAAGACGGTATTCGCCCAGTTTTCGGCCTTTTCCGCATACAGGTTGGCGAAAGCCTGCGGGCGTACGTTATCCTGCGTATAAAAGAAATTGAGACTGTCGGCGTACACCTGGCGCGCCATCCAGTCCGAAAGGCCGTAAGGTTCCGATTTCAATAGGCGGATGATACCGGCCTTTGTCACCAACTTGCCATTTATACGCATACGGGCACGAAGACCCCGTACCATTTCCATAAGGCTATAATATTCCCTTTCATCAGGCGCGAGGGCTTCCAGCGTACCGGTAGAAAGAATCCTTTGAATCTGGTTGATATCCACCTTGTCAAAGTCTATTCGTGAGGGCTTAATTAAATTCGTCGTCATCCATTTGTTCGATTAAACGTTCAAAAGTATGTCTTTTCCGTACGGTCTCCAGCTGTTTTATAGCTTCCACGTTTCCGCCTTCCGCCGCTTCATGGAGTTTTATTTCAGGGGCGGCACGTGCTACCAGAATCCCTTCCCGGATCAGGAAGTTAACGGAAGTTCCCGCCGTTTCCGCATCCCGGACAAAAAGCCCGGTATCCTCCAGAGAAAGCCCCAGGGAAACGGCTATGTCTTTCGGCGAATACCCCAAAGAAGACAAACGCCGTACATCCTCTTTTTGCTGCGCATCCAGGTAAATACTATCCACCACCGTTAAATCGTTCATACGCATCTTTTATTCGTTTCTGTGCCGTGAAATAATAAATTTCGTCCTGTTCCATTAATACAAAGTTCCGGCCGCTTTCAATGGCTGCCACGGCCGTAGTACCGGAACCGCCGAAAGTGTCCAGGACCAGATCACCCGGCTTTGTACTGTCTTCAATCAGTTTACGGATCAACGCCACCGGTTTCTGTGTTGGATGGACTTTCTCACCTTCTATCTTTTTAGCTCCGGAAGAGAATGATTTAATATTGTCTATTATATTGGTGGCTCCAATGGAAACATTTTTGCCGCAATGAAACAAAATAAGTTCATGTGTAAAAGCATAATGATTTCCCGGTCCCGATTGCTTGTTCCAAACGAGCATATTTGACGCTCCCAGATACAAATCAAACAACGGATAATAAAAAGCATACCCGCGCCAGTCCGTAAAGAAATAAACACAGGCCTCGGGCTTCTTCACCCGCTTAAACTCCAGAAACAAATCCCGGTAAAAAGGTTTACAGATGGATAAATCCTTAAAACTGCCTTTTTGCCCGTTATGTGTCATTCCCAGAAAATAAGGCGGATCGGTAATTATACAATCGACCGAGTTGTCCGGAATACATTTCAACGCCTCCAGGCAATCCTCGTTATAAATTTTGTTTTTAATCATTGGAAAGTTGTTTAAACCGGCTTTCTTCTTTTTCTATCCGGATGGTTAATATTTTGATCTGGTGCCCCAATTCCGAACGGTCGCACGGGTGAGAAAAACGGCCCTGATTCTTTGTGAGCCGTTTCCGCTTCCCTGCTAAAGTGGCAATAAGTTCGACTACTTTTTTTTTCGTACCTCGATTTCTTCCTCTATTGCCTTTAATGTAGTCTCCCACTTTTGGACTAGTGCAAATGCACTTTCCTTTTTCTTTTCATCATCCCCGGCCTGTTCCAGCTTTGTTTTGTTCTTGGAAAGATTGGCGCGCGCGTTATTCAACGCTTTTTGTATGTCGATATCCGAAAGGTTTTCAACTCCTTTACGAACCGACAAAGATTTTACCTTTTCGCATTTGCCCAGTATCTTCCCATTTTCCCGGTAATATTCCAGTTCGTCCCACATCTCGCGGTTGGCTATGAAATTTTCCACAACTGCCTGCGCCTCTTCCGCCGTGGTTAATGAGTTTACATCATCCGGAGCAGCTTCCAGGCGGGCAAACGCTTCTTTATACTTTCCATAAGCGGTGAACATATCGGAAACAAGTATTTTGAGGATATCGGGACAATCCGGAGAGTTCAGAAATGTAAACTTCTCGCGGAAACGTATCATTTTGGTAACGGTTTCCGGTGCTGCCTTGTATCGTTGTTCCGCTTCTTCCAGCTGTTCTTCCAATTCATCCACACGGTCGGCATTTTCATCCATGGAAAGTACCTTATCCCGAAAGTCTGACGAAACAAGCTCTTCCACACTGACGCCGAAGGATTCGGCCAGCTCCAGCAATAAATCATCACTGTATTTTATTTCCGGTTGGGTTGTTTCTACTTTTTTATTTTCCACTTTTTCAACGACCGGTTGTTTGGAATTACGGCGGATCGTCTTAAATTCCCGCTCGGAAAGCCCGGCCAGCTTCCGTAATTCCTCTAAAAGAATGGCCTTCATCGTTTCCGTCTCACCCTGACGGCGAAAAGATTTCTTCAACATACGATTAACGCCGTATTTTTCGTAAAGTTCCACGCCTTCGATAAAATTACGAGGACCGGCCAAATAGGTAATAATTTCCTGTTTCATAATACATTTAATTTTAGTTGTACAAAGAAAAGAAGGCAATTACCTTTAAAAAAGGACAAAGGGGCAATAAACCTGAATCCCCCTTGTTATTACAATTATTCAAATTGATATTATACACCTGATAACATTTCAATATCCTTTTTCATCATCCGTAAAGTTCTGATCCGTCCTACTATCTTTTCCGGAGAAAGGGGATCACCTCCTTCATCCGTCAAATCGTCGATTGTTTCCTCTATCACCCGTATATAGCAAGCGGATACAGGTTCAGTTTTAATTTGCCACTGTCTTAAAATCTCGGCACTTTCATCCGTGATATGTGCGCCGTTTACTTCTATATCTTTCATAATTTATATCATTTATGCAGGGCTTTCGCCCTGCTGGTTAATTTAGCATTTCTTGTAATTGTGTTCATTCATAAACTTTTCAGCTCCTTTCAGGCTTTTGTAAGTCTTGCACGCTGATGCGATAACTGCAATGTAGGTTGTTTGGCCGGCATATTCATTTATAATAATTGAGCCTGTTAATTTACTGTTCTCTTTAGTATAATCGATAATTGCATTCATAATCTTTATTGTTATGCAGGGCTTTCGCCCTGCTGGTTGATGTTATATTATTTAATACCACAAAGTTTTGAAATTTTCAATAATTCTTTATCGCTCATAAATATGAGGTCGAAGAAGATACCTTCATTAAAAGGCTTATTTTGTAATAAAGCGGCTGATTTCATTTCACCCATGATTTGAGCTATTAAATTACCTTTTACGTTATCATTCATTTTTGTTTTCATAATCTTTATATTTTTTATTGTTATTACTTTATTTCCTTTTTGATGTTACAAATGTAACATATATATATCACATAAACAAATATATAGTGACATACATTATCACCATTAACAAATATTAGTGATATATTTATATCACATGATTGTAATAACCGTATTTTTGTAAAAAAAAGAAATATGAATAGAATAAAAGAAGTAATTAAGGAGAAAGGATATACAATAACAAGCCTTTCCGAAAAATTAGGAATTGCACGCGAAAGTCTTTCACGAATGCTTGTATCACCTTCATATCCAACTTTAGAAAAGATTGCCACCGCCTTAGATGTCCCCATGTGGCAACTATTCGCATCCAGCCAGGAAGTACAGGAAACAAAGAATACGATCACCTGTCCCCATTGTGGCAAACCTATCGAATTAGAAGTCAAATAAAAAAAATCCCGGAGCTGTGAAAAGTTCCGGGATTCTTTTTATTTATTAAAGCCGTTTACTTACGCCTCATAACGGCTTTGTTCAATCCATTTCATAGCCTCCGAACCGTCGTTAAACGCCCGCAATGTCAGTTGTGAGCCTTCGGAAGCGGTGAACGTCTTACCACCTTTCAGAAGGAAATTACCCCCTTTCTCCACTGTTGGCGCAACGCCGGAACATCCCATAAGAGTAATTACCGATCCATGACTTCCCCCGGTAATGCCTGCAATCTTAGCGGCACCGCCGGAAAGCTGGTATTGTCCGTCCGTCTGGTACTCTATATCTGTGGCAGAAGCTTCCACGATGGCCACCGGTTCTTCCAAAGTGTCGGTACCTTTATAGATGGCGATATCATCCCCCTTGCTGATCTGGGTGAAAGTAAGTTCGTTCGTATTCGATTCATTGGAACCGGTATAAGATACGGATAACTTACACGGGTTACAGGGCGTTCCGATTAGATCGGCAGGCTTTCCGCTGCAATAACGGAGCACAACGATACATTTCTTGGACAGCCAGTTTGTCTTAAACTCGCGGATTTCCTGTTCGTTACCGGGATGATTGAACTTAATAGAAGGCGTATAACCTTCCGCATCGGTTTCCCCGTCACTGTTGGAACTGATTTCAGCGGTACCGGGTGTCAGGTAAATACTGATTGCATAACGCCCCGCCTTCATTACGATATCCTCCTCGATAACCACACCGGCCTCGTTTCTTGGCGGAAAAGAAAGAATATCGTCAATGTCATAAACTACGAGCTGATCCTTGGGCTGAATACCGTTACCGGGATTGCCGACCGGCCTTCTTACGCTTGCTTTTACGTATGTCATAACTTAATGATTTATAAGGTTATAAAATGGAAGGGATAAAGTATCCCTTCCGATTAATTTAGCCTCTTGCCACTTCGTAGAATTTACCGTCAGAAGCTTTTGCCAATTTGATAAACTTGCCTTCGGAAAGCGTCATAGCTTCGGTAAGGACAAAGTTTCCAGCGTTAGCAATGGTAGAAGCATTTTCAGAACCGTTTCCGTAAATCGTGTAAACGATTCCGGCTTCCGCATCGGTAAAGTTGGTGATTGCCGTTGCCTTTGTATTTACACCGGTAACAAATACTTCACCGTCAAGCAAGGAAGGTGCCGTTTCATCCGGCGCAAACTGCAACGCATCGGAAGAGGCATTTTCGCGGCTGATCTCGATAAATTTACCATCGGCACGTTTCATCAGTTTGATAACGTCCCCCTTGCCAGGTTCCCAAGCGTCGGAAATAAGACTGAAATTTCCGCTTTTCTCGATCTTAACACCCTTATCCACGCTTCCGCATTTCAGGGAAATAACCGCACCTACCGGCGCATCTTCAATATCGGTAATAGCAAACTCGGCTGTATTGGCTACGGTAGCAATGGATGTATGAAGTTTGGCCGACGGGTTCTTGTCCTTATCAGCATCCATAAAGTAAGACGCCGGGCGGTCGTACTCATTACAGAAGATCATCTGGCGCGTATAGTCCATATCTTCCTTCTTCGTATATTTGAAGCCTACGGCAATAGCCCAGATAGATTCACGCCAGTTACTCCAGACTTTCAAACTCCAGTCCTCCTGTTCCAGATTGAACGCCGTCATTTCACCCGGTTTGTCCTCAAACGTCTTAATGTTGCCTTCAAACGTCCAGAAGATACGGTGGTGGTTATCCGCATTAGGCACGGGAATAATCTTCACCCCCGGATATTCCTTGACGTACATAATGTTAGCCTTGTAATCCTGATTCTGTCCGTAATGCAGTTCATTGTATTTATGATACAATACAATAAAGTGAGAAGGCATATAAAGTGCCAGGTTTCCGCTATCACGAAGAACGGCCGGAATCATGGAAGTACCCTTGTACACTTTTTCACCGATGTTTGCTTCGGTAATTTCTCCCAACTCGAACGGCTTGATCTGGTAAACGAGCTTTCCGTTATTGATATCGGTATGTCCGTTCACTTTTTTATTCAAGAACTCATACAGTCCGTCAGCCGCGGCAAGTGCTTTGCCCGGTTCGTTCAAATTCGGATCTTTACGGATTCCGTTAATACGGCGTTGTTCACGCTCGTTATGCAACTTCTTCGCTGTTTCGGCCAGGATGTACTCGATGAAAGACCATTTGATAGGGTTTGAACCTTCCTTGTTCAAAGTGCCGATCCAGGTTTTCTCCAGAGCCTTTAAATTTTTGAAACGGTGCGCAAACATCACGTTGAACATACGCAGGGTTTCGTCGTCGAACTCATAAGAACCCTTAGTCACCTTGTCAAAGTCGGATTCCTCATTACCGGCCTGTGAGAACTCACCCAGCCAGATATTAACCAACGTAGCCAGGTCCTGATAACCGGATTCAAGCGGGAAAATGCTTTCAATGGAAGGAAGTTCCATTAAAAACGACTGCAAACGCTGTTGCCATGGGATACGGTAAAATGCTCCAAGATCTTCCTTCAAACGGCTGTAATCGATGGAACTTGCTTTCGGAAGAGCGATCATTTCAAAACCGGCAGCCTCCATTAACGCAGCTTTAGCGCGAAGGTTATACGGGCGGTCCTCCAGTGAGAACATTTCACCCTGCAAGCCTCCCAGCTGTTTTTCGTCCTGCAAATTGATTTTTCCTTTACCGTCCATTTGTGCGCTGTGCTGTGTACCTTTGCCCGGATCGTTTTCGGCAGTCTCCGAAAGTTGGGCAATGATACCGGAAAGCTTTTTGATTTCCGCATCTTTTTTGGCTATTGCAGCCGTGTTGTTTCTGTCTTCCTCACTCTGTTGTGCTTGTAGTGCCTCAAGCTGTTCTTGCGCCTGTGTCAGACGGGCGGTAGTGTCACCCAACAGGCCGCGGAGGAAAGCGGTAGTTTTGGGTTCATCGTTTCCATCTCCCTGTTCCCCGTCTTCGGCTTCGTCCTGGAAATCATTTTCAAGGGACGCCTTAAAATCAGTGAGGAATTTTTCGCTAAAACCGTATTTTTTCAGTTTTGCCATTTCCTCGGCCGTGATAGAGTTTTTGTCCTCTACCCTGCTCCATTCCGACAAGCCCAACACACCCAGAATACCGGCGGATAAGCTCTTAAATTTAAATTTCATATATACAAAATTTAGAAGTTAATACTATATATTATACATCTCGTTTACTTTTCTTACGGTTGCCTGTGCCAATACCCACTTTACAGCGTCTTCCAACGTACCGAACTGGTCGATATAACCGTTTGCCACGGCCACGTCGCCGGTGAATATCTGTCCCCGGAAAAGGGGAAGCTGCGGATCGTAAGAAATCCCCAGGTTCTTACTGATCGCATCACAGAATATACGGTGCATCACGGTAAGCCGTTCTTTTATAGGCTCCTCGTTATTTTCCTTTTCAATAACCCGCGTTTCATAATTTTTCAGGTCCGCACTGTCCGGATAAATTTCCCGGTAATCAATACCCTGTTTCTTGAAATATTCCTTAAAGGATTGATAAGTAAGCATAATACCCACAGAACCAACCTCGCACATAGGGGAAGCAATAAAAGTCCTTCCGGCGGAAGTGCCTAACCAGAAATGAGCACTTCCCATGGTACCGGCTACATAAGTGGCTACGGGTTTGGGGGCTTCGGCAATCATTTTTGCCGCCAGGTCTACATGCGCGACCATGCCTCCCGGTCCGTTGATCCAAAGAACCGCACCGCAAATCTTCGGGTTACTGAAAACAAGCCGGAGCCTTTCTTCCAAACGATAAGTTTCCCAAGAATATAAAGTGCCTTCCAATGTTATGACGGCCACGCTGTCTACGGGTAAATTATCGTCGTCCAGTTCCCATTTGCTGGCAAGATAAGGGGTAGTAGCGTAAGCGGTTATTTTATTTTTGTCGAGCCGTTTCTCTATTGCGTCCAGGTTACCGGCGGCAACACATGGTACAAGCAAAGAAAGCAACCGGTAATAATCGTTATCGGCAATTGCCCAATGTGCTGTAAAAATCTCCTGTATTCTATCCACGTTCTCTTTTTTACGACAAAGAAAACGCCTATATCATAGGTAAAGAAGGACGGGAAAAGTTATCGGAAGGCGTCCGGATCAATGGAAAACCCGGTCAGGGTACAGGAATAAAGACCGCCTTTGATCTCGTAAGACAAAGAAAGAGGATAATCCGGAGAACCTGAAACACGCTCGTTTCCGTTCTCATCGACATAAAAAGCAACATAGCGGCCTTTTTTCAAATTTTCCAGATAATCCGTCTTATTAACGGAAACATCGGATAGCTTAAAACTATGTTTTTTATTATAAAGTCCGTCGCTTAAACCATCACCCGGAACAAAACTTCCCGGAATGATCTTTATTTCTTCCGCCTCCCCGATACTTTTTATAAAAGCGCGGGAATGTACCACCCCAAATGATAAAACATTAGATACGGACACAAGAGAGAGGCTATGAGCCGCAGAAACTATATTTTTTTTCATATTACAATTATAATCAGTTGATAATCAATCACTCAGCACTTTTCAGCCAAAAACCGGACAAAAAAGGACAAACAGATACAGTTGGTAGGTAAAAAAACACCGTGTTTTTTACATTTTTTTTCTATTATAAGCCCTTTTGGTTTTACGCCTGAAACTATCCCGCCATCTTTGGTAGTTTTTCAATAGTCCGTCTTCCTGGATGGAAGCTATAGAATATCTTTTCATAAAGGTAAAAACCGTTTCTTTAAACTCAACGCCATGCAAATGTTTGTTTTCGTCCATAACCTCATGCAATTCGGCCCACATCAATGCCCGGAACCTCTTTTCAAGAAAACGGGTTCCACGAATAGAAATGTAATTGAATTGTTCCGGTGATTTGCCACCGGCAAAATTAGCCTCTCTACGATCAGGCAACATAAATTCAAGATTGCCACGATCGGATGGGCAATTAACAGGCCGTTTTTCCATCAAATCGTAAACTGTCACATAGATATCGGAATGGGAAGGAAAACGTACGGTACCGACTGTTTCATCGTAGTATTTACCCCTGATATATTCGGCCAAATAGGGTTCAATCTGTATTCGGGTGGTAATCATAACAATAAAATTCAAGTTCAACCGCAAAGATACTTCCTTATACGCTGTTATTCTGCTTTTTATACCAAAATGTAGGCAGATAACCGATATTTTAATAAATGTATTGTGAAAGAATAATTATAGCACGTTCTATCCCCGGATTTACCGCACTTTGTTTCCGCTTCCCCGTGATATAATATAATTCAACACTAAATATTTGTAATTTCGTAACCGGGCAACCGGTAAAGATAAAACACTGTATCTTAGCAACTTAGTAACGTTACTAATTTCTGTTACAAAAAAATAGAAGGAAAATACTTTGTAACCGGGCTTTCCGGTAATAGATGGAAAGATAGATGTTACAAACAGAAAAAGTTAGTAACCGATTTGTAACCGCAACTTTGTAACCTTCTGTTTCCCTTTATCTATTTGATTTTCAGATTATTTTCTTTCAAGCAAACAAAGGTTACAGAGTTACTAAAATTTTGTATGAAATAGAGGTGGGGTATGGGGAGGGATAAGTAGGGACGCACGCTTGTTTCCATACAAAAAGAGGGATCGACACTTTCGTATCTGATCCCTCTTTTTGTATTTTACCGGTGTCGGATTCTCTTATACCTGGTGTTGGCAACGGTTCAATATCCACTTTCTCACGTCCGGAGCTACATTACGGTGTACGACAGCCGTATAGTCTTCATTAAATTCATACTCTATCCAGTTATTTCCTTCCAGGATAAAAACACAGGCCGTTTTTATGATCCATTCCAACCGCTCACCCGAATAACGCTCCAATATCAGGACAGTGCCCGGCTTCATCCGCCAAAGGTAGTGGTAAACCTGCTCGGCAAAGTTCCGGAACTTCTCGCCGCTGTTCCAAAGTGCCGTAAACTCGGTCATGCTGTTTAATTTCAAATGAGCGTTATTCATCGTTGGTTCGTTCATCGGGTACAAATACAAATGCCGGATCAACCGGTGCCGGATCTCCGCCGGTGGATGTTTCCATCTGGCCGCATGAACGTAGATAAATCATATCAGCGGCTTTGCCTTCGTTGTCTTTACGGACAATACGTCCCTGAGAATTACAAAGGTCCTTCGGATTAAGTTCCTCGATATAGGGACAAAGAGCCACAAATCCTTTCAGGGCTTTTGTAAAACGTTGCATTGTAATTTTACTAACACCGGAAAAGCTCTTATAATCGGCGAAAGCCTTTTCACGTACAATAAAAGAATCCAGATGTTCGCTATCCGGAGAAAAGTAAGAATTAGCCCAATCCTCGAAGTTATTGCCCATATCGGCCTTATATTTACGCCTGATTATATTTTCCATTGGTGGAAGCAGTTTAATGGATTCCTCACAAAGAGAAAGATAAAAACGGCAACACTGCAAGAAGAAATTAATATCCGCGTTCCACTCACTTTCGGAATACGTCTTAGAAAACAGGTCCTTGCCGAAATCGTCCCGGATAGAACGTGTTTCCCGGTAGTCGTTATCTTCCGTGCGTTGGTGGTAGTAATCAGAGAAGACCAGATAAAGCAAACGGGCTTCCGTTGACGGATCGAAATCTATGGGAACGTAGTTTGTTGTAAACCCCAATTTTGCGGATTCTTCAAAGGGTATTGTAAACGACTGGTTGTTCTTCGGGTTTACGGTCATGTCAGACGTGATAATATCGTAAAAAAGGCCTGTATTAAGATACCGGTCGCAATCATCCACCAGGATAAAGTCGGTATGTTGGTTCACCTGATCGAACACGTGCGGATTATCCATCAGCTTAGGATTACGGCCGGAAAGTTTAACGGTCTTCATAAAGTAGGAAAGAGCCTTAAACATGAAGGACTTTCCCGATCGTCCGTTACACTCCCCGTCTTCGCCTATCTTGTTGTCCATGGCTTGCGGTGCCCATGCGCGCGAAGGGGATTTATAACGGTGCAGCATGTAGCCGATAGTAAAAATCTTGTTGATAAGGTTCTTTTTCTGCTCGGCGACTTCCTCTGCAGTAAGTCCTTCCCCCTCAATATCGAATTTATGCTTTTCCCGGTAGGCTTCGGATTCCCCTACCCCTTTATCCTCAAAATTATACTCCAGTTCTTTGCGCCAATAAATACGGCTGGAATTGATTACATAGCCGAAGAAGTTAGACGGAACGGAGTTTATCGTAATGTCGAAGACGTCGTTACCTTCAATATCCTTTTTCCTGGAAATGGTGAACATATCTTCCATTAGACGCACCTTGTGTTTTAAAACGTTTTCTTCCCAAACGTAGTGGGATAATGTGCTGCCGTTGGCCGGATGTTCCTTTATGCCGTGCCCGCTTACTTCCATGCTGCATCCTGGAAAGAAAAACATTTGTGTATTATGCGTATAATTGGTAAAATCCAATTCTATTTCTTGCAAATTGTCCAGTGCGGTGTCCGACAGTTTGGGGCTGTTTAGAATAAGATTTCTTATATCACGATGTAAAAAGCTCTCTTGTGCCCAACCGCGAATAAACTTCCGGATATCCTTTGCTTTGATTAGCTTTACGATATTACCGGTTATACGGATGTATTTTGTTGAACTGGAGTTTTCATCATGCAGGGAGTAGAAACCGTTAAGGCGTAGAAAATAGTGAAGGCAGTCCGCGTCTATATTGTGGTCCCATTGCCTGGATTTTTCGTTAAGTCTGGAATACCAGAATTTGGCGGGCATTGCAAGCGTCATAAGGTTACGGAAATCCTCGCTTTTGCTTCTCAATTCCATGAAATCCCGGAAGTCCTTACGGGGTTTGCCGCGCTGATCCCGATAAGTGGTAAGCCAGGCCGGTAGCCAAATCGTGTGGATATCAATAAAGCGCAGTGCAAGTTCCGTCCCTTTCACCCTGCCCGTCGTGTCGATATCAGGTATGTTATACAGGACTTCAACGTATTTCATAATCTCTTTATAGTCCTGTTCAGAAAGTTTATACGTTTCAGAATTAAACCAGATCGGGGGAAATCCCAGCGACTTAACACACAAGGCGTCGCGTTCTCCGGAACAAATGAAGGCTTCCTGCAGCTTCTGTTCCTTATATGGTTTTTCAGCGTTGGCCGGATTCTTTTTAAACGCGGCTTCTTCCCTGGAATTAAATTCCCGGTATAAGGCTTTCAGTTCGGAAAGTCCGTTTATGTAGTCTTTTGGCTTGACACCTTCCGGAGTATAGGAAAAACGCCACTGCTTGTCCGGGTTCAGAGGCTCGTATATTTTATAGAATTTTACTTCGGGAGCGTCACCCTCGGCCGGTTTTATCAGACATTCACGCATAAAGATCGGGTATGTCGCAGTAGCGTATTTATATGTTACCTCGCGGTTCTTTACATACCCTATATATTTGGCCGAATACCAGTACAGGGCCTCGGCGTTCTCCTGGGTGACACGGGGGCCGAGTATGCGTAACTGCTCCGGAGTAAGGTGATCGGCAAGCTCAAATATTTTAGTACCGTCTTTCTGATCCTGGTTGGCCGGAACCTTACGGATATCCGGTTTATTTACGCTACGGTTCAACTCGTCGGTTACGTTATACATGGATGCAAGTTTTAAAATTGCTTCGTTAAACCGGAGACCTTCTTCGTACATACAAATGTCTATGGGGCTTTGAGCCGTTCCGGTATCACCAAAATCCGTTACTTTATAAACTTGCTGGGAACCTTCCTTCCCGAATAATTTGATACAGGCCGACGCATCATCCTCTGACGGCCGGCGTTTAAAATGGCGGTTAGTTCCTACACAATCCCGGGCTTGCGGATAGTAATGTAAGATGATATCCAAGCCGTTGTTGGTTACTTTGTAAATGTCTTCTGCCTTGATCATCGTTATAAAGTTACATAGTTACTTATTATTCGTTGTTTTCCGTTTGCTTCGCTTTCACTTCTCCCCAAGGTTGGTACAGGAAGACGAATAACAGAAGCCAAAGAAAGGCGGTTTCACCCGTAAAGTAAATGACAAAGGCAATCAGCCCCATAAAAGCAACCACAATGATAGCGTGGGCTATGTATTTTAAATCTTTATTCTTCATTGTTCAAATAGATTATATTGGATTGAAAAACCAAATTTGCTTAATCTCTTTTCCTGGAGGATAGAACGTTTATCATGCGAAGGCATAATAACCACCAAGTTTTTATTATCAAACTGGTACCCCTTCTTACGCATCTGATAACGTAAATTCCGCAGGCGTCTATCTTCTTTCATATTATTCCTACCACACACACGTTACACTCTCGTAAAGGATAGCATTTAGATCCTCTATGATAGTCTCCTGTTGCTGCTTATTCAGATGAACCAAGAAATAGCCTTTTCCGTTAGAAAGATTCTTTATTTCCATCAAGTTATATTTTTGCTCTATCGCATCTACAAACGTAGGGGATTCCGTAGGCCGGAAACTACTGAATATTTTATAAGTCCCATTGCTTCCCTCTATTTGAAGTATGGTTAATTCGTCCGGGGTGGTGATTGTTGCTTTCATTATTGTATGCTTTTATTAATTTTGTTATTCATATTAGGGTTTACTCCAGTTCCATTTCTTTCCCTTCTATCCTTGTCTCACATTCATCCATCAGTTCATGAAGTAAATCAAGATAATCGCTATCACTCCCATCAAAGCCATCTATCATTGATAGGCATTGATTAATAATTTTCTCTTTATTCATTTTTTCTTTATATTGAGTTAATGAATTTACGTCCTTCGGCAGTTGGACGATAAACAACATCACCGAATAGTCCGGCTGATTTTGTCAATAGACCGTTTTTTACCATTTCTTCTAAATCATCGGAGGGTTTACTATAACCACCCCATCCTTTTTTGCAGATATTTCCTAAATGAATAAGCTGCATCTTACTTAACTTTATATCCATTTGATTCATATTTGATTTGGTTTGAATTAAAGTACGAAACATTTCACTTTGTAATATAAGTCACTAAACGAGCTCTTTGCATACACATCTCCGTTAGAAAATTCAATCTTATTGCTTGTACAATTGATTATTCTATTCTCCTCTGTCTCTAATTTGAGTACATCTTCCTTTGTCATATTTCGTCCTCCTCTATTTGAAGTAAAACATTAGTTTCAATCTTATCAGTATACCCATCATTTGGATATACTGTTTCTTTCTCTACATATTCAACTCCGTGAACACGTATAAATTTAGCGTTCTCTTCATCCCAGTTTGATTCTGTTCTATCTGTGAGCATAAATACATTGGCTGATTTAGGCATTTTTTTAAGCTTTTCTATAAGCTCTCCGACTGTTAATGTTTTCATTTGGTTCTTTTCTGTATTGTTATACTCTAAACGATTCTTTTACTTTTTTCAATGCTTCTATTAAATTATCCACCTGTTCCTCTGTGAAGAAGTCCACATACGCTTCTGAACCATCTTCAAAGGGTTCGTCGTCAGTATCGTATATTTGCATTTGAGCACCTGACGGGAACATAATGCTTTCAGATCTTATATAGCCCAATAATGCTATATGTTTAGCATAACCAACACGTACTATTTCTTTTACTTCTTTGCTCATGATTTGATTCCTTTCTATTTTATTTTAAATTTATTCACATCGAAAACTAAGTCATGCGAATTTATTTTTATTCTCCTAACAAATAAACAATATTCTCATCAACGGATATTTCACCTATTGCATCGTTTGAGTGATCGGCACTTAATAGTCGAACTTCTTTTGATTTGTCTTCAATTTGCATCAACTTATTTATTAGTTCTTGTACTATCATTATAAAATTCCTCTCTAATTTGTTATTCGTTGAAATACTCACTACAAACAAAACCCTTTCGAGGGGTAAAGTCTTTAAACTCACAACTTCTAAAAATCCACTTCTTATCAGCCCATCCGGCTAAATCTTTTTGCCATTGAGGAATAATTTGATGCGGATTATTTAAATCCCGGTAGGGCTGGCAATACGGTAAGAACCGATTGCCTTTTATTCTCCAATGATTGACACGAGTAAATGCCTCCTTGAAATCATTCAATAGAATGCAGTAGAAGAAGTATTCCCCTTTATAACCATACTTATCAATCAAAGCCGTGGCACGCTCACATTCTGCAATCTGTCCCGGTGTATCGCAACCAAACCTTATACGCTTTATCCACTTCACCTTTGCAAGCAACCGGGCTACATCATCCGTTACTAGCCGAGCGTCTAAGCCTTGATTGAAGTCTACACGTACTCCCATGGTGACAATCTTTTCAATCTGTTGCAAACCATAATCGGATGCAAGTATATTATTATCCATGAGAATTATATTTTTACGACCGTTTACGGCTATTTCTTCAATATCCATATAAGGAGTAATTTTGCCTTCCTTATCGGGAACAATGCACCATTTGCACTTATTCGGACACCCACGAGTGAGAAAACCATAAGCTAAATTCTTATCAACATTATACAGATTGTAATCAGGAACCATTCTATCAATTTCCGGTAGAAGAACTTTTTTTATGTCATACCCCGTACCGCCTTTCTCTACTTGATCGGCATTGATGTAATAACCGTAATCTTGTGTAAAAGAAAACACCTTTGCTAAATAAACCTTATCATAGAAACAGAGAGGATTGTACCATTCTACATTATCACCTCTTCTCCTGTGATAACTGCTTATCTTCATCAACGCAAGATTTGGATAATTACTATCAACTGCCAATAGTCCGATATTCATTACTGTATTTTAGTTATCTTCCACTGTAATAGATTTTATCTTTTTTTTCCGTCGGCGGCAACCGCCTTTATAATACAGGTGGTTGGACCGAGTATTTCATCCCGTTCTATCCGTTGCCTTTGTCCTTCCGGATCAATCCCTAATGCTTCACAAATAGGTCTGATTGCCACCAATTGTTCATCACTTGTAGACAAAATATCTACATTGTTCACTCTCGCAATAATCTTTGTATCCATAACATATAAGTTTTAAAAAGTTATTTAATCCACATGGAAAATTTTCACGCCTGTTACTTCCTCGATCTTATCCTTTGCAAGTTCAGGAATACGACATAATCCGGCACGCCAGTTATGTACTGTATGTAACGGCACTTTACATTCTTCCGCCAGCTTAACCACCATTTTAGAAGAATCTTTCATCGGTAAACCAATAAGATACATTCTTAGCTTCTCCCCGTCTTCGTTTCTTTTTAAAGTTTTTTTTGCCATAACATTACATTAAATCTATTATTTATCTCTATATTTATACCACAAATATAGTTTTATTCAATAGAATATGCTATATAATTCCTGTTAATTATTGTAAATATAATATCATACTATGGCTAATTTATTGCTTATAAGAGACTTATGCGAAAAGAATAAAATTAAAATTCGGGAATTAGCTTCCCGAATTGGTAAGGATGAAAGTAGTATTCAATCCATGATAAGAACAGGCTCAACTAATACTAAAACTCTTGAAGCAATAGCAGAGGTATTTAATGTTTCTCCTGGTATTTTCTTTGATAATCCTTCGGAAGATAATACGGGAAGTAGTCTTAATAAAGATGCGGAAATTATTTATTTAAAGAAAATTCTCGAAGAAAAAGAAAGACTTATACAAGTCTTATTGAACAAAAAATGACGAAATGACATTCGTTGAATTTATAATATAACTAATTATAGTTCAATCTAATCTAGACATGATTTTTATAATACAAGATATATAAAAAAGATTATTTGTCTACGGACATATTCCGGACTAATAATACATAATAAAATAAATCATACTACAGAATAAGGCTATTTATCATTCAATAAAAAGAAAGTAAGAACATATTAAAAGTTCGAGCCTCTCCTCCCGTGCAATAAGAAAACCGCAAATAGTCGTCAAGCCATTTGCGGTTTTCTTATTATTGCCTCACAGATAAGTTACTACTCTCGGCTCAGTTTGAAAACTCTCTCTTATACTAATTCTTACCCGCCTTTTTCAATCCCTTAGCAGCCTCAACCAGTCGGATAAACTCTCTTCGATATCCTCTTTCATCATTATTCAACCCCTGTTTAGCCAGCTTAATGACTTTGTCATAATCGGCAGTTCCTTTAAAGTCAGAATCACGAAGCAACTGTCCGAACATGGCTACTGCCGAAGCGAAACGGAAGTCGGAAGAAACACTATCTCCTTTGTTATCTACAAAAGGAAGTTCCATTTTCCTGCTGACATCCTTATCCGGAGCTTTGTAGCGCAATTTCACAGTAAGGAGTTCATCAGATCCGGTCGGCTTCAGCGTCATTTTTTCTTTCTTTTGGTATTTCAAGTCGTCTACTTTACCTACATATTCATTCTTCACACCTGCGGGAATCACTTCATAAAAAGCTGTTACCGTATGTCCTGCTCCCATATCTCCGGCATCTTTCGCATCATTATTGAAATCTTCGTCTTTCAGCAGACGGCTTTCGTAACCAATCAGACGATATGCCTGTACTTGAGAAGGATTAAATTCCACTTGCAGTTTGACATCTTTTGCCACAGTATGCAATGTAGCACCGAATTCGCCTACTAAAACACGGTTGGCTTCCTGCAAGTTATCTATATAGGCATGATTCCCATTTCCTTTTTCAGCCAATACTTGAATTTTCTTATCTTTGTAGTTACCCATTCCATAGCCTAGTACAGTAAGATGTACGCCACTTTTCCGTTCTTTTTCTATCAATTGTTCCAATCCTTCGGCGGAAGAAACACCGACGTTGAAATCACCATCGGAACAAAGTATGATACGATTATTGCCATCAGAGATAAAGTTCTTTTTAGCTATTTGATACGCCAAATGAATACCCGCGCCTCCTGCAGTAGATCCGCTTGCGGTCAATTCATCTATCGCTTCACGGATTTTCTGTTTATCACCGCCCGAAGTAGCTTCCAGCTTCACACCGGCACTGCCTGCATAAGTCACGATTGCCACCTTATCTTTATTCCGCAGATTATTCACCAACAGTTTGAGCGATGACTTTACCAAATCCAACCGATTAGCCCCCCACATAGAACCGGAAACATCAACCAAGAATACAAGATTGGACGCCGGCAACTGCTCCGTCGGAATTTCTTTAGCTTTCAATCCGATACGAACAAGCCGATGAGCTGTATTCCAAGTACAAGTTCCGGCTTCCACAGTTATCTTCACAGGATCGTTACCCGTTGGTTTCAGATAGTCGTAAGAAAAGTAATTCACTAATTCTTCCGTACGGATTGCATCGGCAGGAGGCAATTCTCCTCTATTGATAAAACGACGCATATTGCTATAAGAAGCAGGGTCCACATCAATAGAGAAAGTAGAAAGCGGAGTATCCGCTACACTCTTGAAACCATTCTCCTGAATTCGGCCATACTCTTCCGTATTCATTCTCGCATCCATATCATACATGGCAGTCGGACACACCGCTACATACGCACCGGTCACTGCCTTTGTTTTCATTGTACCGTATCCCACTACGACACACTCCTCCAACGCCACATCATCAGTCTTCATTTTAACATCCAGTTTGACCGACTCAACCACTCTTTTTTCTTCTTTATACCCGATAAACCGGAATAACAATACATCCCCTTTTTGGGCCTGAATGGAATAACGACCGTTCACATCTGTGATTGCCCCACTTTTGGAACGGTTATTCACTACCGAACAACCGGTAATCGAAGTTCCATCCGCTGCGTCCGTCACAATACCGGTCACGGTAATAGTTTGCGCATTCATTGTTCCTAAGCAAATAACTGCCATCAGCAGTACGAGCATGATTGCTCTGAATTGGTTTGTTCTCATAACTTCATTATTTTAAAATGTTACTATTCATCGCTTTTACTATAGAGATGCAGATTTCACACAGATTCCATAATTTACCTGAACTTTTTTTATCCGGGCGGAAAAAAGTCACTTAAAAATTCCTACTTATTCCTTTGTAACTCTTAATATGATATGTATATTTGCCAAACATAAACATATCATAAATATGAAAAACGAAGTTGATGGAAGGCGGGAAATAGCCTCACGAAACACGGTCTGGGCTACTATTATCGCCCGCAAACTAACTCGTTGGGGTATCACTCCCAATCAAATTTCCATGATGAGCATATTCTTCGCTATGGTGGGATGCCTTCTGTTAATAGGTACAGTCATTGATCCCGGTTTTAACAAGTATGTAGCCTACATTCTGTTCATCATTTGCATGCAGTCTCGGTTACTCTGCAACCTGTTCGATGGGATGGTAGCTATCGAAGGAGGGAAGAAAAGCGCCAACGGGGATCTCTACAATGATATGCCCGACCGATTCGCCGATGCTTTGTTCATCATTCCCGTCGGATATGTAGCAGGCGGATTCGGTATTGAACTAGGATGGATGGCTGCTCTTCTTGCTGTGATGACAGCTTATTTCCGCTGGATAGGAGCCTACAAAACGCACCAGCATTTCTTTAACGGCCCGATGGCCAAGCAACACCGCATGGCATTGCTCACGCTTGCCTTTGTAGTAGCCACCTGTACCATTCACGCAGGATACGACCGGATGGTATGTCTCATAGCCCTGATAATTATGAATGTCGGCCTTGTCGCAACACTGATACACCGTCTGTACCTCATGTCACACACACCAAACAATGAAATAAAATGAAAGAACTACTGGATAGCATATTTCCTACGCTAAGCGATGAGCTGATTATCGTCATTTCGCTCATCATCGGACTGCTCATTACGGCAAGCCTTATTCTTTTTCTCGTAAAGAAGATTTCTCCAAAAACAAATATCAGCGAACTCTCCGCCCGCACACGTTCATGGTGGATCATGGCGGGCATGTTTATCGGCGCTGTATTTATCAGCTATAACATTTCTTATTTCTTCCTTGCCTTTCTCTCTTTCATTGCTTTCAGAGAACTGTATTCGGTGTTGGGATTCAGAGAGGCAGATCGCGGAGCATTATTCTGGGGGATACTGGCCATTCCCATTCAATATTACCTTGCTTACCTTGCCTGGTATGGAGCATTCATCATCTTCATCCCGGTAGTTATGTTTCTCGTATTACCCTTACGACTTGTTTTAAAGGGAGACACCCACGGAATTACCAAGTCGATGGCTTTGTTGCAGTGGATTCTAATGCTTTCGGTATTCGGTATCAGCCACCTCGCTTATCTCCTGTCACTTCCCGAACTGCCGGGATTCAATGCGGGAGGACGAGGCCTGCTATTATTCCTTGTATTCCTTACGGAAATCAACGACGTTATGCAATTTATCTGGGGCAAACTTTTCGGACGGCATAAGATACTTCCAAAAGTAAGTCCAAACAAAACGTGGGAAGGATTTCTGGGTGGTGTAATCAGCACTACCGCCATTGGTTACTTTCTCGGTTTCCTGACTCCCCTCTCCGCTCCTAACGTTCTTCTGGTAAGCACTCTTATTGCCATTGCCGGATTCTCGGGAGACGTAGTCATCTCCGCCATCAAAAGGGATAAAGGAATTAAGGATATGGGGAACAGTATTCCCGGTCATGGAGGAGTATTCGACCGGATAGATTCTCTGTCCTACACCGCTCCCGTCTTTTTTCATTTAGTTTATTACATTGCATATTAAACGGAAAGAATGGAAAAGAGATTCATGCAAGCTGCTATCATGCAGATTATATATAAAGGTATATGCCAATGGTTCTTGAAACTGATCGTAGGAGTTCAGTTCACCGATTGCCGATTCCTCAAGAAAGAAAAGCAGTTCATCATTCTTGCCAACCACAACAGCCATTTGGACACTTTAAGTTTATTATCTTCTCTGCCCGGAAAACTTTTATGGAAAGTCAAACCTGTAGCAGCAGAAGATTATTTCGGTAAAAACCGCTTTCAGGCTTCCATAAGTAACTATTTCATCAACACACTGCTAATCAGAAGGAAAGGAGAAAAAGATTCGGAACATGACCCGATCCGCAAAATGCTTGAAGCCATCGATGCAGGATATTCACTGATTCTTTTTCCGGAAGGAACCAGAGGAAAGCCGGAACAGATGGGAAAAATTAAATCCGGCATAGCCCGCATCCTGTCTCTGCGACCTGAAGTAAAATATATTCCCGTATTCATGACCGGCATGGGACGTTCTCTTCCCAAAGGCAAAATGATACTGTTACCATATAAAGCATCTATCTATTACGGTATGCCCACATTGGTAAAGAGCACGGATATACATGAAATATTGGAACAGATTGCAAATGATTTTGAAATAATGAAAGAAAAATATCAAGTCATTATTGACGACGAAGAAGAATAGGCATTGTTTTTTAAAAGAACCATATCCAAACTGTCGGACGAGGAGCTACTCACATATTACGCCCAGTCCGGTGATACGGAATATTTCGGTGAATTATACAACCGCTATATCCCGTTACTGTATGGACTGTGCCTGAAATATCTGCAAGACGAAGACCGGGCACAGGAAGCGGTCATGCAGTTGTTTGAAAATTTATTGCCTAAGCTGGGAAATTATGAGATCAAAGTGTTCAAGCCCTGGCTCTACCGGGTGGCAAAAAATCATTGCTTGCAACTTCTGCGGAAGGAGAATAAAGAAATTCCGTTAGATTACACCATTAATATTATGGAATCCGATGAATTTCTGCATCTATTAAGTGAAGAGGAAAGTTCGGAAGACCGGTTAAAAGCATTACATCACTGTCTCGAAAAGTTGCCCGAAGAACAACGGACGAGCATTACACGTTTCTTTTTAGAGGAAATGTCGTATGCGGATATTGTCGAGCAGACCGGATTTACTCTGAATAATGTAAAAAGCTATATCCAGAACGGAAAGCGAAACTTAAAAATCTGTATCAAGAAACAAACCTTATGAGACTATCGGACTACATACAAGGACTCCGCAAAGGAAAAGAAGCACATCGGTTGGAGAAAGAGTCGATGAAAGACCCTTTCCTGGCTGATGCGATAGATGGATACAACCAAGTGGAGGGAAATCACGAACAACGGATTGAGCAACTGCGGATACAAATTTCTGCCCGTTCTACAAAGAAAAGAAATACCTACGCTATCATTTGGAGTGTTGCCGCCTGTCTGGTGATCGGATTCGGAATCAGCAGCTATTTCCTGTTCCTGAAAGAGACACCAGAGCCTGTCATTCCGATAATTCCACAAAAGGAAATCGCACTAGCTCCCATAAAGACAAAGACGGATTCCACTCCTATTTCCCCAGTTTCCACGAAACAAGCGGATAAGAAAGATATCATCGCCAAAAGCCGGACTACCATTTCCAAGCCTCCAAGTGCTCCCATTACAACAATGCCTATGGAGGAGGAAACTTCGGATCAAACGGTTGCAGCAACAGACGAAGAAGTAATAATGACAACAGGAGCTTCTGATCCCGAATCCGTCAAAAAGATGAGAATAGCTAAAATGGCAGTTATTCCCACCAATGATATAATCAAAGGAAAAGTGACCGACCAAAAAGGGGAACCGCTTATCGGCGCCAGCGTAATGTACAAAGGAACGAATATCGGAACCGTTACAGATGTGAATGGAGAATTTTCATTACTCAAAAAAGCAGAGAACAAGCAGTTGACAGCACAGTATATCGGATATGACCCGGTAGAAGTTCCGGTAGATACCAGCCGGACAATGCTCATTGCCATGAACGAAGACCCAAAAGGACTCAGCGAAGTGGTAGTAGTGGGATACGGAGTCAATAAAAAGGCAAATAAAGACAACACTCCGCAACCCGTTGACGGAAAACGTAAATATCAGAAATATCTGAAAGAGAATCTGGTCCGCCCGACGGACGAAACGTGCGCACAAGTGAAAGGAAAAGTAGTATTGACCTTTTTGGTCAATAGGGACGGACGGCCTTTCCACATTAAAGTAAAGAAGAGTCTCTGCGAATCTTCCGATAAAGAGGCAATCCGTCTGGTTCAGGAAGGACCAGACTGGACATACGGAAATAAGCAGGCGGAGGTAACCGTCAAATTCGATTAACGCAAACCACTAAATCCAGGTACCCTTGCGCCATAAGAATTCAAGTGGTCCTTGCCTGTGTCGAACAAGCCACCAACGGCTGAAGACCAACTGAACGGTAAAGATAAGCAATGCAATAAGCAGGCTTGCCGTTGCTCCGGCATATTTGTACATAGACAACCCGAATCCATAATAGATAGTGACTCCCATAATAGATTGGGAAATATAATTCGTCAGACTCATGCGCCCGTAAGGAATCAGCAGGCTTTGCCAGCTATATCCTGTCTCTTTCTTAAACCAAAGCAGGGTGAAGAGAGAAACCAGAATCACCATGAACGCAAAATTAGCATAAGACGGAACAGCTATATTATAAGGAATCAGTGCGGAGGAATCCGTAATAAAATCCGGAACAAAAACTCTAAGGCAATAGAGAGGAATGAAGGCAATGACAGCACCTATCAACATTCTTTTCCAGAAGCGTACGGACTCTTCACTCTTTATCAAATATTTCCGGCGTCCCAACAACATCCCGAACATGAACAGAGCAGCCGTCTGGAACAAGCGTCCATTTTCCACCTGCCAGATATTGCTATACAACTGTCCGTCAATGATATTAGACTGTAATACATCAAAGAAACTGCCGTTGGCTGTCGCTGCCTCAGCACGCATAGCATAAGGAATAAAATGACCGGTCACCGCCACATAATCCGGATTTATCAGCGCATAGATGGCACGTCCCCACTCGTATGGCTGTAAAAGCAGAATCAAAGCAATCCAGAAAACCGTCTTATCCTTCAACTTACAAACCGGAATCAGTGCAAACCCGACTACCGCATATAGCAAAAGAATATCACCGTTATAGAACAATGCGTGCAACTGTGCAAACAGGAGAAGCAGGCACATCCGCCATGCAAATCGTCCCCTGAAATCGATTCCCCGTTTCTCCGCATTGTGAAACTGAATATAAAAGCTAAACCCGAACAACAATGAGAAAGTCGCATAAGCCTTTCCCGCAAACAAGAAAAATATACTATCCCACGCATACTTATCAATTGTTTGCAACCATGCGGGTACATTCTCCGGCATAAAAAACAGATTGTAATGCTCCAGATTATGTAATAATACAATAGCCAACAAAGCGAACCCACGCAGAGCGTCCACTACTCCAAGCCGTTCAGTCGTTTTCAGTGTTTGAGTCATTAGATACAATTATTTCAGATTAATTCAACGACCGCAAAAATAAAAGAAATACCTGAAAGACAAAAGCTTACGAGTGTTAAATATTAAATCAGTTCATAACTGGCCATTTGTATCGGCATATCCAGATTATGGAGTACTTTTTCCAACAAAATACCCTCGCGGTTATCATACTCATATCCGAAAGTAGCGCGAATACCCTGTAGAATAAACTGCGTGGCACGGTCCAACGCCATTGGCAAACTGTCACCCTGCATCAAAGACCCCGTGATAACACTTGTAAAAGTATCCCCTGTACCCGGATAATGGGCAGGCAGATAAGGACAAGTCACCTTCCAATAACGGTTTCCTTGACGGTTATAAGCATAAACAGAAGTTTTATGAGGTTCACCATGTACGGGAACACTGGTTATGATAACCACATCAGGACCTTTATCAGACAAGAGCCGAAGATATTCTTTCAACTCCTCATCTGTATTGTCCGCTTTATAAGGCCTGTCCAACAGATAAAACAGTTCTGTCAAATTCGGGGTAACTACATCCGCTTTTGTAATCAAGTGACGCATCTCCTTCACCATCTCCCCATCAAAATTAGCGTACAACCGACCATTATCTCCCAACACGGGATCAGCCACGATTAAACTATCCGGTTGCCGGAAGTCCCTGATAAAATCGGAAACGATCTGAATCTGCTTCGGAGAGCCCAGATATCCCGTATAGATAGCATCGAACTGCACTTCCAGTTTTTTCCATTCGGCAATAATCTTCGGCATTTCGTCCGTCAGATCGAGAAAAGAGAAGCCGGGATATTGCGTGTGATTGGAGAGCACAGCCGTAGGCAGCGGACAGACTTGAAAGCCCATAGATGAAAGAATAGGGATAACGACCGTGAGAGATACGCGCCCCATCCCCGAAAGGTCATGAATGGCAGCTATTTTCTTTACTTTATTGGCATACATATCATTTACATTTAACAACTACATCAATATTACCAATACGTCCTTTGCTCCATGTGCTCCCATCACCAAAGCCTGTTCGATATCAGCAGTCTTTGAAGGACCGGAAATAAACGTGCCGAATTTATATTCCTGCCCGTCCAATTCACGGTAAGCGTCATACATCGTATCTACTATTCTATTCCGGTCGAGCAAGATAACCAACTTCTCCGAAATGAAATAAACAGCTTTATACTTTACTGTTTGCGGAATCCAGACAGCCCCGTTCTCAGCAACTCCGATTTCTCCTTTCACCACAGCCACATCCGTACCGTCCAACTCTTTCGGGTCATCCAGATTATCGGGATTGAACGTCGCGCACGAAATATCCGGCAACACGGAAGCAATGCGCATAGCCTCCGGATAGGTCCGGCGAATCACCGCATTCACATCTTCTCCCTCACCCAATACAACAGCCATACCTCCCACCGCACGGCTGATAGCACAAAACTGTTCTATTTTATCGGGATATGACAACCGTTTCATATCCGCAATATCCGGCTTATCATAACGAACTTGCGTATTTTTGCGGATACTGGCTAATATTTCTTCTCTACTGCTCATTTAGATTCCTCCTTTCCCTGCACTTTGTTCTTCTTCCACATCTCATTAAACGATTCTTTGGCAAATTCCGGCAACTCGCGTCCCTTTCCCCAATCATCGAAATCATTGTATTTCATAAATCGTGGCAGGCTGTTTATCATCGGAGCCGCCCACAAAGCAGCATTGAACAATGCCGGACGCTCCATCAGGAACTTCATTCCACCGGACATGATCTTCTTTCCCGTATTCGCCTTGCCCAGTCCGTCCAAATCCTGACGCCACTTATAAATCTGTTCGGCAAGATCCACTTTCACTGGACAGACATCAGAGCAGGACATACACAGAGAGCAGGCAGAAAGATTATCATAATATTTCTCCGGATCATGGGCCATACCCAGATTGATCCCGATAGGACCGGGAATAAAATAAGTATAAGAGTATCCACCGCTTCGACGATATACGGGACAAGTATTCATACACGCACCGCAACGAATACAATTCAGTGTCTTGATATGGTCGGTCTTGGACAGCAATGCACTCCGGCCATTGTCCACAATAATGATGTGATATTCACCTCCTTCGCGAGGGCGACGGTAATGGGAAGTGTAGGTTGTAACCGGTTGTCCGGTAGCCGAACGTGCCAGCAAACGGGTAAATACCCCCAACGCCTCCAGGTCCGGCACAATCTTTTCCATACCGAAAGCAGCAATATTCAACTTCGGATATGAAGTTCCCATATCGGCATTTCCTTCATTGGTACACACCACGATATCACCGGTCGAAGCTACGGCAAAGTTAGCGCCAGTCATGGCAGCTTCGGCATTCAGAAAAAGATGACGCAGGTTCTTACGGGCGGCATGAGTCAGATAAGTAGGATCAAAGTTACCTTTTTCCGTTCCCATCTCTTTCTCAAAGAGTTCACCCACCTGTTCCCGTTTGATGTGGATGGCAGGCAACACGATATGACTCGGTTCGAGATGCATCAATTGCAGAATACGCTCGCCCAAATCGGACTCCACAACATCGATACCACGCTCCATCAGGAAAGGATTCAACCCACATTCCTCTGCAAGCATGGATTTACTTTTGATGAAATGATGCACATTATGTTCATTCAGTATCTCGTACACAATGGCACAATATTCATCAGCGTCTTTCGCCCAATGCACGATAGCGCCATTGGCGGTAGCATTCTTTTCAAACTCCAGCAGGAGTTCTTCGAGATGGCTGTTGGAATATAGTTTCAGTTCACAGGCCTTGTTGCGCAACTCTTCCCATTCGGGAACTTCCTTACTCATCTTATCCCTCTTGGCACGGACCATCCAAAGGGTTTCGTTATGCCATGCTGCCATCTTGCTGTCCTGCAAGAACTTCTCGGCAGCCTTTGAATGTTTTGTACTCATGATTGCGATGTTAGAATTTCTACAATATGGATAATCTGAATGGGCAGATGTTCCCGTTTGATAACGCCTTGCATATGCATCAGGCAGGAACTGTCCGCTCCGACAATATACTCGGCTCCGGTAGCCATGTGGTCTTTCACCTTATCGCGCCCCATACATACGGAAACAGCTTGCTCTTCTACGGCAAACATTCCGCCAAAGCCGCAGCATTCGTCAATGTGGCTGGGTTCGAACACCTCGATTCCTTCTACTAGATTGAGCAAATCACGCAATTTATTGTAATAAGGGATATTTAATTCGCTGGGAGCGGAGTTGAACAATTCACGCACACCGTGACAACTGTTGTGAATACTGACTTTGTGCGGAAAGCATGCAGGCAGTTTCGTGGGTTTGATCACATCGTGGATGAAATCGCAAAGGTCATAAATCTTTCCCGCACTCTGACAAACATGACCTTCTTTCTTTAAAATACCCGGATGATTCTCTTTCACAAAAGCGACACAACTGGCGGAGGGACCGACAATGTAGTCATATTGTTGAAACAAGTCATCAAAACGGAGTGCCAGCTTCATTGATTCATCTTCAAAACCGGCATTCGCCATCGGTTGTCCGCAACAAGTCTGATCCAACGGATAATCGACGTCTACTCCCAGACTTTTTAATAGCTTATACGATGCCACTCCCACATTGGGATATATAGCATTGATATAACAAGGAATAAACAAACCTACTTTCATAATATATCATGTAATAATTTAAGCTTCTTCCGCTACATTGTTTATCCAATTGAGCAGTATTATTACAACAAGGCCGGAGGAAAAAATGTTCGCCACCGCACATATACTTTTATGATATTGCAGAATCCCTTTTTTACACTATCTTTGCCGCATGAAGACTCTATATATTGTTATAGGAACGATTTCCCTGGCACTCGGCATTCTCGGCATTTTTCTGCCGCTATTGCCTACCACGCCTTTCCTGCTACTTACTGCAGCCCTTTATTTCAAAGGGTCGTCCCGTCTCTATAACTGGTTGCTCAATCATCGTTATTTTGGTCCTTATATCCGCAACTACCGTGAAAATAAAGCGATTCCTCTCCGCGCCAAGATAGTTTCCCTCGTACTAATGTGGGGAACCATGCTTTATTGTATTTTCTTCCTGATTCCCCTGATATGGGTAAAAATTTTCTTGGGACTGATTGCCGCAGGAGTCACTTATCATATCCTTTCTTTCAAGACATTGAAATAATTAGATAGCCCCTGGCGTGCATCTGCAAGTTTATCTTCCCAATGTTTCACAGAATTCTGACCGATGATGTCTGTCACGTATTTCACGGAAATAAAAGGAATCTCTTTCGAACGGCAAACGAATGCCTGTGCATAAGCTTCCATATCTACAACGTCTCCATTTACATGGGTTAATTCCGTCAGGAACCCGTCTCCGGTATTACAAATCCCGTTTTCCGTCCAATGTTTACAGAAACCTTTTTCTTCGAGCAGAGCCGATGAATCAATCTCGCACTCCAATCCGAACTCTTTCATCTTCTGCATATCACGATCCACAAACTTACGGCAGACAAAGATATCTCCTACCTGATGATTGACTGTTCCGGCACTTCCCATATTCAACACCAAATCCGGCTGTACCTGGCGGATTGCTTCTGCCAGATGAAAAGCCGATTTTACTTTTCCAATGCCTGTGCGCACATAATACGGTTCGACATCAGGCCATTTTATCTCTACAAATTCGCCTTGAACGGCGTAGGTCACTAATATTTTCAACATGGGTTTCTTTATTTTATATATAGGATGGAGACAAAAGTACAAAATAACTCATATAAATACCTGCTACAACTAAACAAAAAATAATCTAAACCACATCATATACGTTTAGCCATAAAATTGTTCCATATTCTTCACTATACTTTTTATTTGCTCTCTCAACGGTTGAGGAGATAATACCTCCAAATCGCTTCCATGAGACAACAATTCCTGACAGAAGTCATACGTTGGACGCAATAAATATTCAAAAATAGAATACTCTGCAGTACGTTCAACCTCTTGTTGAGAATGATGTAATGGTAAAGCCTGAATATACTTAGTCTTATTTCCTAAAGTCTTTATTCTTATCCGTTCTATTTCACAAGATTCATCCACTGTAATACCAAAACTTGTAAAAAAATAAGATTGAGGATCAAAATCTTTCGGATACACAAAACTCTTCTCCGTAATTTGAAAACCGTGAATACGTTCCAATGCATAAGTACGTATTTCATCATAATGAGGAGCACGACCTACCACATACCATCTCTGCTTAAATACTTTAACACAATAAGGTTCTACCCTAAAAGTGTGCGGCTCATCCCGCCAAAAACTCTGATAAGTCAGTTCTATTGTAAAATTATCCCGCATTGCTTCAATAATAGGAGTCAAATATTGTCTGCCAGATGGAATTTCTTCAAATAAAATGCGTGTTTTGAGTTTACGGCTTTCGTTTATCAGATTATTTACAGCAAACGTATTTAGCAGCCAATTACGTACTCCTGCCTTTTCTATATCCTCCTTATTCTCTATATAATAAGAATAACCATCTCGTTTATTGCATTCTATGTTTATATCAAATAGTTCTTCTATTGCTTTTCTATGGTTATGAAAAGTGCGGAGAGGAATTTCCTCTCCACCACTCATCTCACTACGCACCCATCTCTCGTTTATTTCTTCAAATGTAATTTTTCCCACCCGGTAGATTGTATCCACCAGCCAAATGTATCTATTAAATAAATCTTTAGCCATTCTTACTTTCGTTTTTAAAATTCATTATTTACAAATATAGAGAATTTCTATATAAAACAAGCATCATTTGAGCAGTTCATCTTATCATCTTCTTTGCAATCGGACATCCCTGAAAAACATGTTTTCCTATTTTAACTGAATCCGATATTTGAATATTTTCTAATAATGAACAATTTCTAAAAGCACCATTCTGTATTTCCACTACAGAATCAGGTATTCGAATCGTTTTCAAAGATGAACATCCGCTAAAAGCACCACCCTCTATTATGGTTATAGTATCAGGCAATAGTACTGTTTGCAATGAGGTGCAATCCGAAAAAGTTTCCGCTGCTATTCTCGTTATTGAATTGGGTATTCGTATACTCTTTAGACTTGAGCTAAAAAAAGCTCTAAATTCAATATCTGCTACCCCCTCTGGTATATCTAATTTTTCTAATGAAGAGTATATAAAAGCATATCTTTCTATTTTTATCACAGAACTAGGAATACTATACTCAGTCCTATTATTGGGAAAACGAATAATTTCTGTTTTTTCTTTATTAAACACAATACCATCCAAATAATATTTATCATCATATTGTAAATTCAAAGAGCTGCAACCAATAAAAGGCTCCATCATCTTCACCGATTTAGGAATCTTTGCTATTTTTAAGGACAAACAGTTCCGAAAAGCCCAAGCTCCTACCTTTACCACAGATTGAGGAATTTCAATATATTTTAATGAAGAACATCCTTCAAAAGCCCTAGCCCCAATTTCGATTACAGATCTAGAAATTCGGACATGCTTTAATGAGTTACAGTTTGCAAAAGCACCATCACCTATAACTTCCAACATATCAGACATATAAATATGCTGTAAAGAAGAACAATCCGCAAAGGCATATGGAGCAATAGCCAGTACTGAATCAGGTATACTATATTCCGTCCTCCCATCATTATGAGGAAAATATATGATTTCAGTCCGATCCTCATTATATAGTACTCCATCTATTAGCTTATTAGAATAAATCACCTCTAATGATTGGCTAAACATACCATGTCCAAACTTACTTACAGAATTAGGAATATGTATTTCTTTCAATGCTGTCTTTCCAAAAGCAAATGAACCGATCTCTATTATAGAATTTGGCAGTTGAATACTCTTTAATGAAGAACAACCCCAAAAAGTATAATCATCTATAGTCGTTATACCATCAGGTAGTTGGATATTTTTCAACGAAGAACAACCTGAAAAAGCAGCATTACCTATAGACGTCACACTATCAGGTAGTTGAATACTTTTCAACGAAAAACAACCAGAAAAAGCAGAATTACCTATAGACGTTACACTATCAGGTAGTTGAATACTTTTCAACGAAGAGCAATCTGAAAAAGCATGATCACCTATA
>OGNV01000106.1_pt1 | contig 82834 bp, 98 predicted proteins | sample 1573561 | NCBI WGS metagenome assembly OGNV01 (sample SAMEA2581892, study PRJEB24529) | metagenome | biome: Human gut stool | place: China | collected 2011
CACGGACGTTTGACTATCGCAAGAATGTCATCAACGACTTTGCGCATCAGACCTCGCACGCTTTGGTCAGTGACGATAAGGTGCAGTTCTTTGTGCTTGAGGACTTGAGGGTCAAAAACATGACCAAAAGGCCTGAGCCGAAATACGATGACAATGCAAAAGCATTGCCCAACGGAGCACGAGCCAAAGCTGGACTGAACCGAGCTATCCTCTCAAGCGGTTGGGGGAAAACGGAAGAATATTTGAAGTACAAAGCCAAAAAGGCCGGCAAACTTGTCATAAAGGTTGAGCCGGCCTACACCTCTCAGCGATGCCCGAAGTGCGGTCGGGTGGAGCGGAAGAACCGGCCGTCGCAGTCGGTGTTCCGTTGTGTGAGCTGCGGATTTGAGTCGGCAAACGCGGATTATGTGGCAGCAGGAAATATCCTGATGGCAGGAGTGGAACTGATCCGCGAAGGCAGACTCGAACCGGAAAAGGTGAAAGCCACGCTGCGTGGGAAACCAGCGAAGGCAACAAATGTAAAGCTAGGTCCGGGCTGGGCCGATGTTATGCCTGTGGAGCCGGAGAGGTGTCAGGGGAAACTCAGATGCCAAACCCGCTATGAAGCAGGAAGCCCTTCATTTCAATGAGGGGAGAAGTCACAGTCGTCTTGGTGAGCGGTATGCGACAAGTTGGAAAAAGCACATTGCGCACACATTTATCTGACTAACGCCAGAAGACCGCCTGCGTGAGCTGGCGAATGAATGGCGTTGAGATTTGGGAAAAAGTATACAAAATTCTGCTCTTTGGTAAGATCTCACGCACGAAAGTCAACTGCGCCTACAAATTCGAACTCATTCTGAAGCCCGAACAGAGGGCTAAGTGTGCTCAGTTTGTAGGTAATTGCCGCTACGTCTATAACAAGGCAGTTGAAATTCAGATTCGGCAGCTTGAAAACAAACGGCCGTTTGTCTCCTACAAGGAACTGGCTTCTCAGTTGGTTGGCTGGAAGATGGATGATTCAAGCCTCTGGTTGTCTGAATTTCCGGCCCAGACTTTGCAGCAGGCACTCAAGGATCTTGACCGCGGACTGAGGCGCTTTAAACAGCACAAAAGCGGCATGGTCCGGTTTAAGGCCCGTGGTGACGGCGCGTTGATTTGTATGACGCCACAACAACGGTTTTTGTCTGACGATGTTGTGGCCCACAGTCTCTGGCAGATCTAGCGGAAACGAGAAAGCGGCCTTGAAAGGCCGCCTTCTGTGAGATGACAAATAATCAACGGTCAAACGTTGCTTTGAGCTGCGTGAATTCCATCAAACCATAGCGACCGCCTTCGCGGCCGATGCCGCTTTGTTTGTAGCCGCCGAAGGGAGCCGTTACATCGCGCGGACCTCCGTTGACGTATACATTGCCGGCCTTGATGTGTTTGGCCACGGACAAAGCGAGCTCGCGTTCGCCGAAAACAGCGGCATTTAGGCCATAGGGGGTATCGTTGGCAATGTCAACGGCCTCATTGACCGTCTTGTACGTGATCACGCAAAGTACGGGACCGAAGATTTCTTCACGCGCAATGCGCATGGAATTGGTGACGTTGACAAAGACCGTCGGCTTGATGAAGTAGCCTTTGCCGGCTTCAGGAGCTGGACCGCCGCAGAGCAATTCGGCGCCCTCCGATTGGCCGAGTTCAATGTACGAGAGCACCTTGTCGTATTGCGCTTTGGAAGCCATCGGTCCGATGTTTGTCTTGGGATCCATCGGATCGCCCACGATAAGTTGCGGAATGCGGCGCAGCAGCAGCGCTTTGACCTTCTCGAGATCTGATTCAGGAACCAGAAGGCGAGTCAGCGCCGTGCAAGTCTGCCCTGAGTTGTAGAAAACGGAACCAAAGAGCTGATTGATGGCCGGTTCATAGTCTTCGCTCGGAAGCCAGATAAAGGGAGACTTGCCGCCGAGCTCCAACGAAATGCGTTTGACACTTTCAAGAGCTTTCTGGCTGAGTTTGATTCCGACAGCTGTCGATCCGGTAAAGGAGATCATGTCGACGAGCGGGTGTGTGGCAAGCGTGTCGCCTAGTTTTGATCCGCGTCCCGTGATCAGATTGACGGTTCCGGCCGGGAATCCGGCGCGATCAAGGGAATCCACGAGAAGATAGGCTGTCAGAGGTGTGTGCTGGCTGGGTTTAAGCACAACCGTGTTGCCCATCAAAAGTGCCGGGATGATTTTCTGGACGACTTGTCCGAGCGGATAGTTCCAGGGGGTGATGCAGGCGATGACGCCGATGGGCTCGCGAACGACGGTGCTTTGTTCGAACTGTTCTTCGAGAACGACCTTCTGGCTTTCGCGAATGTAGGACTCGATGCGGGTGAACTGATAGTCGCAGTGTGCGTTGGCCGAATAGCTGACGGGCGCTCCCAATTCCAGAGCTTCAAGCCGAATGATTTCGTCTCGGTAGGTTTTGAAGATTTCCAAGGCCTTTTGCATCAGCTCAACGCGTTTGGCAAGCGGCGTGGCAGACCAAGCGGGTAGCGCTGAGGCCGCTGCTTCAATGGCGGCAACGGCATCGGCAGGCGTGGCATCAGGGACGGTAGCAAAGGGAGCGCGTGTGGCGGGATTTTCGAGAGTGAGAACATCGGTGGTGCTTGGCTTGACCCAAGCGCCGCCGATATAAAGGCTGTCAAAACGGTAGGCCATAACAATCTTGGCGTTTGTGTTTTTGGCACAAAACGGCGCATTAAAGGTACACGTCTAGACTAGCACCGTTCTCGTTTTTTAGGAGGTTTGGCATTTTGGCTTTGCAAAAGTCTGTTCTATTCCAATACTGTTTTTAACAGTACCCAGCGAATGCTCGGTTAACGCGAATTTTTTCCAAGCGTCATGTTGAACGCATAGCGTCTTCCCGGGTGGTAGGAAACAGAAATTTCGAGGACTTGTTCTTTGGCGTCAAGATAGTGGCGAAGGATGCGCAAGGCCGGTTCGCCGGCGGTTGCGCCGAGGATTTTGGCAATGTCGGCGGGCAGTGCAACAGCCTGAATGGACTGCTTGACTTGCACGCAGTGCTTGTGAAAAAGTTCTTCGATGAAGGTGATGATGAGCGTTTCGGGATGCTGCCGAGCTTGCGTCACGATTTCGCCGTAGGCGGCGTTGATGAAGACTTTCGTGCAGACAACGGCAGAATCTTCAGGATCGTTGCTTGTGCGCGTGTTGACAAAGCGTAGAAAGGTGGCACCGACGGCGCAATTGATGGCTTCGGCCAAACGCCGATCAGCTGTGACGAAATCAATGTCTGTGACGCGACGTCCGTAGTTATGACCGAAATCGTCGAGATCTCGAAGCGACGACAGTTTCTGATGGAAATTACGAGCACCGCCCGTTGAAATGACACGAGTACCGTTGTGCGCCTGTCGCTCAATGAGTCCTCGAGCTTTGAGTTCCTGTAGTGCCGCCCGCACGGTGTTGCGCGAAACTTTTTCTGTTTCCACAAGCATGAGTTCCGTGGGTAACTGAGAACCCAGCGGATAGCGTCCGGTTGCAATGCGATGCGCCAGTTTGTTGGCGAGTTTCTGCCACAGGAGTTCTTTTCGCATTTTGGTGTAGGCCGCTTGGCGTAGAAACGATACGGATTTCGAACAAGGTATTTGTACCACTAAATCCTGTTAAGACGTTTTTCCAAAATCAAAGAAAGCCTTGATTGATGGGGTATTTTTGCATTTGTTCCAAAGACCTATTGACAGAAATAAAGAAGGAACAAATATTAATCCTTTGATTTTTAACGATTTTTATCTTCGGACTCCCTCGACCTCTTGATATTGATCAAATCATTTGACGCGTTTCTTCGATCTCCGAAAGTTCTTTTTTGAAAATTCTCCGCAAGGGGCAAGCGACGCCGTAGTCGGTTTGAGGCTTGTTCTCATTGGATTTTTTAAACAGCTACAGGAGAGAAAAATGGCTTCCAGCGCAGTTGACAGCGTCATTCACGGCTTTTTGTTCAGCACGGACGAAATGCGCGAAATTTTCAGTGACAAGTCCTGGGCACAGAAATGGCTTGACACCGAGGCGGCTCTGGCCAAGGCGCAGGGCGAACTCGGCGTGATTCCGAAGGAAAAGGCCGACATTATTAACAAGTACGCCGATGCCAATCTGCTTGATTTGGCCTCGATCGGCGAGTTCTACAAGAGCTCCATCACGATTGTCCCGCTTCTGAAGGCTTTCAAGAAGGTGCTTCCGGATAACGCGGGTGAATTCGTACACTGGGGTGCGACGAGCCAGGACATCGTAGACACGGGTTTGGTGCTGCTCGAACGCGACGCTTATCAGGTGATCTTGCGCGACATGAAGGAGTGCCTTAAGCACTGCCTGACGCTGGCCAAGAAGTATCGCAATACCGCTCAGGCCGGCCGTACGCACGTCGTGCATGCCATTCCGATCACGTTCGGCTACAAGGCTGCCGTTTGGGCTGATGAACTCGGACGCGACATCGAACGTCTCGAAGCGATGAAGGATCGCGTGTTCGTCGGTGAAATGGCCGGTGCCGTCGGTACGCTTGCTTCTCAGCCTGAAAAGGGGCTCGAAACGCAAAAGCGCATGATGGAAATCCTGGGCTTGAACGTCCCGACGATTGCTTGGCACGTTGCTCGCGACAACCAGGCTGAGTTCGTGAGCACACTTGCAATTTGCGCCGGTACGATCGGCCGTATCAACCACGAAATCTTCTCTTTGCAGCACACCGAGATTCTTGAATTGGAAGAACCGTTCTTCATGGGTAAGGTCGGTTCCTCCACCATGCCGCACAAGCGCAATCCGGCGGTGCTGGAAAACGTGCTGGCTCTGTGCCGCAATGTGCGCAGCATTGCACCCTCCATCGTCGAATCGATGGTGAGTGAAAACGAACGCGACTGGGGCTGCTTCCTGTCCGAATGGGAAGCCATTCCGCGTGCCTGCCATATGTTCGGCGCTGCATTGCAGAAGTCCAAGTACATCCTTGAAAACCTCATCGTGTACGAAAAGCATATGGAACGCAATCTCAATGCCCAGAAGGGGCTGATGATGAGCGAATGCGTAATGATGCATCTGGCTCGCAAGCTCGGTCGTCTGACGGCTCACGAGATCGTCTACAAGAGCTGCATGAAGGCCTATGAACAGGAAGTTCCCTTAAAGCAGATCCTCATGCAGACCCCGGAAGTGACGCAAGCCTTCACGGAAGAGGAAGTTGACCTCATGCTCAACCCGCACAGCTACATCGGTCTTGCACCCGAATTCGTGGACCGCGTGGTCGCCAAGTGGGAAAACATCTGACGGAGTGATTAAAGGGAAGGTGCATGCCGCACCTTCCTGTCACTGTTTTCGGGCTGGGCGACATGAGAAATCGTTCAGCCTGTCTTGCATCAAATCAAAGGAAAATTGTCATGGCTGAAAAACAAGTAAAGTGGTGGCAGTGGGCGATTCCGATTGTTTTGCTGTTGGGTATCTGGGTCAGTCCCGTTCCCGAAGGACTGACTGTTCAGGCCTGGCATATGTTTGCCATTTTCGTTGCCACGATTATCGGTATTCTGTGTGCTCCTATTGCTTCAGGCGCTTTGATGTTCATAGCGCTTGCCGTTACGATCTTCACCAATACGTTGAGTTTCAGTGCCGCACTGTCGGGCTTGGCTTCCGGTACGGTCTGGATGATTTTCTCGGCTTACGTGCTGTCTCTGGGCTTTGTTGAATCCGGTTTGGGACGCCGCATTGCCTACAAAATGCTTTCTCTGTTCGGCGGCTCTTCGCTTGGGATTGCTTTCAGTCTGGGTGTTGCTGATCTCATTCTCGCGCCGGCTATGCCGAGTGTGACGGCTCGCTCGGGCGGCATTGTGTTGCCGGTGGCCAAGTCCATCAACATGGTGTTGGATTCTCAACCCGGTCCCAAGCAGGGTCGCATTGGCGAGTTCCTCGTGATGACGTGCTTCCAGTTCACGCCGATTACGGGTGCTATGTTCATGACCGGTATGGCAGCCAATCCGTTGTGCGCACAGTTGGCACAAAGCGGCCTGGGTCTGGAAATCAGCTGGGTCGGTTGGTTCTGGGCGGCTGTCGTGCCGGCAATGGTGTGCTTCTTCGTGATGCCGTTGTTGTCCTACAAGATCTTCAATCCGGAATTGAAGAAGACGCCTCAGGCCAAGCAAATGGGACGCGATGAGCTTCAGAAGATGGGCCCCCTGACGACGCGTGAAAAGTGGGTTGCCGTCGGTTTCGTGCTGGCTCTGATCGGTTGGGGCACAACGATGCTTACCGGCTTGAACGCCAACGCCATTGGTATCGCACTGGCGGCTTTCCTCTTTGTGACGGGCGCCGTGAAGTGGAAGGAAGTGCTGAGCGATAAGGCGGCATGGGATACGGTCATTTGGTTTGGCGTGATCATTTCGCTGGCCACGGGCCTCACCAAGCTCGGCTTCGTGAAGTGGATGTCGGCGGGCTTTACCTCAATGCTTGTCGGTTTCGACTGGATGACGGCGTTCCTGATTCTGGGCTTTGCCTACATCTATTTGCACTACATCTTTGCGACGGCTTCCGGTCATGTGGCTGCGATGTACGTGCCCTTTGCCGCGGTGGCCATCGGTGCCGGCGCGCCTCCGATGATGGTGGCCATCTGCTTTGCCATCTTCTCGAACACGATGTGGGGCATTACGGAATATGCCGGCGGTCCCGGTCCGATCTACTTCGGTCAGGGCTACTTCGAACGTCCGCGTTTCTATAAGATCAACTTCATCCTGGTGACGACGAGTGTGCTCATCACGTTTGCCGTTGGTATGGGATGGTGGAAGATCATCGGTTTGTACTGATCGCCGAAATTTCGGTCGGGCAAGTTTTTTTGTCCGACCGATGCAAAAACAAATCCCGCCGAAGACATGGACGTTTTCAGCGGGATTTTTTTCGTAGCGGAGTCTAGCGATTATTCAAAGTCGCTTTCTTTGCAGACTTCAACAACCCAGCCTTCCGGAGCTTCGATTTCGCACGCCTGGATGCCGGTGAGCGTTTCACGCAACTTGCCGGAGATTTCGCCCATCTTGTCCATACCGGAGGGCAGTGCGATGACGCCGTCCTTGGTGTGAATTTCGCCGATCGGTGCGAGAACGGCAGCAGTACCGCACAAGGCGGCTTCCTTGAAGTCTTTGACTTCTTCCAGCGCAACCTTGCGTTCGATCACATTGAGACCGAGGTAGTGTTCGCCGACATATACGAGCGAACGGCGGGTGATCGAAGGCAGAATCGAATCGGACTTCGGAACAATCAGGTTGTTGTCTTTATCGACAAAGATGACATTGGCGCCGCCCGCTTCTTCCACATAAGTGCGGGATGCCGGATCCAGATAAATATTTTCAGCAAAGCCGTGACGATGAGCTTCCATCGTGGGATACAAACTCATAGCATAGTTAAGACCGGCTTTGACGTGACCGGTACCGCGGGGAGCGGCGCGATCGTAGTCGGACACGCGCACCTTCAAGGGCTTGACGGCGCCCTGGAAATATGCGCCCACAGGCATAACCGTGATGCGGAAGAGAAATTCATGAGCAGGAGCAACGCCGATCTGCGGGCCGGAGCCGATCATGAACGGGCGAATATACAAAGAGGCACCCGTGCCAAAAGGAGGTACCCATGCGGCGTTGGCTCGTACGGTATCCACAACGGCCTGCACGAACTTGTCTTCCGGGAATGCGGGCATTTCCAGACGGCGCGCCGTGTTAGCCATACGCTCGGCATTCATGTCGGGGCGGAACGTGACGATGCGACCGTCTTTTGTGGTGTAGGCCTTTAAGCCCTCAAAGCAGCTCTGAGCATAGTGAAACACGCAGGCTGCCTCCGAGAGGACGATGTTGGGGTCAGTTACCAGACCGCCTTCATCCCAAGATCCATCTTTCCAGTTCGCTTGATAACGAAAGTCCGTCGGACGATAGGCGAATCCGAGTTTGGACCAATCAAGAGGTTTCTTTTGCATTTGCAATTGTCTCCGCGAGTTTGTTTTTTATCGGAATCCTTTCCGGCTGTCTGCGCGACGAGGTAGGCGCAGGCGGCGTAACGAAAAAATAATACTCCCGTTTTAGTCCAAAGCGTCTAGGCAAAATTCCCTGCAAAACAAGCGCGGCCGGTGGAAAGACACCACCGACCGCGATTGAATTTTTCGCCAGATTGTGTTTAACCCGCTCGAACTTCGGCTTCAACCTTGTCAAAGGTTTCGCAGATTTCGTTGTCGGGAGCTTCCGTGAGAAGACTCACAACATAGATGGCGATGGCGGCAAAGAGGAAGCCCGGAACGATTTCGTAGAGACCGAACCAGTTGAATTGGTGCCAAATCAGGACTGTGGCTGCGCCCGTAAACATACCGGCCATGGCGCCGTATTTGTTCATGCGTTTCCACCAGAGGCTGATGAGGATCACCGGGCCGAAGGCCGCACCGAATCCTGCCCAGGCGTAGCTAACAAGCGAGAGCACCAGGCTTTGCGGATCCATGGCGATGAAGATGGCCACAAACGAAATCAGCAGCACCATCATTCGACCGAACCACAACAGTTCCCATTGGTTGGCCTTGGGGCGAATGAAGCCGCGGTAGAAATCCTGAGTCAGGGTCGATGAGCAAACCAGCAACTGGCAGGAGAGCGTGCTCATGACAGCTGCCAGAATCGCAGCCATCAGAATGCCGCCGATCCAGGGATTGAAGAGCACCTGCGAGAGCACGATGAAGACGCGCTCGTGGTTTTCCGTAACGAGCGTGGCCTGATCCGGATGCGCAGCAAAGTAGGCCGAACCAAAGAAGCCCACCGAGACGGCGCCACCAAGGCAAAAGATCATCCAGATCAGAGAAATGCGGCATGCGCGAGGAATCACCTTGATTGAGCGCGCAGCCATGAAGCGCACCAGAATATGCGGCTGTCCGAAGTAGCCTAAACCCCAGGCGATGAGACTGAGTACGCCGATAAAGGTCTGATGCGAGAGCATGTTGACCATGTTGACGTCGATGGCTTTGACTTGTTCAACGGCACTCGAAAAGCCGCCGAGATCGGTCATCACGACGATGGGCGTTACGACGAGCGCCACGCACATGAGCGAAGCCTGGAAAGTGTCCGTCCAGCTTACTGCCAAGAATCCGCCGATGAACACATAAATGATGGTTGCAGCCGCGCCGATCCAGACAGCGCGTTCATAGCTCATGTCAAAGGTGTTTTCAAAAAGGCGGGCACCGGCCACAACGCCGCTCGCACAATAGATCGTGAAAAACACCAAAATGACGACGGCCGCGAGAATGCGCAGCATGCGCGTATCGTCCTTAAAGCGATGCGTGAAAAAGTCCGGAAGCGTCAGGGCATTATGAGAAACTTCGGTGTATACGCGCAGGCGGGCTGCGACGAACTTCCAATTCAGATAGGTACCGAGCGTGAGGCCGATTGCAATCCAGCTTTCCGTGATGCCCGAAAGAAACACGGCGCCGGGCAAGCCCATCAGCAGCCAGCCGCTCATGTCGGAAGCGCCGACGGAAAGAGCCGTCACAACGCCGCCGAGACTACGGCCGCCCAAAATGTAGTCGTTGAAGTTGCGGGTGTATCGCCAGGCGACAAAGCCCAGGATCACCATCAAAATCATGTAGCTGGTAAAAGTAATGGCGGTCGGATTAGAAAACATCTCTTTGGTTCTTTTTGTGATTGGCGGCGCACAGTCACATCAGCGGATTCGACTTTACGCCGTATTTTCTTTTGAGAGATTGCTGCGACTTCGGGGCAGGCCGCATGACAGAAAAAAGAGACGGGAGCCGCGAGGCAACTCCCGCACTGCATTTGGAATTGTACCCGCCTTGAGCCTGCGCCTTTTCCTTAGAAGGCTAGACGCAGGTCAACGAGACGGCACTAAATGTCTCCGTAGAGATCTTTATGTACCAAAACGGCTACATTGGAGTCACTCCAGACGTTGAGAGTTGTTTCGATAGCGTCGATCACAGCGTAGAAGGGCAGGATAACGCCCATAAGCAGAATGGGGACATTCATGCTGGCCAGCAGGCTAGCCGAAAGGAAGAAGCATCCCATCGGAACGCCTGCGTTGCCCACCGCAGCGATCGTGGCAATGAAGATCCAGACGGCAAGTGTTGACCAGGTAATGTCAACACCTGCGTTTTGCATGAGGTAGACGACCGTAATCAAAATAAAGGCGGCGCATCCGTTCATGTTGATGGTTGTGCACATCGGCAGCACAAAGCGCGAAACGCTTTCTTTAACACCGAGATTGACTTCCGAGCAGCGCATGGTTACGGGCAACGTTCCTGCCGACGACTTCGAGAAGAAAGCGACGGTCAAAGCCGGCAACATGCCCTTAAAGACCCGAATCGGGTTGATGCCGCGCAGCAAAAGAAGCGCAGGCAGCACGATGAGCATCTGGATGAAGTTGGCTGTGAGCACCGTTGCGAAATAGGTGCCAAGACCGCCTACGGCAACACCGGCGTTGATTTCTTTGGCCAGTACCGTGAAAAAGCCGAAGATACCCAACGGAAGAATCATGATGATCCAGCCCACCAGCGTGAAGAGCACAGCCTGAAGGCCCGAGAAGAAGGCCATCAGCACTCGCTGTTCGCGGCTGTCATGCGGCAGTTTGGCAATGGCGATACCGACGGCGGCGGCAATCAGCAAAACCGAAAGAACGTTGGCCGACAAGAACGGCGCAATCGCGTTGTCGGGGACAACGGATGTGATGTAGTCAAAGTAGCTCTTGCCTTTGATGCCTGCGATGGCGGCTGACGCTTCGGTCGTGTCGCTTAGGGTTACGTTGGCGGGCGAAAAGACTTCAAAAAGAATTGCTGCCAGCGAGGCGGCCAAAATTGTAGTCAGAAGCGTGTAGAAAACGCTGTGACGGAAAATGCGTCCGGATTCCGTAGAACGCGAAATCTGCGAGAGCGTGGCAATGATCGATACGGCGATGATCGGAACCGCGATGAAACGGAACAGACGAATGAAGATCGTCGAGATGAATTCACCCGTCTGAATCCAAAATTCGGAACCGTAAAAGCCGTTGATGAGGCCCAAAATGATGGCGATGACATAGAGGACGGCTTGAATCGTCTGCATCCGTTTTTCGTGCGGATTCATCACCGGGCGCTGCATCTGTGTGGATTCTGCAGTCATTTTTTTCTCCCCGAGGTCAAACTTTTTGAAAAGTCGACTTTTTTATGGTGTGAGTTCGCCGAACTCAATCAAATCCAAGTTATCAGCTGAGTTCGACGAAAGGGCAGGCACGGGCGCGTACCTGCCCAGAAGTTTCATGAAGGGCAGGGACTACGGTGTGACGTAGGTTGCCGTGATTTTTGCGGTTGCCAGAGCCATGGCGTTGAGCATGAAGCCTGCATTGGCGGCGGTGGCGCCGTCGGGCAGGTCAAGTTTTTCCACCGGCAGTGCCCACACCGTAAATACGTAGCGGTGCATGCCGTGTCCCGAGGGAGGATAGGCGCCGCCAAAGCCTTTGGTGCCGTAGTCCGTTGTCAGTTCACGTGCCGGGGCCGCAAGCTTTGCTCCTTCGGCCAGCGTTGTGACATTGGACGGAATATCGAGTGCAACCCAGTGCCACCAGCCGGAGCCGGTCGGAGCGTCCGGATCGTAGCAGGTGACCGCAAAACTCTTTGTTCCCGCCGGGAAGTCGCCCCAGGAAAGTTCGGGAGACAGATTACCTCCGTTAAGGGAGTGCTTGGCGGGCATGCGGGAGCCTTCTTCAAGGCTCGGGGACTTCAGATACATAATCAATCCTTTCGAAAATTTGTCGTGCCGTGAAGGCTAGCCGACACATATTTGCCGATTCTATCCGACCGCTCGTATAAAAACCTTGAGAAACTTCCGTCAAAAGACGTAGTTCGGCACAAAGAGGCAAAAAAGGGCGAACCACACCGGATTCGCCCTTCGGACAATCAGATCAGATGTTTGACCGGATTATTCCCATTCAATTGTGGCAGGCGGCTTGCCCGAGACATCGTAGACGACGCGATTGATGCCTTTCACTTCGTTGATGATGCGGTTGGAGACGGTGGCCAAAAGCGAGTACGGCAGTTCAGACCACTTGGCGGTCATGAAGTCGCTCGTTTCAACGGAACGCAGGCTCACAACCCAGTCGTAGGTGCGGCCATCGCCCATGACGCCTACGCTTTTGACGGGCAGGAATACAACGAAAGCCTGGCTTACCTTGTCGTACCAGCCGGCGCGGCGCAGTTCTTCGATGAAGATGGCGTCGGCTTCGCGCAGCAGATCGGCATATTCACGCTTGACCTCACCCAGGATACGAACGCCCAGACCCGGTCCCGGGAACGGGTGGCGGTAGACCATTTCGTAGGGAAGGCCCAGCTCGACACCGAGTTCGCGCACTTCATCCTTAAAGAGCGAACGCAGTGGTTCGAGTAGCTTCAGGTGAAGCGTTTCGGGCAGACCGCCCACATTGTGGTGGCTCTTGATGGTCTTGGCCTTCTTGGTCTTGGCCCCGGCCGATTCGATGACGTCCGGATAGATCGTGCCTTGAGCAAGCCACTTGGCGTTGGAGAGCTTTTCGGCCTCTTCCTGGAAGACATTTACGAATTCGCGACCGATGATCTTGCGCTTCTGTTCAGGATCGGTGACGCCGGCGAGTTCTCCCATGAAGCGATCGACGGCGTCGACCACAATGAGCTTCAGACCCATGTTCTTTTCGAAGGTTTCGCGAACCTGTTCGCGTTCACCCTTGCGCAGCAGACCGTTGTCGACGAACACGCAGGTAAGCTTGTCGCCAATGGCGCGGTGAATGAGTGCGGCGGCAACCGAGCTGTCCACGCCGCCCGAAAGGCCGAGAATGACTTCTTCGCCGTTGGTCTGCTTGCGGATCATTTCGACGGCTTCGGCGATATAGTCGCCCATCACCCAGTCGGGCTTGCAGTGGCAGATATCCGTGACAAAGCGCTTGAGCATGAGGCTGCCCTGCACGGTGTGCGTGACTTCCGGATGGAATTGCACGGCGTAGAAACCGCGGGTTTCATCGGCCATGCCGGCGATCGGGCAGGACGGAGTCGAGCACATCAGCTTGAAGCCTTCGGGCATGACGGTGACTTTGTCGCCGTGGCTCATCCAAACCTTGAGCATGCCTTCGCCTTCGGGACCTTTGAAGTCTTCGATGCCCTCAAGAAGCTTGGTGTGGTTGTGGGCGCGTACTTCGGCGTAGCCGAATTCGCGCTTGGAGCCGCTTTCTACGCGACCGCCAAGCTGCTGGGCCATCGTCTGCATGCCGTAGCAGATGCCGAGCACGGGAACTCCGGCACTGAACACGGCCGGACTCACCTGATCGTTGGACTCTTCGTAGGCGCTCATGTGAGAGCCTGACAGAATAATGCCCTTGGGATTGAATTCGCGGATGAAGTCAGCGGAAACGTCGTTGGGGTGCACTTCGCAGTACACATGAGCTTCACGCACACGGCGTGCGATGAGCTGCGTCACCTGGCTTCCGAAATCGAGAATAAGAATGCGATCGTGTAGCATGTCTGGAAATTTGAGCGGTGCGGGGCCGCCGTCAGCGGGCAAGCTGACAAAAATTTTGCTTGAGAGGCGGCGGTAAAAAGAAACGGCGCGGGGTAAAACCCGCGCCGCGTTATTTTAACCTACCTAGGCAGGATTAGTTTTCCTGACGGTAGTTCGGGGCTTCCTTCGTGATCTTCACGTCGTGGACGTGGCTTTCACGCCAGCCGGCGGCCGTGATTTCGACGAATTCGGCGCGAGAGCGCATTTCGTCGATCGTGCGGCAGCCGCAGTAGCCCATCGAGGAGCGCAGACCACCGGCCATCTGGTAGAGGATCGTCACCACGGAGCCCTTGAACGGCACCATGCCTTCGATGCCTTCCGGCACGAGCTTGTCGAGATTGCCCGAGTTGTTGTCCTGGAAGTAGCGGTCGGCGGAACCCTTGAACATGGCGCCCAAAGAGCCCATGCCGCGGTAACTCTTGTAGGAGCGGCCCTGGTAGAGGATCACTTCGCCGGGGGCTTCTTCGGTACCGGCGAGCATGCCACCCATCATGACGCAGTTGGCGCCGGCAGCGATGGCCTTGGCGATGTCGCCCGAGAAGCGGATACCGCCGTCAGCGATCAGGGGAACGCCGGTGCCTTCAAGCGCTTCAGCAACGTTGCTGATGGCGGAAATCTGAGGAACGCCCACGCCGGCCACGATACGGGTCGTGCAGATGGAGCCCGGACCGATACCGACCTTGACGGCGTCGGCGCCGTGGTCAACCAGAGCGCGGGCAGCGGCGCCGGTAGCGATGTTGCCGCCGATCACCTGCAGGTTGGGGTAGTTCTTCTTGACCCATGCCACACGGTCGAGCACGCCTTTGCTGTGGCCGTGAGCCGTGTCGACGACGACCACGTCCACGCCGGCTTCAACGAGCAATTCAAGACGTTCTTCGGTACCGGCACCCACGCCGATCGAGGCGCCTGCCAGCAACTTGCCTTCGCTGTCCTTGGCGGCATAGGGATGCTCGGTAGCCTTGATGATGTCCTTGACAGTAATGAGGCCGCAGAGGTTGAAGTCCTTATCGACCACGAGCACGCGTTCAAGACGGTTCTCGTGCATCAAACGCTTGGCTTCGTCGAGGCTGGAGCCTTCCTGGACAGTCACGAGACGATCGCGCGGGGTCATCACCTCGCGTACGGGAGCTTCCATACGGGATTCGAAGCGAAGGTCACGGTTGGTGACCATGCCCAGAACATGACGGCCTTCGACGACCGGCACGCCGCTGATGCGGTGTTCCTGGCACATGCGGATCACGTCGCCCACGAGCATGTCAGGGCCGACCGTGATCGGATCGCTCACAACGCCCGATTCGTGGCGCTTGACCTTGGCGACTTCAGCAGCCTGTTGCTGAGCAGTGAGATTCTTGTGAATGATGCCGATGCCGCCTTCCTGAGCCATAGCGATGGCCAGGTTGGCTTCGGAAACCGTGTCCATAGCGGCGGACACCATCGGAAGATTCAGGGTAATTTCGCGAGTCAGACGCGTGCGCAGTTGCACATCGCGGGGGAGAACTTCAGAGTAGGCGGGGACGAGCAGAACGTCGTCGAAGGTGAGTGCCTTCTGCAGGAGACGCATTTTCGGTAACCTCAAAGCAAAAAAAAAACGGGTCGCAGTGCCGGACGTTCGCCCAAGAGGCCCCGGATGCTTTTGGTTAACCTCACATTATAGGCACAAAATATGTCCTATTGAAAGAGGTTTTCGGATTTAAGACGAAAAATTTTCAGGCTTCTGTTTCGTCCAATGGCTTGATGAGCTGATGAATGCCGCCGTGACGCGGGCGCGGGACGGCCGTGCGCTCCTTATTCTGTGCGCGCAGGCGGCGCACTTCCATGGGCGAAAGCGCAAGCGCTACGGCAATATCGATGCGATCGTCCGGCTTCAGAACGGTCTCGGGCGTGCATTTTTCGCAGAAGATGCCGCAGGTAGTTTCGCGGGGAAAGCCGGCCGATTCGAGTGCGTCGGCAACCACAGCTCCTTCGGAAACGTCGAGTTCATGCAGCTCGGCACCCCCTTTTCGTCGGGGACAACAAATGTAAACGCGCATGGAGTTCACGGGTATGAAAAAGCGCGGGTCAAGACCGAGGCCTTTTGCCGCGCTTGGTTGTTTCAAACAGTCTGAAGCCGCTTAGATGACCACGCAGGGAGCTTCGCCGGCGGGCAGTTCGCGAATCTCGCCGATCGTGTAGACCGTTTCGCCTTCGGCTTCAAAGAGCGCCTTGGCGCGTTCGGCGTCGGCCGCGTCGACTACGATGGCCATGCCGATGCCGTTATTGAAGACGCGGTGCATTTCGTGGGCGTCAATGTTGCCCTTTTCCTGCAGCCAGTCGAAGATGGCCGGACGCTTCCAGCTGTCAGCGTGCACCACGCACTGGGTGCCTTCGGGCAGAACGCGCGGAATGTTTTCCACCAGACCGCCGCCCGTGATGTGAGCCATGCCCTTGATCTTCACGGACTTCATCACGTTGAGGACCTGCTTGACGTAGATTCGGGTGGGTTCCATTGCGCGGTCAGCGAGCGTGGTGCCGTCAAAGGGCATGTTCCAGTCGGCGCCGGAGACTTCCACCACTTTGCGGATGAGGGAGAAGCCATTGGAGTGCGGGCCGGAGCTAGCCAGACCGATCACAACGTCGCCCGGTTTGATGCTCTTGCCGTCAATAATTTCGTCTTTTTCAACGATGCCCACGGCAAAGCCCGCGAGGTCGTATTCGCCATCGGGGTACATACCCGGCATTTCAGCCGTTTCGCCGCCGATCAGCGCGCAGCCGGCGAGTTCGCAACCGTGAGCGATGCCCTTGACAACGCGTTCGGCCGTGTCAACGTCGAGCTTTCCGCAGCCGAAGTAGTCAAGGAAGAAGAGGCTCTTGGCACCCTGCACGAGGATGTCGTTGACGCTCATGGCGACCAGATCCTGACCCACCGTATCATGACGGTTGAGCTGGAAGGCGAGCATGAGCTTTGTTCCCACGCCGTCGGTACCTGAGACGAGTACCGGGTTTTTGTATTCTTTGCTGATTTCAAAGAGAGCACCGAATCCGCCGATGGAGCCGAGAACACCGGGGATCATGGTGCGCTTGGCGGCGGGTTTGATGCGATCAACGAGTTCATCGCCGTTGTCGATGGAGACGCCGGCGGCGGCATAGGAAAGCTGAGTCATTGTTTTGATGAGGCAATCAAGAGAATTTAGAACGCCGAAGCCGGCTTCGCGCTAAACTTAAGCGCCGTGCCGACGTTTGCATTAAATATGGCATTTTAGCCCACTCGGACGCAAGCTGTCTTGTGTTGTGCAGTATTCGCAGACGCAATTTCGGTCGTGTCCGGTTACCGTTTAACTTTTCGAGCACTGCTTAACTCAATTGAACGCGCAGCCTACCGAACAACTTTTGCTCAATCTTGTTGAGCCCGAAGCACCGACGCTGGACAATTTCCGTGTCGGCAGCAACGCTGAGCTTTTGGCTGCGCTGCGTGACTGCAAGAAGGGACAGGGGCCGCAGTTCATTTATATATGGGGGCCACCCGGCAGCGGCCGTTCGCACTTGTTGCGGGCCATTACGCCGACTCAGCGCATGCGCGTTCCCGGATACGATGAGCAGACGCTTTTTTATACGGTTGACAATGTCGAGCGACTTGACGATGAAGATCTCGAACGATTGTTCTTTCTGATGAACGATGTACGTTCGCACCCGCAGGCGCGCATTGTTTGTGCGGGCACCATCCGACCTGCTGATCTCGAAATCCGCGACGACGTGAAGACTCGTCTGATGTGGGGGCTGACGTACCAGTTGCGATATTTGTCTGCTGACGAAGCGGGTGAAGAGTTCCTGCGTCTGGCTCGTGAGCGCGGCATTGAGTTCGACTCGGCCCAGAGACGTTGGATCGAAGCTCGCTGCCCTCGAGACATGCGCGGATTACGACGTTTTTTAGATGCGGTTGATGAAAAGGCCGTCCGCGAACACCGGCGCATCACCACGGTCCTGTTGGATGCGACGCTCAAAGATGTTCTTTCAAAGAACTGAGGAAGGATTTGTGAAGCTTGTAGTTTACGACCTTGATCACACGTTGATGCCCATTGATACGGGGGATATCTGGTGCAAGTGGCTCCTCAGGGCCTGCGAAAAGGCTGTGCGTGTGACTGCAGAAGAAACGCTTGATCGTTTTACGCGCGAATATATCGAGCAGACATTGAACATTGATGAGTACGAAATGTGGCAGATGCAGTTTCTGGCTCAGTTCAATCGTGCGGATTTGGATGCGGCTCGCAAAGCTTATCGCGCGGAGGTGCTCGAAAAAATTCTTCCCGCAAGTTCCGTCAGAATTGTCAATGAAGCCAAACAAGCGGGCGCCGTCACGGCGATCTGTTCGGCTACTTACAGTTATGCCACGCAGCCTTCCGCCGAACTGTTCGGTGTGGATTACCTGCTGTCGGTCAGACCTCAGGAAGACCAATCGGGCAATTTCACCGGTCGCTGGATTGAGCCGATCACGTATCAGCAGGGCAAAGTGACGGCCGTTGAAAAACTCGTTGATGAGTTGAAGCGACAGGGCACGACGATCGACGAATACGAATTCTGGTCGGACAGCGACGCTGATCTTGCTCTTTTTGAGTATGTTGACAAAAAGGGAGGGCGATGCTGCGTTGTGAATGCAAGGGAGACGTTGCTGCGCATTGCGAGCGAACGCGGCTGGCGTGTGACAGATAGTTACACTCAGGCAGAGTATGACTTTGCGGCGCAACTTGTTGCCAAAGCGCTGGCAAATCGAGAAAATGCGCCTCGTCTTTTGAGAAAAAGCAAGTAGAAAAACGAAAAGAGCCGCATGCGAATCAATAGAAGAGCGGACGAACGGAGTAAAGAATAAGTGTTTGATTACGTCAAGCGCATGATCGCCTCCATCGTGGGGCGCAACAATCACGAGGTCAATAAGGAGCCTCGCATTATTAAGGCAAGCGAACACGGCATTGATCCGAAAATGGTGAGCTTTGCCGCGGTGCGTACGTGCTCAATTTTGCAGCAGCGAGGCTACAAAGCCTACGTTGTGGGCGGCGCTGTGCGTGATTTGTTGCTCGGGGTCAAGCCCAAAGACTTCGATGTGGCCACTGATGCCACTCCCGAACAGGTCAAGCGTGCTCAGCGCCGCGCCTTCATCATCGGACGTCGTTTCCGTCTGGTGCATGTGGTGTTCGGCAACGAAATCGTTGAATGTTCGACATTCAGAGCACTGGATGCTTCGGGCGTTCGCAAGGATGCTTCCGGCCGCGTCATTTCCGACAACATTTTCGGGGAGATGTGGGAGGACGCTGCGCGTCGCGACTTTACGATCAATGCGCTTTACTACGATCCGTCGACGGGGGACATTTACGATTATCACGGGGGCTACGAGGACATTCGACGCAAGACGTTGCGCATGATCGGTTATCCGCAGGCGCGCTATCGAGAGGACCCGGTGCGCATGATGCGTGCCGTGCGTATTTCTGCCAAGTTGGGTTTCAAGATTGAAAAAAGTGCGGATCGAGCCATTGCGGAAATGGCGCCGTTGCTCGGCAATGTGCCTGCAGCTCGACTTTTCGACGAAATGATCAAGCTCTTTACGTGCGGCCGCGCTGAAGAGTGTCTGCTCAAACTGCGTGCTGCGGGCCTGCATCGTTCGCTTTTGCCGATGCTCGATGTCATTCTTGATGAGCCCGACGGCGAGAAGTTTCTGATGCTCGCGCTCAAGCGCACTGACGAGCGTATCGCCGTGGGTAAAAAGATTTCGCCCGCGTTCCTGTTTGCCACGCTTTTGTGGCCGCAAGTGAAAAAGCGCTGGGACGCCTATCAGAAGTCTTCGACAAGCAATAAGGGTTCGGCAAGAGCGATGGCGCTTTACTCGGCTGCCGAAGAAGTGATCGCCACGCAATCGGCCAAGCTTGCCATTCAGTACCGCTTTGTTGCCGACATGAAGCTTATTTGGATGCTGCAGCTTCGATTTGAACGGCGCACCGGCAAGAATCCGTACACCCTTGTTGAACATCCTAAGTATCGAGCCGGGTATGACTTCATGCTTTTGCGCAGTGCTTTAGGGCATGTTCCCGAGAGTCTCGTTCACTGGTGGGAAGATTTTGTCGACGCAGATGAACAAAAGCGCGCCGACATGGTGGCACAGGCCGAGGTCGAAGCGCGCCGCACGGCGGCCCAAGCACGAGCCGGCTCTAAGAGTCGTCAAAAAGAGCAGCGCGACGAAGAGCGCTTCACGGAAGAGGCCACGCGTTACGAGCCCCGCAGTAAGACCTCCCGACGTCGCCGATCTTCGGCGGAAAAGGCCGGAATCGAGGGGCAGGCAAGTGAAGCGAAGCTTGCAGAAAAACCTGACAATGCCGCTTCTGTTGTTTCGGTCAAGCCCAAACGCCGCCGTCGCCGTCCCAAGAGCGACAAGGCGGAATCCAAGTCTGAACAATCATGACCGAAGCCGTAATCGCGTTGGGTGCCAATCTGGGTGAGCCCAAAAAGGCGCTTGAACAAGCGCTCAAAAGGATCAGTAAGATTGAGCAGACGATCTTGCTCAAGGCAAGCTCTTTTTATCGCACGGCACCAGTTGATTCTTCCGGACCGGACTATGTCAATGCTGTTGTGACGGTGGAAACAGAACTGGAACCGGAAGCGTTGTTGCGCGCACTTTTTGCCATTGAAAACGAAGCGCATCGCGTTCGTCCGGAGGGGGTGCACAATGCACCGCGCACGTTGGATTTGGATCTGCTTTTATACGGTGACGTGGTTCAGCAGACGCCTTTTCTGACTCTGCCGCACCCGCGTATGCACGAACGTGCCTTTGTGCTGGTTCCGCTTTTGGAAATTGAACCGGACTGCTGGATTCCCGGTAAGGGGCCTGCCGGCGACTTTCTAGAAAGTGTTAAGGATCAGGCGATTAGCCGCTTGCCTTGAAAAAAGCTTAGCGTCCAATACGAAATACCTAGCAACACAAGTGATATTTCGTGCGAAAATTATCGGCAATTTTCAAATGCCCGCGTTTATGCCTCAGATGACGCGGTTGCGATAACAAGAACGAAGTGCCCAATGGGCAAAAACGGAGGAACACAAAGTGAAAAGTAAGATTTTTGCCACGCTTGCCGCCGGTGTCATGGCGTTAGCTTCCTTTGCCGCGAGCGCTGCCGATACGCTTCGCGTCGGTACGCATCCGACCTTTGCTCCCTTTGAGTTCCTCGACAGCTCCAGTCGTGAATACGTCGGTTTCGATATGGATATGATCCGCGAAATCGGCAAGCGCATGAACGTTGAGGTGGAATTCGTCAACATGGGGTTTGACGGCCTGATTCCCGCGTTGATGACCAACAACATTGACATCGTGGTGAGCGGTGTGACGATCACGGAAGAACGTAAAAAGCGCGTTGACTTCTGTGAACCCTATTACCAGGCCGGTCAGGGTCTGATGATTCGTGTCGGCGACGAAGCCAAGTATCAGAAGATCGAAGATCTGCACAACAAGACGATTGCCGTGCAGATCGGCACGACCGGCGCCGAAGTGGCCAAGGGTATCCCCGGTACCAAGATCAAGGCTTTCAACACAAGTGCAGAAGCCTTCATGGATCTGAAGATGAACGGTAGTGATGTGGTGATTACCGACCGTCCGGTGATCGGCTACTTTTTGGTGACCAATGCGCGTGCCGCCAAAGGACTCAAGCGCCAGCCCATGCAGTTTGACAGCGAATATTTCGGGTTTGCGGTCAAGAAGGGCAATACGGAATTGCGCGACAAGGTCAATGCCGCCATGAAGAGCATGAAAGATGACGGAACTTACGACAAGATCTACGCCAAGTGGTTTGGCGAGTCTTAAGTGCTCCTAAAATTGTTAAGATCAAGCGGCCGCCTGAACAAGTTTCAAGCGGCCGTTTCCTTTCCTTCGCTTCCTATCTGACTTTTTGCTTTCGTCTTTTTCGATGGAAAACACCACAAAAATTTTGGCCGGTGCCACGTGCGCTCTGGCTGTCGCGGCTGTCGGCGGCTGTTGGTTTTATGGAATCTATTCGGCCGGAAAAGCGTTCGATGAGACGGCTATCAGTAATTTTTCGTCCGTGCTTCCTGCCGAGCTGGCCGCGCGTGTGACTAAGTACGAGGGCGGCTTCTTCAAAAAGACCTTCCAGGTGACGTTCGAAGCCGTGGGCGGCATTCAACTCGGAACGTTCAATGGCCGGGCCTATCCCGGGCTTACGACGAAAGTGGAACTTACCCGCGCGGCTGATACCAATTTCGAGCAGGGGCTTTTGAGAGCGGGCGTGCAGAACTTCGATGACCGCATCGAAGTGTCCTACACGGCCTGGGATGCTCTGACGTCCGGCAGCCAGGCGCTGCCCAGCGCGAGACTGACGTACAAGATCAAACCGTTTACGGTAGTGGCCGGAGGTCAGTGCTCGTTTGAAGCTTTTGAGTTCGATATCGAAACTGGCAAGACATTGGAAGTGCGAGCACAGACGCCGGGATTGTCATGCCGACCGGTCGGTCAGCCCGAATTGAAGCTCGGCAAGTTTGAGTTCTCCTTTGTGTCGGACGCCGCTCCTATTGCCAAGGCGCTCAATGGCGAAAATTCGGGATTGTCGGAAACATCGCTCACGATGAAGATAGATTCGATGGTGAGCGCAGCCGCCCGCTTTGACGGATTTGATTTCAAACTTGATCTGAAGCCGGAAGAAGGGACAAAAACGTGGGCTGAGACCATGAGCTTCAGCCTCAAGAAACCGGCTTCCCCGGCTCTTTACCTGGAACTCGGGCAGATCGGCGCGGTGGATGACGTCAGCGGTTCGGTACGTGTCACAGGCATTACTGAGGAGCTCTGTGAGCAGTTTGCGCAGATTCTGCTCGGTCCGTCGTATCTGCACGATGATTTGTTAACGCTGACTCTGATGAGAGGTATTCAAAATGACGGAGTGATCGTCGAATTTGATCCGCTCTCGGTGTCGATCGAAGGCAATCGAGCGACCTTGTCGGGTGTCTTGCGATCTGAATCGACCGGGCAGGGAACTCAGCCTGTCGGACGTTTCCAATTTGAGTCGGACGAATCCATTTTGCCGCCGGAGTTGGTTGCCGACGCGCTCATGCAGGGTTTTGTCAAGCAGGAAAAGAATAAGATCAAGAGCGAAATCGTGCTCACGCCTGAGTACGGAACGGCCAATGGACTGCAGCTGTATTGACGTAATACGAAGATCTGAGGTTTGAGTTCTCTCACCGGAATCGTCCTCAAAAAAGACTGAGTCAGCGGATGATCTAAAAAATTTGGTCGCCCCTTGCATTTTTCGAAAAGCTCTGTAAAATGCGCACTTCTTCGAGAGACAAACGTCTCGAAGGAAAAACAAGTGTGCCGGTGTAGCTCAGCTGGTAGAGCAGCGCATTCGTAATGCGAAGGTCGGATGTTCGAATCCTCTCACCGGCACCACTTACTCCCTTAAACGGGGAAACAAAATGCCTCAACAGCCGAATTGTCGTGCTTTGAGGCTTTTTTGTTGGTTTCTTTCCTTAGGATATTGATTTTTAAGGAAAAACCGAATAACATTACGCGCTTTCACATCCTTGCCACACCGATACGACGCTCGGGTGGCTTATTTCCGTAAGGAGGAATCAATGCGTCATTACGAACTGTGCGTCATCGTGCACCCGGATCAGTCCGAACAGGTTCCCGCGATGATCGAACGTTACAAGAATCTCGTCCTCGAACAGGGTGGTCAGGTCCACCGTGTTGAAGACTGGGGCCGTCGTCAACTCGCCTATCCGATCCAGAAGCTCGTCAAGGCTCACTATGTTCTCATGAACATCGAATGCACGGACGCTACGCTTGCTGAAATCGAAAACGGATTCCGTTTCAACGACGCCATTCTGCGTCACCTCGTCGTCAAGACCAAGAAGGCCGAAACCGCTCCTTCCGTCATGATGAAGAGCGTTGAAAAGGAAGAAGCCAAGAAGGTTGCAGCCGAACCCGCCGCTGAACAGGCTCCGGCTGAAGTTGAAACCGCCGAACAGGCTTAATCCAAACAGATTTTTAGATCGTCGCGAGAGTGGATTCTGACAACAGCATCGTCATCAGCGCGGTTCTGGTCGAAAAAAAAGAACTGTGTTACACGCCGGCAGGAATTGCGGTTTTCGAAGCTAGGTGTCACTACGCCGGGCAGCAGTTCGAAGCCGGAGCGATGCGGAAAATAGAGTTTGACTTCACGGTTATGTCGTTTGCCGATACGGCTGCGAGACTCGATAAGGTCGAACTAGGTAAGACGCTCGACATGAAAGGTTTCATTGCACAGCGTTCGCTCAGAAGCTCAAAGCTGACGGTCCATATCACGGAATTCAAAATTAGGAGTTGAAAAATGGCTTTTGGTGCAAAAGGTAAGGGCAAGCCCCGCCGTGCCAACCAACAGAATGCGCTCTTCAAGCGCAAGAAGTTCTGCCGTTTCACGGTTGAACACGTCGAACAGATCGACTACAAGGATATCGATACCCTGCGCGACTTCATTCAGGAAAACGGCAAGATCATGCCGGCTCGCCTGACCGGTACGAAGGCGCACTATCAGCGTCAGCTCGACACGGCGATCAAGCGCGCTCGCTTCCTCGCTTTGTTGCCCTACACCGACAACCAGGGGACCCGTTAATCATGCAAGTCATTCTTCTCGAAAAGATCAATCACCTCGGTGATCTCGGTGCCATCGTTAAGGTTAAGGATGGCTACGCCCGTAACTTCCTGATCCCCCAGGGTCACGCCAAGCGTGCTACCAAGGCTGCGATCGAAGAATTCGAAGCTCGTCGCGCTGAACTCGAACGCCTGCAGGCTGAACGTATCGCTCAGGCTCAGGAAACGGCTGAAAAGCTCAACGGCCAGGTGATCGAAATCACGAGCAAGGCCGGTGTTGACGGCCGCCTGTTCGGTTCTGTGACCAACGCCGACATCGCTGAAGCTGTTGACAAGCTCGGCTTCCAGATCAAGAAGAGCCAGGTTCGTACGCCGCTCGGCGCCATCAAGAGCGTGGGCGAATTCACGATCACGATCGGCCTTCTCACCGACATCACCGCCGACATCGTCGTGCGCGTGGTTGCCGAAGCCGCCTAATTTTTTCGGTTGATGCTCCGTCAGGAGCGTGCCCTGAAAAATTGGGACGAAACCGGATCTTTCCCCTGGGAGAGGTTCGGTTTTTTTTATGTTCGGAATGTGTGAACGAGCACCGGACCGTGTAACCGCACGTTGCCGATATCGCGCGCAGTAGTTGAGCATCCGTTAAGATTAAGCACTTTCAAAATTGCAGATTCAAGGTGTGATATGGCTGGATTTGACGACGAGATTCCCGCTGGCGACATTGACACGATGACGTCTGTGCCTGCCGAAGACATGTTGCCCGACGTTCCGTTGTCGGCGCAGACGCCAGTGATGTCGAGTGCTTCTCACGATCCGGAAGTGGCTTCCGTTCGTCTGCCGCCGCAGTCGGTGGAAAGCGAACAGAGTGTGCTCGGCGGCTTGATGCTCGACAACAACGCGTTCGATCAGGTAGCCGATGTTCTCACGCCCGACGATTTTTACCGCCGCGAACACCGCGTGATCTACGAAAAGATCCAGCAGATGTGTTCCGAAGGGCGCCCGGCCGACATCGTAACGGTCTACGGGGAACTCGAAGCCGAAGACAAGGCGCGCGAAATCGGAGGCCTGGCCTATCTCAACAGCCTCGTCAACAGCACGCCTGCCGCAGCTAACATCCGCCGCTACGCGGAAATCGTGCGCGACCGCTCGATTCTGCGCCAGCTTATTACCGCGGGTGAAGAGATCGCCACCAGCGCACTTTCTCCGGAATCCGCCGACGTTCCCACGCTTCTCGATCAGGCTCAGGCCAAAGTCTTTGCCATCGATGAAAAATCCAACAAGGGCAAGCGCGGTTTTCGCGTTCTTGAGGAACTTGCGGGCGAAGTTACGCAGGAAGTGCAGCAGCTCTACCAGATGCGCAATTCCGACGATGTCACCGGGCTGCCGACGAGCTTCAAGATTCTTGATCGGATGACCTCAGGCCTTCAGAAGGGGGATTTGATCATCGTGGCCGGACGCCCCTCGATGGGTAAGACCTCCTTTGCCATGAACATCGCTGAGTATGCTGGGTTGACCCTCAAGATGCCGGTGGCCATCTTCTCGATGGAAATGAGCTCCGTACAGCTTTGCAAGCGTTTGATCAGCTCGGTGGGCCGCATCGACGCGCAGAAGATGCGTCGCGGGCGCTTTGACGACGCCGACTGGGCGCGCTACACGGAAACCGTGAGCCTCATGAGCCAGGCGCCGTTTTACATTGACGACACGGGCAACCTGTCGGTAAACGAACTGCGTAGCCGTGCGCGCCGTCTGGCACGCAAAACGGGCGGTCTATCTCTGATCGTCGTGGACTACCTGCAGCTGATGCGCGGCTCGAGCAAGAGTTCGATGGAAAATCGTGCTACGGAAATTTCTGAAATTTCGCGTGGTCTCAAAGGTTTGGCCCGCGAAATGGAAGTGCCGATCATCGCGCTTTCTCAGCTCAACCGCGGAGTGGACGCACGTGCCGACAAACGACCGATGATGAGCGACTTGCGCGAATCGGGGGCTATCGAACAGGACGCCGACATCATCATGTTCATTTATCGCGACTGGGTGTACAACAAGGAAACGGGAGACCCGAATCTCGCTGAAATCATCATCGGCAAGCAGCGTAACGGCCCGACGGGGGTGATCAACATGCGCTTTGACGGTCAGTTCACGCGCTTTGATAACCTTGCTGAAGAGGGCGACATTCCGCCTGAATACCAATAACGTCTTTTCTCGGAGCGGCAAATCCGATCCCGGACTGTGCGGGAAAAGGGTGCCGAAAACAAAAATGATCGACACATTGCTTGCAGTGGACTGGACCGGAATTATTTTGTGGATCTGCGTGGTAGCGCTGATCCTGTGCGGAGTGGCCGGAACTGTGGTGCCGGCTTTGCCGGGGATCCCCATGATTTTTCTGGGCGCACTTCTGGCCGCTTGGATCGGAGACTTTCAGCACATCACCTGGGTGCCGTTGGTGGTGCTCGGCGTACTCACAGTCATAGGTCTTGCCGTTGACTGGGTGGCACAGACCATGGGAGCGCAAAGAGCGGGTGCTTCGAAGTGGGGCATTCTGGGCTCTCTGATCGGAACCATCGCAGGTCTCTTCATGGGAATCGTAGGCATTCTCTTTATGCCGCTCGTGGGCGCCTTCATCGGAGAATACATCGCGCAGCGCGATCTGCGCGTGGCAGGCAACGTTGGCTGGGCAACCTGGGTCGGCATGATGGTTGGTACCGTCGTCAAGCTCGGTTTGTCCTTCGTTATGATCGGCATCATGTGCTTTGCGCTTTGGTTCTGATCCGAACGACTCAAAAAAATCGGGAGATCGAAACGCTCGACCTCCCGAATTTTTTATGCGGATGCAGTTAGAGAACTTCGCTTGCGTAATCGGCAAGGCGACTGCGTTCACCGCGCTGTAGCGTAATGTGACCAGCGTGCGACCAACCGCGGAATTTCTCGACAACGTAGGTGAGGCCGGAAGAGCCTTCAGTGAGATAGGGCGTGTCAATCTGCGCGATGTTGCCCATGCACACGATTTTGGTGCCGGGACCCGCACGAGTGATGAGCGTTTTCATCTGCTTGGGCGAGAGGTTCTGCGCTTCGTCGATGATGACGAACTTGTTGAGGAACGTTCTGCCGCGCATAAAGCTCATCGACTTGATGCGGATGCGGCTGCGGATGATGTCTGCCGCAGCACTGCGGCCCCAGCTGCCGGCACCGCGGTCGGCCTTGTTGAGAACTTCCAGATTGTCTTCCAGCGCGCCCATCCAGGGAGTCATCTTTTCTTCTTCCGTGCCGGGTAAGAAACCGATTTCCTCGCCGACGCTCACGGTCGCACGGGTAAAGATGATTTCGGAAAAACGCCGATCTTCAAGCGTTTGCGCAAGAGCTGCCGCAAGCGTGATGAGAGTCTTACCGGTGCCGGCTTGTCCCAGCAGAGTCACGAAATCGATGTCCGGATTCATGAGCAGATTGAGCGCGAGCGACTGTTCCATATTGCGGGCGTGTACGCCCCAGACGGCGTTGCGCGGCTGCAGGTAGTCTTTGATCGTGCACAGCGTGGCTACGCCTTGGACAACGCTTTTGACCTGACCCACGAAAGAGCCGTCGGTGGTAGCGACAAACTGGTTGACAGAAAGACTCATGGCCAACGGACCTTCGAAGCTGTACCAGACGCTGCCATCGCTCTGCCAACTCTTGAGGTTATGTGTCTGCTTTTCCCAGAAGTCGGGAGTTACCGAGGCACAGCCGGTAAAGATCAGATCGGCGTCGTCAATGGTCTTGTCGTTGAAGTAGTCCTCGGCTGTGAGCCCCATTGCCGTCGCTTTGATACGGATGTTGATGTCCTTACTGACGAGCACGACGTGCTTGTCGGGAAAAAGCTCAGGCAGCGCACGCACTACAGCCAGAATCATGTTGTCGGCCTTGTCGTGTGGGAGACCGGCGGGCAGTTCGCGGGGATTGAACCCAAAGTCCTGAAAATACAGCTTGCCGCGAGCTTCTTTGTTACCGAGTACGGCGAGCTCCACGCCGTCTTGAATGGGGCCGGTGCCCGACTCGATCAATCGGTCGATCGTGCGGCTCACCTGACGCGCGTTGCGAGCGATGTCGGTCGTGCCCGTCTTGTGATTATCAAGTTCTTCGAGCGTGACCATCGGCAGGTAGACGTCGTGCTCTTGAAACCGGAAAAGGCAGGTCGGATCGTGGAGCAACACGTTGGTGTCAAGCACAAAGATGCGGGCCATTTGTCCGGTGGAGCTGGAACGCGGACTGCGAAGACGCGCGGTGTTGGTAGCTTTTTCGTGCGCGGTGGTGCCTTCAGGCGTGGCGACAATCGTTGCTTCGGCGGTTTTCTTGACGGTTTTGCTTGGTTTGGCAGCTTTTTTGGCTGTGGTTTTCGGGGCGGTTTTTACAGCGGCGCGAGTCGTTTCTTTTACCTCAGTCGCAGCTGTCTTGGTCTTGGCAGCGGTCTTGAGGGCAGCAGTCTTGGTTGTCGGTTTGGTGCTGACATCGGCTGTTTTCTTGCCGTAGGCACTCGCATCGAGAATGGTGCCGCGTTTGCGGGGAGCTTCGGGAAGAGGCATATCGTGTCTGTCGTTTAGTGCTAAAAAAGCAGCCGGATCGTAAGAACCGGCTGCAGGTGTTCTTATGTTTGCTTGAGAATGGAGGGGTCCTTGCGCACGGCGGTTCGAATGCCCGTGAAAATGGCGTTGGCAAGGCGCGCTTGATGGCGCGCGTCGCGCAGGCGATTTTCTTCCTTGGGATTGCTCAAAAACGCTGTTTCAACAAGAATCGACGGCACACCCTGGGCTTTCAAAACGGCAAATTCCGCGTATTCCACGGACGACTTGTGCAAGGGGCCGAGTTTGGCCAGTTCCGAGAGTACCTCGTCTCCCAACTGAATGCCGTAGCGCAATTTTGTTTCAGCGAGCATATCGACGACGGTGCTGCGGGCCTGCGAAGCAACATCTTTGAAGACCGTTCCGCCGATTTCGTCGGCTCGGTTTTGCGTTTGAGCAAGCCAGCGTGCCTGCAGAGAGGAGGCGCCACCCACGCTCAGCGTAAAGACCGAGGAGCCGTTGGCCTCCGGCTTGATCCACGCATCGGCGTGAATGCTCACGAAGATGTGCGCCTTTTGCTTGACTGCCACGGCCGCTCGTTTGTGCAGCGGCAGGAACACGTCCTTGGTGCGGGTCATCACGGCACGCATGCCGCGTGTGCGGTTGATCTGCGCTTCAAGTTTCTTGGCGATGGCCAGCACCACCGTTTTTTCGTATGTTTTGCGTCGCTTGCCGATGGCGCCCGGATCCTCGCCGCCGTGGCCGGCATCGATGACGACCACAAGTGTTTCGGTTTTGCCGGACTTCTTGGGTGGTTTTTTCTTTGTGACGCGCTGGGTTTCCGAAACGGTGTTTGGTTTGCTCTGCTCGCGCTTGACTTCTTTGGCGGGTTCCTCATTGGCGCCCGTTCTTGCAATGACTTCACGCATCGTGTCGGCGTTGGTGGCTTCCAGATCGATGATGATGCGGTGTCCGAACTGAGCGATGGGCTTAGAGTAGTTTACGTCAGCGCGCACGTCGTCCTTGAGATCGAAGACGATACGCAGGATGTTGGGTTTGAACTGTCCGGGACGGATGCCCGCGATGAACTTGTCGGAGCTGTTGAAGTTCTTGAGCGTCTTTTCGATGTTAGCGTTCAGGCGCAGGCCTTCGAGGTCAAGCACCAGTCGATAGGGCTTTTTGCCGCGCAGCACCATATAACTGTACTTGAGCTTGCGGTCAGATTCGACCGAAATACGCGTGCTTTCATCGCCCGGCCAGATGCGCACTTGCAGCCGAGGGGCGGCAAGTGCCTGAAGCGGCTGCGCGGCAACGGCGCCGACGGCGCCCAGAATGAGTTCTCGACGGGTGGTGCTCATGCGCAAACCTCCGCTAGGATCGTACGTCCCAGAGGCGTAAAGGCTTTAAGAGTGGCTTCGCGCGAGAGGTTTTGCACGCGAAGCGAAATTTCTAAATCGGCTTGAGGCAGATAGGGTGCGGCTTTTTCGCTCCATTCGCAAGCCGTGACCATGCCCGGGCCGAAAAGTTCGCGGAAGCCCGCTTCGTGGAACTCTTCGGCTGACTCGAATCGGTAGAAGTCAAAATGATGAAAGGCGAGCGTAGCGCCGATCTCGTAGTCTTCCACAAGCTCGAACGTGGGGCTGCGCACGCGGCCGGAGACGCCGCAGGCGCGCAACAACGCACGGGTCAGTGTCGTTTTGCCCGCGCCCAGTCCGCCGTTTAAGCGAAAGTTGAATCCGTTTTGTTCAATATCGGATTCGTGAGCCATAAGCGCGTTGGCAATGCGTCGGGCAAAGGCTTCCGTGTCTGCCTGTGTTTCGAAAAAAACTGTATTGATGTCGGCCGTTTTCTGCATGAGTGCAAGTGTAGTGCATGCTTGAGGCAATCGTCTTGAAAAAAGTCGACGGATGGGCAAGAAAAAGGACGAAAATGCGAAATCCCGAGCAAGCGGCTCAGCGCATTGTTTCGGGAACGCCCGCGCGTTTGAGCGCTTCGGGGCGCAGACGCATGGAGACGAGCCAAAGAGCCAGCACCAGGAAGGCGCAGAAGGCGGAGGCCAGTGCGTATTTCCAGGCCGATCCCATCACGATCGGCACCCAGACGGCAGCCGAAAAGCAAAACGAGGCGGTGACGAAGAACTGCTGAATAGCTGCCGCCATACCGCGGTTTTTGGGAAAATAGTCGAGATTCATCGCCATCATGACCGGACGCAGCAGCGCCATGCCGAGCGAATAGAGCACCGGAGCGATCAGCAAAAGAAGAAACCCCGGCTCGGCAATGTAGTCAAAGAGTGCGGCCAGCACGGATCCTGCCAGCGTCAGAACTGACACGATGATGATCATGCGTTTGGGGCGAAGACGCTTGGCAAGACGAATTGAACCCCAGGCGCCGGCAAAGGACGCAAAAATGAGCGGGATGGAAAGCCATCCGAATTCGTCGACATCAAGTCCCATGACCTTGATCACGAAGTCGGCCGATCCGGCGGAATAGAGAATACCGCCCATGAACAAAATGCCGTGGGCGATCACGCCCGTCATGAAGGCCCCGTGCGTGAGCCCCTTGGCATAGTTGCCGCAAACTGCCGACAGGTTAAAGGGCGAGCGATCGGTAGCGTGCAGCGTCTCAGGAATCCGATAGTAGATGAAGGCCGCAATCGAAAGCGAATAGACCAGCAGGAAGAGAAACACGGCGTGCCAACCGAACAGCATGACGATTTGACCGCCTACGACGGGAGCCAGCGCGGGGCCCGCGGCAAAGAAAAACGCGATCATTCCGTTGACGTTGGCCGCTTCCGGGCCGCTCCAGTTGTCACGCACGATGGCTTGCGTGACGACTTGGCCGACGGCTGCGCCGATGCCTTGCAACAGACGCCAGCCGTAGAGCGCCCACAGCGACTGACTGAAGGCTGCTCCGATGCTTGCCGCGGCAAAGAGGAGCATGCCGCCGATAAAGGTCGGACGTCGGCCGTAGCTGTCGGAGAAGCTGCCGGCGACGAGACTGAAAAAGGCGTATGTGAAGAGATAAATCGTGAGCGACTGCTGCACGGCAACGAAACTCACGCCGAAGTCTTCTGCCATCGCGTGAAAGCCAGGCATGATGCCGTTGGCCGCAAACGGCCCCAGGCTCGAGGTGAACCCGAGCGCGGCGGCGTCGCGGATGCGCGGATGGCTGGAAAAAGACTGTCGGGGCGTCATTGATTTTGAAAAAAAAGATCGATTGCCGAAGAATACACCTCGAAGCTATCAAACAAACGAGAAAAAGCCTGCGGCAGGCGCAATTTGAGAGAAGATTCGGCGAGTAGAATCAAAGACGTTCCAAAAAAAGGATTTGCTGAACCTCCTACTGCGGCACATTGACGATGTGTCGCTCGAAACGAACGATGCAGCGAGTGACGATTTCGATTGACGACAAAATTGCCGAAGCGTTTGACGCATTGATTGCCAAACGAGGCTACAAAAACCGATCCGAAGCGTTTCGAGATCTGTTGCGTCGGGAACTGGCGCAGGATCAGCTTCACGACTCGAGCGAGACCGAGTGCATGGCCGTCGTGAGTTTCGGTTTTGATCATCATGCCCGCAGTTTGCCTGCCCGCATGACCGAACAACAGCACGCGCATCACGAGTCGATCATTGCGAGCATGCATGTGCACGCATCCCACGAGCGCTGCGTCGAGGTGGTGGTGATGCGAGGCAAGTACAAGAGCATTTCGCCGCTTGCACAGGAAATGATCGCGGAAACGGGCATTGAAAACGGTGCCGTGCATTACGTGGCTTTGTCGTCCGGCGATCATGATCACCACCACGACCACGAGCATACGCATCAGCACGGGCACGAAACGGTAAAGGACTAGTTATGAGCGAAAGCCTTCCCAAGATTGCGGCCTTCATCTTTTTCATTTGGCTCGGATGGTTTCTGCGCCGCAGAGAAATCTTGAAGGAAAGTGCTTTCCATGCCGTCAGCGGCCTTGTTCTTTACGTCACTATTCCCTGCATCATCATCACGAATCTCAACGGCATCAAGATCGAAGGAATTATGCTGTTGATCGTCTTTCTCGGGTTTCTTGCAAACGTGGCCATGCTCGGTTACGCCTGGTTTTTGACGAGAAAGGAAACCGACGAGAAAAAGCGCGACTTCTGGCGCATCAATATGTGCGGATACTCCATCGGCCCGTTGGCGGTGCCGTATATCCAAGCCTTTTATCCGACCACCGGTTTGATGACGGCGTTCATGTTTGACGTCGGTAACGTCATCATGAGCGGAGGCGGGACGTTTGCGATTCTGGCCGGTTCACACGAAAAGCAACGCTCGCTTTTGAACGTTCTCAAAGTCATCGGCGGCAAAATGGTGCGTTCGGGCCCTCTGATGACTTTTGCGCTGGTTGTCAGCATGAGCGCCGTGGGACTGCGTTTCCCCGACGAAGTGACCACGATCACCAAAGTGGGGGCTCAGGCCAACACGATGCTTGCCATGATCATGATCGGCGAGACGATCGAACTTTCGATGAATCGGCAAAAGTTCGTGACGATCGTGAAGATCCTGGCCAACCGCTGGTTGCTGTGCATCCTATTTGCGCTGGCTTGCGCTTATTTCATGCCGTTTGAGGGTGAAGTGCGCACGGCGATGGTGTTGATCTGTCTTTCGCCTGTTCCGGCAATGAGCCTGATCTATACTGCCCAGCTCGGTTGTGACGTCGGCATGGGTGCAAATCTTAATTCGCTCTCCGTCGTGATCTCGATTGCCGTGATGTCGACGGCGCTTCTGATCATGCAATCGGCCGGATTCTGACGCTTGCAGAAGCCGACCGACGAAGGAAGCGTTTTTGTATCGGAATCAGGCTTTGTTGGCCTCGGCGTAGTCGCCTTCGGTCACGGCTTCAAGCCAAATGGCCTTGTTGTTAGGAACATTGGTTTCGATGGAAATGTGCGTCATGGGATGCTTGGCGCAGGCGCCGTGCCAGTGCTCGACGTCCGGAGCAATCTGAACGACGTCGCCTTTTTTGATGCGGCGCGCCGGCTTGCCGCGTTCCTGATAAAGGCCTTCGCCGGCGAGAACCAGAAGAATCTGACCGCCAGTGTGTTTGTGCCAGAAAGTGCGGCAGCCGGGCTCAAATGTCACGTTGCCGATCGGACAGTTGAATACCGGCTCGGTGTTGAGCATCGTGAGATAGGACGTGCCTGTGAAGAATTTGCCGTAAGGGTTAACCGGGCCCTGTGGAAAGACCGTATCGAAATCCTTGGGGATAGGAGCGGCGGAAATTGAACCGGCGGCGCCGCCGGCGAGAGCGGCAGCCGAAGCTAAAGCGAAATGTCTGCGAGTCATCATTTGTATTCTCCCGGAAAAGAATGTGGTTGTGTGAAACCCATCATCGGACGATCAGGCGAGTATCAGGAGGCAACTTCTCGATCTTGAGAAAAACAGACAGTGTTTTGCTATTTCTGCGAAAGCCGGACGTGATCACTTTTGTCTGTTCAGATAAGAGAGCTTGACTGAAAGAATTCGGTTTCGAAGAAAGTTTGCGGGTGCCGCCAAACATGCCGAGTGCTTTTTGCGGATCTGTCGTCGGCGCCGCGCGTGGGCTTGGTAGAATTGCGCCGCATCCAAAAAGGAAAGTAAAAACAAAGACGAAATGGCAAAAAATAAAAACAACGCAACGCCGCTCATTCGCAACAAACGCGCGACTTTCGACTACACCATCGAGGAGCGCTTTGAGGCCGGTCTGCAGTTGCGCGGCTGGGAAGTCAAAAGCGTCAGAGCCGGACGGGCCACGATCAATTTGTCGCATGTGTATGTGCGCGACGGGGAACTGTTTCTCTGCAACGCGAGCTTTACGCCCGCCGATCAAGTGTGCACACATGAAAAAACTGAAATCACCCGTACGCGCAAGCTTCTGATGCATCGCCGCGAGATTGATCGGCTGATCGGCAAGGTCGACCGCTCGGGCTATGCGCTGGTGCCGCTTGATCTGCATTTTGTCAAGGGGCGCGTCAAGCTGGCGCTGGCGCTCGGTCGCGGTAAGCGTGAGTTTGAAAAGCGCGATGACGAAAGCAAGCGCGAATGGAAGCGCGATCAGTCCAGACTGATGAAAAACGATATGCGCAGCGGTAAACCGCGGCAGAACTACAACGACTGAAGGGTCGAGCAATGACAAGGGAACTCGAAACGATTGATAAAAGTCTCGAAGAAACGGTTCTTTCCGAGCGGGAGGAATATTCGGGGAGACTTTTGCACGTCCTGCGTCGTGAAGTGAAATTGCCTGACGGCCGTATTTCCGCACGAGAAATGATTGCGCATCCCGGGGCGGCAGCCATGGTGGTACTCGATGACGAGAATTGCACCGTACTTGAACGGCAATGGCGCAGTCCTTTGGATCGGGCGTTTTGGGAAATTCCGGCCGGAAAGATCGACAAGGGTGAGGATCCTTTTGAAACCGCATGCCGGGAGCTCGAAGAAGAAACGGGACTTGCCGCTGACAAGTGGGTGGAGCTCGGTACGATTCACAATGCCATCGGCTACAGCAACGAACGCATCGTGATTTACCTTGCGCAGGGCGTTCATCCGGCTGAAAGCGGGCAAAAGCTTGATGCCGGTGAGTTCCTTACGTTGCATCGTTTGCCGTTTGAAGAGGCGCTCTCAATGACCCGCAACGGAGAAATCACGGACGTGAAGACCCTGGTGGGGCTCGCCTGGGCAAAGGACTATCTGCAGGGCAACTTGCCGCAGGCGAAACTCAAGCGGTAGGTAAGAAAACGCCCCGCGCAAGCGAGGCGTTGTTAGACAGTGTCCGCAAGCCTTACCAGAGGCTCGGCAGCCAGGAATCGTCCTCTTCTGCCTTAGGCTTGATCTTGTTGAGTTCGATGACGCGACGCGTATCTTTTTCAAGATCGTACATTCCAAGCTCGTGATAACAATCGGCAATCAACACCAATGCGTCATCGCGGGCGGCCGTTGTTTGGAAATCGGAAATGACGACTTTGGCGCGGTTAATGGCGGCTATGTAAGCCTTGCGGTCGTAGTAGAAGCGAGCCGTTGCGAGCTGGTGGTCAGCCTGAGCGTTGACGAGTTCGTGCATGCGGCGACGGGCTTCGGGCGCGTAGCGGGATTCAGGGAAGCGGGCAACGAGTTCCTTGAAGATGTCGAAGGCGTCGCGGGCGGCCTGGGCATCGCGGTCGGCCAAATCCTGCGTGGTGAGTTCGGCGAGCCATCCGTCGCGCTCATTGAGTGTGGCGAGCGCTTTCAAGTAAAGTGCGTAGTCGCTGTTGGGATGGTTCGGATAGGCGCGCAGGAAGCGATCAAGCTGCAAAATGGCGCCGGCCGCATCATCGTCCTTATAGTTGACGTACGCCAGATCAATTTGAGCCTGCTGGGCATAGGAACCGAAAGGATAGCGAGCTTCGAGCTTGGTATAGTAGTCGCGCGCCACTTCCCAGGTGCCTTCGCTGACGGCCGCACGGGCTTCGGAGTAAAGCTGATTGGCGGTCCAATCGCGGGTAGGATCGATTTCAATGGACTGCAGCCATGAGCAGCCGCTCAAAGCGACAGCTGTGCAGAGCAGGGAAATTTTTGTAAGACGCACTAAGTTACTGGAATTCATGACCACGAAAAAGCAACCTGAAAATCAATTGGGCGATTATATCTGCGAAGAGCCCGTCCAAGCGCTTGAATCTGAAGATGATGTGGATAATACAGCAGAGCCCGATGTCTATGAAATTGAAGGTTTTCCTGTAGGGGAACGTCTTGACAAGGTTCTGGCTGTCTTGATTCCCTCGGTGAGCCGCGCCCGTCTTCAAAAATGGATCGAAGCCGGGGCGGTGCTCGTCAACGGCGAACCGGCCTCGGGTGTTCGCATGAAAGTGGCCGACGGCGACGAACTGATCGTCACTCCGCAGCCGGCGCCTGAAGACACGGCGTATGTGGCCGAAGACGGCATCGATTTCGAAGTGCTTTATGAAGACGAAGACATTATCGTCGTCAATAAGCCCGCCGGATTGGTTGTGCATCCGGCCGCAGGCCACTGGAACGGCACGCTGTTGAACGGCCTTCTGTTCCGCTATCCCGAATTGACGCGTGTGAGCCGCGCCGGCATCGTGCATCGTCTGGATAAGGAAACCTCCGGTCTGATGGTGGTTGCACGAAATGAGGCTTCGCGCACTGACCTGGTCCGACAGCTTCAGGCGCGTACCGTTGGCCGCGAATACTGGGCCATCGTGCTGGGGCTCGCGCCCGAAGCCGGCTACGTTGACCGTTCCATCGGCCGGGATCCGCGCTCGCCCATCAAGTTCTGCTGCCGCGGCGGCCAGGGCAGTCGTCCGGCCAAAACCCGCGTGCGTCTGGTTAATTCGACCCGCATTGCCGGTCGCATGGTGAGCTGGGTGGCCTGCCGTCTGGAAACGGGCCGCACGCATCAGATCCGCGTGCATCTGACAAGCGTCGGCTTGCCGCTTTTGGGTGATCCGCTCTATCGAACCAACGCTTCGGCGCTGCCCGAGGAGGCCGGCGTTGCCGCAGCTTTCAACCGACAGGCGCTTCACGCAAGCCGCTTGATTCTCAAGCACCCGGGCACGGGCGAGACCTGTGAATGGTTTGCCGCGCCTCCGCAGGATATGTGCGAACTGATGGAAGCTCTGGATTTCGGACCGATCGATGAGCCGGTTACGGTGTTTGAGGAAAATGCCGCACCCCAGATGCCCGATTTCGGACCGATGGTCTACGAAGGCGAAGCCGACGACTGAGAAGGAACAAAAGGCGGTTCGGAGGGGGAAACGGACTGCAACGGAGAGAAACAAATGATGAATTGGAAAAATGAACTCGGGGTGATTCGTCCCGAACTCGGTGCCCGCGTTAAGGCGTTCTTTACCGAGCGAGTGGGCGGCGTTTCTTCCGGTCCTTGGGGCGGTATCGACGGCATCATGGGTTTGAACGTTGGAAGCCGCGTGGGTGACAACAGCGGCTGCGTGCGTATGAATCGCTCGATCGTGGCCGATTTGTGCCCGGCGGAACCTCGCTGGATGACGCAGGTGCACGGCATTGCCGTGGTAAACGCCGAAGAGGTGACGGACGAATCTGTACAGGCCGACGCGCAGGTCACAACGCAGCCGGGGACGGTTTGTGTGGTGCAGGTGGCCGACTGCTTGCCGGTGTTGCTTGCCGATGCCGAAGGTCGCGTGGTGGGCGCCGTGCATGCCGGCTGGAAGAGTCTGGCCGGCGGAGTAATCGAAGCTGCCGTCGAAGCCATGCGAGCCAAGGTTCCCGACTGCAAGCTCAAAGTTTGGCTCGGGCCGCGCATCGGTTTTGACGACTTTGAAGTCGGCTCTGAAGTGGCCGAGGTGTTCCGCACCAAGTACCCCGATGTTGCCGGCGGCATCAAGGCCAAAGACGCGAAATTTTGTGTGGATCTGGCCGCATACGCCAAGGCTGCCTTAAACAAGGTCGGTGTTGAAGACATTGAGGACTGCGGTCTTTCAACCTTTGCCGATGCCGAACGCTTCTACAGCTATCGCCGCGACGGCGAACAGACCGGACGACACGCTGCAGTCATCTGGATCGAACAGTAAGGAACAACAATGGCAGGAATGCAAAAAGGACGAATCGGCCGCGTTGGCTTTGTTAGCTTGGGTTGCCCGAAGGCGTTGGTGGACACCGAGCGCATCGTCACGGAACTTCGCGCCGAAGGCTACATCATCGCCGCCGACTACAAAGAGGCCGATCTGGTGATCGTCAACACCTGCGCCTTTATTGACGCGGCGGTGGCCGAAAGCTTGGAAGCCATCACGGAAGCTCTGCGGGAAAACGGACACGTGATCGTGACCGGCTGCTTGGGCGGCAAGAAGAACGCCAACGGCGAAAGCTGGCTTATGGATCGCGTGCCGAAGGTGCTCGGCATTACGGGGCCCGACAGTTTGGAAGAGACGCTTGCGTTGGTGCACGCGCATCTGCCGCGTCCGCATGAGCCTTTCGACGATCTTGTGCCGGCAGCCGGTTTGAAGCTCACGCCAGCGCACTACGCCTATCTAAAGATTAGTGAAGGCTGCTCGCACCACTGCACGTTCTGCATCATTCCGAACCTTCGTGGCGACTTGGTGAGCCGTCCCATCGGCGATGTGCTGCGCGAGGCCGAAAACCTGGTCAAGGGCGGCGTCAAGGAACTTTTGGTGATCAGCCAGGATACGGCGGCCTACGGTTTGGACGTGAAGTATCGCACCGGTTTTGCGGGCGGTCGCCCTGTCAAGACACGACTGCTCGAGCTAGCTCGTGAACTTGGCAAGCTCGACGCCTGGGTACGCCTGCATTACGTGTATCCGTATCCTTCAACCGACGCCGTTGTGGAATTGATGGCCGAGGGGTTGATCCTGCCGTACCTGGATGTGCCGTTTCAGCATGCGCATCCCCGCGTGCTAAAGGCGATGAAGCGTCCAGCAAGTGCCGAAAAGAATCTTGAGCGCATTGCAGCTTGGCGTGCGGTGTGCCCCGACATCACAATCCGATCGACCTTCATCACGGGCTTTCCAGGCGAGACGGAAGAAGAGTTCGAGTATCTGCTCGACTTCCTGCGCGAAGCACGCCTCGATCGGGTCGGCTGCTTTGCCTACAGTCCCGTGGAAGGCGCGCAGGCCAATGCATTGCCGGGCCAGCTGCCCGATGAGGTGAGAGAAGAACGCCGCCGTCGTTTTATGGAAGTGCAGGCCGAGATTTCGGCCGAAATCCTTCGACAGAAAGTGGGAACGGTCAAACGCGTCATTATTGACGAGCCGGAAGACGAAGACGGCGTGGCGGTCGGCCGCACGACGGCCGATGCGCCCGACATTGACGGCGTGGTGTATGTCACGACCGACGCGCATCTCAATCCGGGTGATTTCGTCGATGTGCGCATCACCGACAGTCGCGAGCACGATTTGATCGGTCGGCATGTGATTTCGGACTGAGCCAATCTCGCAAAAGAAGTAGGTCATTTTGGTCTGAAGGGGGTAAAAATTGGCCTGATTGATCTGCGTTAATAAAAATAGAATTAGCGATTACCCTAATGCCCAGGGCCGCAGAGGAACGAAAGTCTTCTGCGGCCTTTTACGTTAATTCTGTCTTAAGGCTTATTTCATGCGGGTTTTAAGGCAGGCATAAGAATTGGGACCGAGATCCCGACTGAAACAGTAGGCCAATTCGGTAGGCAAGAAGCCGCATTGACAGTGTTTTTTTCTGTGAGAGAATCCGATAGCGACTTTTAAACCAGGGAGCGACACCCCAAGCGCGCCTCCCGATTCCAAACGAAGTATGAGAGGTCGCGATTAGGAGAGACGAGATGACAAAACATAATTTCGTTCAGGCTTGCGTAGCACTTGCAGTGGCAGTGGCTTTTGCCCCGGCCGTTAACGCAGCCCCTGAAAAAGTTGACACCAAGACCTGCGTGGCCTGCCATAGCAACATCGGCGGCTTCCACAAGTCCGGTGCTCACAAGAAGGTTTCCTGCACGAGCTGCCACTCCGGCCTTACCAAGCACGTGAGCGCTCCGAGCAAGGATACGCGCCCGGTGACGAGCATGGATCCCAAGACCTGCGGTTCCTGCCATCCCGCGCAGTTCAATTCCATGTACAAGATCAACGAAGAACGTATTCCGCGCTTCTCCAAGAAGAACAGTGCCAGCGTTGCTCCGAACCCGTTCTTCGATCGCGCCCTGGGTGCCCACGGCTTCACGAAGGAACACGATCTGCCCCGCAGCCACGCGTTTGCCGCACTTGACCAGTATCTCTGCGACCGCGCCTTCGGCGGCCGCTTCGAACCGAAGGAAGGCTGGATGTACCTCGGTCAGGGCGACGGTGCCTTCCGCGTTTGGGACGTCATCAACGACAAGTATCCTGAAGACAATGCGCAGAAGCCGCGTCGTGCCGGTACGGCCGCTGCAGGCAACCCGGTTTGCTGGACCTGCAAGTCGACCGACCTGATGCTCGATTGGGCATACCTCGGCGAAAAGCATCCCGAAGCCAAGTTCTCGCGTCAGTCCAACGTTGTTGACGTGATGCGCAGTATCAACCATGCGGTCAACTGCAACTTCTGCCACGATCCGCACAGCACCCAGCCGCGTATCGTTCGCGACGGTCTGATCCAGGCTCTGACCCGTACGGATATTCCGAGTCTTTACAGCGAAGATCCGAAGGCCACCAAGATCAACGTGGTTGACATGGGCGTTCGCGGTTTTACCCGCAAGATCGCCACGATGGAAAAGGCCGACAGCAAGCTGATGTGCGCTCAGTGCCACGTTGAGTACAACTGCAACCCGGGCTTTGATCCGAAGACCGGTAAGGCTATCGGCATGAGCGACGTTCGCACCAACCTCTTCCCGATGGTTGATGTCACGAAGATCGACGAGTTCTACGCCAAGGTTGGCTTCAAGGACTTCAAGCACAACGTAACCGGCGCCGCTCTCACCAAGATGCAGCACCCCGACGTTGAAACGTACTGGAATTCCACGCACGACAAGGCTGGCGTCGGCTGCGCAGACTGCCACATGCCCAAGATGAAGGATAAGAAGACCGGCAAGGTTTACACCAGCCACTGGTCGACGACTCCGCGTCACTACATGAAGCAGACCTGCCTGCAGTGCCATAAGGACAAGACCGAAAAGCAGCTCAACCGCGTTATCGACGGTATGAAGGGCTACTACGACGGTAAGCTCCGCGAAGCTGAAAGCCGCATGACCGACATGTTCAACGCCTTTGACCTTGCTCTGGCAATGGGCGTTAGCGACGAAGTCCTCAACCAGGCTCGTGAACTTCACTCCGTCGCCCACACCAATTGGGAATGGTGGACGGCTGTGAACGGTGCATGGTTCCACAATCCGCAGGCCGCTCAGCTCTCGCTTGCCAAGTCTGCTGACGCAGCCCAGAAGGCTACGAAGATTCTGCGCGACGCTATTGCCGCGAAGAACAAGAAGTAATCCGCTTCCGTAGTTAGAACTAAAAGGGGTGCCCCGATTCTTCGAGGCGCCCTTTTTTCAACGTAAAATCGGGCTCATGACTTTTGAAACGATTTTCTGGATTGTTGCCGCAATCTTGAGCGCCGTGGCGGTGTTTGCTGTGCTCTGGGCGCTGATGCGCAAGGCGCCGGACGAAGACGGCAGCCTCTCGCAGGAGCTTTCTCGAGAAGCGCTTGCAGAACAGTTGCGCGTGCTGGATGAAGAACGTGCGGCAGGACTTGTCACCGATTCGATCTACGAGTCGAGTGTTACTGACGTTCAGCGCCGTGCGCTCGAAGAACTGGCGATTGACGAAAAGCATGTCAAACGCACGCCGCCGTTAGGTAAAGCCTTTGCCGTCGGCTTGGCTGTTGTGGTAGCCGGCAGCGCGTTTGCGCTCTACAAAGGTCTGGGATCGCCTTCACTCATTAACTTTGTCTCCGAACCTCCCAAACAGGGCATCATGCAGGCCGACGGAACGCTCGGCAGTACTGAAGGGCTCTACGACGAAGCTTCGCTTGGTGCCTACCTCAAGGACAACGGCAAGGATGAACGCGCGTGGGTGCTCTATGCGCGTCTGAAGGTGCACAAGCAGGCCTGGAAGGAAGCCGCCGACGCTTACAAAAAGGCGGTTGATCTCAATGGATTTGTGGCCAAGGACGCTAACGTTTTGGTTGAGTATGCAGCGGCCCTGATTAGTCAGGAAACAAAAGAGACTTACATTCAGAGTCTGGCGGTGCTTGATCAGGCGCTTGCAATCGACAGCAAGCTCTTGTCTGCACGAGAACTCTATGCCATCAGCTCTCTTGAGTTGGGTTACTGGACACAGGCTCGAGAGAGCATCGAGTATCTGTTGTCTCAGATGTCGATGGACGATCCGGTCTATGAGCGTCTGGCTCAAACCGGTGCTTATGCGGCAGAACAGGAACGGCTCGAAGCACAGGGCAAAAAATTAGAACAGAAACCATGATGCAAAAACGCCCGATTTCGGGCGTTTTGCTTATCTTCGGTGGCTACTTTGCTGTTGGGTGGCGCTGCCGTTTGGTGATGACGCTTGCCGTGCAGCCTGCGGCCAGGATTAAAAGCATGCCGACGAGAGCAACCGGTGGCAGCGCTTCTTTGAAAAAGACCACGCTGATGATTTCGGCAAAGGGAATGACAGCAAATTGAAAGCACGCCGTGAGCATCATGTTGCCGTAAGCGAATGCGCGCGTCATGGCCACTTGTGCGAGCACTGCCGTGATGCCTACGCCGAGCAATCCCTGCCAGACATCCATGCCGTGCATCTTTAGCCCTCCTTCGAGGATATAGCAACCGACCAAGCCCCAGATCGTACCGACAAGCGAGAAGTAGAACACGATTCGAAGCGATGGCTCACGCAGACGTCCGAGCTGGGCGATTTGAAAAAAGATGAAGGGCCCCAGAGCGCCCGCAAAAAGTCCCAACAGGGCGTAAGGAAGCTCGTCGGAAGCAATTGAAGGCTGAAGAATCAAACAGACACCGATAAAGCCCACGCAGATGGCAGCGGCTAACGACCAAGGAGCTTTCTGGTGATGCATGAGAGCTGTGACCACAAAGGTGGCGGCAATAAAGAGCGGAGCCGTGTAATTAAGCGTGACGGCGGTACCCAGCGGTAAATGCCCCATCGTAAAGAACCAGATGGTGAAGGCAAGCGTACCCAGTACGGAACGTTTGATGTGGCCGAAGAGATATTTGGTGTGCGGCGTTTGTCCTTGGATGAACATCACCGTCGAGATAAAGGCCAAGCCAATCAGTGAGCGGTAGAACACGATCTCAAATGTGCCGACTTCGGCAGCGGAAATCTTGACAAGTGAACTCATGGTCGCAAATAAAAGCGAAGCCACAAGCATCCAGCACGATTGGAGCATGGTCTCGGAAGCGTGTTAACGAGGATTGAGAGGGAAGTCCGAAAAAAGAGACTCTTGTCCGATTATATGCCCGAGATGAGACCGAAATTTTGGCAAAACCCGGATGTACAAAACCCGCCTCAGCGAACTGAAGCGGGTTTGAACTAATCAGTAAATCTCAAGAAGAGATCTGATTAGAAGCGGTGACGCAGGCCGACATACAGAGTGTATGCGGAGGGGTCGGCATCAACACCGGCAGAGTCGCCACTACCGACTTCAACCTGATCCTGCATATAGGAAGCGACGGCATAAACGTCGGTACGCTTGCTAAACGGGTAGTCGTAGCCAACGCTAACGACGTAACGCTTGAAGTCAAAAGTTTCGCCGCCGTGGAAATCTTCGAAACTATCAGCCTGCTCAGCATCAAGGTAACCGACACCAAACATTGCTTTGCCACCAGCCAGAGGAGCGTCGCCAGTCAGGCTGATCGCATAGCCCTTAACCTTGTCGTTAGCTCCAATCGCGTCATTGCCATCGGCCATTTCGATGTTATTGATAACACCACCAAACTTCGTTGCCTTGACTTCGTCAAAGTACTGGGCGCCGAGGTAGACCTTGACAACTTCGAAATCATAGCTACCACCCAACGTAACGGACAGGCTGTCGTCAATGCTATCGGCGTGAGCAACTTTGGGACCAAAGGTTGCATAGTTGATAGAGTCAACAGCTAAGTAGGCAGCAAACGGACCGTTCTTATAGGTTGCGCCGATGGCGTAGTAACGATCACTGGAGGACTCGTTTTCTTCGCTGTCATTGTCCTTGATAGTGTTACCCATACCGTACTGAGCGTAGACCTTGAAACCGGCAAACTCAGGAGTCTGGTAAGCAACCATGTTATCCCACACACCGGCTGTGGCCATGATATTGCCCACTTGTGCAGAGTATCCACCCCAATCGGAAGTGCCAAAGGCGTTAATCATGCCGACCGTAGCCCAGGAAGACTGACCGTTGTTGATAGAACCAATGCGGCCCATGGCGAGCTTACCAAAACCACCTTCGATGAAGAGGCTCGATTCACGATTAAACATGACATCTTCACCTTCACTACCAGTATCGGAGGAGAAGCCATCTTCGAGAATAAAACCAACCGTCAGTCCATTGCCAAGATCCTCGGTACCTTTGAGGCCCCAACGGGAACCGGAAGCCTGACCCGACTTCATTTCAAAGGAATCAGTGTCTTCACCAAGACCGTCAGCGTCAACGTGGTTGTAACCGATACCCGTATCAACGATACCGTAGAGCTGAACATCAGCAGCGAGAGCGGAACCGGCGAAAGCGCCGAGAACTGCAACAGCAGCCAAAGTCTTTTTCATTTTCAAATCTCCTTGTCTTAAAAAGACTCGCAAGTTTTTGAGTTTTTGCAAAAACCGCCGGACGGAACCAGGATTACGGACTCTTGCAAAGACGTAATCCAATCCGGCGGAGTCCTTGCAGGACGGAGACGATCATGGCACTTGCCTCTTTTGAGAGACAAGAAAACAGTGAAAGAAAGTGGCTTCGGGGGGGGGTAAACCCTAGGAAAAATTGCAACACAAAGAGTTGACAGGATATTTTTGATGAAAGAAAAACCCGCCTCAACAGAAGTCGAAACGGGTTCTGGTCTAACCAGAAAATTTCAAGAAGAGATCAGATTAGAAGCGGTGACGAAGGCCAACGTATACGGTGTAGGCGGAAGGATCCCATTCGTCAGTTCCATCGTCTGTATATGTATCAGTCTGATCTTGCATGTAGGAGGCAACTCCGTACACGTCCGTTCGTTTGCTGAACGGATAGGAGTAACCGACACTAACGACATAACGTTTGATGTCAAAGTCTCGGACGCCTTCTTTGTTCTTTGCAAGAAACCCGGCCATGCTGTCTGCCGTTTCTGCGTCAAGATAGCCTATGCCGAACATGGCCTTACCGCCACCGAGCGGTGCATCACCTGTCAGGCTGATGCCGTAGCCCTTGATCTTGGCGATTTCGTTGATGGGGGTATCGACTCGGGGGTCAAACGGCTCACCGTCTCCAGCTTGATTCAGAACGCCGCTAATTGAAGCTAAACGCACTTCATCGAAGTATTGAGCTCCAAGGTAGATCCTAACGACATCAAAGTCATAACTACCGCCAAGAGTGACAGTCAAGCTATCGTCAATATCGTTGCCATTTCTAGGAAATTCTTTAGCGCCAAACTTAGCCGTCTTATAGTTAATGGAGTCGACGGCAAAGTACCCGGCAAACGGGCCGTTGTTGTATGTGAAGCCAAGAGAATAGAAACGGTCGCTCGAGGATTCGTTTTCGTGATCGTTCGAACCCATACCGTACTGAGCGAACACCTTAAAACCGGCGAAGTCAGGACTTTCGTAGGCAATCATGTTGTCCCACTGACCGGCGAGCGAAAATAGGTTCGATGCTTGAGCGGTGAAGTCGCCGTAAGAAGTTCCGAAGGCATTGATCATGCCAATCTTTGACCACGAGGATTGGCCGCTGTTGAGGGCTCCCATGCGACCCAGAGCGATCTTGCCGAAATTACCTTGCAGGAAAAGACTTGATTCACGATTGAACATGACATCGCTGGAATCTTCCGAACCAGTGTCCGAGTCAAAGCCGTCTTCAAGGATAAAACCTACGGTCAGACCGTTGCCTAGCTCTTCCGTACCTTTGAGGCCCCACCGAGAACCGGAGCCAACGCCGGACTTCATTTCAAACGAGTCAACATTGTCGACACCGGAAGTGTCCATGTCGATGTGGCTGTATCCGACACCGGTATCAAGAATGCCGTAGAGCTGAACTTCTGCTGCAAGGGCAGAACCAGCAAAGGCGCCGAGAACGGCGAGAGCAGCCAAAGTTTTTTTCATATGTCCTCCCCGTAAGGTTTGTCCATTCGTCTGCTGCACTCACAGAACCACGCAACAAAAGCGGCCCGGCACGCGCGCAGCGCCGATGTCATCGGCTTAGAAGTGGGCTGATTGAATGAATCAATGATCGCAGTCGAGAAGTATTTGAACAAGAAAAGTGTGTAATAAGCCTAGGCGGTCGGGTTTACCCTAGATTGATTTGCAACATTCTGATCCGGATTTGAACAATCTCGCTGGTTGAAAGGGCAGGCTTTTGGGGAGACAGAAAGAGAAGTGAGTGGCGGACTAAAGTCGGAGGTGACCTTGGTAGGCCAATGAGAGGAAAAAAAGATGGAAATTGGTCTAAACAAGGAAGCCTTAAGGCAGGCAAGATAGATTGACGAACAACGATACAATTGTTCGCTTGATCAAACTTTGAGAAAGAAACTCATTTATGACGGATACTCAACAGCAAGAAAACCCGCGCTTGCAAAGAATCAAGTCGGGGCCTTTAAAGCGCGAAGCCGATACGGTGCTTGCCATGGTGCGCATCTATTGTCATGCGCATCACGGCACCAAGGGGGATGAATTGTGTCCCGACTGTCAGGAACTTGCTGATTATGCCTTCAAACGCCTTTCCTGTTGTCCCTTCAAGGAAGAAAAGCCGGTATGCGCCAAATGCAAGGTTCATTGCTACAAGCCTGCGTACCGAGAAAAGATTTCCGAAGTGATGCGCTTTGCCGGACCTCGGGTCATGTTCAAGCACCCGATTCTTTCTCTGGAGCATCTTTGGAAGTCGCTCACGGTGACGCCGCCTGAAAAGCCGCGCGGAAAACCGAAAAAAGTCACTCCGATTCGAGAGGTTCCGACTGCCGACAATGCTGCAACAAAAGGAGATCATCCGTGATTCGTTTGGCTCTGATTTTCCCGGTGCTGTGTTTTATTCTCTTCGGCGCGCATCTGCTTTTTCATGGGTGGGGGTTGGAAATTGCGCTTCTGCCTTTGATTCCGGTCGTACTTTTGTTCGTCCGTCACCGCTATTGCGCTGTGATTTGCGGCATGCTACTTGTTTGTGCGGGCTTTGAGTGGCTCTACACGGCAATTGATCTGGCCTTGACGCGGCAGGCCTACGGGATGCCCTGGGTGCGTGCAACGGTCATTATCGGCACGTGTGCCGCCGTGACTTGGCTTGCGGGAGCCATGCTCTTTTGGCGTAAATTTGACAATTTCTACAACCGAGTGCGATGAACTAGAAAAAGAGAGGTGGCAGAAACAAGAAACGGCGTCTCGGAATAATTTCCTTGACGCCGTTGCCTTAAAGTCGATCAGATGGTCTTACTTTCTGGAGCCGTCGGTTGCAAAGACATTGTTAAGTGCCTCGAGCACAATACCGGCCAAGGCATTTTTGCTCTTTTCAACTAAGCTGAACTTGCCGTCCTTGTAAACAAGGTTGGAAAGCGAGATGTCCGAAGAGGCGATTTCCGCGGCCTTTTGAGCGCGCTCGGCCGTGTTTTCATGTCCGGTCAGTGCAGCGATGGCACCGATCAGACCCGCGGCCTTGCTGACGTTCTTGGTAACCTGCTTGGCCGGTTCCTTGACAGTAAGGTTTTTTACGGCGATGTTGACGGGGTCAAGGCTTTGCAGATCCACGCCGGTGGCCTTGGCCTGCGTCCAGGTCATCAGCGTCTTGCCTGCGGCATTCTTGGCTTCCAGATTCGAGACGGCCAAATCGCCGTTCCACTTGAGCGCCAGTTTCTTGTCGGACTTCAGATCAACCTTGCCGTTGACGTCGGCTGTGCCCTTGGTGAGCTGAGCGCCCGCAAGAGCCTTGATCCACGGATTGAAGGTGGAAAAGTGCAGATTCTTCACGTCGGTGGTGGCGTTGACAGCCAGCGGTAGAATCGAGAGCTTGCCCGCAGAGGAGAGCTTTCCTTGCGCAACGTTGGCGCTGGCTGAGTAGGTGCCAGTCTTGCCCTTGTCCGAGGAGAATCCCTTAGCGTCGAGATTGATCGCAGAAACGGAAAGCGTGGCCGCAGGCTTGAGGCTGGTATCCGTGACTTGCACCGAGCCGTTGCTGATCTGAGCCGAGCCGACGGACCACTTCCAGGCTGCGCCGGAAGAGGCTTCGGATGTTGAAGAGGCAGAGCTGGAGGTCTTAGCCGGCGTTGACTTTGCCTGCGAAGCGATTGCAAGCTTGATCGAGGGCTGCACGATCTTGACGCTGTTGACTTCGGCCTTTTGCGCCGAAACGTCAACATTCTTGAGGTCAATTGAAGCGGACTTGACACTCACGAACGGTTTGTTCTTGGCATCGCGAACGTCAAGGTCGCTGGCCGAAGCTGTGCCGCTTACCTTGATGCCGGAGACGCCGGACTTGGGCATGTCGAAGGACACATGCAAGTCGCACGAGGCCGAAGCCTTTTCGACGGCTACGGGCAGAGTGACGGGCGCGGCCTTGAGGAGCTTGGCAACGTTGAGTTTGTCGATCTTCACGGCCATCGTTGCCGTTTCGCCCTTGAGCGTGCCTTCGGCGTTAATCGGCGTACCGTCAACCTTGAGAGAAAGCTTGGGGTTGATGGAAGCCTTGCTCGAAGAGGGCAGCGTCGACAAGATGGGAAGCGCGAAATCAATATCGGTGATCTTGACGTCGGCGCCATTTTGAGCATTCGTCAGTCTTACGCTGCTGTTGGTGACGCGCACGTTGGCAAGTGAGAAGGCGGGAAGCCCGGAAGAGGTCGAACCGTCGGCGGGCGCTTTTTCGACGGCTTCTTTGGCTTCCTTGTTGTTGGCCTCATTGGCGGTTAGGTGCATGTTGAAACCGTCAACCGTGATGGATTCAACGATCGGAGCCATTTCGGTGAGCGTGCTGCCGCTCAGATCGGCCGACAGATGCTTAAGGGTAAGAAGATTGTTCTTCGGTGCGTGGGCTGACTTGATCGCCAGGTCGTTGATTTCAAGCGACCAGTTCCAGGGGTTAAACGAAACGTCGCCGACGGTGGCGTCCCGACCGCCCAGGGCATCTGGCACAACGTTCGAAACCGCCCAGCGCACGCCCGCGGGTACACCGATATAGCCCGCTGCGGCATAAAGACCTACGAGAATGACAACGCCCGCGACAGGCTTGAGGACTTTTGATCCGGCCATAGCAATTCCTTTCGAGTACGAAAAGGCGGCCGCCGCTTTATGCAGCGGCCCGACCTATAGCACTACTTTATAGGACTGCCGGAATAAAAAAGCGTTAAAACGAAATGAATTTTTGCAAAAAGAAATTAACGCTGAGCCAGCACGATCAGACGGGGGCTTTCGGGAGTGAATTCCGTAAAGCCCTGACCGTAGAAGTCCACGAGCTTGAGGCCTGCAGCCGCCAGCATTGAACGGTATTCGTCGCACGTGTAAACGCGGACGCTTGCCGACACCGGACCGCGGAACTGTGTGGCCGGGAAGATGACGGTAGCGCGCTTGGATTCAGCGTCCCACGTCTCGCAAACCTGTTCGCCGGAAGCGATGATGCGGGTGGCTTCACCGGCCAGAACACGCGAAGGATTAGCCACTTCGATGAGAAGACGTCCTCCTTCGGCCAGGCTCTTGGCAAATCGGGCGAGCAAATCGGCGTTGTCTTTGTCCGAGAAGTAGCCGAAGGAGCTTGCCCAATTGATGATGAGATCCATTTGTTCGGGGAACTGTGCCGTGCGCATGTCATCGGTTTTGAATTCGCCGGCAAGCCCAGCTCGGGAGAATTTGTTTTTGGCGGCGCTCACGAAGTGAGAATTGAAATCGATGCCGCTGACGTTGGCGCCAAGGCGCGCCAGCGGAAAGCTCAGATCGGCCTTGCCGCAGGGGCATTCGAACACACGCACGCCGGCTTTGAGCTCGAGCTTTTCCCAAATGGCTTGTGCATCGGCACGGCTGGCGGCGGGATCGCGGAGCCATTTTTCTTCGGGAACGTGACGGAACCATTCGGTAAGCGTATTGGACATCGAAAATTTCCTTTGTAAGCAATTCGGGCGCGAGAGGCCCGCAAAAAATTCTCAACCTTTCGATTGTACTGCCCGCAGGCGACAGTGTCGAAACATTCGACGGCCGTATTGCAGTCAAGCGAGTGCGGCATGGGCATAATGCACACGGTGTTTGTCGTTTTTGAAGTGATGTTCTATGGCGCTCGGCTTTCTATACGGTGTCTTGGCCTGCATGATCTGGGGCTTCGTGTACCTGGTGCCGGAAGTTCTGCCCGGATATCCGCCGGAACTGATGGCTGCCGGGCGCTTTGTGAGTTTCGGTCTGGTGGCCGTGCCGCTGGCGTGGATGGAGCGGAGGGAGTTTGCACACTACACCGTCAAAGACTGGATTGATGTCTCAAAGCTCGGCGTGATCGGAAATATCGCTTATTACTGGTGTCTTATTGAGTGCATTCAAAACGCGGGTGTTCCTGTGGCCGGGATGGCGATGTCGGCCGTGCCCGTGCTGGTTGCGGCCGTATCCAACATTCGCGACAAGAAGAAGGGGACGGCTCTGGCATGGTCGCGCCTGGTGCCGGGACTGACGCTGATCGTCTGCGGCTTTGCGCTGGCGAGCATGACGGAGTTTGAAATGGTGGTGCAGGCTTCGGCCGACGGTGGCCTGAAGTTCTGGTACGGCGTCATGATGGCTGTTGCCGCTTTGCTGATATGGACCTGGTATCCGATTCGAAACGCCGACTGGCTGCTGGCCCATCCCGACCGTTCTCCGCGCGCTTGGTCCACAGCTCAGGGACTGACGACGTTTCCCTTTGCCGTCGTGATGTATTTCTTCTTTTGGGGGCTCGAACCCGATGCAACGCCGTTGCTTGGCTATGACCCTGCTTGGTTTGTGTTTGTCATGGTGTTCAGCGGGCTGATGGGATCCTGGGTCGGCATTGTCTTCTGGAACGCAATGAGTCAGCGCTTGCCGACGGCCTTGGCAGGTCAAATGATTGTTTTTGAGACGATCTTTGCAGTGACATACGCACATGTGTTGCGCATGCAGTGGCCTGAGTGGAACATGCTTGCCGGCATGGCGCTTTTGTTGAGCGGCGTGATGCTTTCGCTGAAGGTTTTTCAGACAGCCAAGGCCCAGCGTCGGTCAGAATCGGTCTGACAGCGGGAAAACCACCACAACAAATTAACTTTTGCGTTAGTGCTTCTTTGCTCATAATTGCAGGAAGCAAAAACAACTGCGCACGATTGGAAAATTCATGTTCACCACTTCTGACAATGGCGACGAACCTGTCCGACTGGCCGTTATCGGCGCGGGTACCTGGGGTTCGGTGCTTGCCCATATTGCGGCGCCCTGCGCTCAGGTTTCGCTATATTCGGCCACGGGAAAAAATGTTCAGGCGCTGCAGCAGGATCGGCGTCATCCGAAGCTGCCCGGATTCATTCTCGATCCGAGGGTTGAGGTGAAATCGACGATGGGCGAGGAGCTTCGAGAAGCTTCGGCCGTCATTTTGGTGGTGGCATCCCGCTACGTACGCGACATGGCCCGTCAGATCGCTTCGCTGATTCAACCTGATGCCGTCGTGTGCATTGCCGCCAAAGGTCTCGAGCAGGGAAGTGCCAAGACGCTTTCCGAGGTCGTGGCCGAAGAGCTTCCTGAAGCGGACATTTGCGTTTTGAGCGGTGGTTCGCATGCCGAGGAAGTCGCGACTAATCTGCCGTTTGGCATCAGTTTGGCCGGCAGCCCTCATGCCCGATCGGTCGTGAAGCGCGTCTTTGCCAAAGCTCGAGCCCGCATTTCCGAACAAGACGACGTGCAGTCGCTTGAACGGTTCGGTGCCGTGAAGAACCTGATTGCTATCGCTGCCGGCATTGCCGAGGGGCTCGCTTTGGGGGACAACTTCCGAGCTTGCTTTTTGACGGACGCCCTAACGGAGGCTCGGCGTTTTGTGGGCGCAAGCCCCGAAGACGTCCTGAGCTATGGAGCGTTGGGTGATCTCCTTGCCACGGCTCTGAGCGTGCACAGTCGCAACTTCCGCTACGGCTGCTGGCTCGGACAGGGGCTTTCACCGGAGAAGGCACTGGCCGAAGTTGATATGGTGGTCGAGGGACTCAATGTCGCAAAGGTGTTCGATCAGTTTCCCCGCAGCGATTGTCCGCTTCTGACGCGAGCAGCCAATATCGCCGTGCATCATGAAAACATCACGCGCGAACGCTTCCTTTCGCGCCTTGGCTATTGATTTTTAATAGCAAATAAGTAAAATTGCGCCTTTCTCACGGTGTAGGCTCGACACCCGCACCGCATGTGTTTAACCGCCTCAATTAAGGTGAAAAATGTCTGAAATCAACAAGGCAGAAGTTATTGCCCAGTATGCCCGCGCCGAAGGCGACACGGGTTCCCCCGAAGTTCAGGTTGCTTTGCTGACCGCTCGTATCAACTCCTTGACCGAACACTTCAAGGAACACAAGAAGGATCACCACTCCCGTCGTGGCCTTCTGAAGATGGTGAGCCGCCGTCGCAAGCTGCTCGACTACCTCAAGGGCAAGGACGTGGCTGCCTACCGCAAGCTGATCGATTCGCTCAAGCTGCGTAAGTAAGAATTGCCGAATCCCACGGCCTGTTTGTCAACGCACAAACAGGCCGTAAGCTTGTCTAAGGACAGCTTAAAAAACGATTGATTAACCCGCTTTGCTCCGGCAAAGGCTCCTCGGATGACGGTAACGCGCGTTGCGACACAAGCGTCTGAAAGTCCGACACACGACCAACCGGAAATTTGTGCCGCAGCGTGCCCTCAAGCACCGAGCGAACCAAAAGCCATACGGAAAGCAAAGCACCTGAGAACAAAGGAAACTCACATGAGCATGTTCAACAAGGTCTCCAAGAGCTTCATGTTCGGGCAACACGAAGTGACGCTTACCACGGGCGAAATTGCTCGCCAGGCTTCCGGCGCCGTAGTCGTTCAGATGGGCGACACGGTTATTCTGGCTACCGTTGTGGCCAAGAAGGAAACCAAGCCCGGTCAGGACTTCTTCCCGCTTACTGTCGACTACATCGAAAAGGCTTATGCTGCCGGCAAGTTCCCCGGTGGCTTCTTCAAGCGTGAAGGCCGTCCGTCCGAACACGAAACCCTCACGAGCCGTCTGATCGACCGTCCGATTCGTCCGCTTTTCCCGGACGGCTTCTTCAACGAAGTGCAGGTCATCATTCACGTGCTGTCCGTTGATCCGGAAATCAATCCCGATATTCCGTCCATGATCGGTGCTTCGGCTGCATTGACCATTTCCGGCATCCCGTTCAAGGGCCCGATCGGCGCCTGCCGCGTGGGCTACGTCAACGGCGGTTTCGTCTGCAACCCGACGGTTTCCCAGCTCAAGGAATCCCGCCTCGATCTCGTCGTGGCCGGTACTGAACGCGCCGTGCTGATGGTTGAATCCGAAGCCGACTGCCTGCCCGAACAAACCATGCTTGATGCCGTGATGTTCGGTCATCAGCAGATGCAGGTGGCCATCAACGCCATCCACGAACTCACTGCCGAAGCCGGCAAGCCCGCTTGGGATTGGCAGCCCGCTCCGAAGAACGAAGCGCTCATCGCACGTGTGCACGAAATTGCCCAGGCCGACATTGAAGAGGCTTACACGATCCGCTCCAAGCAGAGCCGCACGGAAAAGCTGCGCGCCATTTACGAAAAGGTCGAAGCTCAGCTCACGGCCGACGCCGAAGCAGCCGGTACCGAAGTGGCCGACATGAACGAAGTGCACGGCATCCTTTTTGAAATGGAAGCCCACGTTGTTCGCACCAACATTCTCGAAGGCAAGCCCCGTATCGACGGTCGCGACACGCGCACGGTTCGCCCGATCGAAATCCGGCAGTCGATCCTTCCGCGTACTCACGGTTCCGCCCTCTTTACCCGCGGCGAAACGCAGGCTCTGGTGCTCACCACGCTCGGCACCAAGCAGGATGAACAGATCATCGACAACATCATGGGCGAAAGCCGCGATCGGTTCATCATGCACTACAACATGCCTCCGTTTGCCACCGGCGAAACCGGTCGCGTGGGCAGCCCGAAGCGTCGCGAAATCGGCCACGGTCGTCTCGCCAAACGTGCTCTGAAGGCCGTTTTGCCGAGCGCTGAAGAATTCAACTACTCGATTCGCGTGGTTTCCGAAATCTGCGAATCCAACGGTTCGTCCTCGATGGCTTCCGTCTGCGGCGGCTGTTTGTCGATGCTTGATGCCGGCGTTCCGCTCAAGGACTACGTGGCCGGTGTGGCTATGGGCCTCATTAAGGAAGGCAACAAGTTTGCCGTGCTCACCGACATTCTCGGCGACGAAGATCACCTCGGCGACATGGACTTTAAGGTAGCCGGTACCGAAAACGGTGTGACCGCTCTGCAGATGGACATCAAGATCGAAGGCATCACCGCCGAAATCATGCAGGCCGCTCTGGCTCAGGCTCACGAAGGCCGCATGCACATCCTCGGTAAGATGCACGAAATGGCCGGCGACGGCGCCAAGGAACTCTCCGTCTGGGCTCCGCGTCTGCTCACCATCAAGATCAATCCGGAAAAGATCCGCGATGTGATCGGCAAGGGTGGCGCCACGATCCGCGGCCTGTGCGAAGAAACCGGCTGCCAGATCGACATTGAAGACGACGGCACGGTGACGATTGCGTCCAACGATACGGAACGTGCTGAATTCGCCAAGAAGCGCATCGAAGACATCACGGCTGATGTCGAAGTGGGCAAGATCTACGAAGGCCCTGTGGTCAAGTTGCTTGACTTCGGCGCCATTATCGGTCTGCTGCCCGGCAAGGACGGTCTGCTGCATATTAGCCAGATCGCCAACGAACGCGTCAACCAGGTCTCCGACTACCTGCAGGAAGGCCAGACGGTACGCGTCAAGGTGATCGGCTTCGATGACAAGAATCGTCCGCGTCTGTCGATGAAGGCACTTCTGAACGAAGAGTAATTCGACGATGTCTTTCAAGCCGGCGAGAGGTTCGCCGGCTGAAAGCAAAAAAGGACAGAATGCAAAGCGGACCGAGCGGCCCGCTTTCGCCGCCTTAAGAGAAAAGGTTCAATATCGGCTAAAATCCAAAATTCACTTCCAACAGCGGTTTTGGAGAAAAGAAGCATGCGAAACAGACTGGTAGTCGCCAACTGGAAAATGAACGGATCGCTTGAAGCCAATGCCCGGTGGGCTGAGGCCTTCCTTGCGTTGGAAGACGCAGGGTGCGATGCGGCAGTGTGTGCGCCTTCCGTGTATCTGTCGCAGATGGCCTGCCTGCTCAAAGGATCATCCGTAGCGCTTGGTGCTCAGGACGTAAATGAATTTGAGTCTGGCGCTTACACCGGTGAGGTCAGTGCCCGTATGCTGGCCGAAATCGGTTGTTCCTACGTGATCGTGGGACACTCCGAACGTCGTGCGCTTTACGGCGACACTGATGATCGTGTGGCTCTCAAGGCCAAGGCGGCCTTGGCCGCCGGTATTCATCCCATCGTTTGCGTGGGTGAAACGCTCGAAGAACGCGAAGCAGGCGAAACCATTGCCGTGGTGTCGCGTCAGCTCGAAGCGGTGATCGGCAAAGTGGGAGCAGAGGATTTTGCCCGCTGCACTGTGGCCTACGAACCTGTTTGGGCTATTGGTACCGGTAAGAGTGCAACGCCCGAGATCGCGCAGGAAGTGCATGCCGCGCTTCGTGCTGAGCTGACCAAACACGCTGCCGAACTCGGCGACAAGGTGCGCATTCTCTATGGCGGCAGTGTCAAGCCCGGCAACGCCGCTTCGCTTTTTGCCATGCCCGACATCGACGGTGGCTTGATCGGCGGTGCGGCGCTTAAGGCACAGGATTTTTACGAGATCTGCACGGCGCACTGAGACGCAGGCAGATTGAAAGCTTTTTAACAACCAAAATCAGAACCATCACGGAAAACACACAACTATGCAGATGTTGATGAGTATCGCGATCGTTGTGCAGATCATTGCTGCGATTGCCGTCATTATTCTGGTGCTCCTGCAGCACGGCAAGGGCGCCGATCTCGGCGCGGCTTTCGGTTCGGGCGCTTCCGGTTCGCTCTTCGGCGCCACCGGCTCGGCCAACTTCCTGTCGCGCTCCACGGCTGTGGCTGCGACGATCTTCTTCTGCGCCACCATTGCCATCACCCTCGGCTCTGGTGCTTTCAACAAGCAGAATCAGCAGCGTCAAGGCGGCGTGCTCGGTACGGTGACGACCGAACAGACGACGCAGGCTCCCGCTGCAGCCGGCTCCGAAGCGCCTGCTGCGAAGGATGACTTGCAATCCAACCAGGTTCCGCGTTAATATTCGCGGCCTTGCAGCCGGTTCCGGTATTTTTTCCCGGCTGTGAAGGAATGACTCGGGGAAGACAATAGTTTTTTTCGAGTGCAAGCGGTCGTGGCGAAATTGGTAGACGCGCAGCCTTGAGGTGGCTGTGGTGAGAGCCATGAGAGTTCGAGTCTCTCCGACCGCACCAAGTGCTGGGGTATCGCCAAGTCCGGTTAAGGCAGCGGATTCTGAATCCGCCATTCGTAGGTTCGAATCCTACTACCCCTGCCAAAACGCTTGAAAACCGGGATCTGAAATTTTTTTCAGAAAAGGCTTGCAAAGTTCGGAAGCCTATGTATAATTCCGAACTCTCAGCAAGACGCAAGTCGAGCTGGGAATTAAAATCTGAAATGCGGTCGTGGCGAAATTGGTAGACGCGCAGCCTTGAGGTGGCTGTGGCGAGAGTCATGAGAGTTCGAGTCTCTCCGACCGCACCAAGTGCTGGGGTATCGCCAAGTCCGGTTAAGGCAGCGGATTCTGAATCCGCCATTCGTAGGTTCGAATCCTACTACCCCTGCCAGCACACCAATTGTCAACTACTGACAACCACAAACAACCCGCAACAAAAAATGCGGGTTTTTTGTTGTTTGTTCCAAGCTTTGGGTGAAATCCAAAGCTCAACACCTGACAACCTCAAACACCCTGTGCTAACCTCGCTAGGGGACAAATTTGGGGACACACCCTAGGGGACACGGTAGGGGACAAAAAATTCAGGCCATCGGTTGAGTCCGAAAAAGAGGCGATCGGGAGATTGTTTGCGGAGACATTGCCCTTTGTCGCTCACCTTTTTTTTGTGGACGAACAATGGCAACACCAAAATTCACAAAAGCCTTCATTGAGCAGGCTCCGGACGGCGTTTACACAGACCCTTTGACGCCGGGGCTGTCCTTGCGCGTGCGCTCAGGCGGGAAGCACCGTGCCTGGGTGTTTCGTCGTATGGTCGACAGATGTCGCAAGGATGTCGGACTCGGTGGAGTTGCGTCTGTCAGTCTCGCGCAAGCCCGACTTGCGGCCATGCAGTTGCGCCTGATGTCTGATGAAGACTTCTTAGCGCACATTCAATCCAAACGATCGGCCAAGCTAAACGCTGTTGCTAAAGCTTCTGAAGCGGACTCCAGTCTGACTTTTCGTGATGTGTGCAAGAAATTCATGGAATGGAATGTGCGCGTCGGAAACTGGGATGACTGGGACAAGCGCCATCGAGGCTTTGAGACTATCATGCGATTGCATGTCTATCCGCTGATCGGAGATTTGCCCTTTGCAAAGATTTCAGCAAAGGATGTCGCAAAGATCGGAGCAGAAATCTGGGATCAAACCGATCTAGTGGACCGAAGCTTGCAATTCACGCGGCAGACTTTCGACTGGGGAAAGGCCAACGGATTTTTTGACGGAGACAATCCGGCGGACCGTAAGGGGGCACTTCGATACCTGTTGCCACGTCGAAAGCACGTCAAGCAGCACAGAGGGGCGCTCTCCGTTCCGGAATTGCCGGAGTTCTTTGCCGAACTCGTGCGACCACCGCTGAAGCCGGCGCGAGCTCTGTTTGCGTTTTCGGTGCTGACCGCTACTCGTTCCGCGACGGCTCGATTCGCTCGATGGGAACAAATCGATCTGGAAAAAGGCGAGTGGACAATACCTCCTAGCCAACTCAAGGTTCAGGGTAACGGGGCTTTGGTGGTGCCTCTGGCACCGGAAACGATCAAGTTGTTGTCGATTTGGGGAACCAAGAAGGAGGGGCTTCTTTTCACGCCCGAAAAGACGAGCAAGAAATCTGAGCCCTATTCGGACGCTACCTTTTCAATGACAATCAAGCTGATGTCGAAGGAAAAGATTAAGCGCGAAGAAGAGGCGGGGGTCAAGGACCCGAAGGGGTGGATTGACAAGGCTGAGAGCCTGAAGAGAGGGAGTTTGGTGAGAATCACGCAGCACGGCGTGGCACGAGCGACCTTTCGAACTTGGGCGCAGGATGACGCGCTAGGAAACGACAGGCGCTTTGACGTGCGCACGGCCGAGCTGTGCTTGCATCACAAAGTGAAGGATGCGTACAACGGCGCGTATGAGCGAAACGAGTCCTTCATACGACGCCGCGAACTGATGAACGCTTGGGCAGAGTTCTGCTTCAGCAAATCGACGGATTGGAGCACTTGTGTGCCTCAAGCCAGCGATTGATGTCGACTTCCCGAAAGGAGTACTGGGAGCCGTACTTGTAGGCAGGCACAAATTTGACCTTGCAGATTTGTGTCTTGCCGTTCTTTGTGTATGTACCTCTAATCCAGTTGCGGATAGTGCTTTCGCTACGGCCGACCATTTCGGCGGCTTCCTTGAGTGTGACCATTTTGGGATTCATGATTAAGTTTCCGATTAAGAATGCAAAAAATGCCTCGATTGAATCGAGGCTGAATTTTTCATATTGAAGGATCAAAAACCCCGAGCCTTCTCAGGGTCTCGGGGTCCCTCTGCATGTATTTTCGAGCTGTGATTTCGTCCGGATGGTTGTAGAACGCATCTTGCGTAGCACTTTTTGCGGGTAGTAAAAGGTGATTTCGCTTGATTGAGGGCTGTTGTTTTACCGGGGTATCGAACGCTTTGTAGAAGCGGATAGCGCGCAATCGACTTGGAAGAATCTTTTCCCAATCTGGGTGATCAATTAAGAGCGAAGCTTCTTCCAGCGTGGCAGAACATTTTCCGCTATCTAGATATGAATAGAACTTGTTTGCGACCCAGAAGCAATAGAAATTGCCTTCAAACTCCAGCACCAATCGGCAATCGTTGAAGAGTCCGCATATCGTTACTCGCTCTTTGTTCTCAATGAGAACGTCAATCAGGTCGTCGATCTTTTGTGCTTCTTTTCTGTTGCCCCAGTAGTTGCGGAACAGCATAGAGGGGTTCGCAACGCAGAACGATGCGACTTCCCAAAACTCTCTGAGCGTCATCAGAAGTCTCCCGGAGCAACCTGGCAGCACTGAATGCCATTGCGACGCCACATGTCCACGACACGCTGCCGATCGTCAAAGACCAAAAACGGCTCATAGCCATCTTTTCGGATTTTCTCCAGCAGCTCTTCTTTCACGACATCATCGGGGCGTTTATCGCCTGCTGTTCGCATATAGAGCGGTATGTCGTTGATGTGATCGTTCGGGAAGATGTACCTCTTCAACCAGCTCATGGTCGCCCCTCGGTAGTTGGACGGGCGTCCGGTGCAAAAGATGACGTCGAACGTCGAATCGCAACCAATACTTCGAACCATTTCTCGATTTGCGATCAGGCTGGCGCAAACGGTACGGATGGGTTCGATGGGCGAGTCCTTGCTCATGTTGCGGAAAAACTCTTCCCAATTCTTGGTTTCCTCAATCAAAAAATGTTGGCGGTGCTCGTTGTTGGCCAGCGTGCCGTCGATGTCAAAAATGATTGCTTTTCTTTTGTACATTTCTAAATCCTGTTCTCAAAGCTTGTGCGCACAAAGAGGCGCTCTAGGTGCATGAACTGCTCGCTTGCACTCCGGCGGCAGAGGAAGCAGAGGCGGGGGCGTGAGCCGTGCCCAAAAAAGGACGTATTTGTCACGGATTGCCATAAACTTTTCACCGTCCCAGTAGCCGATTTCGTATGTCGGATGCATTGAGCGTGGGCGGCGTACCCAAAGCAGGTAGTGCCTGCGTTGCAGGGGTCTTCGTTGCGGGTAAGGATTCCAATCACTTGATTTCATCCTTGATACGCCTCCGGCATGAACGCCCAGGCGATAACGCGGGCAGCGGAGACGAATGAGTAGTGCTCAAAACCGTTCCCATCCCCTTTTGCTGTTGTTTGGAAACGACGGGATTCGAGAAACTTAGTTTTCGGCATCTCTTTGGTCACCAGGTAGGTGACCTTGTGATCGGTGTGCGGAGGCATTTCAGCCGGGTAGGGGTGCCATTTGACGTAGTTCTTTTCACGTGTTTGCGTTTTCATTTATCAATTCCTTCTCGATTCTTTGTCCGATCCACCTCACGACAGGAACGCACCAGGAATTTCCAATAGCCTTGTACCGAGGCGCGTCCGGGCATTGTTCTGCCGGTTTTCCGCGGTAGGGGATTTGGGTCCATCCATCTTGAAATCCTTGGAGCCGTTCGCATTCGACTGGAAGCAGTTTGCGTACGGCGGACTCAGTCGCAACGCCATGAACTCCAGTCGCATTGAGCGTGAAAGATGTGTCTTCATTGACTCCGATGCCGTTTCCTCCGTTTTCAGGTTTGCGCCCGATCGAGTTTTCGGCCAGACAGTAGATAGGCGTGGTGGTTTTCAGCGGCGGGCTTTTGTTGATGCCTACGGAACTGTTTGTACCGTTTTCGCTCAACGTGATCTGCGTTGATGTCACCTTGTTTGCTCCTTTGAGAGAAAGAATGATTGGTACTTGCCCCCCCCCTGTGCCCATACGCGCCACAAGAGTTGGAGCAAGGTCGCTTTCTCGGATGACGCTGTCCGCATGGCTCATGTCATAAATTTTCATCTTTTGCATACGATAAGCATCCCAGAGTCAACCGCTTGATTGTTGGCAAATTGCTTCTCAGCGTCTCGTGAAGTCAATGTGCCGATGAGACGATTAACGACTCGCTGCCCCCCCCATGTCTCCGCCTGATGCTGTCAGAGTGCCTGCGGCTCGACTTGCATCGCGGTACGCTCCAAAGCTGCTTTGAGCAAAGGCGGCAGTTGCTTCCCGCGGCTCATTGCTCGTCTCAGAATCCCGAGGCAAGCCTTGGCGCTCAAAAAGTACCTTTGCGGGATCGATTGCCCCCCCCCTTCAATAGGACTTGCGACAACGAAGACACGACGGCGTCGTTGGGGGACTCCGAAATGTTGAGCATCGAGCACGCGCCACGCGACTTTTCTTTTGGGTCCGGCAACCAGACCTGCACACGGCCATCGGACTGAGCCGGACGAAAGGGAAGCGTCCGCTCCAATAAGCTCCGCCAAGAAGCAGCCGAAGGCGTTGTCTTTTGTGTTAAGGACTCCGGGCACGTTTTCCCAGAACACGATGGGCGAAGATTTTCGAAGTCGAGTTCGAGCTGAATGAATTGCATCTGCTATTTGACAAAAGACAAGGGATAGGTTGCCTCTGGCATCGTCCAGAGAGCGGCGTTTGCCGGCCACAGAGAACGCCTGACAAGGAGTCCCTCCGCAGAGCAGGTCAGGAGCCTCGATTTCGCCATCTAGGATGCGCTGCGGTAGCGTGGTCATGTCGCCGAGGTTAGGAACATCTGGAAAGCGGTGCGCTAAGACGGCGCAAGGGAAAGGTTCGATTTCCGAGAACCAGGCGGCTTCCCATCCAAGAGGGTTCCAGGCGACGCTTGCGGCCTCTATCCCGGAACAAACGGAGCCAAATCTGAGTTTCATAGGGCAACAAAAAAGCCCTCAATCAGAGGGCTTTGATTCGAGTTTGTGGATGGCGGCGTCCAGCTCAAGTAAGAGCGTACCTACTTCGCACCGATAGATGACCATCGGGAACATAGGATCTGGAAATACGATAGGTCGCCGATTGTCCGAAAGAAGAACGTCCCGAAGCAAGGGACATTTTCCGAGCACCGCATAGGCCGTTGCGATTGCATCATAGCGGTTTACTCCATCGCCGAGCGTCTTGCAAAAGTTTGTCTGGGGATTGCCATCACTTTGATCGTGGGGTTGCCAGAAGTCATCAGTGCTTTGAAATTCGTTCAGCCAGAAGAATGCTTTCCTTTGAACGGAGCCCTTATGATGTACTCAATAGCGCTAGCAAGAGGATGCGGAAGGTGCTTTGTCAGGTCTTTGGGCTCGCACTCGAAGCGGAATCTGGCGTAATGATCGGGATGATTTACGTTGTCTGTCATTTCTCTTGATCCTTTTCTTCCCATTTTTCGACCAGAAAAATGAGTGTTGGTTTGGTGATTCGGATGAGTGTTTCTTTTTCCGGGATGACCCAGAAGCTCTGTCCATCTTTGCGTTCCAGGTGTCCGACTTCGCAGCGTCCATGTACATAGGCGACACCTGTCACACCGCACACGATCTGGTCGCCATCGGTGCTGTCAGGCATAACGAAGGCGATGCCTCCCACGGCAACCTCTTGCAAGGCATTCGTGAGGCTGCACCTCTGAGCTTCGCGTCTTGCGTATTCCTGCTCCGATCTGAGAAGAACGCGCATCATCGAGAAATAGGTTGCCAGAGCGTGTTCCAGAGGCTCGAGCATTGCCGACACAACGGCGGGACGTTTAGGCTTTCCGGCTTCTACTTCTTCGGCCAGATTCAGAAGGGTGTGGACGGCGGCTGTGCCCATGGTTGCCAGAAGCTCGTTTTCAGCCTGGTTTTCAAAGTTCTGGGAGAACGAGTAGAAGTGCCTCAGGGCGTAGAGAATATTGCCGTAGCAACGTCGGTCCAACGTTCCCATCTTGATCAGCCCCAGATCGAGTTTGACGGCCGTCTCGAGTCGCTCAAAGTCGAGCTCTTTCAGTGGCCCTAATGTGTCCAGTGTCCAAGCGGGGAACTTTGGCCGACCGGGGTGGTACTTCTTTGTTCGTTTCTTCTTGGGTTTGCTCATGGCAACAAAAACGCCGCCAGTTGGCGGCAGAGATTCAATCGATGTTGTGGGTTGTTTTATCGAGCTGCTGAAGAACCAATTTTGGGTCAATGCAATTCACGTCTTTCAGTAACTCTGAGAGGTCTTCGTCTTTGGAGGCGACGCGCCAGTACATTGGCGCTTGTATGCCGATGAATCTTTCGCCATCGAAATCCGCGAGCCTGATGACGTAGCCGCGGACCGTGCCGAAGTTGTCGGACAGCACATAAAACGTTCCAGGGTGGCTCGGTCTAACTCTGTAGGAGGCCATGGCTTCATGCACGGGACACCAGCCGGCAACCCATTGTCCGGGCACCGGGTCGACCAAAACCAGTTTCTTTTGCTTGTTTATTTCAATCATGGGAATTGCTCGAAAAAAAAGCCGCCCGAAGGCGGCAGGTTGAGTTTGAATGGGGAGCGTGATACTATGTCAAGAACCTCGTGACGTGGAGGTGTTTCTATGGTCAATGACCGAAACGGAACCTTTGGTTCATCTTCTCCACGCATGTCACGGGGATTTCATGAGAGGCCGCGTTTGCGGCCTTTTGTGTTTCTATTTCGTTGAAGAGGTATCGTCCGTTGCTTTGTTTTCCAGAGCCTCAAACCCCAGCTTCAACGCGGCTTCTGAGGTGATCTGGGAGAACATCCAGGCGGGGACGACGATTTCTCGGAACTCGGCCATATCTTTTTTCGAGTCGTCTTCCTCTTTCGAGGCGACTTTCCTCAGAAAAACGATCTTGATGCGCCCGTCATCGGTGACGTCGGCTTCGAAACCGGTAGCTTCAAAGGCTCGTGTTCTTTTGACGACTTCCAACATGGCTTTTCCTGATTCGGTCGTAGCATCAACATACGTTTCCAACTTCGTGTCTATTTCCTTAAGCTGTTTGAAGGTGGAAACACAGAAAGCCAATGTGGCACCGATTAAGAAGAAGAGCAAGCAATTCGTGAGGTTCATGTCTTTTCTCAAAAGAAAAGCCTCCGATCTCTCGGAGGCTGCTGTTGGTTAGGCGTTACCTATTCTGTCCAGAAGTTTCTGAGGGTCGATTTCGCCTTTCTTGACTGCGTCGTCGAAGAAGTAAGCGGCCAGACCGGTGATTTGCCCCCATTCCGGATCTTCTTCGCCGGGCCATTCAAGGGCGGCCTCAGACAGGAGCTGGAAAACATCGACAGAACGCAAAGTCGGACAATGATCTATGTCGTTCAGGCAGTACGTAAAGAACTCTAAAAAGCTCCTCTGTCGTTCCACGGTTCCATGCGAGAAGAGGTTGTCAGACAAATCCTCTTCCAGGTCTTTCTTTTTGTCTTCAGTGTCGATCATGCTGCCTCCTTCAGAAGCTCAAGCTGAAGCTGACGGCCTTCCGGAATGTGGCCTTCCTTTTTGAGACGATTCCAGATGTAGTAAATGCCGTCGTTGGTGATGTGGGTCGTCAAGTCGCACTTGCGGGTGCCGTCGTGTCCCTCGTGGTAGCTTGGAACAGGTCGGAGGTAGCCGCGCGTGACGAACTCGGCATAGGGCTCGTTGAACTTGGTGATTATCTTCTTCTGGCGCAGCCAGTCGTAGAGGAACCGGACGCCGACGCCGAGAGCCTTCGCCACTTTGCGGATGATGTGGTCACCGTCGGACTTGAGGAAGTCTTCGGCGGCCTGCACCTTGGGAGCCTCAAGGAGAATCTGCGCTTGGAGCGCCTGGGTCTTCTCGTATTGCTCGGCCCATGCTCTGGCGGCGATTGCGGGGTTGGTGAAGTCCGGAAGGGCAGGGGTTTGCTGGAGTCGCGCGATTTCTTCGCGCGCTTCTCTAAAGGCTTTGACCAAACGAATTTTTAGCTTGCGGGCGATCTCGGTGTTTTTCAAGAATGTGAACAGCAAGGTTGTCTGGTCTTCGGTGAGCCACGCAATTTCTCTTTTCTGTGTGCCGCCGGCGGTTTCAAAGGGTTGCGTTTCAAACGCGACCCTTCCGAAAGCCTCGAAATCAGGGAGATATTTGCGGATCAGCTCAAGAATGTTCTTGTGCTGAACATGCACGCCTTCGGCGATGGTGATGGTGTCAACGACGGCGACGCCGTCTTTGTTGAGAGAGATGATTTCATTCATGGTGATTCTCCGTTTCGGCGACAGCAAACTCGGCGAGCTCCAGAAGAGCAGCGGAAGCAAAGAGCGCTTCCGTCACGTCCGCGTGTGAACTCAGGCCGGTCTTGTTATCGGCCTGATCAATGGCGAGAAGAAGGATGCTTTTGGCAGACATACAAAGACTCAAGGAGAGGTTCTTTGTCTGGAGCGTGCCGGAGTTGGTTTTGAGGTTGTGAACGAGTTGCGTCAGGTCAAAAAGCGGCCCTGTCGCAGACACGGAGGGATTGACAGCTTGCATGGCTGGCTCCTTGGTAAGGATTAACAGCCTCGCGCCCAGTGGTATTTGGGTGAGCGAGGTCCGGCGGGATACCACTACCGCTACCAAGGGAAACGGCCATCCTTTCGGATGCCCGCCAGCCTCACTCATAAAAGTGATGCCGCACACATAACAAAACCGCCAAAGCAGGTCTAAGGCGGTGTGTACGCCTTGGTATCAGTTCGGGGTGGTATTCCCGATCACGCTTTTTACTCGCGTGACCTGAGCATTGTGCGGCAAGCCAGAGGAAAAGTCAAAGTAGATTTGCCCCCTTGGTGGGAAAATGATGGTTGTCCAGACAATCATTAGCTCAACCAAGGAGGCAAAGGGTGGATTTTTTTCTGATCTTTCTCGGAACTATCGCAAGCTGTATGGCGGCCTTCTTTTCTTACCTCTCGTTCAAGCTAGGACATTTGATGGCAGAACGCGCTCGACCGTGCGTTGGCGAATCATCTTGGGTTCGCTACGGCGACAAGCTTTTCGGTACGCTTCGAATCTTCCCTGGACAGTACTTTGTTCAAACTAAATCAATCAAGGTGCCCGGGCACAAGGTCTCTTCTGTGACAACCTATCAGGAGGGATTCAAGAAGTACCCTTTATCTCGTGGCGAAGAACGCGATGAGCTGCTTTATTCCGTATCGGTTCCCGTAAATCGGGATGTCGTTGAACTCAAAATCTGTATCACACCGGCACCTGAGAAGCCGTTTGAGGTTCACGTTACGATGGCCAGAAATGAAAAGCCGCTCATTTATTCTGTGAACGCCGTGATTGAGGATTCTGATACGTCGAGTTCCAAAACTTGTCTCGAAGTAAGTTGATTTGCTTCGTGTTGAAAATGAAGGCGAGTGCGAGGAAGAAAATTCCTAGCGATTGGAAAATGTCAATCCAATTCATTTCTGTTACCTAAATCATTTTTTGGTTTTGAAGAAAACCATCCAGAAGGTCTCGCCCTTCTTTCCGCCAGGCTTTCGGTTGCCAAAGAGGGGACGCTGTCCGAAGACGGCTAAGACTGTATGAAGCGGCACATGGTTGTCATTCCACTTGAAGATCAGTGTTCCTTCTGGTCTCAGAACGCGCCAACACTCTTTGAAACCGCGTTGCAGGAATGCGAGCGGGTCTCCCTCCGGAAGAACCCCGTAGCTTTGGCGCATGTACGAGCGTTCGCCCGCGCGCTTGAGATGAGGCGGATCAAATACGACCAGTGCGAAGCTTTCGTCTTCAAACGGCAAGGATGTGACATCCATTTGCATGTCTGGATGCACCTCAAGGATGCGTCCGTCGCACTGGACGTAGCTTTCGTCCCGCACATCACCGTAAAGCACGTAGGAAGCCGTCTTGTCGAAGTAGAACTTTCGGCTGCCGCAGCAGGGGTCGAGAACGGGGGGGGGTGAAACTAGACTCATTCGTCATCGGTATCAAGCAGGATGGTTTTAGAAATGTGTTTTGTCTGGTCGTATTTGTCTGAAACAAGTGTCTTGTCGACCTTGCGAATCCCTTTGTAGAAGCCTTTTAGGAACAAACAGTTCGACTTCACAAGGCGAAGCAGGAATTTGGGGTCGGCAAAGACGCCCCAGGTGTGCCGCTTGGCGGACTTGAGTTCGACAACGTGGTATGGCGAGATGTCTTTCCATGTTCTGAGTGTTAAAAATCCCATTTCAGGGAAGCTATAGCAACCTTTTATGTAGGCAATGGTTTCTTCATCGGCAGCAAAGAAGAACTTTGTGCAGTAGGGCAAATATGCTTGCCACTTGCTGTCATACACGAAATCATCAATTGAAGATTTCACCTCAACAATGATTGATTCGAACTTGTTGTTTATCGCGTAGATGTCAGCCCTCAAGTGTCGATCTGCATCTAGCTGAACTTCAAAGAACGGGAAATAACCTTTTTCAGAGAGGTACATAGCGACCCCGAGTTTTAATGCGTTAACTCGATCGCATTTCGATACAGGTGGTTCTGTCATTTGATGTTCTACGTAAGCCATAAAAAAGCCCCTGATTTCTCAGGGGGGCGTTGGTTGTTTTGTTGGCCACCGCCCGCGCAGTACCCTACGCTTGCACACATCGCTGACGGCGGCCGAAGATGGTTAGTCGGGTTTGTAAGGCTCGGGCAGCTCTGCCCAGGCGAGCACTCTGAACTCGCTTTTATAGGCGGAGAAGTCCTTCCATGCGTACGCCGTACGCACATACGGCTTTGAGTACTCAGCGACCGCGGTCACGAGGTAGCACTCTGCGAACTCGGTTTTTGGCAGAGGCACTTCGGGATATGGATGCCACACTGTTTTTGCCTCGCTCATGGCTTACTCCACGGTCGATAGCGCACGACATTTTTCAAGACACGCAGTCCTTGCACTCCGTTTTCGCCTACGCTTCGGTACATCCAGTTTTCTCCGTCAAATTCCGCACAGCACTTGAAGCCGGTTGCAGTTTCAACACGCATATGAAGGTCCATTGGGGGCTGAGTCTCTGGGTAGTTATTCCAAGCGTTTGGGTCGTAATCTGCGAGTTCGTAGACTTCATCTTTGTACAGAGTCACAGTAAATTTCCCTGTGATGAGCGCTTTGTTGTTGTCATGTTTCGAGGAGCCGAAAGGAACCACGGCAAAGCCGTCTTTGTCGAACTCGATGCCCGATCTGAGGGCTTCGGAGAACTCTCCGTCGCTGATGGCGTCAAGATGGTGCTGAAGATCAGCGTCTTTTAGTCTGTACTTGGTCATGGCTCACTCCCACGGGCGGAACCGATCGACATCGTCCATCCACCAACAAGGGTTTCTCTCCTTTTCCGGATACGCACTGTCATAAATCCAATGCCCGTTTTTGTACACGGCGCAATCTCTTACAGTTCTGCCATCGTTTCTTTTTGTCTCTACACGCATCCGAACACCTTCTGGGGGCGTCACGTCAGGGTAGTTGTTCCAGCTGTCCGGGTCGTACAAGATTTCTATGTCGCTCTTTCTCAGTCTGATCGTCCAAAGATATGAACAATAATCGCTATCCTTTTCAGCGACTGGGAGACTAACTCGTACGTACTTCTTATCGTTTTTCATTTGCATGTAGCAATCACGCCAGAACATTTCTTCGAAATGAGGCAACGCCTTTCTAAGAGCATCCTGACGCTCTATATCCCTGAGTCTGTATATAGTCATGCCTCCTCCTCAAACTCAATGCGCTGGAGCGTTCGTTTGATCTTGAATTCAATTTCGGGGGATGTCAGCAAGTCACAATCGTCAGGTACATCCTTGTCGTTCAAGTAGATCAGCTGGTCGATCATGATTTTCACATCAGCCAATTCCTCAATGTAGTTCAGGAAGTAGTCAGCTTCGTTGCCATCGTTCTTTTTGAGGTTTTTGATGGCAACTATTAGCTCGGCCATTTCTTCAATGGCTTTTTCTGTCTGAGCATCAAATCCATAGTGATCTGCTATCGCTTTTAGACGAGGATCAATGCCAACCAGATGTGCCTTGCGTTGTCGAATAGCAAATTGAGTTTTCTCAACGGCTTTGTTGCATTCATCCAGCAAGCCTTGAACCTTGTTTTGCTCATAGTCCGTCTCGAACTCGCCTTCGGTCAGATCAACGAAAAGAAGTTGCACGATTGACTGAAGCGTCTCAAGTTTGATCGGCACCATAACAGGGCTCGATCCGTCAAGTTTGTAAGCCATTTTTAGTCCTAAAAGAAAAGTTCGATCCAGAACTGGATGCCTGCGCCAGCGATTCCCATCATGAGCATGATGATGAAAGCAGAGAAGCCAAGGGCTCCGAGTAGCAAAAGAAGATCTCTCATGGCTGCGCTTCCTCCTTTGTCGATTCAGATTTGACTTCATCAGAAGTCATGGCGTCGTAGGCTGCGCTTCCGGCAGCGGCACCTACAGCGCCGCCGAAGAAGCTGGACCAGAAGCCTCCACCAGAAGAGTCATCGTCATCGTTTCGACCGGGGCGAGATGTGGTTTGAGCAGAAGGGGTAGCCGTAGGCTTGACGACCTCATCTTTTGGAGGCGTTTCCGGTTTGGTCGGAGCTGCTCGCTTTATCTGCGGCGACTTGCTGATCTTTGCCGAAGCAGGACGCGAGAAAGACCGCCCGACGCTGAAACCGCGTCCTCCACGAGCGTCTGCCGTTTGTGCGACAAAGGCCGCGAGTACCGCCAGTGCGATTAGTGTCTTTTTCATTGGAGCTGCAAAAAAAGAAGGCCGCGCAAGGGCGGCCTGTATGGGGAGGTTTAACGGGTTATGAAAACAGGGACTGGAGCGATCTTCTGCTTGAGATCGGCAATGATCTCTTCGCGGATAGCTTCGAGCAGAGGTTGAAGGTCTCGCATTTCAAGCGTGAACGACAGACGTGTGCCGTCTTTGATGCGGTAGCGCAGAGCAACCTTGATTTTGTACACAGAGTTATGCCCCACGATTGGCTGGAGTTGAATCCAAAAATCTTTCGGGATTTGGATCTCAGATAGGGCACCATCAGCATCCAGTTCGTTGTAGGTCAACTGCACGCGGCCATTGTCAAGGTTGACTGACTTCTTGAATTCAACCTTGCGAACGTCCGATAGGTTGGAAACGAAAGTCATCACTTCGGCAGCCGATGGCGAGTTCAGCTGATCTTCCGGCTGGAAGATGTTGAAGAGGTGTCGGTCCAAGAATCGAACCAGATCAAGCTGCCCGATTTCCTGTCCGTCAATGCCGCGCCAGTCCTCAAAGTCTTTCGAGATGATCGGGCACAGCTCAACCTCGTGGTCACGCCAGCTTGTGGTTTGGGCATTGCCATCATCGCAGAAGCCGACAGCCAAAGGACGAGAGTTGTTTTCGTTCGGCCAAACGGCGTTCACATGGACGGCAGCTCGCTCCGTTTTGTGGATCGAAAGGTAGTTTTGGAAACTGTCCACATCCACAACCGAAACTCGACGGCGATCACGAACCGGTTTCGGAAGGACTTCTTCAGCAAGTTGAACGCTGTAGTTTTCGGGCACGGCGATGTGAGGGGCGCCCTCAACTTCGAAAGCAAACGGCTTTTCAGCCTCGATGTTTGTGATGTCTTCCATCGTTAACTCCTTAGTTCACTTTTTGGAATCGTTCGGTTTCTCTGGGGGAATCATCGACCACCTCAACCTTGCCGAAGTCAAGCTTGCGCTGACGAGGATCGGAGTCGCACAGCGTGCCGTCATCGGTTGAGAACAAGATCGTTTCAGCGGTCTGCGGCTTCGGAGTCTTGAGTGTGATTTCATCGCCGATAATCACGTTCGAATTGCTGTTCTTGGTGGCGGGTTTCACGGAAATCTTGATCGTGACTGAACCGCCCTTTCCGAGGTAGCAGACCTGTCTGACGCATTCGCTCAGAGCTTCTTCAATGTCGGCTGCAAGTCCGCCCTGACGGATGAGTGAAAGTTGACTCATGTGTTGACTCCTTAGCCTCGGCTGGTGACGCGAATTTCTTGCGAGAGTTCGATGCCGGGCAGAGTGACCGTGCCGCCGGTGGCGGTGACGAAGCGCTCGATGGCGTGAACGTTGATTTCGATGCAGTTCAGAAGCTCGGGGTGCGTGGCCACATGAACCAGGAAAGCGGGAGCGTCCTTGACTTCGGCCTTCCAGACCTTAGTGGTGCTCATTCCCTTGGTCTTCTCAACCTTTGCGACCGGCGTAGCTGTCACGGTCGCGGCAGCCTGCTGCAGGGCTTCTGCCTGCTCAGGCGTTTCGGCTTCCTTCGCTTTGGCTTCGAGTGCTTTGCGTTCCGCTTCGGCTTCCTGCTCGGCCTTCAGACGTGCTTCGGCGGCTTCACGCTCTTTTTGCTCGATGTATCCGCCGATTTCCTTCTTGATCTGACCGATTGCAGTTTGGTAGCTCTCGGTGACCGGCTTGAAAAGCGCCATCACGTTCTTCTTGGCCTGATCGAGCGGCGCCGTGATGCTCTTGCGAAGCGTGTCCAGTTCTTTGACTCGCTTGCTCATGCCGTTCATCTGCTCGGTTGCGAATTGAAGGTCAGATTCGTTCTGGATGATGATCAACGAGGCGGTGTTCTGTGCCGCCGCGGCCTCGCTCAGAAGCTGATTCTGCTCGGGGACTTGGATGGTTACGTTTGTAGTAGTCATTGGGTCTGCCAGTGATAGATGCCCAGAAGGGCGTTGAAACAGGTTTCGTCATTCAAAGACGAGAATTCGGTGACTTTGAAGGAGCCGTCGCCGCGAAGCTGAAGGGCAGCACGGCGGTAGGTTCCTCCGTAGTAGCCTTCGGCCAAGGCGACGTATGCGGCAAGCTGCACGCCTACGTGCGGATGGATGCTTGAGGTGGTCTTGATGTCGATGACCCAGAGTTCACCATTGATGCTGCAGATGCGGTCCAGCGTTCCGGCGTATTTGGCGCAGCCGAGACGATCCTCAATGTGAAGGATTTCAGGGCGCGTCACTGACTTCCATCGCTTGTAGGCATCCAGGTAAGGAGTCCACTCCGGGATGACTGAGTCTTCATCGAGTTCATCCAGATCAAGCAACTCTGTGCAAGCGTGGACGGCGGTTCCGAAGTCCGCGGCCCTGCGCAGAGTTTCTTGATCGATCTCGCCATAGACTGCCGTCGTGAGCGGGCGGAGAATGCGGGAGACACTTGGAACCCGAACTCCGCCCACGGTGTAGAGGTGCTTCACATCATCGAACTCAGGTCGAACAACGCGACCGGGGATGATGATGGAGCTCATTGGGCGGCTCCTTCGCTTTCAGCCAGACTGATGTCGGCTTGACGCATCTTGAATGCGCTTACCATTTCAGGGTCTGACTGGATGTTGAAGGGAAGGGAGCGCCAGATTTGCATCAGGTCCTGTCGGGTTCGTGCCTGATGGAGCTTCTGGAACACCTCTTCGACGTCTTTGGAGGGCGTTTTCGGTTCCTCGGCCTGCTCTTCCGTAGGAGCCGCAGCTTCGGAAGGCGTTTGCTCTTGAGGGACTTCTTCAGCTACGGGCTCCGTTTGAGGTTGCTCTTCAGGCTGAGACACCACGGCATCTTCCACAACCGCCGCATCAGCGGTAGCGGCCTTCTTGCGTCGCGGCATCTTGCGAGCGGGCTTTTCCTCGGCAGGAGGCTGATCGGAAACTTCGGTGTGAGTGCCGTTGATGATGTCTTCCTGCTCTTCGCCGGACCCCATGCCAGAGAGAATGTCTGGGAAGGCATCGCGCAGTGCAAATGCTCGGGCGCGCATCTTGAGCATGCGCTTCGGGTACTGCTTCCAGGGCCCTATTTTTCCCCACAAACCGGCTCGCTTCGCGTCGGCCACGCTGAATTGACCGATGATCGGCGACTCGAGTCCCTTGCGCTTTACTGTGCAGATGGCGGTGAGCCCATCGTCAGAGTCTCCGCCAACGAATGTTTCTTTGAAATCGGCCATCTGGCCGCTTGCCATCGCTACGGCCAGAAGCCCATCGCCGTACATGCTGGGCTTGCCGTTGATGACGGCGATGTACTGGAGTCCCTGCACGGTCGGAATTCCCAGGGTGTGGCTCCACATCATGGCCACGACCACGTCATTCGGTCGCCCCTGGAAGTTCTTGGGGATCAGTTGCGAACGGGACATGATTTCAGCAATGTCCATTGCCTCTTGGAAGTTTGCCGGCGCGGGCAAAAGTTCTTTTCCTGTCATAGGAGTCTCCAAAATAAAAAAGCCTCCCCAAGGAGGCTCTGAGCTAGTTAATTTGTTCGAAGTATTTTTCTAAATCCGCTTGCGTCAAATCTCGGCGTTCGAACCTTGACATCAGGATTCGTGCATTTTGCCTTTGCGGTCCACGAGTTTTCGAGCACCAAGCCGCATCATCAATATCAGTCATGTGAACGCCGAGAGATCTCGAGAAACGCAACCAACGGCGGCCGTCTTTGGTTTTCCACGCGCAAACCCCAATGACAGAACCGTCAATGCTGACAAAGCCGTCGCCTTTGTAGAGATTTAGCTCTGCGTCCAAAAAACAACGGCTGCATCGCGACTTGAATTCATTGTCAAGATTGGCACGCATCCATGCGGCGTCATTCACAATTGCCATGGCTGTTCCCTCTATCCGTATAAAAGAATCAGGATGGAGTTGATTGCCCAACCAACCAGAACCGTTGTTGCCCCGAAACCAACTGCACCGAGAGCAAACAACTTCCAGAAAAGTCTGCGTTGGCGGCTTTCGTTGATTTCTTTCATGTTGCGCTTCCACTTGATCATGGGAATGTCGTTTGACGCGACTTCCATTTTGAGTCTCCAAAAGTAAGAAGCCCTCGCACGCTTTCGAATGCGAGGGCAGGGCCTGTCCTTTTCGTTGCGCCCGCGATTGATGAGCGTCCCTACTTTGGATAAGGCGTATGAGATGGGTGAGGCCGCTTGTGCTGGCGCGACCGGGAGACTTTGGCGAGTGTCCGGATGGGCTGGCAATGGTGACGGCCTCGTAAAGGATGTATTCGATCTTTTTGAAAATTCCCACATCAGACCACTCAGCCATTTTCGTGGCGTCACGCAAAAGGTCGAATGGCCTGAAATTGGCCTTCTCGACAGTCGTCGCAGCGTCGCAGTCAAAAGGACTCTTTTTAACGCTTATGGGCTCGGCGCCCCGCTGCGAGTCCGTCCCATTCCTCATGGTCCGGTCTGGCCTTCCGATTTGCCCCTCGGAGGCGAGAGGGAAGAACGAAAAGAGCTCTATCATCGAACCCTTGTGACTGACGCCGCAGTCGCTGATGAAGCGGCACATTGCGTTCGTTTGATGAAGGGTGCAGCGTCAGTCAGAAGGACTCGTTTCAAAGCCTTTTGACTGCTGCCCGGGCGGAGACCCCTCTATCGATTCAGTTCCGACAGGTGGAAGATTCCGAGCAGCAGACAGAAGGCCTTGCCTTCTTTTTTGTGGTTAGGACAGGGGCGGCAGTTCCGGCAGGAAGGCCAGAAAGAGGCCGCATCCAACGATCGTCAACATCGCCACAATGAGACCCAGGCGGGAGTCGCCTTCGACGTCTTGCATGAGCCAGTCTTTGAATCTGTTCAGCATTTCTTGGGCTCCTTGGGCTGTACCTGTTCAATTTCCTGGTTGAGCAAATCGATCAACGCAGCGGAAAACTTCTGCACGTCTGTGATGAGTCGACGGCACTTCTCCGGGCCGAGGGCCTTGGCTTCGACCACGGCCATGCAACGCTTGGCAAGAAGAGCAGCAACGTCTCGGGTGGTGAGGTTGAGATCGCGCATGACTATTCACCCTCGTCAAAGGTCACTTTTTCCGTGGTGCGAGGCTCGCCCAAGGCCTTGTAAGCATTTCGGACATCAGCTCGAAGATCGTTCATAGCCATCTGGATGTAGTCGAGTGTTTCGTAGAACTTGAGTTCGCTGATGGACGTGACTTCGCCGCTTTCGACTTCTTCCGGTAGCTCCTGGGCGAGTTCCTTGGACTTTCTGATGAACTTCCAGACAGAGTCGTTCAAGAACTGGATTGCAAACTTCGCGGCTTCGCGATCGGTTAACGTCACTGTGTTCTTGGACATTTGGATCATTTCCCTCTCCTACTCAGCATCGGCCTTTTCTTCAGCGATCAAGGCTTCGATTTCGGCCTTGTTCTGGCGCCACCAGTCGGCGCCCATCTCTTCGAGCGTCTCGCCTTCGACTTCGATTTCGTCTGTCCAGTCCCATGGGCAGCACCACGGGTTGGGAGTCTCGAGGTCTCCCATAAAGCCGCCGGCGTTTTCCCAGCCTTCGACGAAGGCGTCTTTTTGTTCTTCGGTGAGGGTTGCGAGGTTGAGGGTTGTCATTTTTTTGGCCTTTGGTGTTGGTCCCGTGAGATGATTGGAGGGTCGGGGAGTCTGCAATTTCCGACTTTTCCTAATCACCTCACGGAGGAAAAAAGTGCTTTCAGATAAAGAACTTCGTTTACTTATTGATGCTCAGGCGAATCGTCAGCTTGTTCGGTTGAAGATTGGAGGAATGCCTGCCGTCGTATTTCCAGAGGAGGCGCCCCTTCCGGGTTCATCCACCAAAGGCGCTCGTATGGTGCTAAATATCTTTGACGAAACCCCCAAAGGATTCGCTTTCGTTCGCTCCCGACTAGTCCCCTTAGAAGAGATTTCAGAAGTTGTCGTTCTTGGAACAGTTGACGAATCTGAGTGGCTCTACATTTCAGGCGAAGAAGGAAAAATTCGAGCAACCGAGATTGAGCGAGGGAAGTAGTTCCGCACGTGCATTTCGGTTCCGGCTCTCCGTCTTCCATGCCGCCGTAACGCCACTGAAAAAGGGAGCACCGTCTGGTGTGCGGCAGGTACAACTGATCGCCGTTCCACTCGTCGCGCATGAGCTTGGCGACCAGAGGATCTTGGGATGCACCGGCATCCCATTTTTTCGTCTTGATCCTGAGTAGCATGCGAAGGGCGAGTGTCATTTTTTGTTCCGTCTGTGTTGCGAAATTGTTGACAACACGAAATCTATCTTGTTGACAAACGGTTGTCAAGCGGATGTCAACAAACCGAAGACGAATTTGACAAAAATCAAACGTTGAGGTTTTTGGGCAACAAAAAAGCCGCCCGAAGGCGGCTATGAGGGGGAGAAGTTACTTTCAGTCGATAGAGCCGGATCGTTCTATCACTCGGCCATAGATGCGAACGAGAGTGTCTATTTCGGCGTTAGGAACAATCTCATCTTCGAAGCTGGTGTTATCAGATCGAATGATCAGATCTCCGTTAGCTTTCCGGTAGAGTCTTTTTATCTTGAGTGATCCGCCATAACTCATGGCATACACGTGGCCGTCACGGATAGGTTCGCCCTCTTTCATTTCAACGAACATTACTGTGTCGCCATTGCAAATAAGAGGCTCCATAGAGTTGCCGTCAGCTTTCACTCGTTTGCAGTGTTTTGCTGAGATGTGTCTCTTGTGGAAAAACTCTGGCTTATAGGCTGCTCCTCCTGATGTTTCGATCCATGCTGGAGGCTCATCGCCAGATCCACAGGAAAACTCAAGCTCATATTCCGGGATGAAAATGTAGTTGGATGACTCGCTGTCATCTTGATGTACAGACGAAACTGGTTGCAGTTTGATGTCGTCATTCCCAGTTTTTAGCCAAACTGCGCTAACTTGGAAAAGCGTTGCCAGTTTGTCCATAAGGGGTTCGGACGGCAGATTTCTCTCAGAAAGCCAAAATGCTACGCTCTGACGTGAGACGCCTAATTTTCTTGCAAGGCTCGAAGCTGTAAGGCCAGCTCTGGTCATGAGCGAACGTAATCGTTCACTAAAACTCATATTTCGCTCCTATTTGCTCGGGTTTTCGTTGTGATCCGTTGACAAAGATAAAACAAAAATCTCCTTTGTGTGTGCTGTTTGTTGATTTGATAGTTTGACAAAAAGTTGGATGTGCTGTAAAACAAACGTCAACAATTTCCAAACTCAAAGACAACTGCACATAACACATGGTTAATCCTGTCCAAATCGCCCTCGAATCGCTTGGAGTGTCTCAAAGTGAGCTGGCCAACCGTCTGGGCGTACATCGATCTGTGATCTCGGCCTGGAAACGCCGAGGAGCAATTCCTCTCAAAGAGGTCAAGTTGGTGTCCGAAATTTCGGGCGTGCCCGCGCACATCTTGTCGCCTCATTTTTTTCCCAAGCCGGTTGCGGTTAAGCCGAGTGCTAAATCACAGGCTGATCAGGCCTGATGGCATACGGTTAGGCAAACGGTATCGGAGGCAGTAATGGCACGCTTCAGGAAGGTTGATCCGCGCATATGGAATGACGCGAAATTTGCCTCTCTTTCTGGTGAAGCAAAACTGATGTTTTTGTATTTGCTCACCTCGCCGTCTATGACAGTTCTAGGGGCTTTGCCCATGCGAGCCAGCGCGGTGGCAGAAGAGCTAGGGCTTGACTCGGAACGGTATGGCAAACGGTATCAGGAACTGTATCAGCGGGGTATGGTCGAGTACGACTCGCGAGGTCTTTTCTGGGTCAGAAACTATATGAAATACAACGGTCCGGACAATCCGAAAGTTGTCATTTCATGGAGTTCTGCATTGGACCTCTTACCAGAGTGTCCGCTCCTTTACAAAGTTCTGGAATCCGCTCGAAATCATTGTGTTTCAAGGGGGAAAGGGTTCCCGAAAGCGTTTAATGACACTCTCGGCAACTGTCTCCAATACGGTATGCCATACGGTATGCCATACAAGGAGAAGGAAAAGGAGAAGGAGAAGGAATATTTGGATGTTTCTGACGAAACATCCTCGTCCGCTAACGCGAACGTGAGAGAGTGCGAATCGGCCGATGATAACCAGACGGACCTTTTCGAAAAGGGTGTAGCCGCGGCAACGGTGGGCCGAACCCCTGCGCCCAAAAATGGTCAAACCGAGTCGAAACCATTGTCCGGCTTGGAACACCACCCTGCGCCCAAGGTGACCCCGAACCCTGCCGATGCGCACCCTGAAATCGCATCGGAAACACCGCAAATTGGGGAAAGTGACCCTGCCGATGCACCGGCCTCAAAGTCCGCCAAGCGCAACCCTCCCGTGCCGTACCAGAAGGTTGTGGACCTCTACAACGCCAAGTGCACGCCCGCTCTGGCCGCCGCCAGGCTTACCGACAAGCGCAAGGATGACATCCGCAAGCGCTGGCACGAAATGCAGGAATACACCGGCGCAAAGACGGAGGAAGAAACGCTTGCCGAGTTTGGGAAGTATTTCGACCGCATTTCCCGTAGCGATTTTCTCAAAGGACTGAAGACCGATTTCAAGGCGGATTTTCCGTGGCTGATGCAACGCGGGAAGATCGAGCTGGTCTTCGAAGGCCGCTACGACAGCCGACAACATGCCGCCATTGAGCGCAACGGGCACAAGGGTACTTCCCCCTTACCCGACCACCTTAACCCGCACCTGCGCTTCGATGAGGCGTACTACACCAAAGAAAACCCCTTCAAACCTGATGGATCTTTGAACTGGAAGGACTGACATGCAAGTACCTCAAAAAATCGGCACGGTTCTCAACTCTCGGGTTGTCAGCGGTATGCGCTGGCATGACGAGGTGCGCGATTGCCCGCTGCACGGTCAGTATCTTGGCCGTGTGATTCTCGTCGGTGAAGAAAAAGTCTGCGATGGACCTTGCCCGGAGTGCCTGAAAATTCGTCAGATCCAAGACGCCCAAAAACGCGAGGAAGAACTTCGTCGCGCGAAGGCTGAGGCTGAAACCCGTCGCTTGCAGGACGCCATTGGTAGAGCCTGCATTCCTGACGATTTCAAAGACAAGACCTTTGACTCCTTCATCGCTTCGTCGGAGAACCAGCAGCGCAACCTCAGTCTGTGCCGCCGTTACTCCAACAACTGGAAGAAGGTTCGAGAGAACGGCTACAGCCTGCTGATGTTCGGGAACCCCGGCACCGGCAAGAGCCACCTCGCGTGCTCCATCATCCGCAGTCTGCTGCCGGGAATCACCGCGCTATACGTCCGTGTGCCTGACGTGATCTCGTTTGTTCGCTCCCAGTGGAGAGCCGACGCCGAGGAGAGCGAACACGCGGCAAAGCGCCGCTTCATCGACCTAGACCTTCTGGTGCTTGATGAGATCGGCATCCAATCTGGAACCTCAAATGAGCAGTCGATCCTCTTCCAGATCATCGATGGCCGGCTCTCCGAAAATCGTCCGACCATTTTCCTCACCAACCTGATGCCGAAGGCCCTCGCTGAAGTGCTTGGCGACCGAATCATGGACCGCATCAATGGCAAGAGCTACGCCATGCAATTCCTGGGGGAATCGCACCGTAAGGCGCCTTTGATGAGCGACGTTTTCGGGGAGGCGGCATGACAGACATGGTTCTGGCGATTTCAGTGATGCTCCTTTCTTTTGTGATGGTGGGGCAAGCCTGGTTTTTCAGCCGATTCGTCAACGAGTTAAAGCGTTTGCTTGTGGTTCTTTATCGATGGGAACGTACTACCAAAAATGAGTCTTCTGATACGAAAAAGGAACCTTTACCCTTGACCAAAGATGGCCGTACAGAGTCATCGTCAAAAGACCTTTTTCAGGATCATCGGGTTTGATCAGAAAGTCCCAGTAGCTGTTGGTATCGCCTTGAATGATTTTCCAGTTATGGGTTTGAACTTTGCCTTGACACAGCGTGATTTGATGTTTATCCGGAAGCCGATTTGCCAACCAATGACCAGACTTGCTGGTTATCTCGTTAGGGATTTTCGCCCCGTTGATGCTTACGGCCAGTACATCCCAATTCTGAGGGGCGGCTTCCAGATAAAGACGAAGAATGTAAAAGCCTTCCTCTTGAAGCTTTTCACGTTCTGGGCAGTCTCTTCTGTTGCTGTTCGGAATATCTCCAACTGCAGCTCTCAGGACTGGTTTTTTATCAAGCAATTGTCGGTACGTAATGACGGTTGCTGCGATTCCGGCAATGGCGGTCGCTGTTGTGGCAATGGCCGTTATGACGTTAAAGATGTCCATTTTTACTCCGTGGGTTGGTTGATGTGTTGGCGCACACGCAATCTTCTCACGGAGTTCGAAGGGAGTGATGAATGACAGTTGTCGCCATTAAGCGAATCGCCGTCCAGAGGGATGAGTTGATCGAGATTTACAAGCTTGCTGAGTCGATGGGGTACAAGTCCCCTGTGGTACGTCTCATCGCAGTGCCTCATCTGGAAAGATCGATCCTCGAGGCAGAAGCTGACTTTATCGAAATTGGCATGGCTGAAGTAGAGATGTACACCAGATTGCTTTCGATCATCAATGGCGATCGAGCAAGAGAACTGCATCGCAAATTCTTGTCGTACATGGGCAAGAGCGCTTCTCTGGTTGAGGTGTGAGAGTGTCAGGTTATTACGTCATTTGCTGGTGGAAGCAGAGGGCTGACGCGATGCACGAGGTGCTGCCTGAAGGACTGCCGGAGGTGCTGTGCTCTTGCGATGCACAAGACTCCAAAGGTCTTGAGACGCTGAAGCGTGTCTATGCCGAATCCAAGCTTGCGACCCATGGTTACGGCTTTGGTTGGCGTCCGGGCGCAATGAAGCGCCGCAAGGTTTCGCCTGAATCGCTGTTGGCGATGCGCCGCAAAAAGCTTCGAAAAACCGTTGAGGAAAGGTATCCGCTCTTTGCGGACGAAATGGAGCAGCGCACTCTTGAAGCAGAAGCCAAGAAGTATTCCCTTGAAGCGCTCCGGGAGAGGGCATCGGAATTGGAATCGATGGAGGCCGAAGAGACCCAGACCATGACCGAAGCGATGACGCCTTCGCAAGCGCTCGTTTTCCTACGCCGACAGTTCGTTGTTCCGTTCATCAACGACAAGGTTAACGAGTTTCATCGGCGGGGAATCCAGCGCCTTGCTGCGGCCATCCAAAAGGGAGAGGACGAATTTTAGGAGACGAATGATGGAGTTGGAGAGAAAGACTTACGACAGCCTTGATGACGTCGTTGTTCAGGATCATTCATGGCTCGTGAAATACCAGAGGATGCTCGTTCGTATCGATGGGCACGACATCATCGTGGATCGAATCTTCATGCATTCGTATGAGTCGATGGTTTCGACTTGTGTTTATGAGGTGCAAGCCTCCGGTCGTTTCGGCGGTTGCGAATGCAAAGTCTTGATGCACGCAGACGAGCAGCACCGCGTAGGTTGGCAAACGGAAGAAAAGTTTGTTGACAGTGCCAGACGTGCATGGTTCATGAACCACATGAGCGAAGAGGCCAAGAGACTCCAAAAAGAGCGGTCGGAAGCAATTCGGAAACGAATTTGGGAAGAAAGAGTAAACCAGAGAGGGAATGTATGACCAGACACGACAGGCTCGAAGAGGTTAAGCGTCAGGGATACCGCGCCGGTCTGAACGGTGAGCGCTGCAAGCAGTACACCGAGACGATGCGATCAGGTGAGGAAGTCAGCGTCTTCACACAAGCTTTTGTTTTTGGAATGAACGAGCGAAAACGACGTCTGGATGAGGAGCGCCGAAAGAAGGAGGCTGAGAAGAAAAATGGGTAAGTCTCAGCGAACGAAGGGTGCTGCCGGAGAGCGAGAGGTCTGTCACATCATCCGTGAGGTTCTGGGGATTGAGGCGCATCGTAACTTGACCCAAACGCGCGAAGGAGGATGTGACATAGAAGTCGGTCGCTTCAATTTTGAGGTCAAGCGCAGAAAGTCAATCGCCGTTCATGAGTTCATGGATCAAGCGGATCGTAGTGTCGGAGACAGCGGGCGCACGCCTGTAGTGGTCTGCCGAGCAGACGGCAAAGAGTGGCTCTGCATCATGAAGTTGAGTGATGCTTTGCCGCTCATTGGAAACGAGCTGTAGGAGTGAGCAATGCTCTCAAAAAGTGACGAAGACATTCTTAACGAACGCCTCCACAACTGGGGGCGATGGGCTGCCGATCGAAAACTCTCGGGGTCAAGCTTCTTGTGGCGCATGATGCAGAAATACGGCAAAAAAGACCCGCAAGACATGAAGTACGAGGAGCCCAAGGAGGTAATTCCACCTCTCGATCCGATTGATGCAGTTAAGGTCAATCGTGCATGGCAGTCGTTGCCGGAAAGCCCGCATCGTTACCACTGCGCAAAGTGGGTTGTGGTGGCACATTACTGCTACCCAAACATGCTCAAGCGCATTGCCTGCAAGCAGCTTAAGATTGGAGTAAAGGATTACGATCAGCTGTTGGAACTCGCTAAGTACATGCTCTTCAACAGGCTTGAGCAACACGCGAGCAAACGACTCTCGGCCTCTGATTAAAAATCCAAAAATATTCTTGACACACAAAAAATTGGTGTTAGTATTGTCCTAACACAATTTGATCACCAGGTAATGCTGAGGAGGGAGCCGATGGGGCTCCCGAGTCATGCCTGGAGAAAATGTAAGTCAATATTCAGAACCCCGTCAGGACGCTGTCCCGGCGGGGTTTTTCGCAGGTATCGTATAAGGGAATTACCTCAGCCTTCCAAGCTGATGATGCGAGTTCGAGTCTCGCTACCCGCTCCAATCTCACAAAAAATAAGCCTCTCAGGTGGTCAGACCCGAGAGGCTTTCTTCGTATCTGAAAGGCTATTTTCAGACATGAAAATTCTAACTTATTTGCTTAGAACGAAGATGAATTTCCGCGTGTTTCTAGTCTGGCTATATGTTGCTTCTGCCGCATGCTTGAGTTTGGGAATTCTCTTTCAGCTGTATCGAGCTGCCAAGGCATTAGCGGACATGGCTCCGGTTTTAGCAACGGCAGCGTTGAAATAACTACCCGAAGGGGGTTGCATGACAGTGACGAAAAAAGCGGCCCCCAAAAAGGTGGGGCGCCCAACGAAATACAGCAAGCTAACGGCCGACAAGATCATTGAGATGATCGATTCAGGTCTGTCTGAACGTGAGAT
>OGNV01000112.1_pt1 | contig 81784 bp, 44 predicted proteins | sample 1573561 | NCBI WGS metagenome assembly OGNV01 (sample SAMEA2581892, study PRJEB24529) | metagenome | biome: Human gut stool | place: China | collected 2011
GCTCGGTTCCGCCATATACCATGGCACCAAGACGGGAGTTACCGATAGGAAGTGCCTCCGACCAATTTCGGGCAGGTTGGCTGTACCAAAGTTTCAGGTCCTGCCCGAAACTAACGTTGCTTATTAATAGAAGCAAAAAGATGAGTGTGTTTCTGTTCATCATAAGATATTTCTTAAAATAATATAGATTAATTTGCAATTACGATGCCCCCATTGCAAGGTATTGACACTTGTAACTGCTGATGTTTATTTAGTTTCTCCTTTGAAGTTTTGCCTACCAGTCTGGCATTATCAGTATAAACGCTTATTGTTTCTCCCGCAGAAATCATCGGTAAATGAAGTTTGACTTTGATCTCTTCGGATGAAGCATTAATGCCTGCAATATACCATTTATTTTGATGTCGTCTGGCCAATATGATATATTTTCCCGGATATCCATCCAAAAAACGTACTTCGTCCCAGGTGCTCGGAACCTCTTTCATGAAATTGATAGCCCATTCAGGAGCATCCGTCAAATTGTTGGGAGTAAGTGCGAAATGTTGTACGGGGCTTTGAAAGAGAACAGCCGTAGCGAGTGCAAATACATCCGAGGTGATACGGCGGCTGGTTCTTGTAGTTGAATCATTCCTTGCGTTATAATATTTATTCAATGTGCTGCCACCGAAGTCCATGCTACCGACCGTGTTGCGTATAAACGGATGCAAACAGGCATTGAACGCTTCTGCATCACAACTGCCTTGTGAAAAATGCATATTTTCACTAGCTAATACAGCTTCACTTGAAGCAAAATTGGGATACATACGCTCCCAACCGCGTGGTAGTGTACATCCGTGGAATATAACTAATAATCCATAGTCGTTGGCATCTGCTAAAATATCTTCGTAAAGCTGCATGGTCACTTGTTTATCGCTTCCTATGAAGTCCACTTTTATCCCACGAATCCCGATACTTTGCATCCATTTCATCTCCTTACGGCGATTGATAGTAGTATTCATGATACCTCTCGGACTTTGAGGCGCATCATTCCAATAACCATTGGAGTTATACCATAAGTAAAGGGCGACTCCTTTGCTTTTTGCATATTCGGCTAATTTCTCAATACCTTTCCGTCCTATTTGTTTGTCCCATAAAGCATCGATTAAAACAGACTGGTATCCCATGGCTGCACTGAAATCGATATACCTTATCTGTTCGTCATAATTACAACTGCTATCTCCACCGATAATCCAGCTCCATGAGCCTTTTCCATATTTATATTCCTGCGAAGCATCATAAAGTGGTTTTACAACATCGAAAGCTACTGTTGTTTCAACGATGGGGGCTAATGTCTCACCTATGGTTATGGTGCGCCAGGGAGTTTCTCCGGGCAACATGATACCGGGATTGGTAGTGCCGTTACTGTTGTATTCGCCGGTTTGCGGGAATCCGATTTGATACATGCCGTCCGGTTTTCCTATTAGGCGACTGCCGCAATAAGCGCTGCTAACCCCGGTTTCGGATATCAGTATCCAACCTTTATCATTGTTACGGAATAAGCATGGGAAAGTATATCCCTCGCCCCATCCGTTTTTTCCTACAGCATCATCTACTGTGTAAGGGGTTTCATAACTGGGTGATGTACGGGCGAATCCTCCCATTGGTTTGCTTTGCGGACATAGGAAAGTTGTACTTCCGGAAGGAAGTACGAATCCAGTCATTTCTTCATTAATCACACAGCAGAGAGTTTCCTTTTGCGGATACATGTTATATTTGAATGCGACATCCCGGTTGCTCACCTGAAAGACCACGTCATATATTACTTTTCCATTTTGAGAGAAAGTAAATACTCCTCTATTTGCCTGATAATGTACGTTACTTTGTTTGATCGTTGGTAAATTGTATTCTTCATTCAACAGTTGGATCGGACTGGTGGTAGACAACTTCATTTCCCTGGTAAAATTACCGATGTTTGTATCCAATCCTAGCGGGGAAGCCAAGATAAATGGTATATGATTATAAGAAACGCTGTAGGATGGTACACCATTTTCATCGGTTATGTGAACTGACAGTTTCCCGTCGGGACTTGTAATTTGACTCTGTTCTGCATGGATAGACTGACTGAACAGCCACAAAATACCTGTTAATAATATTATTCTGCTCATATTTATTAGTGATTAAATGTCCAGTAATCTACGTTAAAAAGCTCTTCATCACCGCCTTTGAATAGTAAATACAAATCGTGTACCCCTTTGACGGCATTCACTTGGGTTGTCTGTACTTTCCATTGTTCCGCTCCGCCTGTCGGTGAAACTTCCAATGTACCGATAACGGAACCTCCCACTGCATCAATGCGTAGTTCTATGCTGCCTCCCTGCATCAAACCGGCTACGCAGGCAGAGAAGTTTGTCGCCCCTTTTTCTCCGAAATCGACGGAACGAACTTTCAGCCAGTCACCATTATGAATGGAGGTAATATAATGTTGTGAACCGGCCCTGCGGTCAGTTTTCAATCCATAGCTGAAAGCCATTGTTTCTGCTTCTACCCGCTGATAGGGATTCAGGTTACGAACAGGCGTACGGACACCCTCTTTGGTGAAAGGGATAAAAGGAATCTTTCCGTCTTCACCAAACTTGAATTCTTCTATGCAGGTTGAACGACGGAAACCGCCTCCATTGGGTAATGCCCCATTGTGATAGAACATAAAATGACGGTTATGATATTCGATAGAGCCTCCATGAATGGTGAAGCTGTTTGCTGCTTCATTCATGATACGTCCCTGATATTTCCATGGACCATGAATACTTTTAGCAGTGGAATAAGCCATGTGTTCCGGAACACCACCGGCGGCATATACCATGTAATAAAGCCCGTTGCGTTTGAACACCCATGGCCCCTCTTCATAATTTGTTTTCAGCACACGTTTATTGAGCTGATAGTCTCGCTTCATAACCAATGGACCAAAAGCGATGGAATCATTCAGTTCTTTAACGGGAATGACTTCGCTGCCTAACGATATCATGTCTTTATTTAGTTTGGCATACCACAATCCGTTATTTCCCCAGAAAAGATAGGCTTGTCCGTCATCATCAATGAATACAGAGGGATCGATATAACCGAAAGCACCGGGGACAAGGGGCTTTTTCAAAGGATCGGAGTAAGGCCCCTCCGGTCTGTCGGCTACAGCCACACCTATGCCGTGCAGCTTTTTTATGGTGTCATTGGCACAGATATACCAGTACCATTTTCCATCCCGTTCGATGGCTTGAGAAGCCCAGGCATTATCTCCCTGTATGGCCCACTGAAACGTTTCTGTGGAAATAGGAGTTCCCCGGTAAGTCCAATTTACCATATCGGTAGTAGAATACAACTGCCAATCTTTCATTTTGAAATATTGCGCATCGTCTTCATCATGATCGGTGAAGAGATAAACGGTATCATTGTGTACCATAGGTGCCGGGTCTGGGGTAAACCATGTTTGTATAATAGGGTTTTGCGCTTGGCAAACATGGTTTAAGAATAAGGAAAACAGGCTTATCGCCATTACTTTCTGTAAGTTTTTCATGTCTTTATAATCTTTGATTTCCATAATTTATGTATCACTAATCATCGTCTATCGGGCTGATATGCGAAAAATAGTATAGGAGAATGGAAGAAACTCATAACTAAAATGCTTATTGAATTCATTGTATTCGATTTGCCGTGGATAGATTTTTTCGGGTTCATCAAACGAGTTCTCATCTTTGCCACTAGTTGCCGATAATGTGATGATATTTCCTTTCTTATCTACCTTGGTTACACCGTCTAGTTGGAAACTTGTAGAATAGGGAACATCTGCGGCGTTGACGACTTTGATAATGATTTCTTTAGTCTCTTCATCATAGCCGGAAGATATGAATTGGAGCGGTATGGAATCTGAAGAATGGGTAAGATTAGAGTTCTTGTCCATACTCACGCTACGGTTATATTTGATATTGTAGGTCGGACGGTTTTCGGCTGCCATCTTCTGTACATAATAGGAAGAACGTCCCAATACTTGGTCAGAGTCAATCCAGATAAGGTTTGTTGACCATGAACGGTCGTTCCGATTTTCGAAAAGCGGTGCATAGGAAGCCATTTTCACCAGATCGCCATTACGTTCCATTCCTGATATGAATGCGGCTTCAGACAGTGCGGCTGTCATGTTTCCACCGCCGACTCCCCGGTTACAGGCATATTCACCTACGTACACAGTATATTTGCCACGCGGATGTTGATCGAAAATAGTAGAGTTCTGATAGAAAAAGTCAGGAGCAACGTACCAATGCGGGTCAACCATATCCGTTTGGGTTATTTTACCGGTCCCATTGATTCCATGATTGGAAATCAATGTCAGTTGCGGATATTTTTCTTTGATCGTCTTGTAGAAAATGTCGAAACGTTTGTCGTATTCATCTCCCCAGTTCTCATTACCGATTTCTACGTATTGTAGTGGAAAAGGCTTGGGATGACCATCGGCAGCACGTCGTGCTCCCCATTCGGTCGTTTTATCTCCCAATGCATATTCAATTGCATCCAGGCAGTCATTTAAGTAAAAATCAATTTTATCTTCCGAACAGGCATCTCCCATACGAAACTGGCATCCCAAACCGACATTACACACATACATCGCCTTGGCATTGATATCTTCACAGAATTGAAGCATTTCATAATATCCGAATCCATAAGAACACCGGTATCCCCAAGTACTATATTCTCCGGGACGTGCAGCGGGGTCACCCAATGTTTTTTTCCATTCAAAACGATTCTCCAGTGATATGCCTTCCACTACACAACCGCCGGGCCAACGTACAAAAGCCGGTTTCAATCCAACTAACATCTGTGCGACATCCTTACGTAAGCCATTGTTACGTTGGTTGAATGTGTTTTCCGGGAAAAGCGAAACATAGTCCAGCCATATTTTACCCGGTGCATCAAACACGAGAGCCAGTTTTCCTTTGGCTGCTGTTCCGTTCGCTTTGATCTTTATTTTGATGTCGTTCCATTCACCTGACGTATTGATCGTAATGGGTACAGAAGCCAGTTCTTCATTCTTTTCGGAAAAAAGTTTGGCAGCGATATGCCCTTTATATTCTGGAGTGGTACGCACAATGACACGTAGCAGGTAGTTTTCTTCTGCCACAAGATTCATCCCCCAATATCCCTCATTGATTAACAACACTGGTTCGGAAGCGTCTTTTATGGTTAGTTCCAGATTATTGGGAGCTGTGGTGAATTTGGGTTGGTACTTGGTTAGTTGCATCTGTGCAGCCAATGAATCCTTTGCTTGTAGGCTCCATGCAGGTACGGGGGACGTAGTCCATCTGTATCGTTCTGGACGTACTTCCCCGGTGATATGATTCTTTACGGGTTTGGGATATAATGTTTTTCCTTCGGCATGGTAACCTTCAGGCATTTCCAGTTCCTCAAAACTCCGGTTCTGTACTAATTCCGCATACAAGCCACCATCTCCGGCATGATTGATTTCTTCGAAAAAGACTCCGTACATGGTAGGGGACACTTCTGCTCCTTTTTCCTGCAAATGAATGACTATGTCTTCCTTGGGCTGACAATCGTTCCAAATAAATACGGTTCCATTTTCGCGACTCGGTGAGGCACCAGTCCAGTCTGCACCATAAGGCTCTCCTGTAGCCGGATCAAGACCTACATAGCGATTTGTTTTCAAAGACAGTAGCATACATTGGCCATGCAGCATGTCCTGCCATTGAAACAAACTACCTTCCGATTCTTCTTTTGCCAGGCGTACATCAGCGGAAAGCCCTGCGCCAACTACTGTCATAAAACCGGTTCCATTCATCGCTTCAAGTGCTACACGTCCCTGTCCACGGTCGTGCACACGGAAACGGCAAGCTTCTGTTTCATATTCTTTGGATCCTTTGCCTCTGAAGTGTAAGGTACCATGCGGGTTGGCAAATACACGGGTATCATTCCCACGATTGAAAAGAGTGATAATCTTCCCTGTCGGAATATTTTTGGAGCGGTCAGCTAGTGGTTCGTCAATTTGGAAATTATCGAAGTCGGCATAGCCACCCTGTTTTCCTTCTGAATTATAAGCGAAAAGAGCATAACGGGTTCCCTGGAATGTCTTCAATTGATAAGGCATCAGAACGCTGTCTCCTATGTTCGTGAATGATTCCCCGTCTACGCTGTAGCTGAACCATGCAGTGTCTTCATCGAAATTTCCGGTGACACGGAGAAAAATGGGTTGGGATGCCAATGGTTGGGAAGCAGCTTCCATCCACTTATTATGGGCTTGGTCGTACCATCGAATGACCAGATTTTTATTCATTCGTGAAACTCCCAGCCATGCATAGGGGATATTAAGCAAACCGATTCCGGCGATGTCACCGTCTTTGAGGCGCGAAGCATCGAGAGTGACCGTTGCGGATGATACAGGACCGATGCCTCGCTGGGTAAGAGTATTCTTTGCCCATAAGAAATCTTTGGCAGGAAGAGTGTGAAGGCGCAATTTCCCTTTTGTAAGTGACCATTTGGAATGATCCGGTTCGTGGTTCCATTGCCAAACAGGCAATAATGCCTTTCCATCAAAATTATCGCTTCGCTGATAAGGGGCATGCGGCTCTACCTTCGCATTTACAGCTGGTTTTACCCAAGTGCGGGGTGAGCGTCCCAAATTACCGGGAAGTCCGAAATAGGGCCATCCGTCTTCCCAAGTGACAGGCGACAGGCAGGTAGTACGCCCAACTGCACGGAAATCCAGCATCGAAACTCCCCACCAGTCTCCATTCGGCAAGTCGACTATTCCACCCTGATGCAGAGTGGCACATCCCATATTATCTTTGGAAGGCTTGGATATTTTGAATTTGAAGCCCATTTCCGGTACTGACGAGCCGAGACTGATATTATCTGTCCAGTGTACACGCTCTGTACCCATTGTTTCTTTTACGCTGATGGCCGCTGTCTCATAAGGACCTTCTATTTTATCGGCACGAGCACATTGCATACGTCCCATGGGAGAGTAATCCGCACTGATGATATAATATTTTCCTTTAATCTTATAAATATGGTGACCTTCTCCCATCGCATTTCCGGCAGGGATAATCACCCGTTCGCTGCCTTCTACATAACCGCTGAAATCCGGCTTTATTTCGATCATCTTTACCTCGTCATATTTATATACAGCATAGATTTTATCATTGTCGTCGAATAAAACAGATAAGTCGTAGATGTTGCCCCCCATGTTTTTATGTTCCCAGGGGCCTGCCGGATTATCGGAAATGAATACTTGCATACCATGTCCGTTGATATTGGAGAATATATAGAATTTCCCCTTGTGATAGCGGATGCAGGGAGCCCAGATTCCTTGTCCGTAGGCTTCTTTACCGTTAGAAAGCCGGAATTCGTCTCCCATATTCAACTGGTTGAAAGCGTAACTAAGGAACTTCCAGTTGACAAGGTCTTTGGAATGTAATACGACCAGTCCGGGCATACAGTGCATGGTGGTACCTGCCATGTAGAAATCTTCTCCCACGCGGATGATGTCCGGATCCGAAAATTCATCATAGAAAAGAGGATTAGTGAATGTTCCGTTCCCATTGTCGGCAGTCCATGATGTCTGGGCTGCCAGAGGACATAGGATGGAAATGCTCATTAGCAATAGTAATACAATGTTTTTCATGGTTCTTGTTCTATTATAATTATGAGTGATAGATATTCTTGTAAAAATAAAGAGAACTATACTTTTTCTTTTCTAAATCATTATTAGAGCTTTCTATAAGGACTTTCCTGAAGATTGAGCCGACTGGTTTCATCGCTGCCACAGTCTATAATGATTTTATGTAGTACAATGGCAGGACTTAGTGGACGGATAGAGAGAGTATGTTTCCCTTTTTGTAGATTTACATTCGGGAAATTAACTACAGACTCTATGATTCGTGCAGCACCTGCGGGATACATCTTTGAATAACAATTGGCCCAAGTCATTTCTGAGTTGTAGTTGATGATCTGTTCTTTACTACCATCTAAACTGATGGCATAACTGTGACCTTCTTTCACAAAAGGGAGAGTACTGTCCAAAATTAAGCGCAAACGCAAATTTCTTAAATCTGATTTGAAATTCATTTGGTAAGTTAATGAAGCTCCTTTTACCGACTGCGTATAAGGCATCAGCGTTATACCTGAAAGAGTACGCCCTAAATCAGGAATGATTGTCCATTGAGTGTCTTCCCCTTGCGTACATTTGGCAAAACGTTCTGCTTCCATGACTATCACCCCTCCTTTTTCTTCATACTCATAATTTCCGGGTTGGTAAAGTGATGCATCTACCTGTATAACTTTGGGCATTATATTTCCGTTTTGAGGCTCATCCCAACTTGTGTAGCCGATATGAGTCTGGTCCATCATGTGTTTCCACTTTCCATCGGCTATATGTTCGTTATAATGGGAGCATAATTCTGCATCACGTTGAAAGCAATATACCACTCTGTCTGCCCATTCGTTGGCACGTGGATCATCGTCTGATGCCAGTTTGCGATTCATGGCGACGGCATAATACATTTCATAAAGGTTAGCCATTGCCTGTACGGGGAAGAGGATAAGTTCTTGGTAAGCATCCCTCATATCTTTGGGTAACATCGTAAATTGACGATACGCATGTGCTTCCAATGCAAGAAATTCGTCCGTTACAGCTTTAAATTCTCCATTGGCCAGATTATATGTTTTGTGGTCTAGCATTTCGGCTGTAATACGGGCAGAATATTTACAGTAAAGGTTTAAAATACGGGCAGCTTCTTTGGCATATTGTGAACCGAATTGTTGTTTGCAGAAGTTATAAGTATATTCATTCAGATTGTCTGGTGTAAATTGATTGGGATTCCATGCCATATTTAGGAAAAAATCCGTGGGAAATTCATTTGGCTTTAAATCTCCTACATTCAAAATCCACATTTTATCTACTCCATAAGTATAAGTAAGGTATAGCTGTTCCCACATGTGTTGAATCTGTGTCATATTTAGCCACTGGTAAGCCCGTGGCGCTCCATGAAGGTCTACATGATAATACATGCCATATCCTCCCGGATGTCTTTTTCCGTTCAGTTCCGGCAGTCGGCGCACATTTCCCCAGTTGTCATCGCAGAGTAGTATCATTACGTCATCAGGAATCTTCATACCTTGGTCATAGTATTCCAGCACTTCGCTGTAGAGTGCCCATAGTTGAGGTGTCTTATAAGCAGGTTTTCCTGTGATTTCAGCGATGATTTTACGTTGTTCTTTTACAATATCCTCTAATAAACGAGTATCTGTATCAGGTCCCATCGGGGCATCTCCATCTCCTCTCATGGCGATGGTGACGACTTCCTCTTTACCTTTCATCCGTTGGATTCCCTCCCGAAAAAAGCGGTCTATACCTTCTTTGTTTGTCTGATAATTCCATGGGCCATAATCTTTCCGGCTACGGGCATATTCCTGATGGTTGCGGGCCATCGGCTCATGGTGTGATGTCCCGACAATGATTCCCATTTCATCTGCTAAAGAACTATTTTGTGGGTCATCGGCATAAAAAGCAGCACTCCACATAGCAGGCCATAAAAAGTTGGCTTTCAAACGTAGCAGAAGTTCATATATGTGTACGTACATTTTACTATTGAAGCCGCCAAACTTCCGAGTTGTCCAGTTGCCCATGCAAGGCCACTCATCGTTAATGAAAATACCGCGATATTTTACAGCAGGTTCTCCATCCGTGTAGGTCCCCTTCTTTATATATATACTATTATGGTGAGCGACTGGAACGTCTGCCCACCAATACCAGGGTGAAACTCCTATTTGGCGTGATAATTCATAAATACCGTAAATAGTTCCACGCTTATCACTTCCGGCTATGAGTAGAACTTCACCATCCAAATCTTCCAATGGTGCATGAAGGGTAGTAATGATAAATTTTTCATTTTTGTTTTTTAATTCTTTAGCATCCAACTTTCCAGCTCTTACCAATTGCCGGATAAGTGGGCTTTTGTCGAATGAGCCGATAATGATTCGAATATCTTGTTTCTTTTCATTCGTCAGATCGGGAGTGATATTAGTAACTTTACCAAAGTCAGTTTGTAAATTATGAACAGCAGTCAACACTCCTTTATGTTCTCTTTCATCACACCAAATTGCAAATGATCGGATTTGTGGAGTGACCAGTGCTAATCCCGTGTTTTTTGATGTAAAGTGAACAAACGTTTCCGTAGCTTTCAAGTAGGATACTGATGTTAGGAAAATCAGTAGAGCTATTACTATTGATGTTTTCTTTCTCATGTTGTTTACATTATAATGTTTAGTTGATTAGGTAAATATATTTAATATGGAGGGTATGGTAATCTCCGCTTTCGTCTATGCTCTGGGCTGCTTCTATCCGGATGTCTTTTACATCTTTAATAAAAGGTACTAAAGATAGGTTGATTTCCCGTTTTAATTCAGACTTTACGGCAGGTTGATAAAACTCCTTGTACAGACCGTTTCCCCCTTCAAATTTAATGCGTATCATAACCGTGCTTTGCGGTATATTTATAATCATGAATTTATAGTTAGGCAGTTCTTGGTTGATAGAAGCAGGCAGTTTGATAAAACTGTTCCATTTTCCACCTTTAAATGTCACTTTACTTTGTGTCTCACTAAACACAGACCTGGAGAAACTAAGTTGATTTAATGGAACCTCTTTACTTTCCTGCGTATGACTCATTAATGAGACGGAACATATAAACAGAGATAGAAACAGTTTCTTCATAATATTCTTTTTTGATTTATAATGAAAACTTGTATGTGGCAAAGATAGCTTATTGTCTTTTATCGAAGATTTGTTTGTGTTTCCGATTTATAGCCGGAAGTTGCTCCCTGTCTTGTATTTGTTACCAATCTTATCGCTCATGTTACATTCATTCTGTTTGTGGCGGTGATGTAACATTTGAATGGCTTGAATGAAACGAAATGTTTGCTTGTTGTTACATAAGACTCTGGTTCTTGTATCGGGTATCTTTGCTTTTTGTGTAGCAGTACCGTATCTTTGTAATGTCGGGGCGAAATAAGATAATTGATGGAATTTCAGCCAAAATAAAATTAGGTTCAGGTAGGTATTTAGTTTTGAGAAGGTAGGAAGTGAGAAGATATATGTTATGTATGGCATATATCTTCTCTACTGATTGAAAAATCAAATGATAAGATTGTTAAGAATCAAGCTTTTTTTTAATTTTGCAAAACATAATAACTAATACTTATGAGGAAAAATCTAATACTAATCATGGGCTTTCTATTGTTGCTAGCGGGAGCTTGTTATGCCCAACAGGTCCGTTCGTATGGTTCGGGAAAGTTATCATGTAGTCTGATAAGAAATATTGTGCAAGATGCCCATGGTTTTGTATGGATAGGGACGGAAAACGGACTGAATAAATTTGACGGGTGGACTTTTGTCAATTATTTCCATAATAAACGGGATTCTACTTCATTATTGAATAACCTTATAGAGTCTCTTCTCTGTGATAGTCAGGGTAGCCTTTGGGTGGGGTCCGGTAATGGGGTGCAGCTATACTCTCCTTATGAAGATTCATTTAAAAAAGTGAGGTTTCTGGATGGTAGCAAACCTTCGGTTTTGCATTTGTTGGAATTGGACAGTGGAGAGATTTGGGCAGTTACAGCAGGATATGGAGCATATTCTATAGACCGAAAAACGATGTCTGCCACTTCTTTGGTTCGTGTGAATGACCTCTGCAGTTCTCCCTATATGCATAATATCTTTCAGGATTCCCGTCGAGCAATCTGGATTGCTCTTCCGAATGGTCGTATTGCCCGTATTACTTCCGATTTGAAAGAGGTCGAATTTCTTAGTTCCTCAACAGATGTATTAGGCAAAATATATACCATATTAGAAGATCTGAAAGGAAGGGTGTGGATAACAGCTGTTTCGGGCGTTTATTTATGGAATGAAGAGGAACGCCTTTTGGTGAAAATGGGGCAACCGACGAATGAGTTTATAGGTGTGCGGGGAATGGTTTGTACTGGACACGGGGAGCTTTATGTAAATACGGTAAATGATGGGCTTTATGTTGTGAATGTGGAGGATAAGATGCTGAAACCTTTTGGTGGTAAACAGGAACTTGAGAAGGATAAGAATTACGCTTTGATGGAGGATAAGAATGGAAATTTGTGGCTGGGTGGTTTGAAAAAAGGCATTGTCATGCTTTCTAATGAATCTTCACAGTTTAAATTCAGGTCTCTTTCTTCTTTTTCTTCATCTATGGGAAGTACCCTTTCATTTGTTTATGAAGATAAAAAGAATCGGGCTTGGATCGGTACAATAGATGGGAAGCTTATTCGGATGGACGGAGATATGCAAGAGTGTAGTCTTTATACAGTAGGAGAAGGCATTCTAGCAATGCTTCATGATGATGAAGGGGTAATCTGGCTGGGCAGCTATTCGGGCTTTTCGCGATTCGATGAGCGTACGGGGAGTGTTTATAAAGTGCCTTTATTACAAGGAAAAGCCATTCATAATATTGTAGAGGGGACCGGACAGACTCTTTATATATCTGTTTCGGGAGAAGGCTTTGCGGAGTATAATCGTCGGACGGGTACGTTGAAGCAAATAAGTGATACAACCAGACTACGAACGACGATGCGGCTTGCCAACAACTGGATTAATAAAATACTATATGACTCGGAAGGATTAGTCTGGTTAGGACATTGTATGGGAGTTAATTGTTATGATCCCGTAAAACAGGAATTCTTGAAGTTGGAATGTGAAAAGGACTTGTTGTCGTCTTTATGCTTCTCACTCTTGGAAGACAAGGAAGGGCACATCTGGATGGGAACTAATAATGGGTTGTTCGAATATGATAAGAAAACCTTGAAGATGAATCATTATGGCATAGAAGAGGGAATGCCTAGCAATATGGTTTGTGGATTGGGGCAAAGCAAGAACGGTGATATATGGTGCAGTACATTTAATGGTCTATGTAAATTGAACTATCAGGAAAGGAAGATTGCTAATTATTTTTCCGGCAATGGGCTGGTTGATAAAGAATATCTAAAGAGTGTTTATTTCCAACGTGAATGTGGAAACATTTATTTAGGAGGTCTGCATGGTATCACAAAGCTTAGACCCGATTCGGTAGGGAAACAGTTGCCCTTATGTATGCCTCAATTGACCCATGTGTACTTGAATGATAAAGAAGTTAGTGCGAATACGCAGTTGGGAGGGAGAGTTATCTCTGATCATGTTTGGATGGATGCTCGGCAAATTAATCTGACCTATAAAAATGATATTTTCTCTTTTGAGTTTTCTACAATGGAGTATCATGATCGCGAAAATATAAAATTTGAATACCGCTTGGCAGAGCTGGATGGAGTGTGGCGGAGTACGTCTTCCGGAGAAAATCGGATTACTTATAATTATTTGCCGCCAGGGCATTACACGTTTGAGGTTTGTGTAAACGAAAATGAACGAAAATCACCGGTTCGCTCTTTTTCTATTTATATCGCTCCCCCCTGGTATGATACTTTATGGGCGAAGATTGGCTATCTATTGATCTGTGCCGGACTTCTGTTTTGGGTGTTCTATGCTTGGTACATGCGGCAACGCCGTCGTCGTCAGGAAGAAATGAATGAGGAAAAATTGAAGTTCTTTATTAATATCGCTCACGAGCTTCGTTCGCCGATTACTCTGATTGTCAGTCCGCTGGCAGCGTTGATAAAAAACGAGCAGGAAGAAGGCAGAAAGAAAGCCTTGTTGACTATGCAACGAAATGCAAACAGGATTCTTAATCTAATCAACCAGTTGCTGGATATCCGTAAGATAGATAAGGGACAGATGAAAATAGAGTGCCGCGAAACGGAAATGATCGGGTTTATTGAAGAACTATTCCAGATGTTCGATTATCAGGCAGCTAAACGTAATATCCATTTCTCATTTATTCATACTATGGAGTATTTGCCGGTATGGATTGACCGTAATAATTTTGATAAAGTCTTGATGAATCTATTAGTCAATGCTTTTAAGTATACTCCGGATGGTGGTGAAGTTACATTGTCACTCACTGTAAGTGAAGACAAAGACGTGCGTGGCCCCCTGTCTAAATATGTGGAAATAACTGTGACAGATTCGGGCATGGGGCTAGACGAGAAGAAATTGGAAAAGATATTTGAGAGATTTTATCAGGCTTCCACCAATTCTCATGGTTTCGGCATAGGATTGAACTTGACTAAAATGTTGGTGGAGTTGCATCATGGTTCAATATTTGCAGTCAATCGTATGGACAAGCAAGGAAGTTGCTTTATAGTACGTATCCCGTTAGGTAAAGGACATTTAACTTCGGAAGAATTGGCAGAAGAAGTGATGTTGTCGGGTGAAGAACCGATACGGTTAATCTTGGGTGAAGAAACTTGTTGGGAAGGCGAAGAAGAAAGCAAGGTTTCAATGTCGAAAAGTAAAACTCAATGGAGAATACTCGTAGTAGATGATGACGAAGAAATACGTGAGTATTTAAAATTTGAGTTAGGGATTTACTATAAAGTGAGGACAGCTTGCAATGGCGCAGAAGCTTATCAGATAGCTTTGAACCAGCGGATAGACTTGATTATTTCGGATGTTGTGATGCCGGAGATGGACGGGTTCGAATTGCTTAAGAAAACCAGAGGGAATGCGAATGTCAGTCATATACCTTTTGTTCTTTTAACCTCACAGGCGGAATATGACAGCCGCCTTAAGGGCTGGAATGTAGGGGCGGATGCTTTTCTGGCTAAACCTTTCCAAATAGAAGAGTTGCTTCTTATCTGCGAAAATCTGATTGCTGGCAGGATACGTCTGAAAGGACGTTTCGGCATGGATCAGGAAGTTGAGGAGAAGATGAAGACGATTGAGGTAAAGGCTAATGATGAGTACTTTATGGAACGGCTGATGAGGGCTATCAATGAGAATTTGGAGGATTCGAAGTTTAGTGTTGAAGATTTGGCAGAGGCGGTGGGCGTTAGCCGTGTCCAGCTACATCGTAAATTGAAAGTTTTAACGGGGAACACGACTACTGAATTCATCCGTAATATTCGTCTGAAGCAGGCTGCCAAACTACTGAAAGAGAAAAAAGTAAATATCTCTCAAATTGCCTATTTAGTTGGATTTACGAATCCCACCCTGTTCTCAATCGCTTTTAAGAAATTCTATGGATGTGCTCCTTCGGAATATGTTGAAAGGAAAACAGAGGAATAAACATTCGATATTAGGTGTTTTTTCTCTTATTAATTTAGTTTGCAATAAAGCCCTTCCCCTTTCATAATGCCTTGCCCATAGGCGTTAGCGGGTGAAGGGCTTCCTTTCACTTGTCCCTTCACCTAATTCAATATATGTCAGGGCATATTACAATGTAGCGTGTACCTATATAGTGTGAATTCGGAAGTATTAATAGATAACTTCCGAATCCTTATGGAACAACTTCTTTTCTATAGGAACCAAACTTGTTTTTTATTATTTCCAAACTATAAATGCAACTTTCGTTTTTATAATCAAAGCCTTCATTTATAAAAACGAAAGCTTTATTTATATAATTGCAATTTGCATTTATAGATTTTATCCGATGAAATATAACTTTATATACTATAAAAAGGATGTTTGCTAGTAGTAAACATGAAGTTTTCTATAAATAAATGAGGAGCATTATATGGTACAATGCTGATGAAGAAATGGGTGAAGGAATTGTCCTTCACCCACTAATGCCGAAGAATAGCGCTCTGTTGCGAAAAGGTGAAGGCTGTTGGAGTTTTCATTTTTTTGTTGGTTTTGTGCTATAAGGAAGCCTGCTTAAGGGCAATGAAACATGTACATATGATAAATGTAACACTCGGTTACATGCTGGGATATGAATGAAACAATAGATAAGTTTGCTTTGATATTATCGTGTTACTTTTGTGCAGTTCCGACGAAGGCCTTTGTGTGGAGCTAATAATAAAGATTAAAATGAGTATCAACCTTAAATGAACGATTTATGAAAAACAAATTTGACGACAGTTGAAGAGATGCCTTTTCTCGTAGATTTAAAAAAGAGATTATCATATTATTAATATCTTAGACTAATGGTAATGAAAAATGTAAAATTACAAATTCAAAAAATTCCCAGCCTGGTTTTACTTCTGATTTTTAGCTGCATATCGGCTTATGCGCAGCATGGATTTGTGGTAAGCGGAACGGTGGTCGATTCAAATGGCGAGTCGATTATCGGGGCAAGTGTTGCCTTAAAAGGCAATAAGACGGTAGGAACAATTACAGATTTGGATGGAAACTTTAAGTTGAAAGTTCCTGATGACAAGGCGGTGCTCGTAGTATCATTTATTGGTATGACTCCGCAGGAAATCAAAGTTGCAGGAAAGAAAACGATTAAGGTAACTTTGGTTGATAGTAATGTACAATTGGAAGAAGTGATCGTTGTAGGTTATGGACAACAAAAGAAGGTAAGTGTGGTAGGTGCTATCACTCAAACCAGTGGTAAGACACTGGAACGTGCAGGTGGTGTAAGTAGTTTGGGTGCTGCATTGACAGGCTCTTTGCCGGGTGTCATAACCTCTGCTTCGACCGGTATGCCTGGTGAGGAAGATCCCCAAATTATTATTCGTACACAAAGCTCATGGAACAATAGCGAACCTTTGGTGTTGGTAGATGGCATTGAGCGTGAGATGAGTTCTGTTGATATCTCTTCTGTAGAGAGTATTTCCGTGTTGAAGGATGCTTCCGCTACAGCAGTGTATGGTGTGAAGGGGGCTAATGGTGTTATTCTTATTACTACCAAGCGTGGTAAGGAAGGTAAAGCTAGCGTGCAGATAAAGGCTAATATCACGGCGAAGGTAGCATCCAAACTTCCGGAAAAATATGATGCCTATGATACTTTCTATCTGATGAATAACTCTATAGAACGTGAAGCTTGTTTGAATCCATCCGGATGGGCTAACTATAATCCCGTGGCTATTATCGACAAGTATCGTCATCCTGCCAATCAGGAAGAGTGGGATCGCTATCCGAATACGGATTGGGAAGACGTCCTTTTCAAAAAAAGTACGATGTCTTATAATGCCAGTGTCAATGTGGCGGGTGGTACGAAAGTGGTCAGTTACTTTGCCGCAGCGGATTTTGTGAGTGAAGGTGACTTGTTCAAGACATTCGATAATCATCGTGGATATAATTCGGGATTTGGTTATAACCGAATAAATGTACGTAGCAACCTCGACTTCCAGCTTACACCGACTACTAAATTCTCGACTAACTTGTTTGGGTCTAATGCAGAACGAACGGTACCATGGGATTATGGAGATCAGGATGCATCTTATTGGGCTTCCGCCTATAAATCTGCTCCTGATGCCATGCGTCCCATTTATTCCAATGGAATGTGGGGCTACTATGCTCCACGTAATGCCGATGTACCCAACTCCGCATATAGCTTGGCAACTTCTGGTATAGAAAAACGTACCACAACTAAAATTACAACCGACTTTATTTTTGATCAGGACTTGAAGATGATTACCAAAGGGTTAAGATTCAAGGCAAACTTTTCTATGGACTATACGTTTAAAGAAGCCAAACGTGGTGTAAACGATATGTATCACGACGCACAACGTATGTGGGTGGATCCGGATACAGGCTTAGTTAAATACCAACAGGATCCGGATACAGGTACAGGACTTGATTATCCTGTCAATAAAATTTATTGGGCAAGCCAGGCAGGTAGTGTGGATGTCAATGCTACTTACCGCAAACTTTATTATTCGATGCAGCTTGATTATGCCCGTACTTTTGGTAAACATGAGGTTACGGCGTTGGGACTTTTCAGCCGTCTGAAAGAGGCTCAAGGTCCTGTTTTCCCCATTTATCGTGAAGATTGGGTGTTTCGTCTCACATATAACTATGCGTTGCGTTACTTCTTCGAAATGAACGGTGCCTACAATGGTTCCGAAAAGTTTGGTCCCGAGTATCGTTTCGACCTGTTCCCTTCTTTCTCTCTCGGATGGATGCTCAGTGAAGAGAAGTTTATGAAGAACAATCTCAAGTTTCTGGATATGCTGAAGTTCCGTGCTTCATGGGGACGTGTAGGTGATGATTCATTGGTATTACCTTGGCAGAGGTTTGGTATGGAGAATCGTTTCTTGTATAAAGATCAGTTAAGTTATGGCGGTAATACTCTGATGGGGGACATCAATCCTGCCAACACTCCTTATACGTATTATAGTATAAGTAAACTTGGTAATCCGGATATTTCATGGGAAACTGTAGAAAAAAGAAACTTCGGTATTGACTATGCTCTATTTAATGGTCTTATAGCTGGTTCGGTAGATATTTTCAATGATACTCGTACGGACATTCTAGTGAAGGGTAGTGAACGTGCTATCGCCTCTTATTTTGGACAATCGGCTCCCGATGCTAATTTGGGTAAGGTAAACAGCCATGGTTATGAACTTGAACTGCGATTGAACCACACTTTTAATAATGGTATTCGTACTTGGTTGAATACAAGTATGACTCATGCGGTCAATAAAGTGAAATTTCGTGATGACGCGCCTTTGAAGCCGACTTATCAGAGAGGCGCAGGACATACTATTGATCAGACATATGCCTACATTGATCATGGTAATCTTGCTACATGGGATGATGTTATAGGTAGTTCTGCATGGACAACAGGCAACGATATGAAACTTCCCGGAGATTATAATATTGTGGACTTCAATGGGGATGGTATCATTGACGCCAATGACCGTGCTCCTTATCAGTATGCTAAGATGCCACAGAATACTTATAACGCTTCTATCGGAGCAGAATGGAAGGGTTTCAGCATTTTTGCTCAATTCTATGGTGTGAACAATGTCACTCGTGAAGTGAATTTCCCTACTTTCCGTAGTACTGCCCATGTGGCTTACGTTGAGGGTAAGTATTGGACTCCCAACGGTACGGCCGTATTACCGACTCCACGTTGGGGAACGACTGTTGATCCTGCGGCAGCAGGGACTCGCTATCTCTATGATGCCTCTTACCTGCGTTTGAAGAATGTCGAATTGTCTTATACATTTAATAATGCTAAGTGGCTGAAGAAAATCGGCCTCAAGACTTGCCGTATCTATTTGAATGGAGATAACCTTTATATGTGGACAGATATGCCTGATGATCGTGAGTCTAATACCGGGTATTCTTCGTCTGACGGTGCTTACCCCACAATGCGTCGTTTCAATTTAGGAATTGACATAACTTTATAATATGGAAGTTAAGATTATGAATAAATATATCAATAAAATATTCCTGGCATCGGCGATTGCCTTGATTGGCGTGCTGACTACCACCTCTTGTACCGATTATTTGGATAAATCACCCAATAGCGATATTGCAGAGAATGACCCATACAAGAATTTTAAGAATTTCCAAGGATTCATAGAGGAACTTTACAACCGTGTGCCAATTGTATCGAATAACGACTACCACACTTGTTTCAACTATGGTGAAGAGGAATATTGGGAACCGCAAGAAATCCGGCTTTTTGCACGCAACATTGATTATGGTGATTTTTGGGGATGGACTACTTGCTATTATTCTTATCCAACAACACGTAGTTCTGGTGGCCTTGCCAGAAATTCACATGGAAATCTGTGGCAGGACTGTTGGTATGGTATACGTAAAGCTAATATAGGTATTGCCAATCTGGATAAGTTGGTAAATGTTACTGAAGAAGAACGCCAATTGCTTGAGGGGCAGCTCTACTTCTTTCGTGCATGGTTTCATTTCATGTTGATGGAATGGTGGGGTGGAATGCCTTATATTGATGAGGTTATTCCATCAGATGTGACTCCTGCATTACCTCGGCTCACTTGGCAAGTGTGTGCCGAGAAGTGTGTGGCAGATTTTGACCATGCTATACCTCTGCTTCCGGTAGATTGGGATCAAACGACTGTTGGTAAGGTTACATTGGGTAATAACAATAGTCGTATTAATAAGATAATGGCTTTGGCATATAAGGGCAAGACGCTACTTTGGGCAGGCAGTCCATTGATGAGCTGGGCTTCCGGAGGTTCCAAAGAGTATAATACAGAACTTTGTAAACGTGCTGCTGATGTGTTTGGAGAAGCCCTGAAGACAATAGAAGAAACTGGCAGATATGAATTAGCTCCTATGGAGAGCTATAATGAGATCTTCCTTGTACATAATTCCAATGGTAAGCTCAACGGCTTGAAAGAGGCTATCTTTCGTGAAAATCTTGTGGACTATGATGGACGTTGGCGTTGGAACATGATCAATGACTTCCGTCCGACGACTATTGAATCTACTGGTATCAAATGCTATCCTACTGCAAATTATGTCAACTATTTCGGAATGCAGAATGGTTATCCGATAAAAAATATGACTCAGGCGGATCCTGAATCAGGTTATGATCCTGCTTATCCATGGAAAAATCGCGATCCGCGATTTTATAAGACCATTATGTTTGATGGTGTGAAGTGGCAAAGTACGGGTGGTGCTGGTGGTTCCAGTGAGCTTTTTACCAACGGACGTGAAAGTGAAGAGAAAGATGAGAAGAAAGGCTGTTTCACAGGTTATATGAATTGTAAACTTTGTCCGCAATTGATGAATACCGTTGATGGTTATAAAGAAAATAATATCATGGTATTAAGTCTGATGCGTCTTGCCGATGTTTATCTGATGTATTCGGAGGCGACTGCTGTAGGCTATGGAACTCCTCAAAGCAAGGCTTCTACGTTTCAAAAGACAGCTGTGGACGCTATTAACGAGATTCGCAGGCGTGCCGGTGTGGAAGATGTGCTCGATCGGTTTACCGGCAATACTACAGATTTTCTTGGTGAAGTGCGTCGTGAACGTGCGGTGGAATTAGCATTCGAAGGTTTTCGTTTTATGGATCTCCGTCGCTGGATGCTCATTGGACAAGCTCCTTATAATAAGAAAACCAAGATTGAGTTCGATAGGGGGGTATCTGCTGATGATTATAATTACGATAAGCCCGAAGAGAATATGATTAAAAATCTCCGTGAAGAGGTACTTGTGGAAAGAAAGTTCACAGACCGGCACTATTGGTTGCCGTTACCCAAGAATGATGTTTATCTCTATGAAGGTTTCGGCCAGAATCCGGGATGGTAATCTTGACGTATTAACTAATAACTACGTAAAAAATGAATAGAAAGTTTATATATATCGGCTGTACTGCTTTGGCAATGGCATTTCTGAATGTTAGAAGCGTTGTGGCGCAAGAGGCGCAGGACAGTCTTGTGAATGTGGCTTTCGGCAAAGTTGCGAAGGAAGACTTGACTCATGCCGTCTCTACCGTCAACACGTCGGAACTGTCGAAGATATTATACAATGGTAATAGCCTGATGGGCCTTAACGGAATGGTGGGCGGCTACAATGGTAACATTTGGGGACAGGGTGCTTTGGTACTAGTTGACGGTGTGCCACGTAGTGCTAGCAATATCAGAGCTACAGAGGTGGAGAGTGTGTCGGTACTGAAAGACGCTGCTGCTGTAGCGCTCTATGGTAGCCGTGCTTCTAAAGGGGTTATTCTTATTACTACCAAACGTGGTAAAAATGCACCAATGAGTATAGATATTCGTGGTACAGTGGCTGCCAATGTTCCCGTTTCTTATCCCAGATACCTGGACTCGGACTGCTATATGACTCTTTATAATGAAGCGTGCCGCAATGATGGAATAGCAGAGAAATATGATGCTTCTACAATTTATCAGACAACATTGGGTACCAATCCATATCGTTATCCGGATACAGATTTTTATAGTTCGGACTATTTGCGGAAATGTAATGTTACTTCGGGTGTCGTAGGTGAAGTGTACGGTGGAAATGAGAAGACTCATTATTATTTGGATTTCGGTATGAATTATAACAATAGTCTGCTGAAATATGGTGAAGCAAAGAAGGCATATGATATGAGTTTCAATGTACGTGGCAATGTGGATATGTCGCTTGCCTCCTGGTTGAAAGCTAGTACTAATGCTGCTGTGATATTCAATAATAGTTATGCCGGTAGAGGTGACTTTTGGGGAGCTGCCTCAACGCTTCGTCCGAACTGGTTCGCACCATTACTTCCTATAGATATGATGGATCGCACTGTTGCTACTATTGATGAGTATATTACAAATAGCAATCATTTGATTGATGGTCAATATTTGCTTGGTGGTACTTCTGCTGATACAACTAACCCATTTTCGGAATTGTTGGCTGCAGGATATACGAAAGAGAAATCACGTATGTTTATGTTCGATGTTGTCTTGATGGCTGATCTTGGTAACTTACTCAAGGGGTTGTCATTCAAGACTGCCTATAGCGTAGACTACACTTCTTATTATTCTGAAGCTTTTGCAGAGAATTATGCCGTATACCAACCTACTTGGGCAAATGTAAATGGCAGAGATATGATTGTCGGCCTGACTAAGTTCGGGGAAGATAAGAAGGGTACTAATGAATATGTAGGTAAATCAACTTATGACCAGACACTTACTTTCAGTGCACAGTTTGATTATGCGCGCACATTCAATAAATATCACAATGTTTCTGCTACATTGCTAGGATGGGGGTATCAGACTCAAAGTTCTTCGGATGAGAACAATAATGCTATCGGTAGTAGTGTGGCAGGTAGTAATTATCATCGGACTAGCAATGTGAACCTTGGTTTGCGTGCATCCTACAATTATGCTCATAAATATTATATCGATTTTAGCGGTGCACTAATTCATTCAGCCAAACTTCCCGAAGGCAAACGTAATGCTTTCTCTCCCTCCGTCACTTTAGGCTGGAGACTTAGCAAGGAAAAGTTTATGAAGAATGTGGACTTTGTGGACGATTTGAAATTGACAGCGTCATATGCTAAGTTACATCAGGATTTGAATATCTCTGATTACTATATGTATAAGGGTTATTACTTGATGGAGCAGAAGAAGACCGGTTGGTATCAATGGCATGACGGAACAGCCGGTGGTGCCCTTTCAGGTTCCATACGTGGTGGAAATCCGGAATTGACATTCATAACCCGCGAAGAGTACCGTGTGGGAATTGATGCGACATTGTTTAATAAGCTGTTACAGCTGAATGCTAACTATTTCACACAGACAACCGGTGGACTGTTGACGCGTGGTGCTTCTACCATCTTCCCTTCTTATTTTAATTTGAATGATACTTCCTCATTCCTGCCCTGGATAAACAATAATGAAGACAAGCGTTCCGGTTTTGATTTTGGGGTTACCGCCAATAAGAAGTTTGGTCAACTGGATGTGACTCTTGGTTTTAATGGCATGGTATTCTCTTCCAAAGCGACAACGCGCGACGAAGTGACGGAATATGATTACTTGCTTGCTGAAGGGCATGCGCTCGATGCGGTAAGAGGTTATGTGTGCGAGGGATTTTTCCAGAGTGAGGAAGATATTGCGAAACACCCGAGACAAACTTTCGGGACCGTTAAACCCGGCGACCTGAAATACAAGGATATCAATGAAGATGGTGTGATAGACAGTAAAGATCAAATCGACCTGGGTAAAGATGGATGGTCGGCAGCGCCTTTCACATTTGGTATCAATCTGAAACTAAAGTATAAGAACTTCTCGTTGTTTGCGCTTGGTAACGGACAGACCGGTGCTATTGGCATGAAGAATAACTCTTATTACTGGAACAGGGGTACAAGCAAGTTTTCCGAAGTCGTATGGAATCGTTGGACTTACAAGACTGCAGAGACAGCTACTTATCCTCGTTTGACGACTGGTAACGGTGATAACAACTATCGTAATTCTACGTTCTGGATGTACAAAACAAATATGTTTAAATTAGCAAATGTACAATTTAATTATGATTTTCCGGAAAGTACATTCAACGGAACGTTTGTTCGCGGACTCAGTCTGTATTGTGGTGGTAGCAACTTGCTAACCATTTCGAAAGAACGCCAATATATGGAGCTGAGTACCGGTTATCCCCAGATGCGTAACTTTTATGTAGGCTTTAAAGCTGCTTTCTAAATCTAACTAATAAGAAAACATAATATGAATAAGAAAATATTACTTTTTGTAGCTGGCGCCCTGATGCTGGGTGGTTGTGATGACTTCTTCAAACCGGGGCTCGAGAACTTCAAAGATGTAGAGCAGATGTACGAAGATGCCCAGTATGCACAAGGTTTTCTGATGAGTACATACAGTCATATCCCGGGCTATTATGACAATAGTGAGTATGCTACGGACGATGCTGTGGTTAATCAGAAAAGCGATGCGTTCCTCACTATAGCTACTGGTGGATGGACGGCGTCTACATGGACATCTCTCAATCAATGGACAAATTCGTTCAGCTCGATACAGTACCTCAACCTTTTTCTTGAGAATGTTGACCAGGTGAAGTGGGCGGATGATGTAGAGAAAAATGCTCTTTTTGCCCGTCGTACCAAAGGTGAGGCATATGGGCTTCGCGGTATGTTCCTTTATTACCTGCTTCGTGCCCATGCCGGATTCGGAGAAAACGGCGAACTACTGGGTGTACCTATTTTGACAGAATCACAAACAGTAGAATCTAATTTTAATCTTCCTCGTGCCTCTTTTCAGGCTTGCGTAGAACAAATTTACAGTGATTTGTCGAAAGCGGAAGAAATGTTGCCTTGGGAGTATGAGGATGTAACGACGGTTCCTGCAGAGTTCCAATCCCTCACACAAGATATAGGTAAGTATAACACGGTAATGGGGGCAAAGGCACGCCAATTGTTCAACGGGCTAATCGCCCGCGCCTATCGTGTACGTACGGCTATCCTTGCTGCCAGTCCTGCATTTCAAACTCCATCAAATACTTCTACTTGGGAGGAGGCTGCCATGGCAGCTGCCTCTGTTATAGACTATAATGGTGGAATTGACGGCTTGGCTGCAGACGGCATTACTTATTATGAAGCCACCGTTGCAGATGCGGTAAAAGATGGTATAAACCCTAAAGAAATACTTTGGAGAGAAAATATCAGTAGTGGTGATACGAATCAGGAAGGAAGACATTTGCCACCTTCATTGTTCGGTTCCGGCAATATGAACCCCTCACAGAATCTGGTAGACGCATTTCCTATGGCTAACGGGTATCCAATTGATGATGTAACCAACAGTGGGTATGACAAGAGTAAACCTTATGACAAGCGTGATCCTCGTTTGGCTAAGTATATTATCTATAATGGCTCTACTGCGGGAAGCAGTAACAAGACTATCTATACAAGTTCGAAGTCGGCTACAGATGATGGAATCAATACTGTGGAACAGAAATCAACCCGTACAGGTTATTACATGAAGAAACGTTTACGCATGGATGTGAACTGTGACCCTACATCCACTTCTGCAAAGGCACACTACAACCCTCGTGTCCGTTATACTGAAATGTATCTTGACTACGCGGAAGCTGCTAACGAAGCTTGGGGACCAAAGAATGCTAATGGCAACAGCTACTCTGCTTACGATGTTGTGAAGGCCATTCGCAAGCGCGCTGGTGTAGGCGGTGATAATGATCCGTATCTGGAAAAATGTGCAAATGACCCGAATGAAATGCGTAAATTAATTCGCAATGAACGTCGTTTGGAACTTTGTTTCGAAGGATTTCGCTTTTGGGATCTTCGTCGTTGGAATGAGAATCTTAACGAAGCGGTACGTGGTATTGATTGGACTTCTGATGGACAGAGTTATACTACATTCACAGTGGAGGAACGGGCTTATGAGGATTATATGCGCTATTGCCCCATTCCATATTCGGAGACACTCAAATTCAGCAACCTTGTTCAGAATAAGGGCTGGAAGTAATTAAAGAACCTACATATAACATAGATAATGAAAAAGAATTTAATATATATCGGACTAGCCTCATTATTCTTCACTTTTACCTCTTGTGAGAATGGGGAGAATGAGTTCCCTGATTTCGATTATCAGACTGTATATTTTGCCAACCAATATGGTCTGCGTACTATTGAACTTGGTGAGGAAAACTTCTATGACAATACTCTTGATAATCAGCATAAGATGTTGATTAAGGCTGCATGGGGCGGTGGTTATACTAATCGTAAGAATGTTATTATTGATTATGTGGTAGAAGAATCACTATGTGATGGACTCTATTTTAAGGATACTGATATTCCCGTCACTCCAATGCCGGCTTCTTACTATACGCTAGCTTCTAATCAAATCAATATTCCTGTAAATGAGATTTCGGGTGGGGTAGAAGTACAGCTCACTGATGCTTTCTTTGCTGACGAAAAATCTATTGATCGGTACTATGTGATTCCTATTAGGATGAACGATGTGCAAGGAGCTGACTCAATTCTTCAAGGTAGATCTGCCGTAGACTCTCCTGCATGGAATAAGGCTGATGATTGGAGTATACTGCCAAAGAATTATGTACTGTATGCAGTAAAATATGTCAATCCCTGGCACGGACAGTATCTGCGTCGTGGAGTGGATCAAGTTACCATCAATGGTGAATCTAAAAAGCTCATTCGACATGCTGAATTTGTAGAGAAGGATGAGGACGTAGATGTGAATACTGCCGCTTATAAGGAGGATCTCTTGACACTCCAAGTGAAAGATGGCACAGGAGATGCACATAGTTTTACATTACGTCTGACCTTCAATGAGGATGGCGTTTGTTCCATAACCTCCGGTTCACAGGATGTGGTAGCCAGTGGAAACGGTAAGTTCGTGAGTAAAGGGGAAAAGAATAGTCTTGGTGGAAAAGACCGTGATGCTATTTATCTGGAATATAATGTCGAACTGAAAAATCCGGGTATTCAGCTGGCTACAAAAGATACATTGGTACTTCGTACCCGTAATGTCTATGGTGGTGGGACATTTGAGGTAGAGCGAAAATGATGTATTATCTGATATAAACGTTAAAACTAAAAGAATATGAAATATGTCAATAATAAGATAATCTCTCTTGTATTGGTAGCCACTGTAGTGGTATCGTGCAAGGATGAGTACGCTTGTCATCTTCCGTTGGAAAAACCGGAAGAGGTAGCCAATAGCGAGTATTTGGGTACATTCGATCTTTTGAAGTCGTATGTTAATAGCAATAGCTCTTTTAAATTGGCTGCTAATATGTCTGCAAGTCTGCTTGCAAAGAAAGACATTGCATATAGCACTCTGTTGGCAAACTTCAATGCGGTCGATGTGAATGGCTCGTTTACCCCACTTAATACGTTGAAAGTAGATGGTACTTATGACTTTGGTGGTATGCAGTCGGTGACTGACCTTGCAGCTGGAGCAGGCATCGCACTTTATGGTGGTTCACTATGTTCAGATCAGGGACAGCGTGCAGCATATTATAATAAGCTCATTGAACCGATTGATATACCGGTAGAAACAGAAACGGGTAAAACGAAGTTATTCAACTTTGACGATGATGCAATTGGTAAAACTTACCCTATGACTGGTAATAGTTCGGCTACTGTAGAGGAGGACCCGGCTGGTGAAAGTGGACATGTGCTTCACGTAGGTACGAACGATGTAAAGGCTAATGATTCATACGCCAAGCTCCATGTTGTGCTGCCCAGTGGCAGAATGTTGGGTGATTATGTGAGGTTGAATATAGACTTACGTCATGTTGGTGAAGATGGTATCCATGGGCAAGGTATGAGGGTTCTTATAAATGGAACTAAGTTTGTTTTGGGAAAAAGTGCAGCTGACCTTGGTGCGACCGATAATAAGTGGAAACGTAGTCTTGTAATAAAATTAAATGATGCTACTGCTCCAGGATTTGTGATACCAGAAAACATGAGAAGTCTTACCGAATTTGACCTTTCTATCGGTTCTCAATCTGGTATTGCTCAGTATTATCTTGATAATATTTCTATGGAATATGAAGTATCAGGTAAAGGAAGCACTACTATCAATTTTGAGACTGACGAGATAAATGACACATATCCTATGACCGGTAGCGGAACAGCCACAGTTGTAAAGGACCCGGCCGGAGAGAGTGGGAATGTACTTTACATTGATCATGCAGCAACGGCGTATCCAAAGTTTACTGTCAAATTGAAAGAGGGTATGACACTGAAAGATTATACCGGTATAACAATGGATATGCGTCTTATTAGCGGTTGGTATGGTCCTAATGGAATGTGTTTGATAATCAATGATGTATCATTTAAACTAAATAAATCTGCTGCAGAATATGGCTTCAAGGAAGATGATACATGGAAGCGTGGAGGCATATATGTGACATTTGTAAAGGAGGGTACGTATACCGCTTTGGGTGAAGATATTCCCAAAGGAACGATTGAGATACCTGATGCCATGAAAGACCTTAATGAAATGGAGTTTTCAATCGGCTCAAGTTCAGGTAACTGGACTGCATACATTGACAACTTGAAGTTTATGTGGGAAGCCCAGCCGCAGCATATAGAGAAGACCCCTGAGGAGAAAAAAGAAATATTCACCAAAGAAATGGAAAAATGGATTGGGGGTATGGTATATGCTGGCGTTAATGAAGTGAACAGCGTGAAGTTGTGGAATATTATTAGCGAGCCACTTGATAATACAACCGATGAAAATACATTCAAATGGAGTGAATATCTGGGTGAAATGGACTATGCACGTACTGCTGTGAAGATTGCACGGGATACAGTGAAGAATGTAGGCGTGGAACTTGAACTTTTTGTTAGCCAAACTATTAACCAGTTTGATGATATGGGGAAAGTCGCCAATGATCTCATCACATTGGTCGATTCGTGGGAGGCAGACAATGTGACCAAAATTGACGGATATAACATTTTGCTTCATGCGATTTATTCCCAAAATGTCACAGACCAGAAAGGTAATGAAGAAATTGTAACCGGATTGTTTGAGAAACTTGCGGCAAGTGGAAAATCTGTGCGCGTCTCTGACCTCAGTATGATGGTGCAGGATGCTAATAGAAACTTCATTGTAGCTAATAAACTTACTTTGGAAGAACGAGCTGCTGCTGCCGATTATCTGGCTTTCATTATGAAAGAGTACAGGAGACTAATTCCTGCTGACAAACAATATGGTATTTCGATATCCGGCATTAGTGAAAGTAATGGTGGAAATACGGTTTGTCCATGGACTTCCGGCTACAATCGGAATGGAATGTATGAAGGAGTAGTTGAGGGGTTGAAATAACCTTGGATAATATGAGTTTAATATAAACATGTTCCGTTAAAAAAATATATATATGAAATATTTACTTTTTAATATGCGACTTTTTCCGGCTCTTCTTTTTTCTTTCTTGCTAGTCTGTTTTTACAGCTGCAAGGATGAGGAAATACTTCAAATTGTGGTAGGTCCCGAACCGCCAAAGTCGGAGAATACGATAGATGATATTAATTCCAACTTAAAAGCGCTGCAACGAATGGTTGTAGCGCAGGAAAAAGGGCTGGATGTAAGATCCTGTGTGGCACTTACTGCCTCTTCTTACAATGTGGAACTTTCAGACGGTAACAGTTTTATCGTGCATACTGAAATTACGCCTTTGGATAAAGGTGAAAGCCCGGTTTATGCTCCAAAACTTGGTGTGAAAAAAGAGGGAGATATATATTATTGGACTATTGACGATGATTGGCTGAATATAAAGGATGCCAAAGTTGCTGTTACACCGGAGTTATCTTCTATTCCTGTGGTAGGGATGGATGAAGATGGATATTGGACAGTGAAATGCAACGATGATGTGAAAACGCTGAAACGCAGGGCGGAAGCTGGAACGGTGAAGAGTATCTTTAACCAGGTGGATATAAAAGGCAAGACGGTGACTTTTAGGTTCAGTGACGGCTCTTTGCCCATTGCTTTCACGATAGATGATAAGGACAATCCTGATGAACCGGTAATGGGGGATTTACGGCGCCCTATCTCTCCGGACAAACCGGCATGGATTTTTCATATCGATACATGGAATCATGCTGACCCACAATGTATCATTGACATGATACCGGCAGACATCCGCCCATATGTTATCTTCAATATTTCACTTTCTGTTCTTCACGATGATGATACCGGAAAATGGGGGCTGGTAGAATATGGGTATGAAGTCGCAAAATCATGGCTTCGTACTTGTGCAGAAAATAATGTATGGGCTATGGTGCAGCCTTCGAGTGGCGGTTTCTCTCATTTCCCGGATTTTGTAACATATGGTCAAATGGAAGGGAGTCTTTATGAAGAGTTCTATCGTGATTATCCCAACTTCTTGGGTTTTAACTATTGCGAACAATTTTGGGGGTTTGACGACCCATTCTCGGTGTCATATCCTCAACGTTTGAAACATTGGACAAACTTGATGAAGCTTAACGCCAAATATGGGGGTTATCTGACCATTAGTTTCTGTGGTCCACATTGGGGGGCATCACTTACACCTGTGGCTATGTTTAAGCGTGACGCAGAGTTTGCTGCTGTCTGCCGGGAGCATCCGGAAAATTTGATAGTATGTGAAAAATACACCTCTACCTATGGATTCTTCGACATAGAGAGTGCTTGTTTGGGAGCTTGGCTTTCCGGATATGCAGGACAATATGGGATGCGCTTTGATGAATGTGGTTGGAATGAAATATATTGGAATGGAGATGAGAAATTTCCGGTTGCTGCAGGTGCCATTCCCGCAATAGAACATATTATGTTCACTGGTCAGACTATCTTTGACGGCCCGGAGACTATACCTGAACAGGTATGTAAAGAGGTCAATGCCGTGAGTGCCGGAGATGGATATACAAGGCGTAATTGGGAATTTTATCCCCAACTTTACAATATCAATATGGATATTTATCGTAAAATTCTGGATGGGACAATTCGGATTATGAACCGTCAAGAGGTGATAGATCGTACGAAATATGTGATTGTCAATGACATTACACCTAACAATACTGCTTCTGACCCGGGGTATCTTGCCCCTAAAACATTGTATGATGGGCTATATAAACTTGATGAAGACGGTACTAATTATGAACAGCGTCTATATTTCAAGAAAACAGGTCGTTACCCTACTCTTCCTGTGGTTTATGGTCTTGCTGACGATATAGCCAATTCATTTAGGTATAAAATCAATGCTTCTCAATATAATGGTACATATGGTGATGTGAAACTAAAACAGAGCATATTCAATCGTGACTTCCCTGAAGAATATACCGGAAACTTATATGTTGGGCGTCATGAAAATGCGTGGGTAGCTTACAATGCATATGCAGAAATACGTAATGCTGCTATTCCATTTAAATATAATACGTGTGAGAAGATGGAGCTTGCATTTGCCAAATATTCGGTGTCTGCAATCAAGGAGTACTCTGACAAAGTGACTTTCTATCTTACTAACTACAATGAGAAAGGAATCAAGCAGACAGATGTAATCAAGATTTATGGCAGTACTAATAAGCCGAAGATGACTTATACAGACCGTGCTACTCCTGCTTCATGTAGTATATCAGAAGATTGGACGAATGGTGTGTATACTATGACTGTTATTCATAATGGTGCAGTTGATATAACTGTGAATTGTGCTGGTAATGCTATTGGCAGAGAAACTCAATATACGAAGGCTACTATTAGTGTCCCTGCTAATCCGAATATTTATCATGGTGCCCGTCAATATGAGGCAGAGAACTTTGAATACAAGAATATCAGCCGTATCATCACGAAAAAACCTTATAGTGATACAGAAGGAATTTTGCCGGATTATACTGCCATGGGCTTTCTTAATTTCGGATCCAATGGTAATGCTGCAGTGCGTGATGAAGTTTCTGTAACTGATACAGGTAATTATTCACTTTGTATCCGTTACTGTGCAGCTGCGACAGTCAATACTGTTGATCTTTATGTCAATGGTGCTAAAGTGACCACGCTAGAGTTTGCTCAGACAGGTGTTGGAAACTGGGGGACAACCTCTGCGGGCGTATCTTTGAATGCCGGAAAGAATAAAGTGGAATTAATAGCTAATGGTAGCAGTGCCTCTTGTGACCTCTACTTGGATAACATTGTAATAAAATAGATATGTACTTGTAAGAATATAGTCTGCATAAACGTTTAAGAGAATGCAGACTATATTTAATTAATGTGCTTTTTCGTCGTAACAACGAAGGATGGCGTGTATATAAATTTACTGAGATGAATCGAATAATTATTTTATTATTAATACTTTCTTTGTGTGGGAGTTGTAAAGTAGCCTCTGTCTCTTCAACTTTCACTAATCCGGTTGTTTACGCCGATGTCCCTGATATGGATGTAATCAGAGTCGGAGATGATTTTTATATGATGAGTACCACTATGCATTTGATGCCGGGTGCTCCGGTTATGAGATCGAAAGACCTGGTAAACTGGGAAATTATCAGTTATGTTTTTGACCGGTTGACAGATACTTCCAATTACGATCTGATAAATGGCACTGTTTATGGCCGTGGGCAATGGGCTACGTCGATTCGTTATCATAAAGGGAAGTTTTATGTACTGTTCTCTCCCAATGATAAGCCTTATCGCTCATATATTTATACTGCGACAGATCCTGCAGGAAAGTGGGAGCTACTAACACGAACACAACATTTCCATGATTCTTCCCTCTTTTTTGATGACGACGGTCGGGTGTATGTTTTCTCGGGTACGGGTTCTCTGAAAGAGCTAAATGCTGACCTTTCAGATGTAAAGCCGGATGGGGTGGATATGAAGATTTTTGAACGGGATGAAACTGAAACCGGACTATTGGAAGGAAGTCGGGTTGTGAAATATGATGGGAAATATTATTTACTAATGATCTCATGGCCGAAAGGCGGAAATCGCAGACAGGTGTGCTATCGTGCCGATAAGATCACTGGACCATACGAAAAGAAAGTAATATTGGAAGATAATTTTGCCGGATTTCCTTATGTAGGGCAGGGGTGCATTGTAGATGATACGAAAGGGAATTGGTATGGAATGATTTTTCAAGATCGTGGTGGCGTAGGAAGGGTGGCTACACTGATGCCTTGCCGTTGGATTGACGGATGGCCGATATTGGGAGATGAAAATGGTAAAGTGCCTTTGTTGATGGAAAAACCTGTACAAGGGTGTCCGGAAAAGTCTCTTGTTGTAAGTGATGACTTCAGTGATTCAAAACTGAAACTGAACTGGCAGTGGAATCACAATCCGGTGAACGAGGCCTGGTCGTTGACGGAACGTCCCGGTTTCTTGAGATTGAAAACAAACAGGGTGGTTGATAATCTTTTTTTAGCTCCAAATACGATTAGCCAACGGATGGAAGGTCCGGAATGCAGCGGTGTGGTTGCATTGGATGTCGCTCATATGAAGGAAGGAGATGTGGCAGGCTTTAGTGCTTTTAACGGGGATGCGGCTCTGCTGTCAGTTATTGTGAGAAATGGAAAGAAATATCTTACAATGTCTGTGGACTCTGTAAGTCTGGATAGTTCTAACAAAGCTGTTCTTGATGTGAAAAGTGAAGAAAAGGAACAATTGGAACTTAACCAATCTGTCGTTTACTTACGGATTGACGGGAATTTCCGTCTGAACCATGATATAGCGTCTTGCTATTATAGCTTGGATAATAAGAATTGGAAGAAGATAGGAGAAGATTTCAAGATGAAGTTTGATTATCGCAGGCTTTTTATAGGGACTAGATTTGCTATTTTTAATTATGCAACCAACTCACTTGGAGGATATGTGGATGTAGATTATTTTGATTATAAGAAAACTGAATAACTGTTCTAAATTTTGTATGTGAGGAATGTGTTATGTAGGAAAAATGAAAAGAATAATGGAGATGAGAAAATTAGGAGTATTGGTAGCCTTGTCTATTTATACCTTGTCATTGCAAGCGCAGTCGAATTTTCAAAGCCGGGTAATTACTGATACGGTTTACAGCGAGTTTTTAAAGACAAAGCGTGCATTTACAGTGTATTTACCTAAGAGTTTCGAACACAATAAAGAAAAAAAATATCCGATTCTCTATCTTTTGCACGGTATGTGGGAAAAGAATGATGTGTGGGCGAATCGCGGACATATAAAAGATATAATGGATTGCCTTACTGCGAATGGGGAAGTTTGTGAAATGATTGTTGTCACTCCTGATGCAGGAGGTGGAGATCCGAATATCTATCAAAATGGATATTTTGATATGGCAGGATGGAAATATGAAACATTTTTCTTCATGGAGTTCTTGCCATTTGTAGAAGGACGGTATCGTGTAATTGGTGATAAACAACATCGTGCTATTGCAGGGCTTTCGATGGGAGGTGGAGGAGCTATCAGTTATGGTCAGCGTCATTCCGATATGTTTTGTGCGGTTTATGCAATGAGTGCATTAATGGATATTCCGCAAGAAGGAGCAGCTCGTTTTGATGACCCGAACGGAAAGTTGGCAGTATTGACTCGTTCGGTGATAGAGAAGAGTTGCGTGAAATATATCACAGCATCCAATGAAGAGCGAAAAACTGAATTACGTAGTGTTGCCTGGTTTGTTGATTGTGGCGACGATGATTTCCTGCTTGACCGGAATATAGAGTTCTATCGTGCGATGCGTGGGGCGAATATTCCTTGCCAATTCCGTGTACGTGACGGCGGGCATACTTGGGAATACTGGCATTCGGCTCTTTACACTTGTTTGCCTTTTGTAAGTCGTATATATCATAGTTTGTGTTTTACTCAAATAAAATAGGTGTTGCTGTATGATAAAGCGTGTGTTATTCTTAGGTATATTAATTGGCTTGTTGCATTCAGCTGCATATTCTGTTGATTTTGTACGTTTAAAACGGAATATAAATCGTGAATGGAAATTTGTATTATCTGATATCAAAGGTGCTGAAGTTACGGATTTCAATGACGGAGATTGGCAAAATATATCTCTGCCACATTCTTTTTCGATACCCTATTTTATGTGGAGTAAGATCTATAACGGTTACGGTTGGTATCGTAAGGTGATTGACATACCCACTGAATGGAAGGATAAGAATGTGACACTGGAATTCGAAGGCTCTTTCATAGAAACTGAAGTATATATTAATGGTACGTATTTAGGTAAACATATCGGTGGCTATACAGGATTTTTTTTTGATATAACCCGTTACCTGAATGCTGGGAAGAATGTTATTGCCGTTCGGGTTAATAATCTTTGGAAACCGGATGTAGCTCCTCGCGCTGGTGATCACCAGTTTAGTGGAGGAATTTATCGGGATGTTTATTTGAATGTCACAGATAAGTTGCATGTTGATGTGTATGGAACCTTTGCCTATACTGCTGCTATTAGTAAAAAAGAAGCCTTATGTGAGATACAGACAGAAATAAGGAATAATTATCCATCGGACAAGAATTGTATAATAAATACAGAAATCGAATCACCTGCGGGTAAGGTTGTATCAAAAGTACAATCGAAGATGTTGGTGAAAGGGAATGAAGTAAAGATTGTTAGACAGGTATTTCCAAGAATAAGTGAACCGCAGTTGTGGTCTCCGGAATCTCCCCAACAGTACAAGGCTGTGACAACAGTAATGGCAGACGGAAAAGTGATGGATAAATATGAGACTACTTTTGGACTTCGTTGGTTTGACTGGACAGCAGACAAGGGCTTTTTCTTGAATGGGGAACACTATTATCTCTTGGGTGCCAACGTGCATCAAGATCAAGCCGGATGGGGAGATGCTGTGACGAATGCGGCTATGCGTCGTGATGTACAAATGATCAAAGATGCCGGATTCAATTGTATACGGGGTTCTCATTACCCACATGATCCTGCTTTCGTTCAAGCTTGTGATGAGATTGGGCTTATATTCTTTTCCGAGAATGCTTTTTGGGGAACAGGTGGTGCATTTGGTGATCGTTTTAGTTGGAATCATCCTACTTCCAGTTGCTACCCGGCAAATCCGGAATATCGTCCGAAATTTGATGAAAGTGTTTTGGCGCAGTTAAAAGAGATGATAAAGATTCATCGTAACCATGCTTCTATTGCTGCATGGAGTATGTGCAACGAACCTTTCTTTACCGATTGGGAGACTTTCAAAGACATGAAGTCCTTGTTGAATCAGGTTACCGACAGTGCATCTGTTTGGGATCCTACTAGAAAAGTGGCAATCGGTGGGGCGCAACGGGGAGAAATAGATCGTTTGGGGAAAAATGTTATTGCTTTTTATAATGGTGATGGTGCATCTCGCACTGAATTTCAGAACCCGGGGGTACCTAATCTTGTTTCAGAGTATGGAAGTACAACTTCTTACCGTCCCGGACGTTTCTTTGCCGGCTGGGGGGATGTTGTGAAAACACCTGGGTATGCTGATCCTTGGAATCCTCCAACATGGCGTAGTGGACAGATTATTTGGTGTGGCTTCGACCATGGCACTATTTTTGGAACTGGATTGGCTACTATGGGAATGATAGATTATTTTCGTTTGCCTAAACGTCAATATTATTGGTATGTAGAGGCTTTGAAGAAAGGGAATAGGAATCCGCAGGAACCTGAATGGCCTAGTAAGGGAATACCTGCAAGACTGGGGCTGAAAGCGAGCAATAATATCATATCATCGACAGATGGGATAGATGATGCCCAATTGGTGGTAACTGTCTTGGATGAGTATAATAGGCATATTAGTAATAATGTGCCTATAGAATTGAGAATCCTTTCAGGACCAGGCGAGTTTCCGACAGGCAGAATGATACGTTTTGTGCCTCCTTCTCAGGAAGAGGCCTCGGATATAGCGGTTCGTGACGGGCAGGCAGCTATTGCCTTTCGTTCTTACCATGCAGGTAAAACGGTCATTCAAGCGATAGCGGATGGTTTGGAACCGGCTGTTATTGAGATTATTACTTTAGGAACTCCTATGTGGGAAGAGGGAGTAACTGTTCCTGTTGCTGGACGTCCTTATCACAGGTATGAAGGGGAAGTTTGCGAACGAGTTTCCGATACTAATAAAATGCTGCTGGCTACCTATCGTCCCACTTGGGTTAGTTCTTCTTTAGAGGGAACTAATAAAGCTTATGTAAATGATGGAGATGTGACTACATTTTGGAAACCTGTTGTTACTGACAGGGAGAAATGGTGGAAGTTAGCTTTGGAAGCTTCTTATTGCATTAGTAAAATTCAAGTGGAATTGCCTGAGGCTGATGTTGTATATCAATATAAAATAGAAGTCTCTGTTGATGATCTAATTTGGAAGGAAGTCATATCAGACAGGGTGAGTAGTAAGGATATAAAAGTCAGAACTTTCCAAGGAGATTTTGGATGTGATATCGCTTTTGTCCGTGTCAGTTTCATTTCGGAAGAGGCCGGATTGACCGAAGTTCGTATAGGTGGAAAATGAGATTAGATCTGACAACTTGAATACAAATAATTAGGAATATTCTATAAAATCTATCTTTTGAAATTAACTAAAGAGCAAGTTTTCGTTTCTAATGGAATTTGCTCTTTAGTTTTTGCACATTTCCTACTTCTTGAGTAAAAACTAATAGTCAGGGCACAAGTATAGAAAATTGGAGAAGATTAAAAAAGCTTTCTCTCTTTAATATTATGACAAATGACTATGCAATGAGATATTCAGGACTATGTATGTGTAATTAATGCTCTTGGCGATAGATGCCAGAGGTTAAGTTAGGAGAATATAAAGAAGTAGATAAGAAAATGATTATTCTTTTAATTATACTTCAAACTCATGCCAGAATCGCAGAGAGTTTGAAGTATAATAATATGCTGTAAAAGCAATGGGGAATATCGTTCTTCAAGTTCCGGTTTTCATTGCTTTATTGTGTGTTGATTCTATTCAGCCAATAGAATGGTGTAAGTTTTGACAGTCCCCTTATACTCAAAGTTTACTACTGCTTTCTTGTTGCCTGAAGTGGGTTGAATGACGTCTATTTTTACACTAGGATCATTTGAGGTAGCAGAGACTTTAGGCGTATCTTCAGTATTGGCAGGAATGGTGTACGTTGTCTCATACTGATTAAATCCGGTAATGCCATTTGCATTGGTTGATCTTACCGGTGTAGTTGGTAAATCCACTTTCTGTCCGTCAACCATAATCTCTACTGTAGGGATCGTCGGATATTCCAGACTTTTGCCCTTTTTACTGAAACCTAACCCCTGAAGCACACACAATTTTTCTTTAGAATTACTTTCAGCAACCAAGAAGATCGCGTGTTTTTTGTCCAACTTGTCTACAACTTCAGATACGTCAATCGTATATTTCGTTATTTCCTGAATAGAACCGGCAGGAACAGTGATTTCGCCAATCTTTTTCCCTTTCCAAACACTATTATTCCAAGGTCCGTCCAACCAAATGTTTATTTTGAAAGAAGCATCGGTCATAGGAGTCAGGAAGAGATTGAATGATGTCTTATTTCCCTTTTGGGTTCCTTCAAAAGGTTTTAATCCTTTTTGAGCTTTCTTCAAACCGCCAAAACCAAAATATTTATAGCCGATGATATCGCTGCCTCGTACATCTACAGGCATGTTATTATCCCAAATATCCCAGGAATCCTGTTGGCTACCGATATTTGATAAATAACAGGCATATCCGGCAGAATAATATTTATATGGATCCAGTCCAAAGATCTGAAAACCTTCAGAAGTGACTTCCGCGCCTGTATATTCACTGCCATTTGTTGCTTTAGCTTCCCATATCCCTTCTTTTGCATAAGGATCGTATCCGTGAATAACTACCTTTCCACCTTCCGCAACAGATTTCTCATCCCATTTGATAGTGACGGGAGCAACCATTGCCTGACGTGCAAAACCAAATCCGCGTGGAGGACGGTGATAGAATACGTACCACTGACCGTTAATCTCTTGTAGACTGCCATGTGTATTGTGCGCTGCGTTGGTTGCCTGTAATTTACTGCCATCCTGATTGGGAACTACTCCGCGGGAGTCTACAAGTACCCCACCGCTGCGCCATGGACCTAACGGAGAATCACCAAAAGCATAACGGAGGGTTGAATTGGAATTTCCCAAACCATACTCCGGTCCAGAGTATCCGGAAAAGATCATCACATATTTATTACCGATCTGGCGAATAGACGATGCTTCGAAGAAATTGAAATCTTTGGGATTCTGCTCTTTATACAATGCAGGATAGGTTGTTCCGGCAGGATCTCTTATAATACCGGAATTGGTACTTGCCGGAATAAAATAAGGGATAATTTCAGTTCCCGGTCTGACGGAATACATCGTATTCTGATCTAGTTGGGCTGCTGACGATCTTTGGAATCCCCAGAATCCGTAAGCACGAAATCCTATTTCATAATCAGGATCATTGGGATCTGTGATGTTTTCAACAAAGATGGATGGATCGAATCCAAGAAAGCTACCAGGAAGTGTCCGTGTACCATCTTCATTCAGATTGATAGGAGTAAAAGGCCCGTCCGGACGGCTACCTTTGCAAACCATAGCCTCACGGTTACGGCCACGACTATGTGGAAATAGATAATATTCCTTAGTTCCGTCTTTTCTCTTTATTTCAACCAGATCGGGAGCATACATGACGTCCCACTGGTTTTGAACGTGGTACGTAAAGATGGCTCCCTCATCTCGCCAATTGGTTAAATCTTCTACAGGAGCCGACCACATGCGAATATCTGCCCCACAGTAGCTAGTGAAACGAACATCGTGTGAACCGATAATGTATATACGATATTTGCCGGGATTATCCGGGTCCTCAAATACACGGGGCTCTCCGTCAGGAAGATGTTCCCAAAGCGGCAGATAAGGATTTCCCGTACCTATGATATCATGTTCTTTGTTACTCTTGTTTGCTCCTACTATATTTTGAGTAGCGAATAGTGTCATTGCTGTACATAATAGAATTTTATACAGCATTCCATAGTTTTTTCTGTTCATACTTGCTGAAATTTTGTTTCAGGCAAAGTTAGTATGTTGATTATAGACTATACTTTAATTTTGATTCTGATTATTTCATAAGTGTTACAGTGAGTTTCATTTTATATCTTTCTTGTTACATCCTGCTTTATTTTAACGTTTCTGGTGCTCCTAGATAACTAGGGCCCGCCCGCATCAATTAGAGTTTTTCGGTGAGAAGTTGCGTATTGGAGTATAAAAGAGACCCCATTGAAATGACCGTATTTCAATGGGGCAATAGTGGTGTCACCAGGAATCGAACCGGGGACACAAGGATTTTCAGTCCTTTGCTCTACCAACTGAGCTATGACACCAAGATGGTTAACTTAATTCAGTTATTTCTCTTTTGCGGTTGCAAAGGTAGTGAAACTTTTGGAATACACAAATCTTCTGGAAATAAAAAACACTGATAAAAAGTTAGTAACCTTATTATCAGTGTTATATGGAATGAAAATAATTTTGTTATATACAGAGGTTTCTTATTTCTCCGCCTTTAAAGGATTCCATCCTTGTGCTTTTAATTCAAATTCTTGTCCATCGCGGGTAATCAATGCACAACCTAGTTCCGGTTTGGTGATATGACCTATGAGACGGACACCTTCCATTTGCGAAACCTTCTCGTGGTCGGCGATAGGTACGGTGAAGAGAAGTTCATAATCTTCACCTCCATTCATAGCACATGTAGTCAGATTCATATTGAATTCTTCAGCCATCACAGCTGTTTGATAATCGATAGGGATGTGTTCTTCGTAAACACGGCAGCCGGCATTACTTTGTTTGCATATATGCATAAGCTCTGAAGACAGACCGTCAGAGATGTCCATCATGGAGGTCGGGACAATATTTGCAGAAGCAAGTTTCTCAATGATGTCTTTGCGGGCTTCCGGTTTTAACTGACGCTCCAACAAATATTCTTTGCCGGAGAAATCAGGTTGTATGTCCTTTTCACCTTTCAAAACATTTTTTTCCCGTTCCAACAGTTGTAATCCCATGTAGGCGGCTCCCAAATCTCCACTGACACAAATCAAATCTGTTTCTTTAGCCCCGTTGCGGTATACAACTTTATCTTTGTCTGCATCACCAATACAGGTTATGCTGATGGTAAGTCCGGTGAGGGAAGAAGTCGTATCCCCTCCGACAATGTCGACATTGTATTGCTGACACGCAAGTCGGATACCCGAATAAAGCTCATCCATATCTTCTACGCTGAAACGCTTAGAGAGACCGAGTGATACTGTTATCTGTCGGGGAGTGCCATTCATGGCATAGATATCGGAAAAATTGACTATGGCAGCCTTATATCCTAAATGTTTCAAAGGGACGTATGTCAAGTCAAAATGTACGCCTTCCAGAAGCAGGTCTGTGGTTATCAACACCTGCTTTTCGGAAGAGTAGGAGAGAACGGCAGCGTCGTCGCCCACTCCATATTTGCTGGATTCATTTTTCAGTTCGATTCCTCCGGTGAGACGGTCTATCAGGCCGAACTCACCGAGAGATGCTATTTCAGTTCTCATATAATTCGGGATAGTTGTTTAGGCACGGTTAATAAGTTCACGCATGATTGTAGTCATTTTCGGTTGAGCGGCGTCGGCAGCTTTCTGAACTTCTTCGTGCGTTACTTCAACGATTTTCCCTTCTACTCCCAAATCGGTAATGACAGAAATACCGAATACTTTGATACCACAATGATTGGCTACAATCACCTCCGGAACGGTGGACATGCCTACAGCGTCAGCACCGAGAATGTGGAATAGCTTATATTCGGCAGGAGTCTCAAAAGTAGGACCTTGTGTACCGATATACACTCCATGCTGAACTTTGATTCCTTTTTCTTTGGCAATCTCATCCGCTTTACGAATCAGTTCTTTACTGTATGCTTCACTCATATCCGGGAAACGGGGACCATAAGGAATATTCTTTCCGCGAAGCGGATGTTCGGGGAAATAATTGATATGGTCAGTAATAATCATCAAGTCACCGATTTCGAAATCTGCATTCGTGCCACCACTCGCATTAGATACAAACAAGGTTTTGATACCCAATTCACGCATTACACGTACAGGGAAAGTTACTTCCTTCATAGAATAACCTTCATAATAGTGGAAACGACCTTGCATGGCCATAATATCTTTATTGCCAAGTTTGCCGAAGATCAGTTTGCCGCTGTGCCCTTCGACCGTAGATACCGGAAAGTTCGGGATATCCGAATAATTGATTTCATACTTCTCGGTAATTTCATTGGCTAGACTGCCAAGCCCGGTGCCAAGTATAATGGCGGTTTCGGGACTGGTATGCATCTTACCTTTCAGATAAGCTGCGGTTTCTTGTATTTTCTCTAACATAGTCAATAATATGTTGGTTAAATTTATCTTGTTGATTCTGTAAAATCTCTATTTCAATAGGCAAGGCATAGATATATGGTTTTAAAGCCTCGTCCAAAGCCGGATGATTGATCAGGCGTGTCGCATCCTTCTCGGTAGTGATAATCAACCGATGTTCCCCTTTCAGTTCATTGAACCGTTCTTTGATGCGCTGCATATCCCGGCTACTGAAATCGTGATGATCATTGAACTCCAGTAAGTCTATCTGCTTAGTACAGCCTTTCAGCTTTTCGAGGATAGAAACGGGTGAAGCGATACCGGTCATCAATAATACATTTGTATCCGTTAATGCGGATAATGGAATCTCTTTGTTCACCGAAGCCATCTCTGCATCCGATGTATGGGCCGGAAATACCGGTTGCAGATTACCATATCGGAACGAAGAAAAGAATAACTGCTGGTAGGGATAAAGGTTCAGACGTTTTGCAATAATATTGTAATCAATGGGCTTGATATCCTGCGGACATTTGGTTACAATGACGATTTGTGCCCGGTTTTTGCCGCCGACAGGCTCACGTAACCTACCTGCGGGAAGTAATGTGTCATCACAGAATAAGCGATGATAATCTGTTAAAAGAATGCTCAGTCCCGGCTTGACATAACGGTGCTGGAAAGCGTCATCCAGCAGAATGACATCTATTGAAGGCTTTTCCAATGTAAGCAACTCCTCTATGCCATGACAACGTTTTTCATCGACCGCTACTGTGACGGATGGAAACTTCTGATGTATCTGGTAAGGCTCATCACCGATACTTTCTGCTGTACTTTCCGGAATGGCAAGCACATAACCTTTCGTGTGCCGTTTATATCCCCGACTCAATACAGCTACATTATATTGATTACAAAGAAGCTTTATCAGATATTCGGTGTGGGGAGTTTTTCCTGTTCCTCCTACGGCTAGATTACCTACACTGATGACAGGTATATCGAAATTCTTTGATTGGAAAAAATTCCAGTCAAAAAGCTTGTTTCTCACCCTTACCGCCATTCCATAGATCCAGGAGGCAGGATAAAGCCATTTGTGTATCTTGATAAAGTGATCGTCCATGTTTGCGCTTTATTTAATATTCAGTTCAAACGGAACACGTGCCTGGATCATAGATTGTTCTTTCAGGTTCTTTAGCAGACTGAATTGCCGGTAGTATTCGCCTAACTTACTTTTCAGTAATTGTGATTCTACGTAATTGGTCGGCTTCGTATCAAGCAGAGAAGACAATACGTCTTTTTTCTCCGGATAAGACACAATGGTGTATCCTTCGACTCCGGCTTTGGCAACGGCAATATCCAATGCTTTATCGATTCCCCCTAATTCATCTACTAATCCCAGTTCTTTGGCGGCCTCACCTGTCCATACACGACCTTCGGCGATCTTTTCTATTGCCTCTTTGGTCATATGGCGTCCTTCGGCACACCGGGTTATGAAAGTGTCGTATCCTTCGGTGACCATCATTTGGAGCAATGCTTTTTCACCTTCGCTGAACGGACGCATGATATTGCCGAAATCCGCATATTTATTCGTTTTCACTACATCATAGCTTAAACCGATTTTATCGGTCAATTCTTTTACATTGGGAACCATACCGAAGATTCCGATGGAACCGGTCAGCGTTGTTGGCTCTGCTACGATTGTGTCGGCACCACAAGAAATGTAATAGCCTCCTGATGCGGCATAGTCACTCATGGATACAATTACCGGTTTCTTTGTCTTCAGTTCTTTTGCCGCATACCAGATTTGCTCGGAAGCGAAAGCACTGCCACCCGGTGAATTGACGCGGAGAACAACGGCTTTCACATCATCATTTTCTTTCAGCTTGCGAAGGTCGCGAATGACTTTGGAACCGACAATACCCTCTTCTGAAGTTGCAGAGCCCGGATAATCCGTAATTTCACCACTGGCATAATAAACAGCTATAATATTCCCGCTTTTATCTTTCGGCACATTTTTCCTTACGTTTATCATATCACCCAATCCTAATAAAGAAAGATTGTCGTCTTCGTCTATATCTACCAACCTTTTAAGATAATCGCGTACATCATTGCGATAAACCAACGTATCGGCCAATCCACATCTGACGCTCTCTTCTGCCGGATAGAACATTAACATACGGTCGGCATAGGCATTTAATGAATCTACGGGAATATTTCGGGAAGCGGAAACGCCTTCGGTAACCTGGCTCCAGATAGAACTGATAAATGCCGTGACCTGTTCACGGTTAGCCGGACTCATCTCTGTAGCGGTGAACGGCTCTACGGCGGATTTGTATGTCCCTACCTTGAATACTTGCATTTCTACTCCAATTTTCTGCAATAAATCTTTGTAGAACAAAGGGGTGGAGGCAATACCCCTCCATTCAATCATTCCTTTAGGATTTAGCAGAACCTTGTCGGCTGCACTGGAAAGATAATAAAGCCCTTGAGTGTAAGAGTCGGCATAAGCGATGACAAATTTGCCACTTTCCTTGAAGTCGAGCAGCGCATTACGAATCTCTTGTAGAGAAGCGTATGATGTGCCCAATGAATTTGCCTGCAGATAAATCCCTTTGATATCCTCATTTTCTTTAGCTTTCTTGATAGACGAAAGAATGTCGTCCAGTCCATACGTGTTGGAATCGTCGTTGAACAACTGTGATAAAATGCCTAGTGGGTCTTCTTGTGTGCGTTCCACCAACGTTCCGTTCAGGTCGAGTATCATAACGGAGTTCTTTTTGACTATCGTTTCCGTATCCGAAGCAGCCATGATGCCAAACAGCGTTACCATGCCGATTATAAATAATACAATACTTGACAAAATGATACCTGTCACTGTGGCAAGTGTGAATTTCAAGAAATCTTTCATTATACTAATTGTTTTTTCGCCAGCTTGTTATTAAGCTAACAAAGATAAATAATTGAGTTGATATTTATTCAATAAGTCGTGCGAATTTTTGTTTTATCACAATGAATCTGTATAAATCGGAGTTTCTATCCTTTGAATTTTAAGTATATTTGTCTGTATCCTGCCTTCCTAAATGGGAATAATTCTTTATTTTTGCAACATTACTTTTAATGCGACATTAACTTAACATTATATTTACCATGAAAAGAAAAGCCCCCTTTATGGCTATAGCTTTAACAAGCTTGTTTTTGTATTCTTGTACACCAACGGAAAAACAGGAAGCCAAGGATTATACTCAGTACGTTAATACTTTTATTGGTGCCGCTGATAATGGGCATACCTTTCCCGGAGCCTGTTGCCCTTTCGGGATGATACAGACCAGTCCCGTGACGGGAGCAGTCGGTTGGCGGTACTGTTCGGAATATGTTTATGAGGATTCTCTGGCATGGGGATTTACGCAGACACATCTGAATGGAACCGGATGTATGGACTTGGGAGACATTCTCGTCATGCCGGTAACGGGTACACGTACTCGTGCATGGGATGCTTATCGTAGCCGCTTCTCTAAAGATAAGGAAGCTGCTACTCCGGGCTATTATACAGTTGAACTTTCCGATCCTCAAGTGAAAGCGGAACTGACCGCTTCTATCCATGCGGCCCTTCACCGTTATACTTATCATAAAGCCGATTCCGCTTCTGTTCTGATAGACTTGCAGCATGGTCCTGCATGGAGAGAAGAACAATATCATTCACAGGTCAACAGTTGTGAAGTAAACTGGGAAGATGCGCAGACACTGACCGGGCACGTCAATAACACAGTATGAGTGGATCAGGATTATTTCTTTATCATGAAATTCAATCGTCCGGTAGTCGATTCGCTTTACCTGCCGATGGGAAAGACAGAAAAAGGAAAACGCATCATTGCGACTTTCGATATGCAACCGGGAGATGAGCTGATGATGAAAGTAGCCCTTTCCACTACCGGTATAGAAGGTGCCAGAAAGAACTTGGAGGCGGAAATTCCCGCTTGGGATTTTGAGGGAGTGAAAACTGCCGCTCATGATGAATGGAATAATTATTTGAGTCGTATTGACATAGACGGTACGGATGATGAAAAGACAAATTTCTACACCTGTTTCTATCATGCATTGATTCAACCCAATCAGATTTCTGATGTAGACGGTATGTATCGCAACGCTGCCGATTCAATAGTAAAAGCGGGAACGGGTGCTTTCTATTCTACCTTCTCTTTGTGGGATACCTATCGTGCTGCCCATCCGTTCTATACATTAGTGATCCCCGAACGTGTGGATGGTTTTGTCAATTCGTTGATCGAACAAGGTGAAGTGCAGGGTTTCTTGCCTATTTGGGGATTATGGGGTAAAGAGAATTACTGTATGATTGGTAATCATGGTGTATCAGTCATTGCCGAAGCCTATCGTAAAGGATTCCGTGGCTTTGATGCTGAACGTGCTTTCAATATGATAAAGAAGACGCAGACGGTGTCTCATCCGTTGAAATCCAATTGGGAAGTTTATACAAAATATGGCTATTTCCCGACAGACCTGATAAAAGCAGAATCTGTATCTTCTACTTTAGAGTCGGTATATGATGATTATGCAGCTGCCGATATGGCACGTCGTATGGGTAAAGAGGAAGATGCGGCATATTTTGCAAAGCGTGCTGATTATTATAAAAATCTGTTCGATCCGCAGACGAAGTTCATGCGTCCGCGTAAGGCTGACGGAACTTGGAAGTCTCCATTTAATCCAAGCGCGTTAGGACATTCTGAAAGTATCGGTGGAGATTATACAGAAGGAAATGCATGGCAATATACTTGGCATGTACAACATGATGTACCGGGACTGATCAGTTTGTTTGGTGGTGAAGTGCCTTTCCTGAATAAGTTAGATTCATTGTTTACCGTTAAGTTGGAGGGCGAAAGTCTGTCAGATGTAACCGGACTGATCGGTCAGTATGCTCATGGTAATGAGCCTAGTCATCATGTAACTTATTTATATGCGCTGGCAGGTTGTCCGGAACGTACACAAGAACTGGTTCGTGAAATATTCGATACTCAATATAAGAACAAGCCTGATGGACTTTGTGGAAATGATGATTGCGGACAGATGTCTGCCTGGTATATGCTCAGTGCGATGGGATTCTATCCGGTAGATCCGGTGAGTGCGGAATATGTATTCGGTGCTCCACAATTACCCAAAATGACCTTGCATTTGGCCGATGGCAAGACATTCACAATCATTGCAGAGAATTTATCGGAAGAACATAAATATGTAGATAGTATTACATTGAACGGTGAACCTTATACGAAGAAAACAATCTCACACGAAGATATTGTAAAAGGTGGTACACTGGTGTATAAAATGAAATGATAAATGTGTTTCTGTATAGTTATTGGGTGATTATTTTTTGTATTTGGGATAGCTTCCTCAACCTGGATACATGAGGATTAATTTTAATTATCAGTTGAATATGAATACATTCGTAGTATTGCGTTTTTATTAAATTTTTCATATTTTTGCAGGGTATTTTTTGAATATTTGTGAAGATATGAATCGTTTTGTAAAAATGAAAAGGCTTTTGTTGTTTATACTCCTTTTCATTAATGCTACTGTAAGCAAAGGGCAGATTTATAAGTACATAGGACTGGAAGATGGTTTGAATAATCAGAAAATATACCATATCCAGAAAGACCGAAGAGGATATATGTGGTTTTTGACCCAAGAAGGGGTCGACCGTTACGATGGCAAACATATCAAGCATTACACCTTTTCAGACGATAGCATGAAGTTGGATTCGCGGATTGCCTTGAGTTGGCTTTATATGGATAGAAGGGATGTCTTATGGGTGATTGGTCAAAAAGGGCGGATTTTCAAGTATGATTCGAAACATGATAAATTCGACTTGACATATGTACATCCGGAGCTGATTAAAAATAAGTCGCAGGCGTTTCTTAATTACGGCTATTTGGATAGGAATGACCATATCTGGCTATGTTATAAAGACGCCCTTACTTGGTATGATATCCGTACAGGAAAAACACTACATTTGTCAATGCCGGTTCATGAGGAAATAACTGCTATTGAACAGACGGATAGTCACCAGTTTTTTATCGGTACGGGAAGCGGTTTGTTTCGTGTTAGAGTAGAAGGGGACGAACTGAAGCTGGTTGCTGATGAAGTAGTGAAAGGTATTGCTGCACCTGTACATGAGCTTTATTATCATGCCGTTTCACAACAGCTGTTTGTGGGAACTTACAAAGAGGGAATACTTATATACGACATGGTTGGAACAGGAAAAATCATTCCTTGTCAATCCCCCAATAATGTAGAGGTTAACCAAATTGTAGCTTTGAACGCTCATGAACTCCTGATAGCTACAGGTGGAAAAGGAGTATACAAACTGGATGTGAATACAGCCATGAGTGAACCCTATATAACAGCTGATTATAGTAGCTATAATGGGATGAATGGAAACAATATCAATGACATTTATGTGGATGAAGAAGAGCGTATTTGGCTTGCCAATTATCCCACAGGTATCACAATCCGTAATAATCGTTATCAGAGTTATGACCTTATAAAACATTCCCTCGGCAACAACCGGTCTTTGGTGAACGATCAAGTACATGACGTGATGGAGGATAGTGACGGTGATCTTTGGTTCGCAACCAGTAATGGTATCAGTCTCTATCAGACTAAAACAAAAGAATGGCGCTCTTTTGTAAGTTCGTTTGATCCGGCCATGGAAGATGAGAATCATATCTTTTTAGCACTCTGTGAAGTCTCTCCAGGTGTGATATGGGCTGGTGGTTTTACCTCCAATATTTATAAGATAGAAAAAAAGGGGTTTAAAATAAGTTGTTTTTCTCCTGCTTCTATTGCGGGAATACGTCCTGACCAATATATTTTTGATATTAAAAAAGATTCGAACGGTGATATTTGGTCCGGTGGATATTATCATTTGAAACGCATCAATCTTGAGAGTAAAAGTGTGCGTTTGTATTCAGGAATAAGCTCCATTACCACCATTTTGGAGAAGGATGTCCGGCGGATGTGGATTGGTACAAGAATGGGGCTCTATCAGCTTGATAAGCAATCTGGAATTTATCAGTACATTGACCTGCCCATTGAATCTCTTTATATATGTGCATTATGTCAAAGAGAAGACGGCATTTTGTACATTGGCACTCGTGGAGCTGGACTTCTGGTTTATGATAGCAATAAAGGAAAATTTGTGCATCAGTACCGAACTGACAATTGCGCGTTGATTTCCGACAATATTTATACGATTCTTCCACGTCAGGACGGTAAACTCTTGATGGGGACGGAGAACGGCATTACGATCTATTCTCCCGAGGAACATTCTTTTCGCAACTGGACGCGGGAGCAAGGATTGATGAGTGTTAATTTTAATGCAGGCTCTGCTACTGCTTATAGTAATAGTACGCTTGTTTTTGGAGGTAATGATGGTGCTGTTAGGTTTTCGACAGATATACAGATACCGGAGCCCCGTTATTCGCGTTTATTACTACGTGACTTTATGATAGCCTATCATCCTGTATATCCGGGTGATGATGGATCTCCTTTGAAGCAGGATATTGATGAAACTGACCGGTTGGAATTAGCCTACGGACAAAACACATTCTCCCTTGATGTAGCTTCTATCAATTATGATTATCCTTCCAATATTCTTTACTCATGGAAAATTGACGGTTATCATAAAGAATGGAGCCGTCCGAGCTATGATAATCGAATTCTTGTCAGGAATTTGCCTCCCGGCACTTATACGTTACAGATTCGTGCCATATCTAATGAGGAGAAATATAAAACTTATGAGACGAGGAGTATTCAGATTATTATTACGCCTCCGGTATGGGCTAGTGTGTGGGCCATGGTGGGGTATGCAATTCTGTTGGTACTGGTTATGATTATCATATTCCGTATTATCATGTTGCACAAACAAAAGAAGATATCGGATGAGAAGACACGGTTCTTTGTTAATACGGCCCACGACATACGTACACCGCTTACATTGATAAAAGCACCGTTGGAGGAAGTTGTAGAAAATCATTTGGTGGCTGAAAAAGCGTTGCCACATATGAATATGGCTCTTAGAAATGTGGATACATTGCTTCAACTGACGACCAATCTGATAAACTTTGAGCGAATTGATGTTTACTCTTCTACCCTTTACGTCTCTGAATATGAGTTGAACTCCTATATGAATAATGTTTGTGCCACTTTCCGCAAATATGCCGAAATGAAACATATCAGATTTGTTTATGAAAGCAACTTTAACTATCTGAATGTATGGTTTGATAGTGATAAGATGGGGTCTATTCTGAAAAATATTTTATCCAATGCATTGAAATACACACCGGAAAACGGTAGCGTGTGTATTTATGCTTCTGAGGAAGGGACCACTTGGAGCATTGAGGTAAAAGATACGGGAATCGGTATTCCTTCATGTGAGCAAAAGAACTTGTTTAAGAACTATTTCAGGGGCAGTAATGTTGTCAATCTGAAAGTGACGGGCAGTGGAATCGGGCTTATGCTGGTATATAAACTGGTCCGGTTGCATAAGGGAAAGATCCAAATTCAAAGTGCCGAGCAGCAAGGAACTTGTGTGCGGATAATGTTTCCGAAAGGAAATAAACATTTTCGTAAAGCTAAATTCGTTTCTCCTAAAGAAATGGATGAATGTCCGGAAACTATCATGTCGGGTGAGGTCTCGAACTTGCCTACCATGAAATCTTCACAGATGAATAAATCTTCACAACGTGTTTTAGTGGTAGAAGATAATGATGAATTGCGCAATTATCTTGTTGGTATGCTTACTGCTAGTTATAACGTTCAGTCTTGTTCTAATGGAAAGGACGCACTTGTCATTATACGGGAATTTAATCCGGATCTTGTCATATCTGATATAATGATGCCGGAGATGAGTGGGGATAAACTATGTTCAACTATAAAGACTGATATTGAGATGTCTCATATTCCAGTTATTTTGCTGACTGCACTAGGGGATGAGAAAGATATACTCGGAGGACTGGGAATAGGAGCAGATGCTTATATCACCAAACCTTTTAGTGTGGGAATACTCAAGGTTACTATAAAAAACATACTTGCGAATCGCGCTTTGCTTCGTCATGTTTATAATAGTATTGAAGATGAAGAAGAGGATTTGCCAGCTAATTGCTCCAATACCTTGGATTGGAAATTTATAGCTTCAGTTAAGGAATGTATCGAGAAGAACATGGGGAATTCGGACTTTAATGTGGAGATGCTTAGCAGTCAGCATCATATGAGCCGTACGAGTTTCTACAATAAATTAAAGGTATTGACCGGTTATGCCCCGGCTGATTATATCCGGATGATACGTTTGCAACATGCTGCACAATTGCTAAAACAGGGTGGACATACGATAACGGAGGTTGCTGATATTGTTGGATTCTTGGATGTCAAATACTTCCGTGAAGTATTTAAAAAGTATTATGATGTAAGTCCAAGTAAGTATGCAGAAGTGGGGAAAGAGGTGTCTTCTTCGACAACTGATGATATGGAATAGTATATGGGAGAGAATAAACATTATTTTATCTCTGGTTGTTATGTGTTGCAAATAGAAACAAATAATGCCGGATGAAAGCGATAATGATATTTTTAGCTGTTCTACTTTTCCCTGTTGCTTCTCTACTTGGACAAAGTGAAATTCAGAAATATGCAGGTACGGCCATGCCATACCCTTCAATAAAGGAACTTCCCATTTTAAATCATGAGGGTATGGTTCCTTTTTATATTAACCATTTGGGAAGACATGGAGCACGATTCCCAACTTCGGGAAAAGCGTTAGAGAAAGTTAGAAATAGGCTTATACTGGCGAAGCAGGAGAAAAGATTGACTGCAAAAGGACTGGAACTACTTGCTACGATATTGCAACTGTCCGAAAACTTTAAGGATCAATGGGGAAAGTTGTCGCCAATAGGAGAACAGGAGCAAAAAGAAATAGCAGAACGTATGTTATCACGTTATCCGGAACTATTCGTAGATTCGGCTCGGATTGAAGCCATAGCTACCTACGTTCCTCGTTGCATCAACAGTATGGATGTTTTTCTTTCCAGTATGAAGAAGTGCGATTCCTCACTGGTCATACGGCAAAGTGCAGGGGAGCAATATAATACTCTTCTCCGTTTTTTCGATTTGAACAAGCCTTATATTCATTATAAAGAGAAAGGAGATTGGATTCCATTGTATGAATCATTTATCCGGGATAAAATAACGGTTACTCCTGTCATGAAAAGAATTTTTCTTACTTTGGGGCAAGAAACAGAATTGGAAAGCCGGGAATTTGTCATGGCTTTGTTTTCAATAGCGGCAATCCTTCCTGATACGGGCTTACCTTTTGATATGAAAGACCTTTTTAGAAATAAGGAATGGTACAATTATTGGCAAACGCAAAATTTACGGCAATATATGACTAAAAGTGCGGCACCGGTAGGAGGAATGCTGCCGGTTGCAATTGCGTGGCCGTTACTTTCTGAGTTCATTCAAACTACAGAAAGGGTAATTCACGGTCAATCAGATAACCGGGTAAATCTCCGTTTTGCCCATGCGGAAACTGTTATCCCTTTGGTGGCTTTGATGGGGATAGGAAAAACTGACATACAGATAACGGCGTCCGATTCTGTATCCATTTATTGGAAAGATTATGAGATTGCTCCCATGGCTGCCAACGTGCAATGGGTTCTTTATCATGATCAAAACGGTCAGGTCTGGATTAAAATACTTTTGAATGAAAAAGAAGTAGCTATTCCGGTGGCAACATCTCGTTTCCCGTATTATCAGTGGGAAGAAGTCCGCAAATATTTTGAACAGCGAATAATGATGTCGAAAAAGATACTTTCTAATTCTCTAAACGAGATAGATTAACCCCAAAAAGCCCTGTAAGAATGTTTTTTCTTGCAGGGCTTATCTTTATGGAAAAAGAAATTATTTATAGCAATTTATTGGAGCCAAGTATAATCAACATGGTATATCCCAGTATTAGTCCGATAATTCCCATAATGATACCGACTTTTTCCATATCCTTTTGTTGAATCATACCTGTAGCATGTGCCAGTGCGTTGGGAGGAGTACTGATGGGCAATATCATTGCTAATGATGACCCGATTGCTACCCCGATCAATAAAGTTTCGACTCCACCTAATGAAAATAGGTTTTCACGCATACTGCTTCCTGCAATAGCAAGAATAGGGACTAACAATGCTGCAGTAGCTGTATGCGAGATGAAATTTGCCATGGCATAACAAATCAGTCCGGAGCCGACAATCATTAGTACAGGAGGCCATGTGTTGAAGGGAATAGCTTCAATCATATGTTTGGCCAGTCCTGTTTCTTGTAGGGCAACACCCAGTGCGAACCCACCGGCTACCATCCAGAGTACACTCCAACTGATTTCTTCCAGGTCACGTTTGGTGATAACCCCTGTTATACAGAATACGGCTACTGGAATCATGGCTACAACATTGGAATTCACTCCTGTCACTTTGTCAAACATCCATAGGACGACAGTGATAGCGAAAGTAATATAAACTACAATGGAACGCCAGTCTTTTTTGGCTTCGCCTTCGATTTGTAATTCAATGTTTTTTTGTTTAAAAGGGAATAGTCTTAAGAGAATAAACCACGCAATAAACAATACAATAATGGTATAAGGCAACATAAAACTCATCCATTCTCCAAAACCGATGTTCAGGTTCAGCCCTTCCGGATCATTCAGGTATTTTAAAGCAATGGCGTTAGGTGGTGTACCGATAGGAGTTCCCATACCGCCTACATTGGCCGCTACAGGAATAGCCATGGCCAGTCCTATTTTCCCCTTACCGTCTGCTGGCAGTACTTTTAATACAGGAGTAAGGAAAGTGAGCATCATGGCAGCTGTAGCTGTATTGCTAAGGAACATAGAGAAGGCGGCCGTAACGAGAATGAATCCTAATAGTACATAGCGTGACTGTGTTCCGAAAGGTCGCAGCATGACACGTGCCAACAATACGTCCAGTCCGCTTTTGGTTGCTGCGATGGCAAGTATGAACCCACCTATAAATAACATAATGATAGGATCGGCAAAGCAGTGCATAATGGACTTATATTTAACTGTCTGTCCCAATTCTCCTGCTGGAATATCTTGAGTGAGGAACCATAAACTGCTGTCGGAAACGGTAAGTAATAGTAATACAACAATCAATACGGAGGTTGTCCATGCGGGGATAGCTTCGAATACCCACATCAGTGTGGCAAAAATAAAGATGGAAATAAGTCTTTGTTCTATGACGGTTAATCCTTCTATTCCAAATGTATCAATAGGGAGGAACCATAAAATAAGGGAGAGAGTAATAGCCACGGTTAACTTTATGCATCGGGTTACTGTCCGGTTTTTTGCCAACCGTTTGGCTTTTTTCAAATCCTGATAAGCTTCCACTAAATGAAAGCCGTGAAAAATCTTGTACATAATATTAGATTAAGATAAAATTAAAAAACGGTGCAAAAATAACTTTTTATTCCATATATAGTTATTCGGAGATAATTTTTTTCTTTATTTTTCTAGTTGAAGTGTCCGGCAGATATATCAATATAGATAATTAGGTCGTTTGCGACAAATTCTCTAAATTTGTGCCATTAACTTGACTAATACATTTATGGAGCATACTGAAACTTTAATAGTGGAGCAGTTGAAGACAGGCAATGAAGATGCCTATCAATACATCTATGACCGTCATTATGCCCTGCTGTGTCATGTCGCAAATGGCTATGTAAAAGATCACTTTCTTGCGGAAACCATCGTTGGGGATACAATTTTTCATTTATGGGAGATTCGTGAAACGCTGGAGATTTCCGTTTCCATCCGTAGCTATTTGTTGAGAGCCGTCCGTAACCGTTGTATTAACTATCTTAATTCAGAATGGGAAAAGCGTGAGATTTCGTTTTCATCTCTAATGCCCGATGAGATAACAGACGATAAAATGATGATATCCGATTCGCATCCGTTGGGAACATTGTTGGAACGTGAACTGGAAGAGGAAATATATAAAGCCATTGATAAATTGCCGGACGAGTGTCGTCGCGTATTCGATAAGAGTCGTTTTGAAGGAAAATCATACGAAGAAATTTCTCATGAGTTGGGTATCTCTGTCAATACGGTTAAGTATCATATAAAGAACGCATTAGCATCTTTACAAAAGAATCTGAGTAAATATCTGATTACTCTACTTTTATTTTTTTTCGGGTAAAAACGAAAAAGGTCATATTTTGACTACCCTCAATTAAAAATCTACTGTCTCCTTTATAGAATGCAGAAAAATGGAAGAAGAAAAGAAACATATTGATGAATTGATTGCAACCTATCTGACCGAAGGTTTGGACAAAAATGCTTTAGCCGAACTGAAAGCATGGATAGCTGCATCACCTGAAAATGAGGATTATTTTATTCAGCAACGGGAAGTCTGGTTCTCTGCCGTGAGCCGTGAAGCCGCGTCGAAATACAATAAAGACAAGGCATTCGATACATTTAGGAATCGTATCGGGAGCCGGAAGCAAGTGGAGAAAGCTCCTCGCCGGGAATTCCGTTTGTCGACGTTGTGGCGTTATGCCGCGATTATCGCACTCATACTTGCAGTAGGATGCTTCTCATATTGGCAGGGAGGAGTGAATGTAAAAGACACTTTTGCAGATATATCCGTAGAAGCTCCTTTAGGATCGAAGACCAAACTTTATTTGCCTGATGGTACATTGGTATGGCTGAATGCAGGTTCACGAATAATCTATTCACAAGGCTTCGGGGTAGATAACCGTAAAGTAGAATTAGAAGGCGAAGGATATTTTGAAGTCCGGCGGAATGAGAAACTGCCTTTTTCCGTTAAGACCAGAGATTTACAGTTGCAAGTATTAGGCACAAAATTCAATTTCCGCAATTATTCTGAAGATCATGAAGTTGTCGTTTCTTTGCTGGAAGGTAGGGTAGCGTTGAATAACTTACTGAAAAGTGAGAAGGAAACTTATCTTGTCCCTAATGAAAGAGCCGTGTTAGATAAGTCGAACGGGCTTATGAAAGTAGAGTCGGTAACGGCTTCCAATGCTTCGCAATGGACGGACGGTTATCTGTTTTTTGATGAAGAACTCTTACCGGATATTGTGAAAGAATTGGAACGTAGCTACAATGTGAATATCCACATAGCTAATGATTCATTAAATAAATTCCGGTTCTACGGTAACTTCGTCCGTCGGGAGCAAGGCATTCAGGAAGTATTGGATGCGTTAGCATCTACAGAGAAAATACAATATAAAATTGAAGAGCGCAATATAACTATCTATTAACCGGTTACCAGAGATTTATAATACTATGATTGTTTAACCTTGTAAATTTAAGAATATGAGTAAGGAAAATAATACTGAATAGTCTTTATCGAAATGAAAGGAGAGAAAATATAAAAAACCGGAAGATCTCGAACATCTTCCGGCCCCTGAATCTCCTTTTCAACAACTTTCAAGTGTGAATATGTTTTCAAGAGAGATGGTGCAAAGTTAGCAAAATACATCTCTTTTAAAACGGGTTATTCGAGTTTTAATTAAATAATTTGTTTATTTTATGAATTACAGGAAGAAGGCCATATTAATGGTCGTGGCTCTCTTTTGCCTTAACGTAGCAATGCTGGCCCAAGCTATTTCATTGAAAATGAATAACGTTTCGGTGAAGGAGGCGATGACTCAATTGAAAAATAAGAGCGGATATTCTTTCGTATATAAGGTCGGTGATCTGGATACCCGAAGGATTGTGAGTGTAGAGGCAAAACAGTTGAATGAAGCTGTCGATCAGATTTTGTACGGACAAAATGTTGTCTATGAGATAAAGGGTAAAAATATAATAGTTCAGAAAGGACAATCCCGTCAGAATACTTCAAAAGACAATAAAAAACATCGGATTACAGGTATTGTGAATGATATGAACGGTGAACCCATTATTGGTGCCACAGTGAAAGAAAAGGGAAGTTCCAACGGAACGGCAACCGATTTGGATGCAAGATTCTCGTTGGAAGTATCACCGGATGCAATATTGGAAATTTCCTATATCGGTTATCAAACACAAGATGTCAGTGTGAAGAATCGGAGCAACTTGATAATCACGTTGAAAGATGATACGCAGGCACTGGATGAGGTGGTTGTGGTTGGGTTTAGTACGCAAAAAAAGATAAACTTGACAGGTGCGGTAGAGAATGTATCATCAGATGTATTTGAAAATCGTCCGGTGGCCAATGTCACACAGATGTTACAAGGAGCTGTCCCTAATTTGAATATTTCGCTTGCCGACGGTAAGCCTAATCAGTCAGCTTCGTATAATATTCGTGGTGTGACATCCATCGGAGCAGGTGGCAGTGCATTAGTCCTGATAGACGGTGTAGAAGGCGATCCGGCCATGCTGAACCCGAATGATATAGAAAGTGTGTCCGTATTGAAAGATGCAGCTTCGGCGGCCATATACGGTTCACGTGCTCCGTATGGCGTTGTCTTGATTACAACGAAAGATCCCTCGAAGCAAAAAGATAAGTTCACTATCAATTATACGGGGAACTTTTCTTATGAAACTCCGTATGCAGTGCCGGATGTGGTCGACGATGGTTATGTTTGGGCATATCTGTTCCGTGAGGCAGAATTTAATTATCGCGGGATAGAACCTACCAGTATTAATAAGTCGCAGCCTTTTTCAAAAGAATGGCTGGAAACTTTCCGGCAGAGGAAATTAGCGGGCAACACATTACAGACAGCAGTGGGACCTGACGGCAAGTACACATATTATGGAAATGAAGATTATTATGATGCGCTTTATAAAGACCACACATTTGCTCAGTCACATAACGTATCCATTAGTGGTTCTAATGGAAAAATCAGTTACTACACTTCCGCCCGTTTGTACGATTACGATGGTCTGTTCAATTATAACTCGGACACCTACCGTACAATGAATATGCGTACCAAAGTCAGTGCACAAGTATTCGACTGGTTGAAAATTTCTAATAATATAGATTATACTCATGACAAATATTCTCAACCGTTAGGGTACATCGGACAGAATGAAGGTCTGGTATGGAAAGGTATCAATATGGAAGGGCATCCGTCCGAGCCGATTTTTAATCCTGACGGAACTTTAACCCATTCCGGAGCGCGTTCTGTTGGCGGATTAGTGACGGGGGACAACTGGATAAAGCGTACGACGAAAACTTTAAAGAATACAACTACCCTGAACGTAACGCTGCTGGACAATAAATTGCGGTTTACGGGTGACTTTTCTTTTCGTACAAAAGATTTTATAGAGGATAAGAAAACAACCGCTGTCCCGTATAGCGATTATGAAGGGGTAATTAAGTATTTGGGAACACCGGAGACCGATGATGAAATGTCGGAGAAAGTGCAACAGACCACTTATATATCCACCAATGTGTATGCTGAATATGAGAATACATTTGCAGGAAAACATTATTTGAAAGCTTTGGTTGGATATAACTATGAACAACAGGATTATAAAGCAATCTCTTCGGAGCGGAATGGATTGTTAATGCCTGATGTGGAAAATATCAACTTTGCTATGGGAGACAATATGTCTATAAAAAGTGATGGTAACCGTTGGCGATATGCCGGGACATTTTTCCGGTTGAACTATTCTTATGATAACCGTTATCTATTCGAGGTGAACGGACGTTACGACGGCTCGTCGAAGTTTCCCAACAACTCGCAATGGGGATTTTTCCCTTCGGCTTCGGCTGCATGGCGTTTCTCGGAAGAAAAGTTCTGGAAAGTAAATCCTGATATTATCTCCAATGGAAAACTGCGTGTCTCTTATGGTGCATTAGGGAATAGCAATGTGAAACCGTATTCTTATCTGGAAAAGTTCACATTGAAGACTTATTCTACTACCGGCTCTTCGAGTGAGGGACGTTACCTGGACGGTAAGGCGCAACTACGCTATACGCTCAATCCGGATCAAATCCCAGATAATATCGGTTGGGAGACTTCACGAACCATAGACGCAGGTATTGATTTAGGGTTTTGGAACAACAAGATTACGCTGTCCGCCGATTATTATGTACGTAAGACTGTTAATATGTATACGGTGGGTCCGACGCTTCCCGATACGTTCGGAGCATCATCACCCAAAGGAAACTATGCCGATATGAGTACCTACGGTTATGAAATTTCATTGGGGTATAATGATTCGTTCCGTTTAGCGGGCAAACTATTCAGTTTCGGTGTTAAGGCAACCCTTGCCGACTATCATTCGGTGATAGATAAATACAATAATCCAAAACGTGACCTCGATGATTACTATGTTGGCCAACGTATCGGTGAAATTTGGGGCTTTGTTTGTAATGGCTTGTTCCAGTCTCAGGAAGAAATTGATGCAGCCTTTGACGGAAAGGGCTACAAAAACAATCTGATGCAGACATCTGTCAATTACATCACTTATCCGGGTGATATGCGCTTCGAAGACTTGAATAATACAGGCACTATTGATAATGGGGCTAATACGGTAGACTCGCCGGGGGACCGGAAGGTTATAGGGAACACTGAACCTCGTTACATATACACAATCTCGCTCAGTGCCGACTGGAATAATTTCTTCTTGTCAGCCATGTTTGATGGTGTGGGGAAACAAAATTGGTATCCCAGCGGTGAAAGTTCTTTCTGGGGACAATACAACCGCCCTTACAATCAGGTTCCGTTATGGCATTTGAACAATTATTGGACAAAAGATCGGCCGGATGCCTATTTACCTCGCTATTCGGGCTATTATAATCCGTTGTATAAAGGTACGGCTAATACACGCTACTTGCAGGATGTATCTTATTTCCGGCTTAAAAATCTGCAGTTCGGTTATAACCTGCCAAGGAAGTGGATCGCAAAAGCAGGTTTCTCTAAAGTTTCCGTTTACTTCTCGGGTGAAAATTTATGGTCGTGGTCTCCGCTCTATCGCCACACGAAAGATTATGATGTGACGGTTGTTACGAAAGGATCGGATACCGACCTTACCTCCGGATCAAAGGGGGATGGTTTTAACTATCCGACGATGCGGAATCTCAGTTTAGGAATATCTATCACTTACTAAATGGAAATAAAGAAGATATGAAAAAAATAAGTAATATACGTACTATCCTACTTCTCTGTGCTACGCTATTATTGGGAAGTTGTGACTTGACCGAGACGATGCAGGTGGAGGCTGACAAAGCTATGATTTTCGGTAGCGAGTCGGGGTTGCGTCTCTATGCCTATTCTTTCTACCGGGCATTACCAACACTCTCTACGGGTTACAATCAAGACGAAATGTGTGATATTGCTGCTGTCCGGCAGACAGATGTATTTGTACAGCAGAATGCATATAATGCGGAGACAGCTACCAGTTGGAGTTGGGGTACGCTTCGGAACATCAATTATTTTATTGACGGCTGTCATTCAAAGGAATGTACGGTAGATGCTGCTACCCGTGATAATTATTTGGGTATTGCCCGTTGGTTTCGTGCTTGGTTCTATTACAATAAGTTGACTCAATACGGAGAAGTTCCTTGGTTTGGTAGTGAAATCCAGTCCTATCAGTATGATATCATGTATAAAGAACGTGATAGCCGCGACGTTATTATCCGGAACATGATTGAAGACTTGGATTTTGCTTATGAACATATTCAGGTAACTTCTTCCGTCAACAGTTCTACGTTGACTAAGTGGGCAGCCGCCGCACTCAAATCTCGTGTATGTCTGTTCGAAGCCGCTTTTCGTCGTTATCATAAACTCACAGGGCTCGAAATTACTGCGGAAGAACTCTATGCGCAGGCTGCCGGTGCTGCCAAGCTGGTGATGGATAATAGCGGACTATCATTGAATATGGCGACAGGTACAAAAGGAGCTTACCGTGATTTATTCTACCTGGAGACCCCGATAACATCGGAAATCATTTTGGCGGTATGCGCCAATAGTGCATCGGGTATCTACGGAACCCAAAACTACTGGTATAACTCTCTTTCGTATGGTAAAGGTTGGAGCCTGGTTCGCCCGTTTGTCAATACATATCTGAATTTGGACGGTACTCCGTTCACTTCCGGAACCGGTTATGAAACTAAAAGCTTTGCTGCAGAAATGAAAGACCGTGACTTGCGGTTGGCTCAGACGGTTCGTGGATTGGATTTCAAACGGGATGGAAAAGCGACTGTAGCCGATATGACAGTTTGCCTGACCGGTTATCATGTGATAAAGTATTCGCTTGATGATACTAAGTATGATAATAATGAAAAGAATAACAACAGTATTCCGTTGCTGCGGTATGCCGAAGTCTTGCTCAACTATGCCGAAGCACAGGCCGAACTGGGTAAACTTACCGATACTGATTGGAACAATACTATCGGTGCTTTGCGTCGGCGTGCGGGGATCACAGGCGGAACGGAAAAACTGCCTACAACCGCAGATACTTATTTGCAGCAAACGTTCTATCCGGATGTCGCAGATCCTGTATTGTTGGAAATCCGTCGTGAGCGTGCTATAGAATTGGTAGCGGAAGGAATGAGATTTAATGATCTACGTCGTTGGAAATGCGGTGAGTTGATTGAACAACTTCCTTGGACGGGGATGTACATCACTGCATTGAATACGGATATTGACTTGAATGGTGATGGTACTCCGGATTGTTATTTTACCGACAACGGTACACAGTCGTCTAATAAAGACTGTAAAACGGTCAACGTGAAAAATGAAACAGGACTCTACGTTATTACGGCTCCTGCCGGTGGTTATGATTTGCAATACAATCCCGGTACGGGAAACCGCATCTGGTATAGTGATGACCGTCAATATCTCTATCCTATCCCGGCACAAGTAATCCGTGACTATGAAAGTGCCGGATATAAACTTTCACAAAACCCGAATTGGAATTAAAATAATAAAAGATTTACTATGATGAAATTTAGCCAAATATTGCCTGTGGTTGCTATTTATTTTATAGCATTAGGCGGATGTAGTAATACCGCCCCCGATTATTCCGAGTTTTATAGAGACCCTGAAACGGTCAAAGAAGATCCGTCTTTGAATGACAATCAGATCAAGATTATGTCGTTCAATATACGTTATTATAATGCCAATGATAAAGAGGATAAAGCTTGGGATGTCCGTAAAGCTGCTTTCATACCGATGATTGCCGAACAAAGACCGACAGTGATAGGCGTACAGGAAGCTCGTCCTCCACAACTGAAATGGTTGGAAGATAATTGGAAAGACTATGCATATATAGGCAAGGGGCGTCGTAACAATAATTCCAACACGGATGAATTTGTTCCTATCTTTTATCGGAAAAAAGCAGTTGAGTTGATCGATTGGGGGTGTTTCTGGCTTTCCGAGACACCGGATGTTGCGGCTTCTCAGGGGTGGGACAGCACCGTTCCCCGTGTTGCCACATGGGCAGTTTTCAAGCACCTTGCTTCCGGTAAGAAATTCTTCTTTATTAACACTCATATTGATGTGGAGTCTAAAGTAGCACCGGCCAAGTCGATGGAAGTGATTATAAGTAAAATGTCGGAACTGAATCCCGAAAACTTGCCGATGTTGTTGACAGCTGACTTTAATAAACAGATTGACAGTAATATTTTTGACGGAGTTAAAAAGTTTATGACTAACGTACGCTTGTCGGCTCCGGTCACCGACTCGAAACACTCATATACAGGATTCGGAACAGCTACTCCTTATATCGTAGACCATATATTCTGTACCGGTTTCAAGCCTTTGAAGTTTGAAACGATAGATAAAGTCTACGAAAAAATCACCTATATCTCCGATCATTATCCTATCGTCGGCAAATTGGAATATGTAAAGTGATGAATTGTTCATATTAAAATTACAGAAACGCAATGAAAAGAATATTATATGTAGTAGTCGCTGCAATCTGTTTGTTGACAGGCTGTGCTCCTGATGATGAATCTTGGGTACAGGCCGGATTTACCACAGACAAAGAATCTTATGAGATTGGCGACCAGATTACTCTTACGAATACCTCGACAGCCGGAAACGCACAGATTGCAGTCTGCAAATGGGAGTTTATGGGTAAGGTGATGTATGACCTGGCTTCTCCTGCGCCGTTTTATGTGAATGAAGGAGGGGAATACTTGTTCCGCTTGACTGTTACGTCAGATCGAGGAGCTATCAAGTCGGTTTTTGAAAAGACAATAAAGATAATAGATGACGGTATCCGTCCCATTGCCGATTTTAGCTGGTCGCCCGAACAGATTGTGGCAGGTGAGGAAATCACATTTACCGACCAGTCGAAAGTAGTGGAAGGACGTGAGATTGTTGCGAGAGAGTGGACGTTCGGGGCTATTCTTTCAACGGAAGAAAACCCGAAAATAACTTTTGGCTCGCATGGAAAAATTAATGTATCACTGACTGTAACGGATAATAAGAAACGGAAAGATACCAAAACGGTTACAGTAGAGGTAGCCAAGAGTGCCGGTAGTCTTGGTGTGTTGTGGTCACATCCGTATGATGAGCAGGGAACGGTTATACATACTTCGCCGGCAACAAGTTCGGACGGGCAGTATGTTTATGTTTCATCCAGCAATTACAATCTGGTTTGTTTCTCTAAGTCTGGTGACCAACTTTGGAAATTTGATTGCGGACAGAATAATGAACCTAATAGAGGTTCTTCCTATCAGCATCCGACTCCTTCTGTTGACTCTGATGGAACGGTTTATGTGGCTGTCGGGGATAACACTTCTGCTCCAGACAAATATAAGTCGGCCAGTCTTTATGCTATTGCAGGTGGTGCGGATGGAGGTGCGCAGAAATGGTTTACTCCGATTGGGGCTAAGTCGAGTATGCGTCCATTCGGTGCTCCGGTGGTTACAGACCGATACGTGATGATTTTGACAAATTCAGCTCCAAGTACCGATGGTAAGCATTTTCGTATTTATGATAAGACATCCGGTAGTTTGAAGTATGCCGAAAAAACATCTTCCGGAACCTACGGTGGCTGTGTCGGATTGAAAGATGGCAGGATACTTGTCAATACTGGTCAGAGTGGAGGTCGTTCATACGGTACTCATATATTTTTCCCGAATGGTGGTAGTTGGAATAAATCGACCAATGAACAGGACTATGCTCCAAGTGATCAGCCTAATGGAAGTCAGTTAGCTGTTGGCGCGGATGGAAAAGTCTATGTCCTTTGCCACAATCTGGGAGCTAAATTGTCGACAACTGATACGCAAGCGTTGGTTTATTGTTATGATACAAAGAATACGATCGAAGGGGAGGTGCCTACGCCTGAGTGGTATACGGCTGTCAAAGGAAGTAACAAACAAACTGGTTATGGCTTGGTAGTCGATGATAAGGGAGTGGTGTACGTTGCTACGGACCAATATATAAGTGCGATTTCTTCTACCGGCTCCATCCTTTGGGAAACGGCAGTAGCAGGTACTGCTTATGGTGTTCCGGCTATAGATAATGAAGGATACATTTATTATAATGATACGGATAAAGGCTCACTTGTGAAACTCGAACCAAGTACCGGACAGGCGATAGCTTCACTTCAATTGGGTACAGAATTGAAGTCTTCTCCGACCATCTCTTCAGATGGCATTATCTATGTGACCGGTATGCTGGAAGGAAAACCAACTCTATTTGCTGTTGAAGGCGCAGCGACAGGTTATGCAGCTAATGCGTGGTCGCAGATGGGCGGTAATCCAAGTAAGAACGGATATATGTATTAGTTTTTTATCCATACAGACTTTTAGTTAGCGTGTTTCTTTTTTCGTCGGAGCGGGCTTTGCCTTGCTCCGATGAGAAAAGACTGGCTATGCATTCATAAGAAGCTTATAAAATACAGATAAAATGAGAAAAAGGAACTTTTTAATATTCCTGCTGTTGGGCGGGTTGTGGCCTGTTATTGGTCTGTCCGCACAAGATGCCTGGAAAATTACTGCAGAACAAATTAACCCCCAATCCTATTATGGAATAACTGTAGCTAATGGTATGTTGGGGTTAGTCTCTTCTCCCGAACCTTTGAAGATTTCCCGCGTTGTGTTGGGAGGAGTTTATGATATCTATGGTAAGGGGAGAGTCAACAATTTCCTGCATGGCATCAATATGCTTGATACGGAATTGCAGATAAACGGTTCTACGGTGAAGGCTTCCCAGATATCCGGTTACAAACAGACTTTGGATATGCGTCGGGGAGTGTTTTGTGGAGAATTTGATTATAAATCACTGGCCCGTGTTGAATATCAATATACATCATTGCGTCATTTGCCTTATTCATGTTTGTTGCGTGTGCGGATCATTCCGAAAGAAAACATAGAAGTATCCGTAGCGAATATAATGACGGTACATGAGTCACTGCGTAATCCACAGGAATATTACAACCGGATTTTCAATGGAAAGACAGCGATTGACCTCTGCACGTCGGTAGTAAAATCTCCGGTCCGGGAATTTGAAATCGGGGCTTGTTCGTCGTTTGTCTTCGATGACTCCTTTCCTCGTCCGGAAATCTGTCATCGAAGTGCACGGGGAGTCGGGGTACATACGCAAGAGTTTACGATCCGTTTACAGGCTGGTCAGCCCTACACTTTTTCGATTATAGGGACAACGCTTTCCTCTGTCACTCATGCCGATGTCAGGAATGAGGTGGAACGGTTGACGGCATTTGCTGTGGTAGAAGGTGTCGAACGATTGTGGAGTAAGCACGAGGCTGCATGGGATAAACTTTGGGAAAGTGACATAGTGATTGAGGGCGATCTTCAGTCGCAACAAGATATTCACAGTATGCTTTATCATACGTATGCTTTTGTGCGTGAAGGATCGGGATTATCCTGTTCTCCGATGGGACTTTCGGGCTTCGGCTATAACGGACACGTGTTTTGGGATGCTGATACGTGGATTTTTCCGGCTTTGTTACTACTTCATCCCGAATTGGCGGAATCAATGATAGAGTATCGTTATCAACGTCTGGACGCAGCCAAGCATAATGCTTTTATGCACGGTTACAAAGGAGCAATGTATCCATGGGAAAGTAGTGATAAGGGAAACGAGGATAATACGGTAACCAACATTTATGGTCCTTTCGAAAATCATATTACAGGGGATGTGGCTATGGCAACCTGGCAATATTATTCAGTGGTGCAGGATTTGGAATGGCTTCGCCAAAAGGGATTTCCCATCATTAGTGCCGCTGCCGATTATTGGGTGAGCCGTTCGGAACCGAATGAAGCAGGAGAGTATGAAATCAGGAATGTGATTGGAGCGGATGAATGGAATCAGAATCCTCAAGGGGGAAAGAATGTGAATAATAATGCTTATACAAACGGTGTTGCAAAATCTACTTTGGAAGTTGCCTGCAAAGCTGCCAAACTGCTGAATATGAAATCGGACCCGATGTGGGCGACTGTTGCGGGAAAACTCCGTTTCCGGCAACTGATCAATGGAGTAACGGCAGAACATGATACGTATGACGGAGCTATAACGAAGCAGGCCGATGTTTGCCTGTTGGCTTTTCCTTTAAAGCTTGTTACGGATAAAGAGCAAATTCGAAAAGATCTCGAATACTATCTTCAGACTGTTCCGAGAAAGAAAACACCTGCCATGTCGAAGTCCATTTACTCCATTTTGTTTACTCGATTGGGAGATCGTGAACGTGCATGGCATTATTTTAGGGATTCCTATTGTCCCAATCTGAATCCGCCATTCCGGGTGATAGCCGAATTTGACGGTGGTACGAATCCCTATTTCCTGACAGGGGCTGGCGGTGTATTGCAGTCGGTATTGATGGGATTTGGCGGACTGGATATTACGGATAAAGGGATTGTTGCCGGAAAAGGAACGCTTCCTGACGCTTGGAAATCAATTACCTTGAAAGGCATAGGAAAGGAAAAGAAAAATTATACGATCAAATGATGCGAAGGATATTTATTTTTATAGGAATGATATTGGGTGTGATAAACGTACCTGCTAAAGTCGTTTTATCTTCCCTTTTTACCGATAATATGGTTTTGCAACAGCAGACAGAGGTACAAATTTGGGGTGTGGCGTCATCTGGCGAAACGGTATTTATCTGTCCCTCTTGGGATAAGAAAACGTACACAGCCCGTACCGATGCGACGGGTGCATGGCGTGTGAAGCTACAAACACCAGTAGCCGGTGGTCCTTATTCCATTCGTTTCAGCGAACGTGAAACGGGCTTGAATGAGGAAGAAACATTGACGCTTCATGATATCCTTGTTGGTGAAGTGTGGTTTTGTGCCGGTCAGTCAAATATGGAAATGCCGTTAAAAGGAAAAGCCAACCAACCTATTGATGAAGCGGTGGATATGATTGTTCATGCCCGTCCCTCACGGCCTATACGGATTTGTACTATTGGGCAGGAAGGGGCGCGGACGCCACAGAAAGAGTGTCAGGCACGTTGGTTGAAAAATACTCCGGAGGTAGTTGCGGAAACCAGCGCAACCGCTTATTTCTTTGCAAACTATCTTCAGGAAGTACTTGATGTGCCTGTCGGCATTATCATTTCCTCGTGGGGTGGAACGGCTATTCAAGCTTGGATGAACCGTGAGACGTTAACTTCTTTCGACACCTTCGATCTTGCTTTTCTTGACGATACAGCATTTATTGAACATCCGAAATATCAGCCTTGTATGCTTTACAATGCTATGATTGCTCCTGCCGAACGGTATACCATCAAAGGATTTCTGTGGTATCAGGGTGAATCCAACCGCAAAAATCCCGGTTTATATTGTAAGTTACATCCAGCCTTTGCCAAGATGTTGCGTGAGAAGTGGGGGCAAGGTGAGTTACCGTTTTATTATGTGCAGATCGCTCCTTTCGCATACGAAGGTGAAGAACTGGTCGGGAGTGCCTTGCTACGTGAGGCTCAGTTGCAAAACCTAAAAGAGATTCCGAACTGCAATATGGTGGTAACGATGGATATTGGAGATCGTGGCTGTATTCATCCGGCTCGGAAACGTAGAGTGGGGGAGCGGTTGGCGTTGCTGGCTCTTTCCGGCAGTTACGGGTTCGGGGGATTTGTGCCGGACACGCCTGTTTGCCAATCAATGGAAGTGAGTGAAGGTAAAGCATACCTCACTTTTGATTGCGGTATCGAAGGACTTGCACCGTTGGGGGCTACTTTCTCAGGTGTGCAAGTGGCTGGAGATGATCGTGTCTTTTATCCCGCTACTGCACAAATTGAAAAATACACAGGACGTCTGGAGGTGAGTTGTGACAAAGTTCCTTTTCCTGTGGCAGTCCGCTATTGTTTTCAAAATTATGAGAAAGGGACACTTTACAGTCGTTATGGCATACCTGTTTCTTCATTCAGGACTGATACTTGGGAGATAGAAGAATAGCTTTTTGCGTTACTTATATTTAGTATCTTCTGTTTCCTTATTCTCTTATGCATTTGAATAGACAAATCATCTGTCATCCTACACCAATCGCACCTTATATTGCTGAATACTAGTATATTAATAGGGTGTAGGATAGTGGTGTAGGATGGTTGCAGATGCGGTGTATCTTGCATGGATTTATTTTATCTGAAGTTTCTTATCATTTTCTAATGCTTTTGAAAACATTTGATAATTCTTATTCTTCTCCTGACACCATCCGGTTTCTGCATACGCTGCTATTCTAGGAAAGAGCAATCGATTCATACTTTCTACGGTCGGAGTAAATTCTCCCCACATCTGGCAACTGATACCTAACACATGGTTACGTTGTTCAGGTGTCAACCCCTCGGGTATCGGATTAAACTGATATGCTTTTTTTAATGGAATCTTTTCATAACTATAATCGAGGTAAGTATATTCATGATAAGCATTTACTATATCATATCCTTTTTCAATGGTTTCTTTAATCAAAGAATAATCACCTTTCCAACAATGTACAATAGCATTCTTTGCTAATTTCTCATTTTGAACGGCAGTGTCTGTGGAAGACTGGTATTCGTGAAGTTTGTTACCAGTGATTTCATTCCATCCCATCATTCTTTTTCCTTTGGAGGACAACCAGTTTGAAATTCCATTAGTGAAATGCACCTGTAACTCAGCTGGTGTTTGTAGTGCATATTTTTGCATATAGGCTTGTATTACAGAAGATTCCTTCCAATGATTATATTTTACCTCGTCACCTCCAATGTGAATAACCGGAGAAGGAAACAGTTCAATGACTTCGCTTAGAATATCCTTTAGTGCATTCACTACCTTAGGGTCGGCTATATTGTATACATTATAATGAACGCCGAATTTTCCCGGTACACTAATAGGCGTGTTCTTTGTTCCTAGCCATGGATAAGAAGCGATAGCAGCACTAGCATGTCCGGGCATCTCAATTTCCGGAATAATATTAATATGTCGCTCATAGGCATATTCAATAATTTCCTTTATCTCTTTTTGAGTATAATATCCGCTGTGTGGTTTGCTATCAAATACATCACTTCCAAAATGATTTATTTCGCTGGAAGCACGATGAGAACCGATTTCGGTAAGTTTTGGAAATTTCTTTATCTCTATCCGCCAACCTTGATCATCGGTCAAGTGCCAATGGTATGTATTCATTTTCAGATAGGCCATCTGGTCAAGTAAGCGGCATACCACTTCTTTTCCTTTGAAATAGCGTGCTTCATCCAACATGAGAGCTCTCCAACTGAAAGCCGGATAATCGGTAATAGTTAATTGGGGAAGCATCCGGTTCGGATATTTTTCAACGAGTTGTCTTAGTGTTTGGATACCATAAAATATGCCGGTAGCCGAAGACGATTTAATCTGTATATTTCGATTTGAAATTTGCAGGATATATCCTTCTTTATGTGCAGGAAGAACAGTTTCGGATAGCTGTAGCTGAATCATTGCGTCAGATTTATCCATAGATAGTGCTGCTGTCAACCCTAATTCATGTAAATAGTTCTTTAGTAAAGATACTTCCTTATTTAATTCTTTCGAAAACGAAATGGTAGCTGAACCATCCAGTCTGAATGTGCCGGATTGCATCAAAATCTCAGCAGGCTGTGGTATGAAACGAATGTTATCCGCCGCTTTAATAGGAAATAGAAAAACATTTGCTATTAGTAGGAAAATGAATATATATGGTATTCTCATACAGTTGTGTTTTTTAGAGAGATGGAAAATACGATGACTCTCCATCTCGTTTTTTATTTATTGAATAATTATATCATTAAGCAAAATCCAATCATTCTTCTTTTCTCTGTCTCTGACTGCTAATTTTATTCCCGGTTGCTGATTTTTAGTTTGGTCAACAATAGCCACTGCCCACTGATAAGTACCTTTGGGTACATCAGCCAAAGAAATAGAATAAGTATAAGAATGTTTTTCATTATGTAGCCAGTCCGAAGGTTCGGCACTGCCATCTACCCATGTTTGTACAAGATTCCCTTGCTGGTCAAATAATGCAAAGGCAGGCTTATATTTATAATTCCAATTAGGCATATTATTAGGTAGATAACCGTTCCCTGAGTTTTTCCACTCATGTGTGATATTGACTCTCGAATTCGTTTTAGCCTGAACAGGTAATGATACGCTACAAGGATGGATTCGGTAGCCACCTCGAACGATGAACTTCTGGACTAAGTCATTAGCTTTCTCTGTCCATCCTTTCGTTTCCGGAAGTTCTCTCAAATCCAGTGTGTTGAAATGACCTTCAATGGCATGCTGAAAGGTTTGTTCATAGACATCTCTCCATGAATTCATTTGATAACGTGTATCCGAGCGGAATGGAGTGCAATCGTCAGAAGAACATCCCCAATAGCAGGATTCTCCGATAAGAAGTGTTTTTCCATACATATCCGTTACTATTTTCTTTTCCTCATCACTGAACCACATACTGCCCAACCCATCTCTTCTCATACCATAACCTTTGCCGTCAATAGCAATCCTCTTTTCGATATTAAAACCGATCTGACTTCCAAAGGGGAGAGCGAGAATAACGCGTCTAAAGTGGGTTGAATATAAAGTTGTAAACCAGTCGAATACTTGTTCGAACTTCTCTTGATCTTGAAGAACTACATGATGGCATTCTCCCCACCAGCCTAGACTGTATCCATCTATAAAGTCTACTATATCCGGATTATCATATTCCTTGGCAAAGGCTTCGACAAATTTCTCCAATTTTTCCTGAAAAACAGAGTCATCCGGATAAGGAGTCCAAAGATCCCCTTTCAATCCTTTCACTGTATAACCTTTAGCACCGGCATGTCGTACGTATTCCGGAGTCCCGGCACGCAAATTATCTTGCCCGTTATTATAGATACGGAAACATAACTTCAATCCGCGATCCAAAGCACCTTGTATTAGCTTTTTGTAATTTTCATCGTATATCCAGGCATACTTACCCTCTTCCGGTTCCATATCCGACCATCTCCATCTTACATATAGGAACGACGCATATTGGCGGGCTGCCCTGTCTTGGGCAGCCCAGTAAATATCCGCATTTTGCACTTCATCATTGGCATCATCATATACTCCCCAACCCATACACGGATTGCGGAGTAATGATACGCTGTCTTCCTGGATTTCTACTTTCTGATATTGCTGTGAACATCCGGATAAGAAAGCAGATAAAAAGACAGATATAAATAGATATATGTATCTCATGACTAATTAATTTAGTTGACAGTCATATTACTGATAAACGTCCATCCGTCCTTCTTCTCTTTATCTTTGACGCTGATATTGATGCCGGGTTTGTTATCTTTAGTCTTATCGACAATAGCTACCGCCCATTGATAGTTACCTTTGGAAATTCCTTCTAAAGACACTTCGTATGTATAGTTCTTACGTTGATTGGATAGCCATTGGGATGGTTCGGCATCTTCATCAATCCATGACTTTACCAAATTACCGTTTTCATCAAACAGAGCGAAAGCCGGTTTATATTTATAGTTCCAATTCTTCATATTATTGGGTAAATATCCGTATCCGGTGTTCCGCCATGAATGAGAAATGGAAACAGTCTGTCCTGATGAGGCTTCATAAGGCATAATTACATAAGTCGGATATACTCTGTATCCACCATTCAGAACGAATTTGCGAACAAGTTCGGGAGCTAGCCCCGTCCATCCTTTAGTTTCGGTAATCGTCCTTAGATCAAGAGTGTTAAAATGATAAGTTTGGGCATGGTCAAAACTTTGATTATATACATCCTTCCATGATTTAAAGGAGTATTTTGTATCATCTTTGAAAGGCTCATAAGCAGCTGTATATCCTCCCCAGTAGGCACATTCGCCAACCATTAACACTTTACCATACATTTCATTTGCCACTTTCTCATCGTTTTCAGTGAACCACATACTTCCTAAACCGTCTCTGCGTAATCCATATCCTTTCTGGTCAACAGCGATTTCCTTTTCCGTACCGAATCCGATCTCACTGTTATATGGTACTACTAGAATGATGTGCTTGAAGTTTTTATAATACATCGTCGTAAACCAGTCGAATGTTTCTTTCTTCTTATCTGAATTCAGGTATTCGATATGTGAACCTTCGCCCCACCAGCCCAAAGAGTATCCGTCAATAAAGTCTACGATATCCGGATTATCATATTCTTTGGCAAATGCGGCGATAAACTTTTCATATTTCTGCTGAAAGATAGGATCGTCGGCATAAGGAGTCCATAGTTTGACTCCGTTTTGTCCGTTGACTTCATATCCTTGGGCGCCTGCGGTACGGACATATTCGGGAGTACCCTGACGAATGTTATCTTGCCCGTTATCATAGATACGAAAACATAACTTCAATCCCCGGTCGAGTGCACCTTGAATCAGCTTTTTATAATTCTCGTCATATATCCAGGCGTATTTTCCTTCCTCCGGCTCCATTTCCGACCAACGCCAGCGTATATAGAAGAAAGATGCATAGTTACGGGCAGCTTCGTCTTGTGCAGCCCAGTATTCTTCTGCATTGGCTACATTACCGGCGGCATCATCATAAAGTCCCCAGCCCATGCAAGGATTACGTAAAAGGCCGCTTCTGTCTTGTTGCAGGTCAATCGCTCTTGAACCTTTGGGTATGCCATTCTGACCCGCTTCAGAGTCAGCGTCTGAACATCCGGCAAATAGTGTCAGGCAGTACACTAATATAATTTGAAAGTAATATCTTTTCATAATGATTCATGTTTTATTGATTATTCTATATAGATATAGCGCATGACGGTTCCTTTAGCCCAAGATACCCATAATGTTTCGCTGTTATCGTGGATGAGAGCCCTCCAGGGATCATTCCACGTGGCAGGATCCCCTAGGTCAGAGGCCATAAAGTAGAACTTCTCTTGAGCCAGTTCGATTGCATCCCTATCCAAATTCCATGTACCTGCTGAAGTAAAGCTCAGTCCCCATTCGTTCAAATGTTCCTGACCGGTAGGATCCTTATAATAATACACAGGATCTTTGAGAACATTATACCCGCCATTTTTTCCGGCTTCGGAGAACAAATAATTCCATTCGGCTTCTGTCGGTATTCTCCAGCCTTTCGGGATAATCCGGTCACGAATCACGAAACTGTAATATGTACCGATTGCTTTGATCCAGTCTTCTCCAAGGGATTCGGGAGCATATCTGTAGTATTCGGATTCGATATCCGTTCCGTCCGGATATTTGGTAGTATTCAGGTTTTTGGCTGTCCACACTTGTGAACTTCCGTCGGAGAATGTCACGCGGACTACAGGATAAGTTATCGTTTCATTTCCGCGTGTGTCTACAAGGCGCATCATATCGTTTGTATACAATGTATTGGCAACACGAGAAACGAGTGACTGGTTTGTATTGTCACGGACATTCCAATAGATCGTATTGGTCCGGTAACGTTTGATAGATAGTTTTTCGATTGTTTGTTCCATTTCTTCATGGGTAATCGAAACACTTCCTGTACCTTTTGTCGGTAGTTCTACAAAGTTGTCCATTTCCGGATTCAGAGAAAGGAGTACTGTACATTCTGTATCTTTACCGATTACTGAAGCATCCCATTCAAATTTTATTTTGGTTTGTGTGGCATCTGCCAATAAAGTGGCTGTCGCCATGTCTTCAGGAGTGAGCAAGACACTTTTCATTCGTCTGGCTTGTAATGTACGGACTTCTGACGCGGCGGCAGTCTGATTATTTTTATCTTTCACAGTCCAGTATATGAGTCTCTCATTCCCGGATTTAATATCCAACTTAGATAGTAACTGGTTGATAGTTAATGCTGAAATGCTACAGCTTGTCCCTGTCCCTGCTTCAATAGTAACTTGTTTCACAAGGTCTTTTGTAGTACTGAAAATCAGTACTGAACCGTGTTCCGAAGCCTTATCCCATGTAAACTCATATGAATCTTTACTTTCATCATTTAAATCCATAATTACTCCTTCAGCGGGAGAATTTAGATATATGCCCGACATTGGAATTGTGATGTCGGTTTTATAATCTTCTTCGCAACTGGCGAACATTACTAGTCCGATGATGCTATAAATTAACTTTTTCATGTTTTTTCTTTTCAATTATTAATAACCGGGATTTTGCTCGATTACTCCCTTTCCTTCATCAATAATACTCTGTGGAATCGGAAAACGGTGACGGTTCTCATCCACAAGTGTTTGTTTACCCATTGATTGAGCCTTCTTTTTAATCGTTTCCACAAATATTCCATAGCGGATTAGATCCTGGCGGCGGTTTCCTTCGAAGTATAATTCCCAACCTCTTTCGTCCAGTACAGCTTTCAAGAATTTGTCAACACTGTTCAAATCTTGCAAACTATACCCTTTGCCGGGAAGTGAGCGGGTACGTACTTCATTAAGTAAATCAACAGCTTCTTTCGTAACTGCATTCTTGTTGCGTACGATGGCTTCTGCTGTCAAAGTAAGTACATCGGCATACCGATAGATAATCCAGTCTATCTGTGAATCTTCTCCCGTGCAATCCGGATCAAATTCATATTTCAGTGGAACTGCTCCGAGATATAATTGTGCTGAGGGATCCTGACTGTCATTCTTTTCATTATGTACAACTCCATCTTTACTGGTGTATTCAGATGCAATTGTCAGCAAGCGTTTGTCTTCAGGATCAAAGGTATGCATAAAACTCCACGAGATCTTATACCCGTTCCATTTGGTCATTTTGTCCAAATAGGGAGTAAAGTTATAATCGTTAGGTAATACATGAGGTTGCCATTTGTGTTCTTGATATCCTTTGGCACATTGGCAGGCCCAGATAATTTCCGGATTCTTTTCATTTGCCAGTGTGAATATATCTTTGTATTCGGGCACAAGTTCGAAACCGTATTCTGGTTTCATCAATTCTCGTCCTTCTGCTTCTGCCTTATCCCACTGTTTGGTAAGCATATAAAGTTTTAATAAAACGGTATGTGCCAGTCCGGCTGTAAAACGTCCATAGTTCTTATCCCCCTTTTTGTAATTGGCAGGCAATATTTTACTTGCTTCCGTAAGTTCGGTTTCAATGTATGTCTGCATTTCCTCTTCGCTGAGCCGGGGTAGGATTTTTTCCGCCATAGGATCCTTGAGAGTTTGTAGGTCGGCAATGGTAATCGGTCCGTAGAAATCGTAGAGAAGATAGGCCAGCCAACCTCTACCCAGACGAAGTTCAGCAATATATTGTTGCTTGAGGGTCTCATCCATTTCAATATTGTTGAGCCGGTCGATAGTCAGGGTCATTTTACTGATGTCATTCACATAAGCATAACTTTCAACGGTCAGCCAACTGCCGGCACCGGATATAGTGAGCGTGTTCCAATTGGCGTAATTGATGTGGTCCCATCCCCAGTTGCACATTCCATAATCACCGGCTTCATCGCTGACTATCTGTATGCCGGTTGCCACATTGAATATACCACCGTAGAAGCTGTTCTTGAAAGTGGCGTATGCAGCAGATGTCGTGATGGCGTCAGCATCTTCTGCCGTTTTCGGGAAGATACTGGTATTGATCTCACCATAGTTTTCGGAGACGAGTTCACAGGAAGCATTCAGCCCTGCGATGAGACAGCTTCCGAAAGCAAGATATATAAGTTTTGTAATTCTTTTCATGTTCAATTCTTTTAGGTTTATTTAGAATGAAATATCTACTCCGATGCTAAAGCTTGTGACGTTGGGATAAGCATTCGTGTTACTGTCCGTTTCCGGATCCTGCCCTTTCCAGTTGGTCCATACACATGGATTGTTGACATCAGCATATACTCGCAGGCGGTTACAGATCTTTTTACTGATTGGGACAGTATAGCCTAATGTGATATTTCTGATGCGCAAGAATGAAATTTTTTGGAGAAACAGATCTCCGGTACCATAGGATGACTCGATAAAGCTGGGACGTGTACTTGTCTGATTGTCTGAACTCCAGGCATCCTTGAAAGAGATGGGCACGTTTTGCCCTAGTTTGATACGGTTTCCGTAAGATCCCCAAGCATCGTAATAACTGTTTGCTCCTGCTATTTTTCCTACCTGTCCGTACATATATATATTAAGGTCGAAATTCTTATAAGAAAAATTGTTGTTAAAGCCAAATATGAATTTAGGATCATTACGCCCAATTAAAACCATATCTTCCTCATCCAGTTTATCGTCTCCATTTATGTTTTTGAGTTTCACTTGTCCGGGAAGAAGTTGCGGTTGGTGGGCGGGGGCTTCCTCACCAGGTTGCAGCAAACCGTTGGCGACATAGGCAAAGACTCCGCGAATAGGATCTTGTTCTTTTTGATAGGCGGCAGGTTTCCAGTTTGGATCACGTTCTTTCCAGCGATCGTTATAAGTTGAGAATGTTAAATCAGTACTCCATGTAAACTGTTTAGTCTGTATATTTTGTGTGTTCAGAGTCAGTTCCACACCATTACTTTGAGTCGAACCGATATTGGCTGCGATACTTTTCACTTCATTGTAGTGAGGGATAGTTTTGTCACTCACCAACAAATCGGAGATGGTACGCTGGAAATATTCGGCAGTCAGGTTGATCCGGTTATTGAAGAATCCCAAGTCCAGACCGATATTAAATTCGGTTGTCGTCTCCCAAGTCAGATTTGGGTTACCTAATTGTGATACATAGATTCCTACGTGTTGTGAATCACCAAATTGACTACCATACCACGGATCTGCTCCATAATAGTCGAGGGCTCCGTTACCTACATTATAGTTACCGGTTTGTCCCCAGCTTAAACGCAGTTTCCCATTGGAAAGAATAGTGGAAGATAAACTGCTCAGGAATTTTTCTTCTGAGAAACGCCAGCCTGCAGATACGGAAGGAAAATATCCCCATTGATGTCCTTTGGCAAAATTGGAGGCACCATCGGCGCGAAGAGTGGCAGTGAGCAGATATTTCTCTTTCCACGAATAATTGATACGCCCAAAGTAAGAACTCAAACTGCTGACTGAAGCATACGAGCCTACCGGGGGACGATTATAATTCCCTGCTCCCAGGTTATTGTACAAAAATGAGTCATTGATAAAATCCTGATTACCCGCATTCATTCCTTCAGTGTTGAACTTTTGATAGGAATAACCGAAAAGGATATTGAAGCTATGTTGCCCGAATACCTTTTGGTAATTGGCTGTCAAGTCCATTAAATAGTCGTTATTATCTTCTTGACCCAAGTATGCCTGACCGTTAACTGCCGCACCGTATTGGGTGGTTTTGGGGAGATAAGTTTTTCGTTTCTGATATTTTCGGTCGATACCCAAATTGGCTTTCAACTTCAGTCCTTGGATAGGTTCCACTTCTAAATAAGCCGAGCCCAACAATCGTTCCTTCACAGTTTTATCATTAATTTCGAGGAGAGAAACCGGGTTCGGGAGTTGAGGCATCTGCGGATTGGCCGAGTAAGTTCCTTCTTCATCTCTAACGGGAACAGTCGGGTTGAAAGCAACGGCAGCAGTAATGATACCGGAATTTTCATTTTCGCCGTTTCCCAAAGGTACATTATCGTAGTTATTACGGCTGATATTGAAAGACAGTCCGGCCTTTACATACTTGGAAATCTGCTGGTCCAGATTTATTTTTGCAGTGAAGCGCTCCATGTCGTTGTTCTTCACTACACCTTGGTGTTTGAGGTAGTTGATAGAAGCCATATACTTTGTCTTATCCGTTCCTCCGTTTATAGAAACATTATGCTGGTGCATCAATCCGGTACGTGTAATTTCATCAAACCAGGGAACTGTCGGTGCATTGAGTATCTGATCATTTGAATATTTGGGTTTAAAGTCTGCGGCATCATCATTCGGTATCATATAATCTTCGTAAATACCTTCTCCTTTTTCTTTCAGCCATAGTTCGTGATAATATCGGTTGGTTTGATACATATAATCCTGTCCGTTCAACATCTTGAATGAGTTTTTCATTTTTTGCACAGAGACATTGGCGGAGTAGTTGACACTTGCTTTTCCTTCTTTTCCTCGCTTCGTAGTAACGATAATCACACCGTGTCCGGCTCTTGCACCGTAGATAGCGGTAGAACTGGCATCTTTCAGAACCTCTATTGACTCAATATCATTCGGATTGATGGATTCAAGGATATTATCAGTTTTACCGGCATCATAACGGTTGCCCGAACCAAGTGTAGAACTGGAAGAAACGGGAAAACCGTCGATGATGATAAGCGGATCATTTCCGGCACCGACAGAAGCAGCACCACGTATGTTGAAACTACTACCACCACCTACCTGTGCACTCGTCTGCACTACTTGTAAACCTGCTGCTTTCCCGGCTAACGCATGACTCACAGTCGTAAAGGTTTGTACGGGAGTTTCATCCATCTTAATAGAAGAAATGGCACCGGTCAAATCTCTTTTTTTCATTGTTCCGTATCCCACTACGACAACTTCATCCAATGCCTGTGCGTCTTCTTTCATTGTAATAGCTAGGTGCGCTTTATTTTTAGTGCTCACTTCCTGTGACAAATACCCTAAGTAAGATATTAGCACGTTACTACCTTCGTCAACGGTGAGTTGAAATTTTCCGTCAATGTCCGAGATAGTCCCATTTGTACCGTTCTTTTCTTTGATATTGGCACCGATAATGGGTTCTCCGTAATTGTCTGTAATTACTCCGCTGATTGTACTTTTTTTCTTTTGTCGAGTGGCTTGATTACTTTTCTTCTTTATAATGATATCTTTACCTTGAATTGTATAACTAACATTTTGTCCTATTAAAATCTGTTCTACTACCTTTTCTATGGGTAGGTTTTTGGCTGTTACTGTAATAATCTTTTGGGTATTCAGGTCACTTGCTGCAAATGTAAACGAATATCCATTCTGTTTCTGTATTGTTTCGATGGCTTGTTTTACTGTTACGTTTTTCAACTGTACGTTGATTTGCTGGGCAAAAGAGTTCAGATGAAGGCATAACATGAGCAGGACCATGAAAAAAACTTTTTTCTTAGTTTTCATAAGTCAATGAATAAATAATTGATAAATAAGATGAAAAGATTAGGAATTTGTTTATATTTGCCTAAGCTTTCATCAACAAAGTCACAGTGGCTTTTAAGATAGAAGGTCAAAAGGGTCAGGGGGGCAAAGGAACCTGACCTTTTTTATATCTATCAGTGAGAGTAAAATCATGTCTTTTCAAAGTTGCTTCTCATCTTTTTTAATTTTAAAAGGTTTCACAATCGGTTCATTTAGGAAGTGTGATCACAATATTTTTCCCATTAATGGTATAAGTCATTTTCTCGGTAGACGATAGTATTTCCATGATTTCCTGTATATTCTGTTCTCTTCTGCGGAAGTTTCCATAGAATCGAACCGAATTTAGGGCATCGTCTGCAATTGTTATTTTTATGTTGTAGCTTCTTTCAAGCTCTTTCGCAATATCAGGAAGTAGTGCTTCGTCAAAATAAAGACGATCGTTTGTCCATTCGGCACTATAAGCGGCCTTTGTCTTTGAAATCAATAACTTTCCGGTCTTTTTGTCTAATAACGCTTGCTGGTCCGGATGTAGTATTGTTTCTTTCTGCTTAGTATTGAGGGCTACTTTTCCTTCAAGCAAACACACTTTTGCTTCGAGGTCGTCCTCATAGTTCCTGAAATTAAACTTCGTGCCTAATACTTTGACATCCAATTCGTTGGTGTGCACTTTAAAAGGGATTTTTTTATTTTTAATTACCTCGAAATAAGCTTCTCCAGTAAGGCTCAATGTTCGTTCATTGATACCAAAATTCTGTGCATAACTCATTTTTGAGCCGGCATTCAGCCAAACAAGTGTACCGTCCGGCAGATATAGTTTGGTTTTCGAACCATAAGGCGCTTCAATGGTGATCTGAGTTAATTGATTTTGAATAACGCTTTTACCTGTTTGGAAAGCAATTGTTACGCATAAGAAAACGACTATCACCATTGCTGCGGCATACATCCATGGGCGTATCCGGAATACTTTACGTTGCTTGATACATTGCTGTGCGGCAACTTCTGTTTGTTTTAAGAATAGTCGGTAGGCTTTTTCTTTGTCGAAGTCCATGTCATTCGTTTCGTCCGATGCAGCCATCCATACTTCTTGCATATCGGAAAAATACTTTCTGTTTTCTTCCGTAGCATTCAGCCATTTTTGCAACGATTGCATCTCTTCCGGTGTCAGACTGTTTGTCAGATAACCGATAATCCAATCGTTGATTGTATCTGTATGTAGTGAGTGTTCATTCATAAATAATGATTGTCTTTATATATACTACAGTTTTTTCTTATAAGAGGGTAGGGTAGAAAGCGAAAATAATGCATAAAAAAGTTCCAAGTTCCTTTTTTAATATGACTAATGCACTCTTTATGTGGTATTTAACGGTATTAATAGAAATGCCTAATTCTTTTGAAATTTCTTCGTAGCTCATTTCCCGAAAACGGCTCATAGTGAATACTTGTTTACATACAGGAGGAAGTTTGTCTATCGCCTCTTGAATCTTATTTTCCAATTCTTGTTTTAATAGAATACCCAAAGGCTGTTGATTATCCGGAATAATATTTTGTAGTTGAATGCCCCCTTGCTCTATGGAAGAAAAACGTATTTCTACTTCTTGCTGTTTGAGTGCTAGATAATTAAGACATTTATTACGTACGGCCGTTATTAGATAATTGCGAAGGGGAGGAATGAGCTCTAAATTATCTCTAATTTCCCAAAGATGAAAAATAACATCGCTAACTATACTCTCAGCTTGTGTTTTATCTTTCAGTATGTAATAACTAAATTTGCAGAGAGCTACATAATGAAAGTCATACAAATACTTGTATGCTTCATTATCTCCCGCTTTTAGCTTTGTGATTATGATTTTTTCATCAATTGGATTCATGTGCGTGTCTTTTCATCTTTGCAATATTCGGATAATATATTGAAAAATGCAAATTAATTGCAGAAAAAATACTCTTTCCCTTTTTCTCGTTGAAGAAGCATTGTTATCCGAATAATTCTCTTAATTTGTGCCATTAACTTGACTAATACATCCATGGAACACACTGAAACTTTGAATAGACAAATCATCTGCCATCCTACACCAATCGTATCTTATATTATTGAATATTAGTATATTAATAGGGTGTAGGATAGTGGTGTAGGATGGTTGCAGATGCGGTGTATCCTACACCTTTCCCTCGCTCATCCTTATGCTTTGCTTTACTTATCCTTACACACTGTCCTTGCCATCCTGCTTTTCGCCAATTGTTTCCTGCGTATGAAACTTTAGTTTCA
>OGNV01000116.1_pt1 | contig 80251 bp, 49 predicted proteins | sample 1573561 | NCBI WGS metagenome assembly OGNV01 (sample SAMEA2581892, study PRJEB24529) | metagenome | biome: Human gut stool | place: China | collected 2011
AGCCGGACTGGGTATGGCTCCTTTCTGGGTAAGCCACATGATTGGTGAAAGTGTATTGCCCGTTGTCTCACAACTGATACCCTAGCTCTTTAATTTTTAATCTCTAATTTAATTGATAAAGATGGATTATTCACAATTTCTACATATGCGAGAAGAGCTGTCGCTCGTAGTAGTTCTGTTACTACTGTTTCTAGCCGACCTCTTCATGAGCCCGGATGCGCACAAGAACGATGGAAAGGCACGACTGAATACAATGTTTCCCGTCATTCTGATGGCTATCCATACGGCTATCAACCTGATACCGGGTACCGCTGCCGACATTTTCGGCGGTATGTACCACTATGTGCCCATGCATACAGTCATTAAGTCAATCCTGAACGTAGGTACATTAATCGTCTTTTTGATGGCGCACGAATGGATGAAGCGTGAAGACACTTCATTCAAGCAAGGAGAGTTCTATGTACTCACTCTCTCTACGCTGTTCGGTATGTATCTCATGATTTCCGCCGGACACTTCCTGATGTTCTTCATCGGACTGGAGACTGCTTCCGTTCCCATGGCAGCTTTGATTGCCTTCGATAAATACCGTCACAACTCCGCCGAAGCAGGAGCCAAGTATATTCTTACCGCGCTCTTCTCCAGCGCATTGCTGTTGTTCGGTTTATCTATGATTTACGGTTCTGCCGGAACCTTGTATTTCGATGACCTTCCCGCCCATATTGACGGAAACCCGTTACAGATTATGGCATTTGTATTCTTCTTTACGGGTATGGCATTCAAGTTATCGCTCGTTCCGTTCCATCTTTGGACGGCAGACGTTTACGAAGGAGCCCCGAGTACGGTCACCGCTTACTTGAGTGTTGTATCCAAAGGATCGGCGGCATTTGTATTGCTGACTATCCTCATCAAGGTATTTGCTCCTATGATAAACGATTGGCAGGAAGTGCTCTATTGGGTAACGATAGCTTCCATCACCGTCGCGAATATATTCGCTATCCGCCAACAGAACCTGAAACGTCTGATGGCATTCTCCAGTATCTCGCAGGCAGGATATATCATGCTTGGTGTAATCGGTGGCACGGCACAGGGAATGACAGCCCTAGTATATTATGTACTTGTGTATGCAGCCGCCAATCTCGGTGTATTTGCCGTAATCACTATTGTGGCATTGCGCAGCCAGAAGTTCACCCTCGAAGATTATGCGGGACTTTATAAAACGAATCCGAAGATCGCCCTCCTGATGACCCTTTCTTTGTTCTCATTAGCAGGCATTCCTCCATTTGCCGGATTCTTCTCCAAGTTCTTTATCTTCATGGCGGCCTTCGATGCAGGTTTCCATTTGTTGGTGTTTATAGCATTGGTCAATACAGTAATTTCACTGTATTACTACCTGCTGATCGTGAAAGCGATGTATATCACCCCGTCCGAAAACCCGATTCCGACTTTCCGCAGTGACCGATGCACAAAGTGGGGACTGGCACTCTGTACGCTGGGCATCATCGGACTAGGTATCGCAAGCGTTGTATATCAGTCTATCGACAAACTGGCATTTGGAATCTAAACAAAAAAGCGTATGTCACTTCAAAGTGACATACGCTTTTTTGTTTAGATTTGTTATCTTTTACTGAAGACTTTCTTCCGTCATGACCACTCCAGGAATCGTAAACCAGAAACGCGATCCCTTACCTTTTTCGGAGTCAACGCCAATATGTCCACCTAATTGTTCCACAATACTTTGGCAAATAGAAAGTCCTAATCCCGTGCCATGCACAAAAGAATTAAGCTTTACAAAACGCTCAAAGATATGCGGCAATTGTTCCTTCTCTATTCCTATCCCCGTATCCTGAACATAGAATTCCAATCCTTCATCTTTCAGCACATATCCCACACGGATACTGCCCTCTGAAGTAAACTTAATCGCGTTGTTCACAAAATTGGATATCACCTGATATATACGGTTACGGTCACTAGTAATATGGCAAATAGAAAAATTCGGTTCGAATACTAACTTAACATTCTCTTTCGTTTTCATCTGCATAGAACGGACCAGATCTTCACACAGCAGATTCACATCCACATCTCCATGCGAGAATTCAAATGTCCCTGCCTCAATTTTGGAAAGGTCAAGAATATCCGATATCAACTGTAACAGCAAATCATTATTTTCCCGCACGATCTTCATATACTCTCTCCGTTCTTCTATATCTGCAGTTTCCACCAATAAATCGGAGAAGCCTACGATAGCATTCAGAGGCGTGCGGATTTCATGGCTCATATTGGCAAGGAAAGCACTTTTCAGACGGTCCATCATCTCCGCCTTATCACGTGCATGAATCAATTCAACCTCCGTCTCCTTCAGTTTCGTTATATCGTAATTGATGCCAATAATTTCGATTTCACCCTCTTCCGGTTTATATTGGGTTACCATCACATTCGTATTTACCCAGTTCCACTCATTGTCCGTTCCAGGACGAAGAATACGCATTTCTCCTTGAAAATGTTTTCTTTTCCCGACTTTGACCTCCTTATAAAAATCAAGCAGACGTTCACGGTCTTCCGGATGCATTTTACGATAAACTCCCACTACATCACTTAATGCAATATCTTCCTCTTCTCCCATATTCTTATACCATTGCTTGATGGCATATCCCTTTCGGTTCAGAATATTTAATTTCGCATAACCGACCTTTGCATAATCAGATATCATCAAGAAGAAATTCTCAAAGTCACGAATACGGTTCATCGCATCAATACGTTCCGTATTGTCAATACTAATCAGAATATACCCGATAAACTCACCCTCTTTATCATATAGTTTGGTTACTTTCGAATATAACTCTATCCCGTCAGAACGCATAGTATTATAATATCCATCGATTTGTTCGAAAGAGTAATTAAGCCGGAAGTCCACTAAATCCTCATTTCGTATACGGTCACGAATATTCTGCGGGAGGTTCGGGTTCTCAAATATATTAATGCCTATTACATCCTCCTTATTGGCAATTCCGAATATTTCCAGATTCTTATTGTTCAGATCAAGCAGATATCCATCCTTATCATAGATTTCCACTCCTGCCGGAATATTGGCAAATATATTTTTGAAGAGTTTTTCACTACGGTCTAACGCACGATTTGCTTCTACAGCCTCGGTTGAATCCGTGAACAATCCTACCACCTCATCTTTCTCCGGTGAATACACAATCCAGTGAGTGTACAATCCTGTTTGAGGGAAATACTCATCCTTCTCTTTATAAGACTTACTATCAAGCACTTCAAAGATAAAATCCATTTTCTCTGAATAATCGGAAAGCAAATCCGAAGCCAACACACCTACATATTGTTCCAAAGGTTTGCCAAAGAAATGGGAACTGATTTGGTTAGCATCCGTTATCCGATAATCATAAGGTTTGTTGTTCTCGTCGCGAAGAACAGACATACGTATATATCCCATCGGCATAAAATGGAAAAGATTACGCAAAAACGATTGCTCATAAGTTACTTTATCTTTAGCCACACGCAATTCAATGCAAATGCTAATAATATTTCCCAAAGAAGAGAACCATTGAAAATCCTCATTACTCCAGTTACGATAACCATCCATCAATTCTATGCCCATATCCCCCCATATATAGTCACCAACCATCAAAGGGGTCACCATAAATGAACGGACTCCCCGCTCAGCAAGTTGCTCCCTTGTCTCCGACGCTTCTTCCGGCAATTGCTTCAACGAATTCAAAACGATGGCTTTACCCGACAAAATCTGCCGGTTCCACCATGCCGTCTGATCGGTCGGCACATCTTGCCAACATTTTTTTTCGGTCGGCACCCCTTCGGAAACGACTTCGTACGTGCAACTGCGATAGGTGTGTTCCTTATTGTACTCGAATATATAGACACGTCCTTTCCCATTATAAAGATTCAGGATATCCTTTAAGATCTCTGTTACACATTCTTCAACTCTTTCATCCCGGAGAAAACGGTATAAAGACTGCGAAATGTAATTCTGACGGAGAAGCAAATCATTCACACGCTTCAGGGCTTTCTTCTGTTCTATTTGTTCAGGAGCCTCCACACGCTGAATCACTCCAAAAGATTTGTCTCCTCCATCAGTTCCCGTTCCTTTCTCACGTGAAGCCAAACGGGTATGCAACCAGACTTCACCATGTTTCGATTGGATGGGAAAGGTTTGTTCGTAAAAATCCTTATGGATAGAGCTATTTGCCCGGAATTCGTGTGCAATCTGACAGCGATAATCTTCACGCACCAAGTTCAGAAAATCAGAGAATGAGATAGTATCTCCATCCAAATCCAGAAGATCACAAAGAAAGTCGGAACAAAGATAATATCCCCCCGCCAAATCAGCCTCCCACCATCCCAGTTGAGCCAAAGAAGCCATTTTACGATACCGTTCGTAGTCTGTATGCATACACATTGATTTTTAAAGATACAAATATAAGCAAAATACATTACAAGCAGTTGTTTTACAGCTTAAATTTCAAGGCCATACAGATAGAATAGTTGACAAACGGAACAATAAATGCGTACGCCGGTATCGACGCACGCATCAAACAATTGAAAAGTCTCTTTAATCTTTTATTAATTCAAAGTCGGAAAAGAATAGTTTGTCCAAGCAAAGACGGAAGTGTTTGCACCGGCATTAGAAGCCGACGTAGTCAGTGTGACAGTTCCCTGCCCAACGACATTCTTATCGGAATTTGTTTTATCAACATAATCCACCACTTTTTCGTTTGTATATGAGAAAGAAGAAGAAGTCGTAATATTGATAGTCACGGTGCCTCCCCCTTTTGAGTCGGTAGCGTCAACCAGGTCTTTTGCTTTCAGTGCATCAGCCGAAGTAGAAGCTACCAATGTGTTCTTGATAGTAGCAGTCGCACCACGACGCACCTTGATTACATCGTCCATTGCATTCTTCTGTCCGGTAGTCGTATTTCCACCTACCGTGTTATTGACAATCGTCATTCCGTCTATGATAAAATCAGACTGCCCCACATGGTCTACTCCGTTTCCATCCAGATTACCATCAGCCTCAACTCCACGCGGATCTTCTTCCGTGCTGGTATACCCGTCTTCCCAGATACCATAACAATTACTCAATGTGCCCTTATATCCTTGAGTGAAATCAAACATATCATCATCCGGATTGACAGCCAGCAGATTAGTCACATTTACTGTTCCACCGAAGAATTCGATAGCGTCATCGGCACTTTCCAACACATAAACGTTCTGGATTTTCGTCCCGTTACCCACACCGTTCAAAGTCAGCCCGTTGTGCTCAATATCAGCCGTATTACGTGCACCGGCATAGAGGATATTCACATAAGTCAGCGCACCGGAATTGTCGGCTCTGTCACTACCGCCGTATTTGTAAGCATTGTTAATCTCCGCATTGGCTGTATTAGTACCCTCTGCTCCCGCACCGGAAATAGGTGCTTTACCATTAAGGATAATTCCTCCCCAGTCACCGGCTTTCTTTGTCGCTTCTCCAGAAGTAAATGTGACAGGTTGTGAAGACGTACCGTTAGCATAAAGTTTTCCACCCTGTGCTACAAGAATATAGCTACTGAAACCTTTAGTCGCTTTAATCGTTGTTCCGGCAGGAATAGTCAGTTCGCCTCCATTTTCGATAATCACCGTTCCACCCAGAATGTATTCCCCTTCTTCCAACGTTTGTTTACCGGTCAGGTTTCCCATCAATGTTTTACCGTCGGCAGCCAGAATAGAAGCCCCGTCGGGAGTATCATTCCCGTCATCATCACTACCACAAGAAGTTAAAGTCAAAGTTGTTGCGATAGCAGCCATTGCCATCATGCTTAAGAATAATCTTTTCATCTTTTTAGTGTTTAATTGATAATATTTCTGTTTATATAGGGCTTAGAATGTACACGACACTCCCAAGCTCACGTTAATTCCTTTTTTATAGTCGCCCAATATCACTTTCTGACCGCTACCGTTCGCCTTACGGCTCAGTTGATAGGACGGATTAAGCAAGTTGCGTGCTTTAAGAGTAAGGGCAATATGCTTGCCTAATTTCGCCTGCGATACGAAGTCGAGCGTAGCCACTCCCTCTTCCATCACATCCTGAAACCCTTGTGTACCGATAGTGTACACTTTTTCTCCCACATATCCGAAGACCAATGTATTGGTAAACGAATATCCGGCTGAAACATAGGTGTGTGACAGATCGAAGTTGGCAATCCAAGGAGCCGCCCCTTCCAGTTGCGAGCCATCCGTATCGGTAGCGGCAATATCGGGGGCGTTCACTTTGGCATTCGTGTAGATATACGATCCGTTCAATCCTGCCGTCAGGCGGTTCATACCGTTGTTGGCTGTCGGGCGTGAGAATATTTTCTTGCGCATCTCCAGTTCAATCCCCGCCACAGTAGCCTGGTCGGCTACGTTTTCGTATGAAAGGAAACCTCCGGCACTTGGCGTTTCGATACGCGAAATAGGATTCTTTATCATTTTGTAGAAAGCAGTAACAGAGATCAATTCGGTTGATGTAGGGTTGAAATCCCATTTCAAGTCTATGTTGTAATTGTCCGACGGTTTCAGATTTGCGTTACCCTGACTCTTAAAGTTGACACCCACATAGCGGTAAGGTGAAATTTCCTTCGACTGAGGCAAAGTATATGTCTTGCTCAATCCAAGCCGCAAGGCGTTCTTATCATTCAGGCTGTACCTCATGTTCAAACTCGGAAGGAAGTAGTTTTTCCGGATATTGTTCTTGCCTTTGGAGTTTCCTTTATCCACATTGTAGTCTACGGTCATATCCACATTATCATACTTCAAGCCGAGATTGACCACCCAATGCCGGGTGAACTGATAGACTGCTTCCGCATAAACCGAATGTATGTTCTTCTTCACCGCATATTTATCCACCGCATTGTCCAGCGTGAAACGGTCATTGAAATGGGCCGCAGAATAAAAGTCATCCAATGAAATATCGTCCACCGAAGTAAATGAAGGACCATTCAAGGTAATCATATTGTATTCCGTCTGTTTGAAATCATCGTTAATGATACGTCCGGTGTATCCGAACCGAAGTCTGGAGATTTCTTCCCAATCGTCTTTCAAGCGATAAACCACTCCGGCACGGAGATTCAGATCATTCTCCGTCAGAGAAGAGAAAGTACGGAACTGTGTATTACCTCCTACCAATCCGTATCCGGTTTCATTCCGGGTTATCTGGTTGATACGGCGATCCGGCTCATATCCGCGCACCATATTATAGGAGGCTCCTGCGTCAACGCTCAGCCGGTCTGTCAATCCCCAGTTCGTCATGATCTGGTTGACTAATAACAGATTGTCGTTCACCTGCTGACGACGGGTCATTCCCAGATTACCGTAATCGTCACTGAAAGTAGCGTCTTTCCCTTCGTAGTTTCCCACAGACTGCACATTGCTATGTACCATCATGAAGTTGTAAGACAAATGATGACGATTGTGCATATCATAATCTACATTAGCCAATGCCAACTGACTGATATTCGTTGTTGACTTATGTCCGTTCAGATCTTTGTATATAGTACCGCCCGTATTTGTATTACGTATGATTTCATCCGTATATCGATAATCAACGGAATGCCCCACAGTGGCAAAGAACGAAAGAGCATCCCGTTGCCGACCTACATAAAACTTCTTTCCGCCTGCGATATTATAACTGCGGTCCATCTGGAAGTTTTGCGCCGACGGGTCGAGTTTGTTCTTAAATCCCCACACATCCGTGCCCGGTTCCGTCCGATTGGCAAATCCCAGCAGATTCACTCCATCCGGTTGGAAGAAATCGGAGGAAAGGGGCTGTGTATTCACACCGGCCGATACACTGGCGCTAATGTAACCGTTGCCTACCAGTTCTTTGGACGAAATATCAATATTTGCGCCCCCTACATCGCCTCCGTTCCCGGCAGTAAATGCTTTGTTGACTCCTACGGACTGTATAAGGTCGGTTCCGAAAAAATCAAGAGAGATATTCTTGTATTCCGGGTCTTCCGACGGCACAGGGAAACCATTGAACGTAGTAGTATTATAGCGGTCACCCAATCCACGTACGAATACGTTCTTCACACCGTCCTGCTTGGAAATTCCGGCGACTTTCGTCACAGCTCCTTCCGCATCCGAAACTCCTTTGCGCGAAAGCTCCTTCACACTGACCGACTGCACGGCAATGACCGCCTTTTGCTGTTCCAGCAAAGCCATATTCTCATTTTCCCGGTTCTTTTTCGCCACAACAACCACATCCGACAGTTCTTGCGCATCCGTCTCCATCTCCAGATTCAGAATGACCAGATTCCCATTCTCTACGCGGACCTTCCGACGTACTTCAGTCTTATATCCTACGTATTTAATCTCGATATCATACATACCCTCCAACACTCCCACACCGTTTAGCTCAAAATTACCGTTCATATCGGTAACCGCTCCGACCTGGGTTCCAAGCAAGCGTATCGTCGCACCTATCAAAGGCTCTTTGGATAACTTGTCCTTTACAGCTCCTTTAATCTTGATATTGGCAGCCAATGCGGGAAGTACACACAACAGACAAAAGAAGGCCGCCACTGAAAATCGGATAAGAAATAGCTTTTTCATCTACCTTTACTCTACGTTTTTGATTACGTCGGCAAAGGTAGATGGCCTGTGTTACAAGATTGAGACAAAGAAAATACAATCAATTGAAAGAGTCGTTGCAATGTTATTACACTGCGCAAAAAGTCTAAGCTTTTGCATTTTAGACCTATAAATATTTAATAAGAGCGACTTAAATCAGTTTCTTCTTCTTTCGATAATTCTCACGGAACTCTTTAGGAGAACAGCACTTCTTCTTTTTAAAGATACGGTTGAAATTGGAAAGGTTATTGAATCCACATTCATAGCAGATCTCGGCAATAGACATCGTAGAGTCCACCAACAGACGAGCGGCAAAACCCAAACGGATATCAATGATATAATCGGAAAGGTTCTTGCCCGTCCGCAACTTAAAAAAACGGCTGAACGACACATCCGTCATTCCTACCATACCGGCTAACTGCCCCAGGCGTATCTCTTCCTTGTAATGGGTGTTGATGTATTCCTGTACTTTCTGTACCCGCCGACTGTCCGAGTGAATATCTATTTTGGCAAAAGACGAGCTGGACAATGTCCGTGCCTCTTCTTCAAAAAGAGAAAGTTCATACAATATCGACAGGAACTTAATCACGGCATAAAATCCCTCCTTTTCGGAAGCTAAAGTATCTAGCAACGGATAGACCTTAAGTATGGCAGACATCGGAAAATATAACCCTTTCTGCGCCTTTTCCAACATCCGGCGGATAGAATCAAACTGATTCTTATTGATAAAACTCTTGAAAAAAAGGTCGGATGAAAATTGAATCGTTATCTCCCGTATCTGCCTGGAATGACAATCATTCTGCTCCCAAACATGTTCCAGATCTTTTCCCGTTATCAATACTAAATCATAATCGCCTATCACTTCCGAAGAATCACCAACAATCCTTCTTACTCCTGCCGCTTGCTCTATGAAATTCAATTCAAATTCGGGATGATTATGAATGGGATACGTAAATTCCGTCTTATAGCGTTCTGCAATGTAAAAACAATCCTTATCTGACAAAGGAGTAATTTCGCGTATAATCTGGCTATTAGGTAAAGGGACATTCATAATATATAACATTTTAAGGTACTGTAATTATTCACTCTATCAGTTTTCTATCTTTACTCCTATCCGGCGCAAGTCCGCACCCGACGGATTCTGGAAGACACGCAAGTCAAATTCCGGAATAATGGCAAGCACATGATCGAAAACATCCGCCTGTATGCCTTCATACGGAATCCAGTCCTTAGAAGCGGAAAAGAAATAAAGTTCCATCGGAATACCTGTTTCGGTAGGTTGAAGCTGGCGTACCATGCACGTCAAGTCTTGATTGACGGTAGGCAGGCTTTTCAGATAATTCGTAAGATAGGCACGAAAGACGCCCAAGTTAGTCTGGCGACGCCCGTTCACCAATACGGAGTTGTCAATATGATGCTCTTTATTATACTCCTTCACGACCTTCTCCGTTGTCTCCACATACTCCTTCAGCAATTGGATTTTACGATATTTCGCCAACATCTCCGGTGTACAGAAACGAACGCTGGTCATGTCGATATTAATGGAACGCTTCACACGCCGTCCACCGGATTCCCGCATCCCCTGCCAGTTCTGGAAAGAATCACTGACCAGCAAATAAGGCGGTATGGTCGTAATCGTATTATCCCAATTACGCACTTTTACCGTATTCAAAGTCACTTCTATCACAGTTCCGTCGGCGCCATATTTCGGCATAGCAATCCAGTCGCCTACTTTCAGCATATTATTGGCAGAAAGCTGAATACCGGAAACAAAACCCATAATACTATCCTTGAACACCAGCATCAGGATAGCGGCCGAAGCTCCCAATCCGGTAAGCAACACCATCGGACTCTGCTTAATCAGAATACTTACGATAATAATAGCCCCGACAAAGAAAAGAACGACTTGAGCGGTCTGCAACAACCCCTTCAGAGGCTTGTCCTTATATTGCTCCTTTTCACTGTAAACATGATATACCGCCGACAGAAAGACACTGATGAAACGGAGGAAAACCGCCAAGATATAAATAAGGCAAAGCCGTCGCAGGAAATCGAGCAAGTTGGAGTCGGCATGTTCCGGGAAAGCGATGGGAATAGCAAGGTAAATCAATATCGGGGCTACCATCCGGCTGACATGAACCATCACCTTATGGTCGAACACTATGTCGTCCCAAGTAGCTTTGGTCCGTTTCACCAATTTCGCTACCGTACGCAAAATGATCTTACGGCAAATCAGATTAGCCAACAAGGCCACACCAATAATCAGCAACAAAATGACAAAGTTGTCCACCTTATCCGCCAAAGCCTCATCCATTCCTGCCGAAAGCAATGCATGGTTCACTTCCTGAATCACTACATCAGTCACCTCCTGTGTTCCGCCATTGGCCAACTCAACTGTCACGGTATCAACTATTTCCTTTACTTCTTCCATAAGTAATCTTCTCTCTATTCTTCTTTCTTGTTCTTATTTCCCTTGTTCCAGGTATTCACGAATATCCTGTCGCAGCCAGTCGTAGTGGAAAAGCCGCTTATAGGCCACATTCTTCTTCAACATGATTTCCACATTTACCTGACTGTTCTGATAACAAGTCAATTCGTTCTTAAATTGTTCATTATGTTCGGCAAGTCGCTTGATTTCCTGTTCCCGTTCCCGGCGCAATACCGTACAAACCGGAATCAGAAGTTTCATCACCACATTATCCATCACGTGGTGTCCCTGCATATACAGATAGGTATTTTCCGGAAATAGCCCCAACTCTCTCAGATCTGTCCCTAAGGCATTTACTTGATTCATGCTGCGGGAAAAACGTTTCTTCAGTTCCGACAATTTCTGATTTACCCGTTGCTGCAATGATTCAAGACTCTTTTCCGGGTGTCTGAGATTTATCTCACGCAGAGAAGTATAGGCATGAAAATCATACATCGGAAAGGTGTAAGTATCCCGTTGGCGGTAGAACCACACGTTCCACAAGAAAAGCGGATATACGATTTCAGAGTATCTTTTCAGGTAAGCATTGAAGTCCATCACAAAACGGTCGTTCAACGTAGCCTGCACACATACCTCATGGAGGCTTTCGGCAAAGCAATGATAGTTTTCAATGGCGTATGTATAGGTCTGGAAGATATATTTGTTGCGGTTGATTTTACGGGAAGTATTGGTTGCGCCCTGCAACAGGAAATCATAATCGCTGTCCACACAGGCAATCAGGCTTCTTCCCAGTTCCGCGGTATTCAACGTATTCATCAAGACCATCTTTTTCCCTTTAGCCAATGAGGTAGTAGAAGGAAGCATTACCTGGAAATAGTGTTCGTCATCTTCAAATTCTTCGAGCAACGTACGCCAGAAAGCAATATCATCATAGCTTTCCACATAAGCTATGATACGCCGACGGGCCTTCTTTGAATAAAGCTTATGAGCGGCATTGAAATAAGAAGATGTCAGGTTATCTCGTAGTGAAGTTGCCATTATTATATAATGTTGAAATATCACTTACTTCCGTCACTGCATCCAGCCAGCCCTCCATAATGACGGCCGGCGAATGGGTAGTCAGGATGATCTGTACATTCGGATTCAACTCACGTATCATGGCAATCAACTTCTGTTGCCATTCAATGTGGAGAGAGGCTTCCGGCTCATCCATAAACAGTACGCAATGGCTGTTGTCCTGCACAAGCACGGTCAACAGAATGACCAGCATTTGCTTCTCACCGGAAGAAAGTTTGTAAGGAAACAACAGTTCTCCATCCTGATAGAAAGCAATATCATTCCGTTTACGATCTATTTTCTTGCGTGTATAACTGAACAGCTCGTCAATCATATCCTGAAAACGACGCTTGGCTATGGACAAAGTAGCTGCTTTGGCCCGTACTTTCTCGTCATTATCGGAGAGCATTTCAATCATCTTGTTACCTATATTGACCTGATAATCAAGATAGCGGCGTTGTAACAGATAAAGCTGCCAATCCAATTCGGACTTCACGTTCTTATCGGCCATGCGGGCAGTAAAGTCACCCATAATCAGAGGACGGTCGTAACTCCGGATCACATCGTATGGGATATAGGTCGCCTGAGGATTGTCGAAGAAAAGACGGACACCGTTCTTCTCGTCACTTTTCATTTCGCCGGAGAGTTCTTCAAGATATCCTACCGAACGGTTCAAAATGGTAGTTTTTCCTACTCCGTTAATACCGGAAAGGATATTCACATCGGGACGCAAATCCCATCCTATATTAAAACGCTCCCAGAGTCCATGAATTTCGATACGACGGATATAGTTGGCCTGTTGTTCCATAATATTCAATTTTATTCAAGGCAAATATAAACAAATCATACGACAAATTAGCTACCTTTGCAGCAGTTTTCAATAAAGGTAACAATTAAAAAGGCGTATACGCACTTATGAAGAATAACAAGAATCTGCAAGGTCATCTGTTTGCACTTACGGCAAACGTCATGTGGGGGCTGATGTCTCCTATCGGTAAATCAGCGCTTCAGGAATTCTCCGCAATATCCGTCACCACTTTTCGGATGGTGGGAGCGGCGGCGGCTTTCTGGATACTTTCCATTTTCTGCAAACAGGAACACGTGAATCATCAGGATATGCTGAAGATATTCTTCGCTTCACTATTTGCTTTGGTGTTCAATCAGGGAGTATTCATTTTCGGCCTTTCAATGACTTCACCCATCGACGCTTCCATCGTAACCACTACTTTACCGATTGTCACTATGATCGTAGCGGCTATTTATCTGAAAGAACCGATTACCAATAAAAAGGTACTGGGTATTTTCGTCGGCGCTATGGGAGCGCTTATCCTCATTATGAGCAGCCAAGCGGGAAACAACGGGAACGGAAGCTTAATCGGCGACCTGCTTTGTCTGGTGGCACAGATCAGTTTCTCCATCTACTTAACCGTATTCAAGGGATTATCTCAGCAATATTCGGCAGTCACTATCAATAAGTGGATGTTCGTTTACGCTTCGATGTGTTACATACCGTTCTCTTATCACGACATTTCCATCATTCAATGGGAGGCAGTCTCCACAATCGCCATCATAGAGGTTCTTTACGTAGTATTGGGAGGCAGTTTCCTTGCCTATCTCTGCATCATGACCGCACAGAAACTACTCCGTCCCACCGTTGTCAGTATGTATAACTATATGCAGCCGATTGTAGCTACAATCGCTGCCATCATCATGGGGATAGGAAGCTTCGGCTGGCAGAAAGGACTGGCCATCGCACTCGTGTTCTTGGGAGTATATATCGTGACACAGAGCAAATCAAGAGCCGACTTCGAAAAGATAGGGAAAGAACTGTAATCTGTGGTGAACTACATCTTTAAGTCCTCAAAATAAGTGTCCAGCAGACTTTTGGCGGCTATGAATGAAGTAAGATTACCACTTAATACTTGTTGTTCCTTCTCTTGAAGTATGGCTTCAATCTTCGGATTATGGTAGAAACTGTCGCGAAGCTGTTCATTGATACTTTCGTACATCCAGTATTTGCTCTGCTCGTTACGGCGATATTCAAAATAGCCATTTTCTTTTACAAAGGCAATGTACTCATAAACCATATCCCATACTTCCTTAACGCCAATATTGTAAAAGCCGGAATAAGTCAGAACCTTTGGTGTCCATCCGGATTCGGGCGCAGGAAACAGATGCAGCGCATTACGGAACTGAGTGGCAGCCAGCCTGGCACGTTCCAGATTATCTCCGTCGGCTTTATTAATCACAATGCCGTCCGCCATCTCCATAATGCCACGCTTGATACCTTGCAATTCATCTCCTGTTCCCGCCAACTGAATCAACAGGAAGAAATCGACCATCGAATGGACAGCCGTCTCGCTCTGTCCCACTCCCACGGTCTCCACAAAGATCTTATCGAATCCGGCCGCCTCACAAAGAATAATCGTTTCACGCGTCTTACGTGCTACTCCTCCCAATGAACCGGCCGACGGGCTGGGACGGATAAATGATTTAGGATGTACGGAAAGCTGTTCCATACGGGTTTTATCTCCTAAAATGCTTCCTTTGCTACGTTCACTACTCGGGTCGATTGCCAGTACGGCCAACTTACCGCCTTTTTCGAGCACGTGCAGGCCGAAGACATCAATCGAAGTACTCTTTCCTGCACCGGGAACACCGCTGATACCTACCCGGATCGAGTTGCCGGAATAGGGAAGACACTTCTCTATCACCTCTTGGGCAACGGACTGATGTTCGGGTTTCACACTTTCAACTAACGTCACAGCCTGACTTAGTATAGTGACATCACCTTTTGTAATGCCGTCCACAAACTCAGCCACCGAGAGCTGGCGTTTCTTAGGCTTCCGTTTCAGATAAGGGTTCACCGACGAGGGCTGTTCAATACCTTTATTGACAACAAGCCCCTTGTATTCTTCACTATTTTCAGGATGTTCCATAGCGATAGGATTTAACGTTTGATATTGATTTCAACTTTCGGGCGCAACGGGTCGTTTGTTATCATCAAGATACGCAAGTGGTGTTTCTTATTACCCACATCACGCTTACGAATAGTCACTTTCAACTTCGTCATTCCATCCGGAGGAAGTACCGTTTTTTTCAAGCTTACTCCGACCGACGAGTTGAATACCTGCAACTTACTAATTACCAATGGAGTCTTTCCGGCATTAGCGATCAGTAGATCATAACTTGCTTTCTTCTTCTTTATCAACGGCACGCTAAGATCGATGTCCGTTTCCGAGATTCGTATAGCAGGCGCATTCAAAGAATCATTCGCTGTCATACGCGAGAAGTCGGGAAGAAGAATAGCCGAAACCGGTATTTCATTATCTTCGCTCACCTTATCACCGGAAAAACGGGAAAGGTAAACGGATGTCTGCGTCAATCCGTAGTCTTTCAACTGGCTGGCATCCAACGTCAGTTTCACAGTGCCTTTTTTACCTTTCAGCAGAACCTTAGGCTCCGCTTCCATTTTAAGATAAGGAGGCAGATGCATCAACACCGGTTCGTACGGACGGTCGGATAGGTTCGCAATGCTAAAAGTCATCGTGGGCTTCTGACCGTGATACACATCGGGGAAGGCAAATTCGTCACGATCGATACGGATATTGCCTATTGCATAAGGATGAGTCTTGGTATAGTCTTTTATCTCTTGCACCACTTCACCGATAAATTTCAGATAGATCAGGCTGGGCGTGGCATTGCTGTATATTCCTACTGTTTTTTCAAAGTGTCCCAAAGCTTTGGCGTCAAAGGAGGCTTTGACAATTCCTTTTCCTCCGGGAGCAATCGGTTCTTTGGTCCAGTCGGCTACGGAACAGGCGCAAGAGGTAGTGACATTGGTAAGCACCAATGGCTGGTTACCGGTATTGGTAATTGTATATTCCACCGTCACCGGGCGTTTCCATTCTATTTGTCCGAAATTATGTGTCTCTTTATTGGAAGAGATGCGAGGTTGGGCAACGGCTGCCAAAGCGACAGTGAGTAGAGAAAATATAAATAGCAAACTACGTTTCATGCGATACTTTTTTATTTTGGTGCACAAATGTAGGACTTTTAGATGAGTTTCTCACCACAGATTACACAGATTAACACAGATTGGGAAAAGACTTTACTTGCAGACAAGGCCTGTTATGCCTTGTCTGCAAACTAAAATCTTCGCTTTTGGTTATTCAATAATAATTGTCATTGATGCGGAATGTGAAGCGTATTCGGGAGCGTATGCGCACTGAATAGTGGCCAGTCCTGTTTCGTAAGTTCCTTCACGGCTCACACGGTAGCTGTATTCCAGTACGTAGACGCCTTTGCCCAAATGGTCGAAGAAGAAGTTGGTAGAGGCGTCTTTAATGTCTACATAATAACCGAATCCATTGTTCCAGCGATAACCGGAAATACTGCCGACAGGCTCGAAGCAGGCGCCACGCTGGTCTTTCAACTGCACAAAGTCCATCGTACGGTCTACACTGATGGTCAGACGGGAAACAACTTTATCACCTACTGTGAGAATGGTCTTTGAAGTAATAGGCTGCAATTGTGCAACGTTGTTCTCTATGCGTTCTACGTACAGTTGCTTCTCTACATTCAATGCACCACCTTGTTGTTTCACATCACTGATAGGAGAATCGTATTCGGCGTAAACAGCTCCCCAAGCGATACCCGGATTCCTCTTTTCCACTTCAATCTTACGGGCGTCTACCACATTTTTCTGTGTGAACGAACGTTTGATATAACCCAATCCCGGAACGGTTGTCTTACTCGGAGCTACCGTTTCCAGTACCTCGTTGGCAATCACAATACGTACGTCCCCTTGATTATCGAGCAGATTGGCGCCTTTCATCAACAAGGCATACACAGCGTCCGCCGTAGCTACCGGAGAACTCCACTGCTGCGTCTGTTTTTGCTTTAACAGCCAGAGTTTCATTTCTTCGACTGTTTCCCAATTTCCGTTTCCGCCAATCAGTTCCAATGCTTCCATCACATCTACATGGGCTTGCAACTTCATACCTCCCCAAGCATACGGATTCTCGTTGAAGGCAAAGAACATTCCTTGCTCATCCGTTTTCGTCAGATGTTCCTTCAAGGAAGCGACAAACTCTTGGGCTTCTTTCTTACGCCCGGCTTTATCAAGTACAATGGCGGCAATCGCTTTCGTTTCCATCGAAGAAGAGGTAAGCAACTCTCCCACTTTAGACAGATAATAAGCATAAGCAATCTTACTTGCCGCAGGAACCTGTTCACCGGAAATCGCGACAATATACAGATATTGCAGAATACCGCTTGAAACTCCTGTCTGTTTCACTCCCTTTTTCTGCGCTTTCAGTATATTCTTGTATTCTTCTAAAGCCGACTGATGAAGATAAGTTAACGCCTTAGCCTGCAAGTCAAGGGCGGTTCCACTCAATGGCGCACCTGTCAGTAGCGCAAGGCGGGCATTCAGTTCGGCAATATAAGCCGTTACATAACGGCTGCCGTTCATTCCCTTAAACCATGACCAAGCACCGTCGGAGTTCTGCAATTCCTGCAATCTGGTCAAAGCCGTCATGTTATTGCTACGGATGTTATTCAGGTCGAACAGCATAGCGATACGTTCTTTCTGCTGTTCTTCCGTCTTGGCTTCGAGTACCCACGGCGATTCGGACAACAGAATGTTCTTCACTTCCTGGTTCTTTTGCAAATTACTCAAGAAGGTTTCTTTCGTACCGCCTTGAAGTTTCCAGCTATCGAAAACCGCCTTAATGCGCGGCTGGCTGTTCATAATGTAAGAAGCCAATGTATTTGCATAGTAGGCTGTAGCCCACGAAATAGCATTGTTATTCACTGGGAGGCTTAGCGAAGGCAGTGCCTGAATGGCATACCAAGCCGGATTTCCCGTAAACTCAATGGTCAGTTTGCGGTCGGTCGCCGTTTTACTATGCTGATTGAACAAGCTGTCGAGTGAGAATGTACGGGTTTCTTCTCCACGCACAGGCATCGGAAGCGTCTCTACCAGATGTTCCTTATTGCTCAGCACCGGAAGAAGTTGTTGCTCACCGTCACTGAACGTACCGCTATCGGCTATCATCCGGCAACCCAGTATCTCGTATTTATCATTCACGGTAAATCTGAAATTCACTCCGATTGTCTTTCCGGCAGCTACCGAGAATTTCTGTTTCTGCGTGCTGACAACTTTTTCCGTCATTGGGTCGAAAAGAATCATACTGACTGTACCTGCCTGTGGATTGCCTGTCATATTGGAGATAGAAGCGGCAATAGACGTCTTGTCGCCTACACGGACGAAGCGAGGGAGATTAGGAGTCAACATAAATTCCTTGCTCGTGGTAGCTTCACCATCCAACGTTCCCGTCAGCATTCCTTTGGTATGGGAATATCCACGAAAGTTCCAACGAGTCAGACTTTCGGGCATAGTGAAAGAGAAGGATATTTCTCCCCGTTCATTCGTACGAAGCTGCGGATAGAAGAAAGCTGTTTCGGCAAGGTTCGTACGCAAGTCGGCGGGTACATCAGGAAGGGTTTCTTCTTCAAATTCCGCATCAGTAGCCTCAGAGACTAAGGCAGGCACATATTTCACTTCCACCGCATTGCTCCGGCTTGCAACACTGCCCGTCATCACTGCTTTCTTCTGCACTTCAAGCCCTCTAACCACCACTCCATCGGCCAATATTTCGGATTCAAAGAACACATTTCCGATCCTTGACGGCATTACGAAATAGTCATACGCCAGTACCGGTACTTTCAGCGTCTTATTGTTCCACCAGTAATTGAATGAGTTGTTTCCAAAATAGCCATTCATCCAACGGAAATTAGGAAGTATCCGATTATAGTAAAGCCGGAAATCCTGTCGGCGATTCCAAATTTTATCTAATGACACGTCATACATCGTAGCCAGCATTTCCGCATCAGCGGCCTGCCCCTGCGGTGTCTTAATCGTCAATTTCCACTCTTCTTTCTGTCCGGGACGCAATTTGTCACGGAACACTTCCCACTTCATCGTCAAATTCTTATCCGCCAAGCGTTTCTCTACCGAGACCTGTTCCTGATAAAGCTGCCCGTCTCTTACCATACAGAAGTTCACAAAAATACCGTCTCCATAGCTCTCCAGATACGGATAGGTAAAACGCACAATCGTATCGGACAAGTTCAACGCCTTACTTTCCAGTTGTTTGTCACCACAGAAGACATTCATCATCACATAAGTGTCTTTTTCTGAAGTACCGAAACAGAATACTGCCGGGCGGGTTGCATCAAACTCCGTATTTTCCGCATAGAACCACGTAGGTGATTTCACCGGCGGACGCTTGTCACCGATAGAGAATAGGATCGTCTGAGCCTCCGTCTCCACTTCTTTTCCCTGACTGTCTTTCGCTACCGCTTTCAGCATATAAGCTCCCGATGGAAGATTCTTCCAGTCAAGCGTCATTTCCTTATTAGAAGTAAATGTTCCTGTTGCAACGGGATTCTCGCTTGCCTTCTTAAAGCCGGTTTCTTTCAGGTTACTCTCTTTCACGTTTGTCTCTTCGAGGGGATACAGATAGTAATTGCCATTCACCTCCACAGGCTGTTCGTTCAGGTTCTGAGCTTTAAACACAATATCAAACGGCCGGTCTTTGCACGTCTTCTTGTCCAACTCCATCTGTAGAACCAACGAACGGTTACCTGCCGAAATCACATCCGTAGAAGATTGCGTTTCACCTGCCACATTGGTAACAGTAGCTTCGATGGAATAACGGTAATATACTCTATCATTATTCTTATACTCGTCACTTTCCTCCAGACGGACGGGTATCGTAAATTCTCCATTCTCATTGGCAGTCACCTCTCCGGAAGCAATCTGCACAGCCCCCGAAATTCTCCAGAGGTTATATGCAGAACGTTTTACCGTATATTTCACCGGAAGATCCTGAAGCGACACACCGCTATAAGATTGAATCTTACCTTTCACCTGCACTTCATCTCCGAGCTTGTAGCTTTCCGTCTGCTTTTCAAAAGTTATATCAAATGTCGGACGTTTATAATCTTCTACACGAACAGTCGTTCCACCCTCTCCCGCCGTTAAAGAAAAGACTCCGTTCAGACAAGCGGAAGGCAAAGCAAAATCAGTCGCAAACGAACCGAATTCATTGGTACGTACAGATTTCCGTCCCACTTCCTGATAGTTCGCATCATACAAAGTCACTGTATAGGCTTTGTTCGGAATCACATCGGCTGTGTCCGATTTCTGGGCAAATGCAATACCTTTCACATACACAGTCTGTCCCGGACGATACAGAGAACGGTCGGTCAACAACGTCATTTCCTCAACAGCTTTATCTTTATTGCCATAGTATCCATAACTTCCGCCATAAATTCCTTGTTTCGGCATAGCCGTATCCGTGCCTTTCGAAGCTTTCAGATACCGATACTTGGCATTCCTGAGGAATACCACTTTTCCCTCTTTATCGGTCGTAAACTCTTGCAACACCTTCTCGTCACTACTGTATAGTGTAACTTTCGCATTGGGAATGGGATGTCCGGTCTGTCCGTCCAGAGTCACCACCTCGTATTGGTTTTCGGGCAGACGGCAGGTCAATACTTTAAAACGTGTCACGTTAAACTTGCTTTCGCTATCCCTCTTGGCACGGATATCCGGAATAATACGCATCACGTAAGTTCCCAAATCCGGAGCTTTGAATGTAAATACAGTATCCTTTGCCCGATAGTCTTTCGGACGAAGAACGGAATAATGTTGTTCTTTAACCAGTTTCTTCGCCTGATACAGCCGCACAGTAAAGCCATCCAGATTTTTATGTCCCACATTCAACTTGATTTCTTCATTCGGAAAGGCCTGGCTCACTGCACTGACATTCAAGAAAGGCGCTAAAATCTCTTCACGGAGATTCTTCAGCGCATTTATCCTGCGATAGCCCGGGTAAAGACGGATCGCCTCATCACAAAGTTGCAAAGCGTTGACTTGCTGCATCTTCTCAACAGCATAGTGGGCTTGTGCCAAATAGACTTCCGCACATATCGGCTCTGATTTGAACTGCCTTTTAAGCTCGTCCAAAGCGGCATTATATGTGTCTGCCGTCCATTCACCCAATCCTTTTTTTAGTTGGACAGGCTGCAATTTGTTATCATTGCCACGTTCCCATTCCAGATATTGAAGCATGGTCAATACATACCCCTCTTTAAGCCCGGCCGTCTCATAAGCGTCAGCCATACGCTCATATATATTGGAAATATCCTGTTTCACAGGAGAAACTGTGATACCATTGAAGCTGCCGCGTTCGAGTCTTTCAATCTGATTCAGAGCCCTGACGGCACGGGAAGCCAGCAGATGGTACATATCGTGATGATAATATTCGCTGGTTTCGCCCAGCTCCACAAAAGGAATGTAATTGCGTGAAGAAGTTTTGAGCAATAAGAGAGAGTCCGCCAAAGCTTCCTTTACATTAGTCCGCACTTTCTCTACAAACATATTCGCCGTCCATTCGCGTATATCTGCGGACGGAGTCTCACCTACAATCTCGGTTCTTTGCCGGAGTTGCCACTGGTTGTCGGCAGCATAATTGGCATAGAATTCCGCTATCAAAGAGTGTAATATGGCGCGATCCATCGGCTGTTCTGTCTGCTTCACCCATTGCTCCAAGTCTCTTAAACCGACATAAAAGCTATCCGGTGTCAATATATCCTGAGTTTTCATCCGCCACATATATGCCTTCAGCATTTGTGCGGAATTCCTTTCTTTCTCTCCTTTTTGATAAATTTCATCAGTCAGTTTTATCACTGTCTTAGGCAAGCTCTTTTTCTCCGCCTGCTCCACTTCTTTCCATAATTTGTCGAAAGTCTGTGCTTGCATTGCCGGAATCACTCCCAGTCCAAACAGCACCATCATACAAATCTGCCTTACTTTCATAATCTCTCCAGTTTAAGTTTGATAGATATCTTTGCTTAAACAACAAAGTAAAGAAATAAAGTTTAAAGATTTGTACTTTTTAGCTTAAATTTTGCTTTCATCCTTACTGTAATTCAAAGATATACAGAACGGATAACCGGCCTTACAGTATATAAACAAAGTGGGGATATCGTTTTCAATAACGTATCCCCACTCTAAACTTAGTTAATGTACTCGTTCTCATTTCTCAATTCTATACCCCCATGACAGCATTTCGTTACGACCTACTTCACTGAGGATTTTTCTTACTAAAGAACTCATTTTCTTTGCCATAATCTTAAATCTTTTAAATTACTAATTCCTGAAAACTAAAACTTACTTGTTAGGGGTTGCATTAATTGTCGAATATCCCCAAACATGTACATCGGCTTCGCCGATCTTTCTAAACAATCTTTTTAACCTTTTCATTTTGTTATCCTCCTAATTACATGTTTTACAACACAAAAATACGGCCTTTGTTTATACGTTGTACCCCAAAAAGAGACAATTTTATGTTTTATAGCATATTTCTTGACTTGCGTCAATTAATAAGACAAAAAGGCACAGATGAAATGTCATCCATGCCTTTTGCTAAATTATATCTACATTATATCTACCTATATATAATAGGTATAGGTACGCTCTTATTTAATCGGAGTCTGCTCTAAGGTAGCCACCAGGAAGTCATAGAACTTCTGCACAGTGGGAATCAGCGCTCTTTCATCCGGTGAATGCGGTGAACGCAAGGTCGGGCCGAAAGAAATCATATCCAATCCCGGAATAATAGCACCGATAATGCCACATTCCAAACCTGCATGGATTACTTTCACTGCCGGTTCTACTCCAAACTGTTGCTTATAGGACGCTTTCATCGCTTTCAGAATCGGAGAATCGACATTCGGCTGCCAACCGGAGTAACCGCCTGTCATCTCCACCTTCATCCCTGCCATAGAGAAACAAGATTCGAGACTGGTAGTCAGATATTCCTTCATGCTGTCGCTTGAACTGCGAGCCAAAATCTTAATAGCCGCTTTGCCTTCGCCAATCGTTATTATGGCAAGATTGGAGGATGTCTCTACCGTGTCCGGAACAGTAGGAATCATACGTGTCACCCCATTCTGACAAGCAAAAATCGCATCAATCAGGTTGTCCTGAATCTCTTCCGGAACTTCACCAGCCGGAAGTTCCACACGTTCCGCCGTGAAACTGATCGGAGTCTCGATAGCCGAATATTCTTCATTGAACAGGTCTTCGCAATATTTCACCAAGCCCAATAGCTCTTTTTCATTTTCGGCAGGAATTGTAATTACCGCATGCGCTTCACGCGGGATAGCATTACGCATATTACCGCCTTCCCAACTTGCCAAGCGAGCTTCATAGCTGGCAACGGCTTCACGAATAAAACGAACCAGCAATTTATTCGCATTGGCACGTCCTTCATTGATTTCCAGTCCCGAATGTCCGCCGCGCAATCCTTTCAATGTTACTTTCACTGCGATATCTCCTTCTTCCGGAGCCACCTCTTTATATTCCAGAGTAGCAGTAACATCCATACCTCCGGCACAACCGATATACAATTCACCTTCATCTTCCGAATCCAAATTCAACAGGATTTCCCCATTCACCGTACCCGGTTTCAGACCGAACGCACCATACATCCCGGTCTCTTCATCCTTAGTGATCAGAGCTTCCAAAGGACCGTGTTTCAAATCTTTTGCTTCCAGCACGGCCATGATGGCAGCTACCCCCAGTCCGTTGTCCGCGCCCAAAGTTGTACCTTTCGCTTTTACCCAGTCACCGTCTATATAAGTTTCAATCGGATCTTTTTCAAAATCGTGTACAGTATCGTTGTTCTTCTGGGGAACCATATCCATGTGTGCCTGAAGAATCACGCCTTTGCGGTTTTCCATACCCGGAGTTGCCGGCTTACGTATAATCACGTTGCCTGCTTCGTCTACAAAAGATTCCAGTCCTAAGCCTTTTCCGAAGTTAATCAGAAATTCAGTCACTTTTTCCATATGCCCTGACGGACGGGGAATCTGAGTCAACGAATAAAAATGCTTCCATACGTTTTGTGGAGCTAAAGAAAGAATAGTACTCATAACAAATCTATTTTTATTAAGTGATTACTTTCGCTGTCTGTTGGTGAACGGCAATGCCGCCAAACCATATATGCCCAACAAAACTACTAAAAAGGTTTGAATACCGTGCACAATCAAGGCAAATATTCCGGCATTTGTCATATTTACTCCATAAAGCATCATCATAGAGATAACGGCAAAGTGCCATGGACCCGCTCCGTTGGGGGTGGGCACGATTACTGCGAATGTGCCGCCAACAAACATGACCAAAGCCGCCATCATGCCTAAATGCGCAGTGAAAGCAAAGCAATAGAACGTGAAGTAAAAATGGAAAAAGTAACAAGCCCAAATAGCTAATGTATAAAATATAAATAAAGGAATATTGCGCACTCCACGCAAGGACATAATTCCCTCCCAGATATTCAAGACAAAACCTTTTACCCGTTCATAAAAGAATAATGTCTTTCGTAAATAATAAAATAACATCGCCACTCCGATGAAACAGAACAAGACAATATAAAACCATACGGACGTCAGCAGATGCATCATGGAAGGTATCTTCGTTCCGGTCTGTTGAAGAAAAGTGACGAATATCGGCATTTGCAGCAAGACGGTAATTCCTGTTATCAGGAGAATGGTCAACGTATCGACCAACCGTTCCGTCACGACTGTTCCCAATGATTTGGCAAACGACACATCATCGTATTTTGCCAATATGCCGCAACGGCTCACTTCTCCGATACGGGGAACGACCAGACTGGCGGCATAAGAAACAAAAATGGCGTTCACACAATCCCTTCTTTTAGGAAACGCATCCAAAGGCTCCAACGTCTGCCGCCACCGCCAGCCACGAAACACTTGCGCAAATATTCCGAACAACAGCGAGAAAAGCATCCACCACCAATTTGTACCATGCTTCAACACATCGCCCGCCTCTGCAAAATCAAAGTCGCGATACACCCAGAATAAAATAAAGCCGCCCAAAACAATCGGTAATATCAGTTTCAGCGTCTTTTTAAACAGTTTCTTCATCCTTAATTCTTCATTAGCTGCGCTGGCATATCATTTATTTTTAATTAGTGGCACGTTCTTCATTTAAAAGAATTACCTTTGTCGACTGCAAAAGTAATTATTTAGTTGGTAAATGAAATTAGTAAAGCCTAAAAAGTTTCTCGGACAGCACTTTCTGAAAGATTTGAAAGTAGCTCAGGATATTGCCGATACGGTCGACACCTTTCCCGAACTGCCCATTTTAGAGGTAGGACCGGGTATGGGCGTACTGACTCAATTTCTGGTAAAGAAAGACCGGCTGGTAAAAGTCGTAGAAGTTGACTATGAATCGGTTGCTTATCTCCGCGAAGCCTATCCGTCACTGGAAGACCATATTATTGAAGACGATTTCCTGAAGATGAATCTTCACCGGTTGTTTGATGGGAAACCTTTCGTTCTGACCGGTAATTACCCGTATAATATCTCCAGCCAGATCTTTTTCAAGATGTTGGATAATAAGGATATCATTCCTTGTTGCACAGGTATGATCCAGAAAGAGGTTGCCGAACGTATTGCCGCCGGACCGGGCAGCAAAACATACGGTATTCTCAGCGTATTGATTCAAGCGTGGTACAAGGTGGAATATCTGTTTACCGTCAGCGAACACGTATTCAACCCGCCTCCCAAAGTCAAAAGTGCCGTTATCCGTATGACGCGCAACGAAGTCCAAGAGCTGGGATGCGACGAGAAGTTATTCAAGCAGGTGGTGAAAACCACCTTCAACCAACGGCGCAAGACTTTGCGCAATTCCATCAAACCGATCTTAGGCAAAGATTGTCCGCTGACAGAGGATTCATTATTCAATAAACGTCCGGAACAACTATCGGTAGAAGAATTTATCGACTTGACCAATAAAGTGGAAGAAGCACTGAAACAACAATGAACGAGGAATACATTGATACCGTAAAACACCTTATAGAGCAGAAAGACGCTGATAAGGTAAAAGAACTCCTCATCGACCTTCATCCGGCCGACATCGCTGAGTTATGCAATGACCTGAATGCGGAAGGAGCCAGATTCATTTATCGCTTGCTCGATAACGAAACGGCCGCCGATGTGCTGGTCGAAATGGACGAGGACGCACGTAAAGAGCTTCTCGAAATGCTTCCTTCGGAGACTATCGCCAAACGCTTTGTCGACTATATGGATACGGACGACGCCGTAGACCTGATGCGTGAACTTGACGAGGACAAACAGGAAGAAGTTCTTTCGCATATCGAAGACATCGAACAGGCAGGAGATATTGTCGACTTGTTGAAATACGACGAAAATACCGCCGGCGGTTTGATGGGTACGGAAATGGTACTTGTCAACGAGAACTGGAGTATGCCCGAGTGTCTGAAAGAGATGCGGCAACAAGCGGAGGAGCTGGATGAGATCTATTATGTATATGTCATCGACGACGACGAACGTTTGCGTGGTATCTTCCCGCTCAAGAAAATGATTACTTCTCCATCCGTGTCCAAAGTAAAGCATGTGATGCAGAAAGATCCGATTTCCGTGCACGTAGACACTCCTATCGATGAAGTGGTACAAGCGATTGAGAAGTATGACTTGGTGGCTATTCCCGTTATCGACAGCATCGGGCGGCTCGTAGGACAAATCACTGTCGACGACGTCATGGATGAGGTTCGTGAACAGTCGGAACGTGATTACCAATTGGCTTCCGGTCTTTCGCAAGACGTAGAAACCGACGACAACGTACTCAAGCAGACTACTGCCCGTCTCCCCTGGTTATTGATCGGTATGCTCGGCGGTATCGGAAACTCCATGATTCTGGGTAACTTCGATTCAACCTTTGCCGCCCATCCTGAAATGGCGCTCTATATCCCGCTTATCGGTGGTACAGGTGGAAATGTCGGAACACAATCTTCGGCTATCATCGTGCAAGGGCTGGCAAACAGCTCGCTGGATGCTAAAAACACATTCAAGCAAGTGACCAAAGAAGCGGTAGTGGCATTAATCAATGCTACAATCATCTCTCTATTGGTATATACATATAATTTCATCCGCTTCGGCGCAACGGCTACGGTTACGTATTCCGTATCCATCAGTCTGTTTGCCGTAGTGATGTTCGCTTCTATTTTTGGAACACTCGTGCCAATGACGCTCGAAAAGCTAAAAATAGATCCCGCCATTGCAACGGGACCCTTTATTGCCATCACAAATGACATTATCGGCATGATGTTGTACATGGGAATTACGGTTTTATTATCATAAAAACAGGCTAAACAAAAAAAAATAAGCAAAATAGTATGAAGTAATCGTTTTATTTCATTAATTTGTGACCCAAAACTAATATACAATGATGGACGCTCATGACACTAATCAACCCTTGAACCAAGGGGAATTAGAAGAAGAAAAGAAAACAGTCGAGGTTTCTGAAGCTATAACAGAGACTCCAACTGAAGAAGTTACTGCCGAAGTTCAAACTGAAGCAGCTCCTAAACCTGCTACAAAGGAAGATGTATTAAACCAATTAAAGGAGCTTGCGCAGAATGCAGAAAATGCGAACAAGCAGGATATCGACAATCTAAAACAATCATTCTACAAGTTACATAACGCCGAACTGGAAGCTGCTAAAAAGGAGTTCACAGATAACGGTGGAGCCATTGAGGATTTTGTTCCGCAAGAAGACCCGGAAGAAGAAGAATTCAAACGTCTGATGGGAGTTATCAAAGAAAAGCGAAGCAAAATGGCTGCCGAGTTAGAACGACAAAAAGAAGAAAACCTACAAGTCAAACTTTCCATCATCGAAGAACTGAAGGAATTAGTAGAATCCGGAGATGACGCCAATAAGTCTTACACCGAATTCAAAAAGCTGCAACAGCAGTGGAATGAGACGAAGCTGGTTCCGCAAGGCAAAGTAAATGAACTGTGGAAGAATTATCAATTATATGTAGAGAAGTTCTACGACTTATTGAAGCTGAACAACGAATTCCGCGAATATGACTTCAAGAAGAACTTGGAAATCAAGACTCACCTTTGCGAAGCTGCCGAAAAGTTGGCTGACGAGGAAGATGTTGTTTCCGCTTTCCACCAACTCCAAAAGTTGCATCAGGAATTCCGTGATACGGGTCCGGTAGCCAAAGAGTTGCGTGATGAAATATGGAACCGCTTCAAAGCGGCTTCTACCGCTGTCAACCGTCGCCATCAGCAACATTTTGAGGCACTGAAGGAAACAGAACAGCACAATCTAGACCAAAAAACCGTTATCTGCGAAATCGTAGAAGCGATAGAATATAATGAACTGAAAACATTCTCTGCTTGGGAAAACAAGACTCAGGAAGTAATTGCATTGCAAAACAAATGGAAAACAATCGGTTTTGCGCCTCAAAAGATGAATGTGAAGATATTCGAACGTTTCCGTCATGCGTGTGATGACTTCTTCAAGAAAAAAGGAGAATTCTTCAAGAGTTTGAAAGAAGGAATGAACGAAAATCTGGAAAAGAAAAAAGCACTGTGCGAGAAAGCGGAAGCCTTGAAAGACAGCACTGACTGGAAAGCTACTGCCGATGCTCTCACCAAACTTCAAAAAGAGTGGAAGACTATCGGACCGGTAGCCAAGAAACATTCGGATGCAGTATGGAAACGTTTCATTTCCGCTTGCGACTATTTCTTCGACCAGAAAAACAAAGCTACTTCTTCACAACGTTCTGTGGAAGTAGAGAACATGGAGAAAAAGAAAGCATTGATCGAAAAGTTGTCTGCCATCGACGAAAACATGGATATGGAAGAAGCCAGTACACTTGTTCGGGAGTTAATGAAAGAATGGAACTCTATCGGTCATGTGCCATTCAAAGAGAAAGATAAACTTTACAAGCAATACCACAGCTTGATTGACCAATTGTTTGATCGTTTCAACATCAATGCTTCTAATAAGAAGCTAAGTAATTTCCGTTCTAACATCAGCAATATTCAAGGAAGTGGCTCGCAATCTTTATACAGAGAACGAGAAAAGCTGGTACGTGCTTATGAGAATATGAAGAACGAACTACAGACATATGAGAACAATCTGGGCTTCCTGACTTCCACTTCAAAGAAAGGTAGTAGCCTGTTAACTGAATTGAATCGCAAGGTAGACAAATTAAAAGCAGATCTGGACTTGGTTTTACAGAAAATCAAAGTAATTGACGAATCAATAAAAGCTGAAGAGTGATCCGCTCGCTGATTTGAGAAGATACAGGAAAGTGTATCAGAATGCAGATTAACGGTAAATTATCGCAAAAGAATTCTATAGAATATTATCAACGCATAGAATCTTCTGTGATAATTTACCGTTAATCTGCATTTTATCATTCATTATGACACCCTCTTATTTTCAGCCGAATCAAATTTCAAATATCAGAGCATCCGTATCACCTAATTAGCCACCGAATTAGCGTCAACTTTTTTCGGATGGCATTTGTCAAAGCACAAAAACCCGCTAAAATTGCATTTTTAGCGGGTTTTTGTCAGTAAAAAGCTGGTGGTTTGTTGGGCTACCTGGATTCGAACCAGGAATGACAGGACCAGAATCTGTAGTGTTACCATTACACCATAGCCCAATGATTTTCGTTTGCGGGTGCAAAGATACAAATAAATTGGGAAATCAAAACATTTCAGCTATTTTTTTTGCAAAAATCCTCAAATTAGTTTTCCCCAAGCAACTATCTCCACTAAAAAACACAAAAATTGAAGTATAACTTTCTTGTATCCAATAAATCAGCGTATATTTGTCAAAAATATCACGTTTATAATCAGAAACAAAGGGTGAGCCTTTTTTGTTATAAACCAAAAGAGAACATGAATTATTAATATCAAATGTAAGAATGAACGATACTAAAGTATTAATCGAGAAAATAAAAGAGGGAATTCAAGAAAAAAAAGGTAAGAATATCGTTATTGCCGATCTAACCAAAATAGAAGATACCATCTGTAAATATTTCGTTATCTGTCAGGGAAACTCTCCCAGCCAAGTAAGTGCTATTGTAGACTCAATCAAAGAATCCGCACGAAAGGGTGCTGACAGCAAGCCTTTTGCAGTAGACGGACTCCGGAATGCCGAATGGGTAGCTATGGATTATGCAGATGTATTGGTACATGTATTTTTACCGGAAACAAGAGCCTTTTATAATCTTGAACACCTTTGGGCTGATGCCAAACTTACTCAAATCCCCGATTTAGACTAAATTACGATTATGGACAATAAGAATAGCAATAACAATAATAACAGCAACAAACCTAACAATAAGGTTAACTTGCCAAAGTTCAATTTGAACTGGATGTATATGATTATTGCCCTGATGCTTCTCGGCCTCTGGTGGGGCAGTGATTCAAAGGGTGTCGGAAGTAAAAACGTTACTTACAGCGAGTTTCAGGACTACGTAAGAAATGGATATGTCAGCAAAGTGCTGGGTTATGAAGATAAGTCAATCGAAGCTTATCTGAAACCCACTGCTGTTGGCGCTGTATTCGGAGCAGACTCCACAAAGGTGGGACGTAACCCCGTCATTACCAGCCGGACGCCGTCTACCGATAAGTTGGAAGAATTCCTGCAAACGGAAAAAGAAGCCGGTCATTTCGACGGAACATCGGATTACCCTCCTAAGTCGGACATATTTCCCGCTATCTTGATTCAGATCCTTCCGCTCGTTCTGCTAGTAGCACTATGGATATTTTTCATGCGCCGTATGAGCGGTGGTGGAAGTGGAGGTCCCGGTGGCGTATTCAACGTAGGGAAATCAAAAGCCCAACTTTTTGAAAAAGGAGGAGCCATCAAAGTCACCTTCAAGGATGTAGCCGGTCTGGCGGAAGCCAAACAGGAAGTGGAAGAGATTGTCGAGTTCCTGAAAGAACCGCAGAAATACACGGATCTGGGAGGTAAAATACCTAAAGGAGCTTTGTTAGTAGGCCCTCCGGGAACAGGTAAGACATTGCTTGCCAAAGCGGTTGCCGGTGAAGCGAACGTACCCTTCTTCTCCCTTGCCGGTTCGGATTTTGTGGAAATGTTCGTAGGTGTAGGTGCATCCCGCGTCCGCGACTTGTTCAAGCAGGCAAAAGAGAAAGCTCCCTGTATTGTCTTTATTGACGAAATCGACGCAGTGGGACGCGCACGTGGTAAAAATCCCGCAATGGGAGGAAACGACGAGCGCGAAAACACCTTGAACCAGTTGCTTACGGAAATGGACGGCTTCGGTTCCAACAGTGGTGTGATTATTCTTGCCGCTACCAACCGGGTAGACGTATTGGACAAAGCCTTGCTCCGTGCAGGGCGTTTCGACCGTCAGATACACGTAGATCTACCCGACCTGAATGAACGTAAAGAAGTATTCGGCGTACACTTGCGCCCGATCAAGATAGATGACACGGTAGATGTAGACTTGCTGGCTCGCCAGACTCCGGGATTCTCCGGCGCCGACATTGCCAATGTCTGCAACGAAGCGGCATTGATCGCTGCCCGTCACGGAAAGAAATTCGTTGGCAAACAAGACTTCCTGGATGCAGTAGACCGTATCATCGGTGGTCTGGAAAAGAAAACCAAGATTACCACAGAAGCCGAAAGACGTTCTATCGCCCTGCACGAAGCGGGACACGCGTCCATATCCTGGTTGTTGGAATACGCCAACCCTCTAATCAAAGTGACAATTGTTCCTCGTGGACGTGCATTGGGAGCAGCCTGGTACTTGCCGGAAGAGCGTCAGATCACAACAAAAGAACAAATGCTCGATGAAATGTGTGCTACGCTGGGAGGACGTGCAGCCGAAGACTTATTTATCGGCCGTATCTCTACCGGTGCCATGAACGATCTGGAAAGGGTTACGAAACAGGCATACGGCATGATTGCTTATTTAGGAATGAGTGATAAGCTGCCTAACTTATGTTATTACAACAACGAAGAATACTCCTTCAACCGTCCATATAGCGAGAAAACAGCCGAACTTATCGACGAAGAAGTAAAAAGGATGGTCAACGAACAGTATGAACGTGCCAAAAAGATCCTGTCTGAACATCAGGAAGGTCACAATCAATTGGCACAATTACTGATTGACAAAGAAGTGATCTTTGCGGAAGACGTTGAGCGTATCTTCGGAAAGCGTCCTTGGGCTTCCCGTTCAGAAGAAATCATGGCAGCCAAAGAAAGCCAGGATGCGGCTAAAGCAGAAAAGCAGCTTGCTGAAAAGCTGAAAGGGGAAGAAAAAGAGATAAAAGAAGAGGAAGCCAAGAATTCTGCGGAAGAAAAAGCTGCAGAAGGAAAAGTTACCGTAGAAGGTTCCAAAGTCACTGTAGAGAAAAATACATCTACGGAACCGACTACCGATAAAGAAAAATAAGCCACTGTTTAATCAATTAAAAAACGAGCTGATTGTGAACAATTTTATAAAACGAGCCATCACAGGTGTACTCTTTGTTGCTATTTTGGTAGGATGCATCCTCTATGGCGCATTTAGCTTCGGCATCTTATTTACCGCCATTAGCGCACTCACCATTTATGAGTTCGGACAGCTGGTTAACATGCGTGCGGAAGGGGTTCAGATAAACAAGACCATCAATATGCTGGGCGGCGCTTATCTGTTTCTTGCCATCATGGGATTCTGCATTGACGCGGCTGATTCCAAAATCTTTATCCCCTACGTACTGCTATTGCTGTATATGATGATCAGCGAGCTGTATCTGAAGAAAGAGAATCCCGTGCTTAACTGGGCTTATTCCATGCTCAGCCAACTCTACATCGGGCTTCCGTTCGCTTTACTGAATGTATTAGCTTTCCACAACGATCCGGAATACAGCAGCATAAGTTATAACCCTATTCTACCACTATCTATCTTTATTTTCCTTTGGCTGAATGACACAGGTGCTTATTGCATCGGTTCGCTTATCGGAAAGCATAGATTGTTCGAGCGTATCTCTCCTAAGAAATCATGGGAAGGTTCTATCGGCGGCGGAGTAGTAGCGATCGGAATAGCCTTCATACTCGCTCATTATTTCCCGGTGATGTCCATGCCGGAATGGGCAGGGCTGGCTTTAGTCGTAGTTATATTCGGCACATGGGGGGATTTGACAGAATCACTGCTGAAACGTCAGTTGCACGTTAAAGATTCGGGAACTATTCTTCCGGGACACGGAGGAATGCTCGACCGTTTTGACAGTTCTTTAATGGCTATCCCGGCAGCAGTCGTTTATCTGTATGCACTAACCTGGTTCTAATCCAATCGCTTTATCGGATTATCAAACAAACCAACATCATAAAAGAAAAGGTCGGGAACTTCATAGGAAGTGATCCCGACCTTTTTCACACACAGCGAATCATAGTTAGAGGTTATCGGATTGAAGAAGTGGAATGCACATCCTTCGCCTTTTCCGGCACTCCTACCGGATGGTCGAAATCAAGAACGATCACTCTTCCTTCTCCATTTTCTTTTGAATTTATAGTAACTTTAAAACCTTTCATCGTAGTTTCACCATCCTCTTCCGTCGGATAGAAATCTTCCAGATTATAGGAAACCCGTCCCCATCCCCAATAACCGGTCACATCATCATACGTATTATAACGCAACTCCAGATGAACATAACCGTCTTCAGCAACATTTACCGTCTCCGGTGACGATGGATCGCCAGGTTCACCGGGTTCAGTCGTATCCATCAGATTCTGAACAAGGCTGATACGATGTTTTGTCGAACGAGGCAGGTTCTGATGGAAAATAACATTCAGGTATTTCCCTCCTAGCCACATATCACCTTGATAAATCACAATCGGATCATTTCCAAATTCCTCCTCTTCTTCCGTAGTTTTCATTTCTTCCACCCCTTTAGTCAAGACATCCTGAATGCCTTCCATTTTTACCTGAACGCCCTTTTCGTCTTTCATATCAGCCAAAGGATTAAAGAATGCAACCACCCGTTCACCATCTACCGGTCTGTACCAAGGAATGGAAGAGCTGACCGGATCGATGATTCCCCAACGGTCACCCTCCAGGAAATAACCGCCGCCACCGGTTGTACGTACGGTCGCCCAGTCCCAACTGAAATCTCCGATAGAATAATAATCGTCGTCATCGTCACATGACTGCAACATTGGCACCAATGCCAACAATAGAATTCCTAAAAGCCATTTAAATTTTTTCATGTTAGATCCTTTCTTTTTTAACCTTCTGTCTTATAAATAAAAAAGCCGTGCAAATATTGCATCGGCTTTACGTTTATTCAGAAAAAGAAAGTTATTTTTTCAACAGCTCCAACATCTTGCGCGCCGCATGACGAGGAGCGCCTGCCGGACCTAGCCGTTCAGCCATACGCTCATATTCCGCCAGCATTTCACTCCTGTACTTGTCATCTTCAAGAATCTTTTCCAGTTCACTCTGCATATTCTTCACTGTCATCGTATCAGCCACCAATTCCTTCACAACCTCACGATCCGCAATCAGATTGACCAAAGAAATGAACTTCACCGTTAGAATATGACGCCTCAAGAACGAAATCACTTTTCCAATCGGAGTGTGATAACAAACTACCTGCGGAACACGGAACAACGCCGTTTCAAGGGTAGCCGTCCCTGAAGTAACCAAAGCCGCATCCGCGTGTTGCAGCAGACGATAAGTCTGACCGAAAATAATTTTCACCTTCGACTCTCCTATATACTGTTCGTAATATTCAGGAGCAATGGAAGGAGCGCCAGCCAGAACAAGTTGGTAGCCGGGGAAAGCAGAAGCCGCCTTCAACATATCCGGCAAGTTATCTTTTATCTCCTGCTTTCTGCTTCCTGCCAAAAGTGCAATAATCGGTTTATTCTCCAACTGATTATCCGCAATAAACTCAGCCGTATTTTTCGGATGCGCTTCCTGATAGGCCGTCACTTCATCCACCGTAGGATTCCCCACATAATGGATAGGATAGTGATGCTTTCCTTCAAAGAACTCCACTTCAAAAGGAAGAATGGAGAACAGCTCGTCCACATCACGCTTTATATTCTTGATGCGGTATTCTTTCCAAGCCCATATCTTCGGAGAAATATAATAATATACGGGAATCTGCGTCTTTGCGTGGACAAACTTGGCGATATCCAGATTGAATCCCGGATAATCTACCAAAATGACAACATCCGGATTCCAGGAAACGATATCTTCCTTGCAACGTCTCATATTGGCAAAGATAGTACGCAGATGGAGCAACACCGGAATAAATCCCATATAAGCCAACTCCTTATAATGTTTCACCATCGTACCGCCTACGGCAGCCATCAGATCACCGCCGAAAAAACGAAATTCAGCTTGAGGATCTTCCACCTTCAAAGCTGCCATCAGATGAGAAGCGTGCAAGTCACCGGAGGCTTCGCCCACAATCAGATAATACTTCATAAAGTTGAGAGTTGAGAGTTGAGAGTTGAGAGTTGGTAGGGATAGATGACCAATAGAGTGTCATGCTTTCTTTTTCAACTTTCAATTTTCAACTAATTAAACCATTTATTAAGTTCATCAATAAAGTGATATGCCGTCACATCGACAGTCGTCGGAGTGATGGCCACGTAGCCGTTTGCTAACGCCCAATGGTCGTTCCTTTCATTTTCAGGTTCGTGATCGGTAAATTCACCTGTCAGCCAGAAATAATTCGGATCGCTCAGACGAGGGCAAGCAGCCCACTCGTTCGTCCAACACCCTTTGGCCTGTTCACAAATCTTTATTCCTTTTATATCAGCCGTATCCGGGAAATTCACATTCAAGCAAGTCAAAGTAGGAAGTCCTTTTTCCAGTACCATCGCGGCAATCTTGCGTATATAAGGTCCCGCAGCCTCAAAATCCGCATCGGGAGCATGATTGCACAAAGAGAATCCAATGGAAGGAATCCCATTCAGACAACCTTCAAACACAACTCCCATCGTACCGGAATAGTGTACATTGGTAGCCGAATTATCCCCATGATTAATACCACCCACTACCAAATCCGGTGTCCGGTCGAGTACTGTATTCCGAGCCAGTTTAATGCAATCGGTCGGGGTTCCCGAACATTTGTATACAGTCAGCCCAACTTCTTTTTTGACCAATTGATAATGAACAGGTTGTGTCACCGTAAGCGCGCATCCGCTACCGGAACGCGGTGAATCCGGTGCCATTACCACGATTTCTCCTAATGGACGGAGAAACTTAACCAGTTCACTAATACCTTTAGCCATAATCCCGTCATCATTTGAAACGAGTATCAACGGCCTCTTATTTTCCATATATTCAATCCTTTCCTTTTTTAATTATTCGCACAAAAGTAGCAAAAAGAAGCCGGAATGCCAACATTGGTCAAATATAATCCTTTGAAGTTCCGTAAGTTCAACCGACAAACTCAATCCGCCTGCGGTCATTTTCCGGTCAGAACGACTTTCTCAGCCGGATACAAGCCGGACATTGAGTTATTCATGCGGCTTGTTTAATACATTATACAGCTTGCTTAATACATTTATACGGTAGGTTTAATGTATTTAGACGGTAAGAATAACTTGTTTTACGTATATGAGCCATTCGGTTCACGTACGAAAACCCGAAAGTCCACGTACATCATCCGAACGAATCACGTACGTGAAACGGGAACGCAGTGCCTACCAAATACATTAGCAGTACCCCGTCTGTACGTTACATCTACCGGCTTTGGCTTTAAATACCGCATCATATACAGAGAACATAACCACTAAACAACTACTTCATTCAGAAGAAAACACAGCAAAAGCTCAATCTTCCGGTCAAAAAGGACTTTCTTAATACATAGGAATACAAAAGTCAGATTACGCATCAAAACACTAATAGTCAATCATATAATACACGCGAATGCCCAAACAGTAATGGATTAAGGTGATAATAAAAGGCCTTATTTTTCCTGTTATCACCTTATTATCACTCGCTATTATCACCAAATTACATTTGACTATCAGCATGTTAAGCCTAAAAAGTGACAAGTGACAATAAAAAGAGAGTTTTAAAACTCTATGAAAGCAGCGGAATCTCCTCCTCTCCCACCCGTTTACAAATCTTAATCTTCTGCAAGCGAGCAAAAAAAGGAATAGATATCCAATATAAATATGTATATTTGCAAACTCATAAAGAGAAAAACAGATGACGAACCTGCAAGATTTTGTAACTGTTTCGTCCGACAGTTATTAACAAAACAGGTGACTTATCAACAAAAATTGCAAAGTTTCTCTTTTTTCGTAGGCGCTCTAAGGATTTATCACTTATTTCGCTACCAATAAATTTAGAGAATATGGGAAAAATTATTGCTTTGGCCAATCAAAAAGGTGGTGTAGGAAAGACAACGACTACGATTAACCTCGCAGCCTCACTTGCCACACTGGAAAAAAAGGTACTCGTGATAGATGCCGACCCGCAGGCTAATGCCTCTTCCGGACTGGGAGTAGACATTAAGCAGTCGGAATGCACTATCTATGAATGTATTATTGACAGAGCCAACGTACAGGACGCTATCCTCGACACGGAAATCGATTCTTTAAAAGTAATCTCTTCGCACATCAATCTTGTAGGAGCAGAGATTGAAATGCTGAACCTCCCAAACCGCGAAAAGATTCTGAAAGAAGTGCTCACTCCTTTGAAGGAAGAATATGACTATATCCTGATAGACTGCTCGCCTTCATTGGGACTTATCACCATTAATGCCCTGACAGCGGCAGATTCCGTGATTATCCCCGTACAAGCCGAATATTTCGCTCTTGAGGGTATCAGCAAGCTGCTGAACACGATCAAAATCATCAAATCAAAACTGAATCCGGCTCTGGAAATCGAAGGATTCCTCCTTACGATGTACGACTCACGTCTGCGTCAGGCCAATCAGATCTACGATGAGGTGAAACGCCACTTCCAGGAATTGGTGTTCAACACCGTTATCCAACGAAATGTCAAACTGAGCGAGGCTCCCAGCTACGGTGTTCCGACCATTCTTTATGATGCGGATTCCACCGGCGCCAAGAACCACCTGGCTCTTGCTAAAGAGATTATCAACCGAAATAAATAAAAGAAGAAGATATGGCAACACAGAGAAGAAATGCATTAGGACGCGGACTTGACGCCTTGCTCTCGATGGATGATGTGAAAACCGAAGGTTCTTCTTCCATTAATGAGATAGAACTGGCAAAGATTGCTGTCAATCCCAACCAGCCCCGTCGTGAGTTTGACGAAACAGCTTTACAGGAACTGGCTGATTCGATTGCCGAAATCGGTATTATCCAACCAATCACCTTACGCAAAATATCGGACGATGAATATCAGATCATTGCCGGAGAGCGTCGTTACCGCGCTTCACAAAAGGCCGGACTGAAAACAATTCCCGCTTATATCCGCACTGCCGACGACGAGAACATGATGGAAATGGCGCTGATTGAAAACATCCAGCGTGAAGACTTGAATGCCGTAGAAATCGCACTTGCCTACCAGCACCTGCTTGACCAGTACGAACTGACCCAGGAACGCTTGAGCGAACGTATCGGCAAGAACCGGACAACCATCGCCAACTATCTGCGTTTGTTGAAACTGCCCGCTCCCATACAGATGGCTTTGCAGAACAAGCAGTTGGACATGGGACATGCGCGTGCGTTGATTTCATTGGGTGATCCGAAACTGCAAGTTAAAATATTTGAGGAAATACAAGAACACGGATATTCAGTCCGCAAAGTAGAAGAAATTGTTAAATCATTAAGCGAAGGAGAAGCTGTGAAAAGCGGTACGCGGAAAATAACTCCGAAGCGTGCCAAACTTCCGGAAGAGTTCAACTTACTGAAGAAACAACTCTCAGGCTTTTTCAACACCAAGGTACAACTCACCTGTTCCGAAAAAGGGAAAGGGAAAATCAGCATTCCTTTCGGCAACGAGGAGGAGCTGGAACGTATCATGGAAATCTTCGACACGCTAAAGAAGTAAATGACAAGAAAAAGTAAGAAATATCAGTTACTCGTCATCACCCTGCTTCTCTGTATTTTACAGGTGGCAGGGATTGATGTGTATGCACAGTCCACTGTCACCCCGATGAAAAGGGACACGACTATCACGCAACGGGAAGCCCCGAAAGCCCGTGCCCGCAGACATCGTGAACCGGCTGTACAAGATTCGTTGAAGAAAGACTCGATCCGGATTGCCCCCTCCAAAGAGCTTGTACCCCTCGACAGCCTGTCGGCCGCCAGCATACAAATAGCCGACAGTCTGGATGCAGCCAACAAGAAAGAATTGAAAAAGATTGAGCAGCCGGCATCCATCATGGTTAAGGCAGACAGCGTGCCGCCCGCAAAGGATATCAATAAAAAGATATTCATCCCGAACCCGACCAAAGCAACTTGGCTGGCAGTCGTATTTCCCGGCGGCGGACAGATTTACAACCGCAAATACTGGAAACTACCTATTATATATGGAGGATTTGCCGGATGTGCATACGCGTTGAGTTGGAATGGCAAGATGTATAAAGACTACTCACAAGCCTATCTGGACATTATGGACAGCAATCCGAATACAAAAAGTTACGAAGACTTGTTGCCGCCCAACGCCACCTACAACGAAGAGCAGTTGAAAAATACAATAAAACGAAGAAAAGATATGTTCCGTCGTTATCGGGACCTCAGCATATTTGCATTTATCGGAGTTTACTTGATCTCTATCATCGACGCATACGTAGATGCGGAGTTGTCCAACTTCGATATCACCCCCGACCTGAGTATGAAAGTAGAACCGGCTGTTATTGACAATAACAACCAATTCCGCTCTACCAGTTTGAAGAACAAATCGGTGGGATTGCAATGTGTATTACGATTTTAAAAAACACAATTTAGATTGATCTTATTATTGAAGCATGAAGAAATTAGTTAACTATTGTTCGATGATTTTCCTTTTACTAGTGGCAACATCGCAAGTAAAAGCGCAAAGTGTAGATGTAGTGATTCGTGAAAATGGAACTGAGCGCAAAGAGAGCATTGACTTGCCTAAAAGTATGACATACCCGCTCGACAGCCTGTTGAATGACTGGAAAGCCAAAAACTATATTGACTTGGGTAAAGATTGCAGCACAGCGGAAATCAACCCTCTGTTCAGCGATTCGGTTTACATCGACCGTTTGTCGCGCATTCCGGCTGTCATGGAAATGCCCTACAACGATATCATACGCAAATTTATCGATATGTATGCAGGACGTTTACGCAACCAGGTTTCTTTCATGTTAAGCGCTTGCAACTTCTATATGCCTATTTTCGAGGAAGCATTAGATGCATACGGACTTCCATTGGAGCTGAGATACCTTCCGATTATCGAATCCGCGTTGAATCCTTCAGCCGTATCGCGTGCCGGAGCTTCCGGTTTGTGGCAATTCATGATCGGTACGGGAAAGATTTACGGACTGGAGTCGAATAGTCTTGTGGACGAACGTCGCGACCCAATCAAGGCGACTTGGGCTGCCGCACGCTACCTCAAAGAGATGTATGATATTTACGGTGACTGGAATCTCGTGATTGCAGCCTACAATTGCGGTCCCGGCACTATCAATAAAGCAATCCGCCGCGCCAATGGTGAAACCGACTATTGGAAGATTTACAATTACCTGCCCAAAGAAACCCGCGGATATGTACCGGCCTTTATCGCAGCCAACTATGTGATGACTTATTATTGCGATCATAACATCTGCCCGATGGAAACCAACATTCCGGCAAGCACGGATACCGTACAAGTCAACAAGAATCTGCATTTCGAGCAAATAGCCGACTTGTGCAACGTCCCGTTGGACCAAATCAAAAGTCTGAACCCGCAATATAAGAAACAAATCATTCCGGGTGATAACAAACCGTATACCCTCCGCCTACCGATCGAAGCCATCAGCACTTTTATCGACAGGCAGGATACAATTTTCACACATCGTGCGGATGAATTGTTCCGCAACCGTAAGACCGTTGCCGTGAAAGAGATCAGTCCTTCTACACGCAGGGCTGCGACAGCAGTTGCAGGTAAAGGGAAACCAACCTATTACAAGATAAAAAGTGGTGACACTTTATCGTCCATTGCCGAGAAATACGGAGTCAGAGTTAAGGATATACAGCGATGGAACGGAATGTCTAACACGAAGATTGCAGCAGGAAAACGATTGAAAATATACAAATAAACAGTTTCCCGCTTGCACCGTTCGGAAATTTGCTTATTTTTGCAAAACTAAGCAAATGAGAGGATAACAATTATGGATAATCTGCCCCCAAAAGAAATAGCTGATGAAGATATGATCAATCAGGCGTTCCAGCAACTACTGAATGATTATCTCAGCACAAAACATCGCAAGAAAGTTGAAATCATCACGAAAGCTTTCAACTTCGCCAATCAAGCGCATAAAGGTATTAAACGCCGTTCGGGTGAACCTTACATTATGCACCCGATTGCCGTTGCAAGTATTGTATGCAACGAAATCGGTTTGGGCTCGACCTCCATCTGCGCAGCCTTATTGCACGATGTGGTAGAAGATACCGACTACACCGTTGAGGATATTGAAAACATCTTCGGACCGAAGATTGCCCAGATCGTAGACGGACTGACCAAGATATCCGGTGGAATATTTGGCGACCGCGCCTCAGCACAAGCAGAGAACTTCAAAAAGTTACTGCTTACCATGTCGAATGATATCCGGGTTATCCTTATCAAGATAGCCGACCGTTTGCACAATATGCGCACACTCGGTTCGATGTTGCCCAACAAGCAATATAAGATTGCGGGTGAAACGCTCTATATCTACGCTCCGCTGGCCAACCGCCTGGGGCTCTATAAGATAAAGACCGAGCTGGAAAACCTGAGCTTCAAATACGAACATCCCGAAGAATATGCGGAGATAGAGGAAAAGCTGAACGCCACAGCCGCCGAACGCGATAAGGTCTTTAATGATTTCACAGCCCCTATCCGTACACAACTCGATAAGATGGGATTGAAATACCGGATTCTCGCCCGTGTAAAATCAATCTATTCCATCTGGAACAAGATGCAGACCAAGCATGTTCCTTTCGAAGAGATCTATGACTTGCTGGCGGTCCGGATTATTTTCGAGCCCCGCAATATGGAAGAAGAGCTCAATGATTGTTTTGACATCTATGTATCTATCTCCAAAATATATAAGCCGCACCCGGATCGCCTGCGCGATTGGGTAAGCCACCCCAAAGCAAACGGTTACCAGGCATTGCACGTGACTCTTATGGGTAACAACGGGCAATGGATCGAAGTCCAGATCCGTAGCGAACGGATGAACGACGTTGCCGAACAAGGCTTTGCAGCACATTGGAAATACAAAGAAGGAGGAGGCAGCGAGGATGAAGGAGAACTGGAAAAATGGTTGAAGACCATTAAGGAAATATTGGATGATCCGCAACCGGACGCCATCGACTTCTTGGACACTATCAAACTGAACTTATTTGCTTCCGAAATATTTGTGTTCACACCCAAAGGGGAACTAAAGACTATGCCGCAGAATTCAACGGCACTCGACTTCGCATTCTCCCTGCATACCGACATCGGTAGCCATTGTATCGGCGCTAAAGTCAATCACAAATTAGTGCCGCTTAGTCACAAGCTGCAAAGTGGAGACCAGGTTGAGGTATTAACTTCTAAATCGCAACGTGTGCAACCGCAATGGGAAGTCTTTGCGACCACCGCCCGCGCACGCACTAAGATAGCGGCAATTCTCCGCAAAGAGCGCAAAGCCAATCAAAAGATAGGTGAAGAGCTACTGAATGAGTTCTTGAAAAAAGAGGAAATACGACCGGGAGAAGCTGTCATCGAAAAGTTACGCAAGTTCCATAACGCCAAGAATGAGGAAGAACTGTTGGCAGCGATTGGCAGCAAAGCAATCATTCTGGGGGAAGCTGACAAGAATGAACTGAAAGAAAAGCAGACCAGCAACTGGAAGAAATACCTTACTTTCTCTTTTGTCAACGGCAACAAAGACAAGCAGCAAGAGGAGAAAGAACCTCAGGAAAAAGAGAAGATCAACCCGAAAGAAGTGCTCAAACTGACAGAAGAGAGTTTGCAGAAAAAATATATCATGGCAGAATGCTGCCACCCTATTCCCGGTGATGACGTATTGGGATATGTGGATGAGAACGACCGGATTATCATTCATAAACGCCAATGCCCCGTTGCCGCCAAGCTGAAGAGCAGTTACGGCAACCGCATATTAGCCACAGAATGGGATACCCACAAAGAACTGTCATTCCTCGTATATATATATATAAAAGGTATAGACAGCATGGGACTGTTGAACGAAGTGACGCAAGTTATCTCCCGGCAGCTTAATGTGAATATCCGCAAGCTGACCATCGAAACCGAAGACGGTATATTTGAGGGTAAAATACAGCTATGGGTTCATGATGTGGAGGATGTAAAGACTATCTGCAACAATCTGAAAAAGATTCAGAATATCAAACAGGTGAGCCGTGTAGAAGAGTAATAACACCTACACAGCTCACTAAAGGACAGTGAATACTAAAGGATATTTACGCTAATAGGTACTGAATACCCATTAGAAAAACGAATAAAGAATACTCCCCGATAACTCTTTCCTTCGCTCGCTTTTGTGTTGAAAAGTATGGAGAAAGAGCTATTTGGTATTATTTTACCACATTGCTCCGTTTCAAAAGCGAACCAATCCATATCGTTATTTTTGGTTAACCGATAACTCAAGTTATCAGGAATCTTGCCAACTTTGACTTCGACCTTTCCAGTGTCCTGGGATGACATTACAATTTTATACTTATCCACTTGTACATCTATCGGACGATGCGGTATCAAAGAAGAAGCCCCATACGCTAATGCTCCCAAATCGACAACACCTTCAACTCCTTCGGAAATATTGCACTGAGATTGTCCCTTACCTCTTGCCGGACTCTCAGGCAAAAGAGTAAAAACTCCGGCATCCGCCTGAACGAATAACGGATCTCCATATATAGCATGCTGTTCACACCCTATACTTTTCAGACGTGCTGTCCCCTTTTTATCCTTCTTGTTTTCATCATAAAAGAGATCATAGTCAAAATGATTATTAGGATGAGAATGGGATTCATAAATACCACACCCCCTAGCCTTAGGATTACTTTCTTTACGGTTGAAAAACAGATTATTCCTGCTATATCCCTGAAACATTCCCCGGTCAACATCACCACCATATCCTACACTTGAAATACAATTCCCGGATATATGGAAAGTATTGTTAATAAAATAATGCAGTCCATGCGAATACATGGTCCCTCCCCCATTCTTAATACCATAACTATATTCTCTATTACTATCCCCCAAGTTAAAGATGACATTTCTTATTAGATAGGAGGGCCCTTTCATATTAGGAGCTGTACTAATCCCTACTCTCACTTGTTCGATTCGATTATTATAAAGCCTTATATTACACTGCCCGCCATCCATCTCCAAGCCGTCATCTTGTGAGAAAGCCAAATAGTTTCCATAAACATCAGCATCCGTATTCATTCCCCCATCTATCTTTCCATTATTAAAGCCTCCAAGAAGATCATGTAAACGATGATGATCCATTCCGACAACATCATTGTACCGAATCACCAACCCACCACGACTTCTCATGTAGATACCTTGCGGTCCTTGAGGGTGCCAGAAACGATAAGGGATTCCTTTAGCCCGTCCAATCTCACGGATCCCATGCCAAGCATTGGAATGACCATTCGGATCATGGATATAGCACCGTTCAACAACAATATCCTTAGGTCCTGGTACTTTTCCTACTGTTCCCAAATAAATGCCTGCATCATTGCGGATGACAACTCCTTCTTCATCAATAAAACACGCGTTATCCCTTTTATACTTAACGGCCGGATAATTAATAGAATCCTCCAGATGTACCTGATCGACCGCAACACGCCCCCACGCAGAAATATCCGCACCGACTATCCTGACATTCTCACAATTCTCACGAATAGCCACCGCATCGATCTTTCCCCCTTTTACAACAAAATTTTCCAATATGAGATACCTACAATCGTCAACTTCGAGCGCTTGCCTATAAGTAGAAGATACCTCAATAGGAACGTCTCCTATAATCTTAATCCATCCATCGGCACGTCCTTTCATTCCCTTCAACACAACTCCTGAACCGGCCTTGTACTCTTTCAACTCACTCAATTTCCACTCTCTTTTAATAGGAGGACAAGAGTTCCAAGTAACAAAATCCCCCTTTTTGGCCGTAATCCATTTATTCTTACGTTTTTTCTCCAAACGAACATCATACTCGGTATTCTCTTTCAAGTTCATAATAGATCCTCTCAACTGAAAACGTTGAATATCATAATAAGGAGGAAAAGCCTCACACCACTGAGATTCATTTTTTGCTTTATATAAAAGACGAAAAACATCGGATGTATTCCACGCTTTATCAAAAGTAACATCGAATACAGAATCGCAATAATAACTACAATTCTCAAATGTAGGAATCAATCTCAACTTTTGTTGTCCGGACATACGCATCCAAGAGAAAACAAAAATGAAACATACTATGGAAATTAAACGCAAACGACTCATATTAATATCTTTTTAATTACTTATTCTTCTAACTTGGCAACATCCGCCTCATGCAGTTCTATCCCGGCCAAAATAAAAGGAGCAATTCCTTTCGGATCATTCTCTACAATCTTTTCCGTTACATAATACTGATAGTCACCTTCGCGGTAAGGGATTCCTCCCAATCCACAACCACCACAAATTTGTGTCAATACCAGATTGCCATTCTCATCATTTTTCATTAAATTGGCAATGATACCATCAAAGGCCTCATGCGCTACTTTTAAGTAAGAAGGCTGTAAATAGCCCTTCCTTACCCCTTTTGCAAAGCTATAAATAAACATCGAAGATCCTGATGCCTCTAAATAGTTACCTTCTATCCCACCGCAATCAAGTACCTGAAACCAAAGTTTACTCTCCGGGTCCTGTACCTTCATCAAAGACTCAGCCACATTTACAAAGATAGAAATTAATGAGTCCCGCCCGACATGGTCCTCAGGTAAAAAATCAAGAACATCAACAATTGCCATCATATACCAACCGGTTGCCCGACCCCAAAAATGACGAGACTGCCCATTCTCAGGATTCGCCCAGCGTTGAGTCTTACTTTCATCCCAAGCATGATACAGCAATCCGGTTTTCGGATCAAGTGTTTTGGTATAAATCAAAGTTATCTGCCGGACAGCCTCATCAAACCATTGCGGCTGACCGAATACCTCCGCATACTCAGCCATGAAAGGCGATGCCATAAAAACACCATCCAACCACATCTGATGCGGATAAATCTTCTTATGCCAATAACCTCTTTCGGCAGTTCTCGGATGTGTTTCCAATTGTTTTATCTCCAGATGCAAAGCATTTGCATAACAAGAATCACCAGTTTCCTCATAAAGTGAAAACAAAGGAACTGCCGGACGAATCTTATCCAGATTATATTCCTCTAATTTATAATACCGGATATTCCCCACACTATCCACATAATAGTCAAAGAAATCCTTCATATATTCCCCATAAACCGGATTATTCGTATATCGTTCCAGTTTTCCTATAGCCTCAGCCAAAAGAGCATAATCATATTGCCATGAAGTCCTCTTATCAAGGTGGTCCATGTGATGAACAATAGAGTCATACCGAGACATTATCGCTTCTGCCACTTTGATGGAATATTCTAAAGGAACTGCTTTGACAATCGGTTGTTCAGAACACCCCATCAAGACTAAAAAGCCTGCCAATACCCAAGAGTAATATATTTTCCTGAACATCATTTTTTATTCCATTATAGTTATAGGTATAGAGAAACCGTCATCAAGACGGAACAGCACCATCCCATTCTTTGTATATTTCACATCTCCCACAACTTCCAATGTCAAAGTAACAGTGTCACCAGAATTAATATTCCCCATTGACGGAGTGACCTTCAACCAAGGTTTCATATCATCACTCATACGGATACAGAAACCTGTCGACACCATTTTTCCAATCTTTACGGTAATCTTCGCTGATTTCTTTCCGGATAATCTGATTAAATATTTATCAGCTACCATATCGACAGGACGACGGGGAAAAATCACTTCCGGACTTCCATATTCAAAAGCGCCCAGATCCGGTGCCTTCCCTTTATATCCATCGGTAAAATTAGGAATTTTCATTCCTTTATCAATTCCTTTATCTTTTTTTCTGAGAGTCAACAATCCCTGCTCTAAATCGACAAAAGCAGGCGCTCCATATACAGCATTTTTTTCACTTCCTTCCACTGCGACAATCTCACCTTTCTGCCGAGGCTCACATATATTTCCGAGAAAGTCATAATCAAAATCACAAAGAGGGTTTCGATGCGGATCATAAATATTATATCCTTTGCGAGCCGGATTATTGACAGCAATCAACGAATAAATAATATTATTACGAAGATATGCATTAAAAAGTTCTCTATTAGAATCTTTACCATACCCGACACCTGCCATTCCTCCACCGGCATGTATAATAGTATTATTAATCAAATATTGCATTCCTTGTGTAAAGGTATCCCCTCCTCCGTTCTTTATCGCATTACCGACAAGTCCCATTGAGTTGCCTTGATTCCATATCACATTATTATAAATATAAGAAGGTCCTTTACGATTCGGAGCTGTACTTATCCCGCAATAAGTCTGTTCCATTCGATTATCAAAAATACGTACATTACATTGTCCTCCATCCATTTCAATGGCATCATCTTGTCCAAAAGCCAAGACATTGCCATATACATCTGCATCTTTAGCCAATCCTCCGATTTCACTTCGGTTTTCCCATCCTTCAACAGGATCATTATAACGATGTGTCTGGCTGCCGATAAAATCATTATAACGAAGCACCAGACCTCCTCCTGCTTGCATGACATAAACAGCATTCGGACCTTGCGGATGCGCAAACGTATATTTCTGTCCTGCCAGTTCCCCTAATTCAATAAATCCATTCCATGGATTGGTATAACCGATAGGATCATGTACATAACAACGTTCTATTACTACATTCTTTGAACGATAAACGGTTATGCCCCCATCGTTGTTTATCATCTTTCCATTTCTATCAAGATAATGTCCATCCTGATTTTGCCGGATACTTTCACGCCCCCACTGCGTCACTTCACAATTCACAAAACGGACATTCTCCACCTTCGCATTTGTTTTGATACCATGACGGAATCCTCCACTGACCAGCAGTTTTTCAAATATCAGATATTGACAATCATCTAGAATAAGAGCAGCCTCTTTGATAATTCCCCCATGTACCGGAACATCACCGACTATTTTAATCCATCCGTCAGAAGTACCTTTCAACCCGACAATGGACAGTGTACCATCCGATTCTGTTTTAAACTGACTCACAGGTATCGTCTTTGCAATAACAGGTGTAGAAGTCCAGGTCGTAAAACTTTTTACAATAGTACGTGTATTCTTGCCATCCCGGAACAACCGAACCTGAATTTCATACGAAGTATCTTCAGAGAGACGTACCAAACTCCCTCGAAATTCTTGCAAACCTTTGTCATAGTAGGGCACAAAAGCCTCATTCCAATGTATTTCCCCACTTTTTCTATAATGTACCCGGCATTCTGTTTCTTTATCGCAAGGCACATAATAGCTGCAAGATTCGAATGTAGGATAAACAATACATGACTCCGCCTCCTCATCCCACAGTATCGCCGATGTGCTAAATAAAAAAAGCACTATCACACAACCTATGTATAAAATATATTGTTTCATTATCTGTTACTTTATCTTTTCAAGTTCTGAACCAGTCCTTTTAGATTCAATTCACGTACTCCTTCAACAACCAAAGAAGCCATCTTCATAGCACCGGTCTCCGAGAAATGAGTATCATCACTCTTTCCATCCGGTACAATCGGATTTGTGCCTGCCGCTACATAATTAAACCATTGTTTGGACTTCTCGTCTCCTTGTTTTGAGATAGCATCGGCACTTTTAGCCTGCAAATCTATCAAAAGAGTATTCTCTTTCTGAGCAACCTCTTTCACTATTTCCGGATACACTCCATGAGAGTCACTAAATACACCCTTTTTAAACTTACGACGACTCACAGGAGTTACTAATATAGGGGTAGCCCCTTTAGTTTTAACTTCAGTCACAAACTTAATCAGATTCTTCTTATAATCCTCCGGAGATGTGTAGCGATCAGGCTTCTTAATACTGGCATCATTATGTCCGAACTGAATAAAAACATAAGAGTTGTTATCCGCTTTGGCCATTAGCTTATCCCAACGCCCTTCTTCGATGAAAGTCCGTGAGCTACGCCCTCCTTTAGCAAAATTAAAGACTTCGACTTCTTCTGTGAAAAACCGGGGCAATACTTGTCCCCACCCCCAGTCCGTATTCTTCTCATGATTTACATCCTGCATAGTAGAATCACCTGCAAGAAGAACTTTCACCTTTTTCCCATCTTGCTCTCCGCTATGCACATAACTATATCCCATCAAAAGAAAAGCAGATAAGAGCAATAAAAATTTAAATGATACACCTTTCATCATAATAGTAAATATTTTGTCCTATAAAAACTGTTTATTTATCGTCTCTAAAAACTATCCAAACACTTGACAGCATCATTCCGAGCTCCCCGTTTAAAAAGTACCGGTTGCCTATAAACTGACAGATCGTTGTTATATAACGTTATACGACGGTTGGCCGAGCCCTCCACTTGTAAAAGTGTATTATTAATTCCAACCGGAAGATTTCCACTAATTTGTATATTTGCACACTGATTTAAAATGATAAGAGGCGCTCCCGGTTCCGGATTTTCAAATGTAAACCGATGTAAGCTCATGTTCTCTACATTTTCACAATAAAGCGCACTTCGAGGATCTTCACTTTGAGATTCTAGAAAAATATTCTGCATTCTCAATCCCTCTACATTACGTATAAAAAAGCCATAAGCCGGTGCATCTGCAAAAATCAAAGTTTCCGGATACTCTTTATTACGATCCCCCATATTCCGTCGGTGTGCATCTTCTTCGCTACCTCCTCCTTCACAAATAATATGAATATTATTCAGACTAACATTCTCTACCGGATGATTGACTAAACCTGATATAGAGCTTGTGACAAGTCCATACATCTTTGCTGTCATATTTGAAATACTGATATTTCGCAGTATGCCTGCTGTTTGCGACGGACCACCATCATAATAGTTACGTCCCCTGTCTGCCAGCCGAATAAAAATAGGAGTCATGAAACCATTGGAAACAATATTATCTATGTGGATTCCATCCACGAGAGCTCCATCCACAGTTTCTAATGCGATCGCTCCCAACGTCCGTTCATCACGGTCATAAATGGTAGGATGTTCCGATCGCCATAAAGCACAATTACTTACTGTAAAATTCAAAAATGCCCCATTCGTTTCAGTTCCCCATTTCAAAGCATTGCAATTAGAAGCTATTATACAATTAGCCACTACCACATTCTCACATTTACCGGTAGCATTCGTAGTTTTAAAACAGATAGCATCATCATCCGTATCAAAATTGCTATTGACAATACGAACATTTTTACAATTATCGATATCAATGCCATCATTATTATAGTTTCCATGATTCAACACGGTAATGCCATCCACTAGGATATTAGTACAGTTCAGATAATGTTGCATCCAGGCAGGAGAGTTCCTCAATGTAATGCCACTTACCTTTATCTGTTCACAACTAACAGCACGAATTATATAAGGTCTCCGAAGAATGGACTTAAGCACATCATTCTCATCAGCCTTAAAGTTCAAATGTGTTCCCTGACCATCAATAATACCCTCACCTTTTATCGCTATATTTTTTACACCTTCCGCATAAATCAAACAGGAATGAGTGTACCTATTTATATGAGATATATAATGAGAAGGAGTAGGCGGATAATCCTCCAACCGGGTACTACCTAGCAAGACAGCCCCACGTTCAAGATTTAATGTAACATTATCTTTCAGAATTAAAGTGCCGGTAAGATAAGTTCCTGAAGGAAAACGTACTTCTCCCCCCTGCACTCCCGCCTTGTCAATAGCTGCCTGTATGGCATGAGTACACAATGTCTTTCCATCTCCCTTAGCTCCAAAAGACAAAACATCCATAGCCGCCATCATCGGGAAAGCAACAAGAGACAAACATCCTAGAATTAATACCTTTATTCTTTCCATATTATCACTTCATAAAAAGATTATTAATGTCCATAGCTTTTAAGAAAATGCCTATTAGGCAGCACCTCCTGATAAGGAGAGAATACAGGTGTCAACAATACATTCCCATCTTTTCCCATTACCAACAAGGTGAATTTTCCCCTCATATTGCCTACTTTATCAGCTTTATTGTTCACAACCGGCTGTGACAACTTGGTTCCATAAGAAGACACAATAGCATTATCTGTCATATAAATTGCATCTCCAATCTTCTCAACAGCCAGATCGGAAGCAGAACCGATAAATCCAATACCTGTATTTTCATTATCCAATAAGACGGCTACATCTACCTCTCCACGGTTACCAATGAAGTGTATATCATCCTTATGCAAAGCCCATATATCCCTTTCATTATACACCGTCTTGCCGGGAGTAGAAGTATAAGGTCCGTTCCCTAACCAGCGGAATGTCTCAACAGACGGATGAAGAGTTAAAGTCAATCCACATTCCCATAAGGTACCTGTCGCATGATAAGGTTTCAAGTCATAATCAACCGAGACAAGTCCACTCTTAGAGACAGAAAAGCAAACTTTTCCTTCTACATATTCATCTACCTTATCTACTCTTAACCATTTACAATACAAAATAGCCGAGACCTTATCCTTTTCTTCCATACACTTAAAGTCCATAACTTCCGGTTCTAAAATATACGGATTCCATCCGAATACCTTTTTGCGCATTAAAAAATTCTCTATATTAATACTCGGCTTACGTCCAACCCTCAAATATAGAGGAGAATCTACCAGTTTGCGTTTATTTCCATCTTGGATAGTAATCTGTCCCTCCCGATCAACTGTAAAAAGATAGTTTTCGCCTTCCACAGAAAGTGTGGTCGATGTTTTTCTTACCTTAAAACGTTTTTGATCCGGAACACGGCTCAACAAATTCGTATAATCAGTTTTTTGATTGTTTACCAAAAGAGAGACGGATTTTTCATATACGGGCATCCCCCTATAATCAGTCACAGAAAGATAAAGCATACAATCATCATTCTCAATTTCAGCAGGTAACGTAATCTGTAATGGGATATTTTCTATCTGTTGCGCCTGCGCTTTCAAATCAACAGTACCCCGACACAATTCCTTTGACAGATTACGTACCGACCAATTACAGTGATACCCCACAAGAGAAATAAAATTAAACCGGTTTTCCACCGTAAAGTTGATCATCTGTTCTCCCTTGCGAACATTGATATCCCGCTCACGCACAATAACCGGAGAATAAACTTTACGTAACTGCCAGTAGTCTTCTTGAGGGTATCCGTCAGCATATACGATTCCGTCTGTTCCTTTATCCTTGAAACTGTCAAGATAACGCAAAGAATCAATCCACACCCCCATAACGACAGAATCACGCATAAAATCATCAACAGTCCGATTGCGTAACAAAGCCTGATCACTCCAACACCATACGGCTCCCCCAGCAATATTCTTTCTACTCAAAATCGTGTCAAACTGGCTTTCCAGGGCATCGAAAGCCAAGCCTAAAGAATGACTATATTCCGTAGTTATCACAGGCTTTTCTTTCAAATCTGCTATTTTCACCACTGCTTGGGGAGACTGGTAATGAAACGCATAGATATCAAGATTATCACTCAGACGCTCCCTATTTTCCATAAAATAATGTCCTGCCATCGGAAGCGCACGCGGACGTGTCGGATCTTTCAGTTTGACATACTGCACCACTTTCTCCACGACCTCCGTATAAGGATTTTCATTACCGATCGTCCACATGATTATTGACGGGTGATTTTTATCTCTTGTCAGTGTCGCTTCAGCCCTCGTACAAAGTTCTGTAGTAAACTCTGCTTTATATAAATTAGAATCACCATATCCAAACGGAACCTCGCAACAAACATAAAAGCCCATTTCATCACACATCTTATGAAAATTAGGATGGAACGGATAATGTGCCGTACGAATAAAATTCACATTAGCAGCCTTCATCATTTTCAACTGAGTCTGACGGTCAGTATCTGTCAGAGCCCTTCCACGTATCGGATCTATTTCATTATGGCAAGTACCGCGAAGAAGAACCGGTGTATTATTAACCATCAGAATACCATCTTTCACTATAACCTCCCGCACACCTACATTTTCATATACCTGTTGAACAACTTCATTCTTGTTATTCACAATCCTCACTTCCATCCGATATAAATAAGGAGTCTCGGCAGTCCATAAATGGGGGTGTTCCAATTCACAGGTAAACTGTAACGATTGGTGATTGTCCTGTAGTTCAATCGGTTGTGAAGAAGAGAACAACTGATGACCTCCTTTATCATAGAACAGGATTTGTGCACGATATTGCCTATCACTGATAGTTGTTTCAAAAGTACCCACATCCACTTTAAAAGTAAGAGTTGCACATTCATTACCTTTAAGTTGACTCACAAATGTGACATCTTTCAGGTGAAGATCGGGAACGGAGAATAATTCAACATCTCTGAAAATTCCCGCAAGTGCCCAGCAGTCATTCAAATCAAATCTCCAGCCCATAGTTCGCGTGGTTACTTTCACTGCAAGCACATTAGGCCGGTCAAAATATATAAACGGGGTTATATTAAACTGACAGGGATTAAATGAACTTCCCCATTTCCCTGCATAATGTCCGTTTACATACACTTCATATCCAAACAACACGCCATCAAAACGTAGAATAACGTGTTTATTACTCCAGGCTGGATTCGCTTTGAAAGTAGTCCGATACAATCCCCAAGCTTCTACAATATCAGCACCATATTGTGGCGTCTTAAAGCCCTCCGTTTCCCAATTAGACGGTACTGTAATATATTCCCAAGAAGAATCATCAAAAGACACCTCTGTAAACCCAGCCAAAGAGGACGGGATATTTTTATTCTCAACGTATTTAAATTTCCATTTTCCATTCAATGTCTGAATCTCCATCTTATCCCGTACTTGATATACCGATTGTTTCGGTATATCAAGTTTCTGAGCGAAGTTTAACATAGGAAATATCAGCAAAAGAATCTGAATAATACACTTTTTCATTGATTCCTTTTTATATGTAACTTCAAATTAACTGTTGCAACTCTTATTAATACCATCTAGGATCTCCGACATTGCTAATTCCTGCATCCGGGGATATTTGATAATTATAGCTATTTCTTCCTGGGAAAATTCCATCGGCAGTTCCTACTAAATCTAATAAAGGTTTAACCGTAGTATCTCCAGATAACTTATTCTTAGAAGTACTAAGCATATACGAATCATCAACAAGCAAGCTAACTCCCTGTACAAATTTATTCGAAAGCTTCACGGTGTACATTTCACCAAAGACACATCCGTTTATTTCAGGTTTAATAGATGTAGTCACTCCCGATACTTTTAAATCAAGAAAAGGCTTAGCCATGTCCTTATTATCTCCCGTCCAACTTCCTTCAATCATCGGTTTATCATTCCCTAGTTCATCAAATGTACAGTTCTCTATCACAATAGAGGGGTTAGTATAACCATCTATCGTATCAAAAACACGGGCTTCAATAAGTCCCCTCATCAAATGATGGAATGTACTGTTACGAAGCGAATACTTCTGACAGAAGGCATTATAATCCTTTTTACTCGTCACACTGATAAATGAAGCATATCCAGTTTTGTTACGTCCTAAATCATACGCTTGTATATTGTCAACTGTGAGTGCTTGTATTCTTACTTTCTTAGAAGAGGAAGTGATTCCGGATATCAATTCTATAAATGAGTTTGCAAAATTCCGTATCACGCAATCCTTCACTAATAAATTTGTCACATACAATTCAGAAATATCTTTCAGATCAACTCCAATCAGTTGTGCCGCTGGCTCATTTGCTATATTTTCAGTCTGTCCATCCCATGACATTCCTGAAAATTCAATACGCTGTAAAGTCAGATTCTCAATCGTTGTTGCAGGAGTGTCACCAGTCAATAAGATTCCTTTCACATAAAGTACAGGACGTGCTACTCCCGGTTCACCTATCAAAGTAATATTCTTCTTAATATAAATATATTCATGGCTATAATCATAAACAGTCTCACCGGTAAACATAATCGTCGCACCTGCCGGAGCCTCATCAATAAGTGTTTGCAATGCAGATGCATTAGATTCATCTATTGTAATCGTACCCTCAGGTTTTGTAGGCATAGTGAAACGCATAACGCCTAGAGCTTCTTCTCCATTATACATAGTAACTATATAACTTTGTCCCTCGCTCAACCCTGTGATCAACACACTTTGGGAAACTAGATCCTCCTCAGTTAACATTTGTACTCTTTCTTCCGAAGAGCCCGAAGTCTGTTCTATTTTAATCCTATCGGCCTCTACTGATTCACGCCATTCTAATTGGGCAGTTCTAAAAGACAAATTATTTTCTTCCACCGGCAAAAAAATAGAATATGCAATGCCAGTAGTTACCTCAGCATATATATATTTGGAATTTAGCGACTCGTCCGCCATTGTTCCACATAGTCTAAGGTAATAAAGCTGATTTTCCATCAAATCTGTCAGTGTTACTGTTCGTGTCTTACCATCTGTATCTACCGTTTTATCAATCGTTGTAAACTCTTTATCCGTTGCTATCTCAAGTCTATATCCCTGTGCACCTTCCGTACCGGTCCAGGTAGCAATCAATCCGTCATAATAAGCCTCCGCTTTCAAACTTTTCGGTTTAAAAAGACGGGGAGTTTCCAATTCATCTTCATCACAACCTGTCACAACAAAAGGATATATAATCAAACAGGCCATTACCAATATTAGATATATAAAACTATTCTTTCTCATCTTACCTCATTTTAATGTCCGTAATAATTTTGTAAAGCTCCCCGACTATCTGTTATGACATCCTTATGTAAAGGAAGAATATACACCATCGGAGTAGCATCGATATATTCATCTTTATAACTCTTTACAAAAGTCGTATTCAGTACGCCATTATTATCAGTGGTAGCACTTGCCCATGCTTTTTTCGTGTATCCTGAAGGGGCATTAGACAGAGAGTTATCAAAATTCAATATCTCCAACGTACCGTCATTGTTAGTTTTCACATAAACCGATTGAGGATATGCGCTATTATTCTTCATCTCAGCCAATTTAACCTTCATCTCTTGAATCTTTTTCTGAAGAAGGTTCCAGCGAATCAAGTCATACTTCCGAATGCCTTCACCACCAAACTCCCAAGCACGTTCATTCACCAATGCTTCAAAGAATGCATCTTTATCATCCAAAGCATCCACATAAGCATCTACTTTTCGTACATGGTCTTCTGTTTTAAATGCCCGACGACGCACTTCTTTCAAAGCGTCACGTGCATCATCTGTGGGACCATTGTGAAGTTCGTTTTCCGTTTCAGCCAACATCAAAAGCACATCAGCATAACGAATTACAGGCCAATTGATTCCCGAACTATATTGCACATTCGGACCTTGAGGCGTTTTCATCCACATCCTTGACCATTTGCCAATATAAATAGATCTCCATTCGGTAAACACCTGTTCTATATATCCTTTTTCATCATTCCATGCCCATTTATACGGAGCACAAGTCACATCCCGGCGGGTATCCTTATAATCGAATGAAGCGTGGTAAGGTAAAGTAGCATAATACCAACCATCTGATTTTCCATAAGCAATATGAGAACTTCCTTCTATTTTATGACCGATAATCACTCCTACACTCCCGCTATATGTAGTTGCATAAGGAATTTCAAACAACATATCCTCATTCGAAGGATACACTTCTTCACATTGATTCTTAAACACTTGCAGAAAATCAGTGTTTGCTAATGTATGCTTCCTAGAATCCCGAAGTTTACGACAATACGTATTGGCTATTTCATAATAATCTATATAATTCTCAACCCGTTCAATAGTACCCGGAAAAGATGGATTAGCATAGTCCGGCATTAATGTATATCCTCCCAAAGTCAGTGCAATACGAGCTATCAGCCCCTGAACCGCACCACGATTCATCCGTTCTACACTTTGAGACATTTCGGATGCATAGAGCATTCCAGGCTCTACCGCTATCAGATCGTTAATCAATGTCTCAAGAATCTCGGTACGAGACGTTACCCCTTGATAAAAGTTATCATCAGGCATAGTAGGAGTCATCTTAAAAGGGACATCTCCCCAAGCACGTACCAAGTCGAGATAGAGCATGGCACGAAGTCCTTTTGCCTCTCCATAAAGCTGTCTTATCATCGATGGCGTATCAGCCGGATTCTGTTCCAGAAGCGGGCTGCTTTCGATTCCTGCTATACACTCATTTGCCGTATTGATGGCTTTGTAGATATAATCCCAACTCACCAGTTCTTCATTGTCAATCGTAGCTGAGTAATCCCAAATACCACGTCTTGTATTATCAGGAGTTGCATTACAAGTTCCAAATTCAATATCAGTATTAAAAGAATAAATCAAAGGAATAGTACGTCCATACAATTTTTCTTCTGAGATTTGGGCATAAATATTCAGAATAGCCCGATAGATATCCCCTTCATTCTGATAAATTTCATTATCTGTTAATTGTGAACCTGAAGTAGTATCTAAGAAATCACTGCATGAAAAAGTGATTATTCCCAATATCCCGGTAAATAGCAAAATAATATATTTTCTAATCGTTCTCATAACTTAGTAGATTTAAAATGTGATATTAGCTCCAAGGGTAAATGTCCGTGCTTTCGGATAAGAAGAGAAATCAACTCCCGGAGTCAACGGGGTACTCAAACAAGTGCTCACTTCCGGATCAAAACCAGAATATTTAGTCCACACAAATACATTGTTTACTGTACAATAAACACGGCATCTATTAATCAAGACTCTTTTTGTCCATTTTGTAGGTAAGGTATATCCTATGGTAATATTGTTCAGTCGGAGGAAAGAACCATCTTCAATTGCCCACGAATGCAAAACCGGTATTTTCATAGCCGGACTCCAAATAGTTGCATTTTCATTGAGAGTACGTAACTGTTCCATATCTGTAATTTTATTGCCTGCATCATCCATATATCTGAAACGATTTGCACTACTCATTACAGACAACATATTATAATAGTCTTTTTTCCATTGGGTAGTAAATTGTATTTTATTCGCATTGTATACATCATTACCATATACCCAATTAAAGAACAAAGAGATATCCAAATTCTTATATACTGCCGAAAGATTTAATCCGCCTGTATGTTTTGGGTTTGTATTACCTATAATCTGACGATCATCGGGAGTAATATTATATGTATCCGGGTTATCCGGATCTACCGGTGTTGTTTTCTTTAATTTAAGAGAACCCGGAGACGGCACTCCCGCACCTTGATTAATTGTATTATATGCTTGAGTAATGCTTTGCGAGTTGGCTATACCCTCTTTCAAATACCATTTACCATCAGAACCCTGTTGATAATCATCCACTTGATAGAAGCCATCCGTCACATACCCATATATCAAACCGGTGGGTTGCCCTACACGAAGAATAAAGTCATCACTTTCACGCAGTCCCTCTGCCCATCCGCTGCGATAGAAAGTTTCATCAACTCCAGCCAGTTTATCGACTTTATTCCGGTTCAAAGAGAAATTCAGAGTAGCTGTCAATGAGAAGTTTCTTTTACGAACCAATTGTCCGGTAATTGAGAATTCAAATCCTCGATTGGACGTCTGTCCGATATTCCTCAACTGGTCATTATAACCGGACGAAGCTGGAACAACAGATTTCAGCAACAGATCTTTAGTCGTATTCCAATAAAAATCAATAGTTCCCGATAACCGGTTATTAAAGAATGAATAGTCAATACCAAAGTTTCTTGTGATAGTAGTCTCCCACTTCAAACTAGGATTTATCAATGTAGAAGATGTATTCTCATAATACAAATTCGGTACATTTCCAACTCCCGCTACCGGAGAAGTAATAGCCCCCACATAGGTGCGTCTCCACATATCGTTATCTATTCGGTTGTTTCCCGCTTCACCATAACTAAGACGTATTTTCATATCATCAATCTGACTGACATTTTTTAGGAAAGGTTCACTCGAAATACGCCATGCAAAAGCTGCGGAAGGAAAGATCCCCCACTGATTTCCCGGTGCAAATTTAGTAGAACCATCCGCCCTCACTGTTGCGGTAAACAAATATCTATCTTTCAATGTATAATTCGCCCGCCCGAAAAAAGAGGCTAAACGAGTATCCGCTCCATTATTGGTAATCGTATATTCGGTAGAACCAGACTGCATTCTATCAAAAGCCTTCTGTGGTGTAAAATCCTCAGGAAACATCCGGGAAGAACTTATAATGGAACGGTTTTCTTCTGACATTGCTTCAAACCCGGCCACAGCACTTAAAGAATGGATACCTTTCAGGTTACGCAATTTAAAATTCAACGTATGTGCAGTACGCCAACGAGGTCTTTCCTGACTTTGTATTTCTGCTACCGGTTTCCCGGCATTCTTACGTCCCGTATAGGTAATGGGACCATAATAACGCTCTATTTTCCGATCGCTTGTTTGTATACCAAATTCACTTTTCCAACTAAACATCTTATTGATTGTCCAAGAAAGGGCCGTATTGACATTAAGTTCCTCCCTCTTCTGTTTCTTATAATCCTGATTGATCAAAAGAACCGGATCATAGAGTTCACTCAACGCTTCAATATCATCATCCGCAGCCTCCTCAATATTAATATCCCCACGAGTATCACGCCCCGTAACCGGACGAAAACTAACCGCATTCTTTATCTGCGTAGAAGAAGTGGCAGACGTACCGGCTCCCATCGTAACAGCATTACTATAATATGCAGAAAGATCAAATTTCAATGCACGGCTAATCTGATGATTCAACTTAACATTCGCATTGAACCTTTCAAAAGAAGAATTTAACAAAATAGCATCCTCATTCAAGTACGTGAAACTAGCTGTAAATTTAGTCTTATCTGTACCTCCGTTAATACTTATATTATGAGACTGTCCCCATGCATCACGCCCATACATCTCATCCTGTGTATCCCTAGCTTTTATATTCTTATATATATCAAAATCATCTGTATCTCCATAAATCTTTAAAAAATTACTAATATCTTCCCCGTATTTAAGAGTTAGCAGTTCATGTTGCAGAGTTACAAATTCATACGAATCCAATACATCGTATTTCTTAGCCACTTTCTTATATTGTGCATAACCGTTGTAATTAATTGTCGTTTTCCCCGCCTGAGCCGATTTTGTAGTAATAATCACAACTCCGTTAGCACCTCTTGCCCCATAAATAGCAGTAGACGCCGCATCCTTCAAGATATCAATCGATTCAATATCATTAGGAGATATATCAGAAATCCGATCCATAGGAAAGCCGTCCACAATATACAGCGGGCTATTATCCTGTGTAATAGAACCTCCACCACGAACTCTCACTTGAATTTCCGCATCGGGAGCTCCATCTGTCGTCGTCACATTAACTCCCGCCATACGTCCGGTAAGAGCAGCAACAGTATTCGAAATTGGAATATTCGCGATGGACTTTCCAGACAAAGTAGCCACAGACCCCGTCAAATCTTTTCTCGCAATAGTTCCGTAGCCAATTACCACGACCTCATCCATATCAATAGACTTCTCCTTCATCACAACCTTATAAACAAGATTTTTACGATTAAAAGGAATCTCCACAGTCTCCATGCCGAGATAAGAAAAGACCAATATTTCTCCTCCTTTAGGAACCTTCAGATTAAAAGTACCATTGGCATTAGTCAATGTTCCGGTAGCTGTTCCTTTCACCGTCACTGTTGCACCAATAACCGGTTCTCCATACGAATCAATAACACTTCCGGTAATATCTCGCTGTGCAAAAGCCACAATTGGGCAACATAATACAACGAGTAGAATCAGATAGTGCTTAAACATCTTTTTTTCTTGGCTTGTTTTCATTGCATATTAATTTATATAGGTTAATTTTCATTCTCGACATTGTCTACATTACTATATTTTTTAGGTGTCACTCCAAATTGTTTCTTAAATGCCACACTAAAATATTTCACATCCGGGAAGCCAGTCAAATAAGCTACTTCACTGACATAATAACGTTGTTCCCTCAATAATGCTGCAGCCTTCTTTAGACGGATAATCTTGATAAAATCATTTGGAGAAAGTCCCGTCAAAGCCTTTAATTTATTATAAACAGACGTACGGCTCATCCCCAACTCCGAACAGAAGGTATTAATGGAGAACGTCACATCCGATAGATAACGTTCAATTATATGTTCTGACTTCTGCATAAACTCATTGTCCATATTATTAGTATATTCTACCATTTTTTCTTCTCCTGCACTAGCTGCAAAGGTCTCCTGCAAGTGTAGTCTGTTTTTTAATATACTCTCGATCTTCACTTTCAATATCCCTATATCAAAAGGTTTCAGGATATAATCTTCCGCACCTGCTTCATATCCTGCTATAATATTTGACTTCTCATCCAAAGCCGTGATTAGTATAACCGGTATATGGCAATAAGACATATCCGATTTCATCCTCCTGCACAATTCATCTCCACGCATCAACGGCATCACCACATCCGAAAGAACAATTTGCGGGGAACGTTCCTTTAAGAGTTCCATTGCTTCCACTCCATTGTGGGCAACAAGTATATGATACTGCGAAGAAAGACTGGCTGACAAATATTCACACATTTCAATATTATCTTCAACCAACAGCAATTCGGGTAAAGATCCGGTTATTTCTTCATCGTCATTTTCTATATTTTCTATATTTTCTATTTCATTCAACTTATCATCCACTATTTCTTCTGGAAGAAAATGCTGATTCCCATTTTTAAAGCGTAATACAAATGTACTACCCTTTCCTTCTTCACTTTTAAAGCAAATCTCTCCTTGCATTAAAGATACCAAGCTGCGAGTAATCAGTAACCCTAATCCACTCCCTGTTTCCGAAGTATTAATGGCATTGTCTGCCCGATAATAGCGTTTAAAAAGATGCTTCCGAGCCTTCACTGGAATTCCTATTCCATTATCAGACACCCTGAATCCCCAAGAAGTATCGTCCGCATAGGCAATAATTCGGACTGTACTACCCTCCGGACTATACTTTATTGCATTAGAAATCAGATTATCAAAAATGGTATCCATCTTTGCCGTGTCAAACCAAGCCATGACTCTCCTTCCTGTATCTTCAAAAGACAACGTAATTTTTTTCTGACCGGCAAGAGGTAAAAAGCTCTCCATTTTTCGCTTCAACCACATATCCAGTTCACACTGAGTAACTGTCAGTTTCAATGCGTTCGACTCTGCTCGTTGTAAATCAATCAATTGATTAATCAGTGTATTCAACTTTTCCACATTCCTCAACGCTAGATCAAGAAAATGCCTACCTTGGGCACTCAGACATTCCTCGTGTTCCAACTCATTTAAAGGGGCTTTAATCAAAGTGATAGGAGTACGAATATTATGTGCCGTATCAATAAAGAATCTGGTACGTTCACGCGAAGATCTCTCCGCCATCCTATTGGTAAAATAACGATAAAGCATATAAGCAATCCATAATACCAATAACATATAGACAATATAGGCATATATACTATTCCAAAATGGCGGTTGCACAACTATATCCATCGTCCGAGTCTCACTTACAGAAGAGTCATTTTCATTAAATACCCGAACCAATAATTTGTAACTTCCTGCATCCAGGTTACTGTACGATGCAACAGACTGATTAGTAGGCCGACTCCATTCCCGATCAAATCCCTCCAACTTCCAAGTAAACATCCACTTATCCGGATTACTAAAGTTGATATTCACAAATGAAACGGAAAATGTATTTTGATCATGCTTTAGAGTGATCCGTTCCGTTTCATCAACAGTTGTCTGCAAAGGTGAACCTTTTATTCCCGGATAAACAACTTGATTATACAAAGAGAACTGGTCGAAATAAAGTTTCGGTTGAGAGACTTTCGTTGCAGCCGACTCCGGAGAGAATTCAACAGCACCGATAGGTGATCCAAATACCAGATTCCCATTCGCCCTCCTCGTGTAAGCACCCGTATTAAAATCCTCACTTAAAAAGCCATCAGCGATACCAAATTTGTAAGTTTGTCCTGTCTGCGGATTCAAACGAATCAACCCCATATGAGTACTAATCCATAAATGTGAAAACTGATCTGCCTGAATACCACAAATAGTATAAGACTCAAAGCCTTTCACATTGACTATGCTTTTAGTCAATATATCATAATAACTCAGTCCTCCTTCTGTACCCATCCATAATCTCCCATTACTATCCAGATACATTGTATTTATATATGGATTATTCAAACTACCTTCCACCTGTAATCCGGTAGATATCTTTTCCACCTTATTATTATCCCTATTTATCTGATAAAGACCCGAGCGTGTACCAGCAAACAATGTCTGCGCATCTTTTTCTATGAATGTATTGACAAACTGAAGATTTACCCGAACATACGAATCTGTTTGAGGAGTATAACGTAATACGTCTCCTTTGAATTGTGAAATCCAAATATCGTTATCTCTGTCAGCATATATAGCAGTAATATCATTTGTTACCATTCTTTTTTTAGAAGACGTTACAGTAAAATGACGCATATTTCCCGTACGCTTATTAAGAGAATATACACCGGCCGAGAAACCAGCCGCCCAAATATTTCCATTCCTATCTTCACACAACGACATTATGCTATTATCCTGTGTAAAGAAATGTTTCCATTGTTGGGTAGCTGCTATAAAAACACTTACCCCTTTATTATTCGCATACCACATATCCCCCTCTTTATCTTCAAGTAATGCATTCACATAGCTATGCGCCAAAGAGTTAGGGTTCATTCTTTCATGTTGTGTCATTGTGACATCAAATGTATGCGGATTATAAACGCAAATCCCTCTATTATAGGTACCAATCCAAATCTTCCCCCCTCTATCACTATAAATGCCATAGACATTTTTACTTATCAAATCATTTACCTGATCTTCACTTTCCGTCATTGTTGTAACCACCTTGTGAGTGTTCTTATCTATAAATAGAATTCCACCTCCATCCGTACCGACAAGAATATTATCATGATCATCTGCTGTCATAGTACGAATAGCATAGTGATTACCAGCTAGAGGAATTTGAAGGAACTCACGACTTTCTAATTGATAAATAAATAATTTTCCTGTAAAACTTCCCAGCCAAATTGTTTTACTTGGAGCGTCATAGTAAGAAGAACGAATTTGAGAAATCGAACAATCAGACTGTAAAATATCCGTAGAGATTACATTAAAAGGGTTGTCCGTTATCTCCAACATACTAAATCCTCGCTCAGTAAACAGTGCATACTGCCCATTTCCAATCTCATTGATTTCATAAACAGTCTGATTTGTAATACCAGTCACCGAAGAGAACTTCTTTTCCTGCGGAAAGTAACAATAAAGCCCATAAGAAGAACAGATCCATATACGTTCCTGACTGTCGATATATATTTTAAATATGAATGGTTCATCTTCCTTCAATAGTGAATCCAAACTCAGTTCTAGAATATAACAGTCTTTATTCTTATCATAATAATAGAGATTTCCATGACTGCTGAACCCCCAAATATCTCCTCCACAAGTAGTAGCCAAGCCGAAAATTCGAGAATCTTTAGGCTGTGGCAGGGTATAATGGCGAATGTATTTACCGTCGTATCTGTCAAATCCGGCCCGCGTCGCAAACCACATAAAATTTGACTTATCTTTCACAATCTGAAAAACTCTCCGGTTACTTAATCCGTTATCACAGTTAATCGTTTGCATATATTGAGCATGCAACGAAGTAACAACAAACAAAAATAATATGTATATAATTGAGTATTTCATAGTCTTTTTATTCGAATAGTCATGAATGAATCTTAGCACAAATATAGTTGTAGAAATGAATTTGCAATACTTTCAAAAGACCTTTTTCCGGCATTTAACAGGTAACAAACCATTTATGATAAGAAACACACTTTTTAAGCAAGCCGAAGGCAAAATTCAGCTCGTCAACAGTTGGTATCAGCAATGAAAGAAACAAAAAAGAAAAGGCTGTCGCAATACTTGAACGTATCACAACAACCTTTCAATTTATTATATAAAGTAAATAAAAATCAGACTAATGAATCATCTACCGTCCAACTCGCGTTTAATAGCCAGAAGCTCTTCTTTAATCGCCTTCAACCGATTCATGATTTCATAATTCCGGACAGTAGCTTCTTTATTATCTTTCAAACGTTGGCGGGCGCCCGGAAGCGTCATGCCTTTCTCTTTCACCAGATGATAGATGAGCCCGATTGTTTCCACATCTTCTTTACGATATTGGCGTATTCCTCTACCGGCAGTCTTGGGAGAGATCTGCGGAAACTCCTTTTCCCAAAAACGGAGCAGAGAAGTATTGACTCCGAACATATCGGCAACTTCTCCTATGGAATAATATAGTTTCAGTTCTTTATCCGTATTAAGCATAACACTCCTGTCTTTTTTTAGAATTAATCGAATACCTTACCGTGGTTGGCAGCCAACTGAATCATCTTCTCGTAATCCTCAGCACTTAAATCCATGAAATAATAGTTCACCGGATTCACCACCTGTCCCTTCACGTGCACTTCATAATGAAGATGCGGCCCGGTACTCTTTCCCGTACTGCCCACTTTTCCAATCACCTCTCCACGCACCACCTTCTTTCCGACTTTCGTATTAAACCCCTGCAAGTGAGCATATCGAGTGAGATATCCGAAGCCATGATCAATCTCAATGGTATTGCCATATCCGGTTTCCCACCCTACCTTTACCACAGTTCCGTCTCCAGTAGCATATACATCCGTTCCCGGATGAGCGGAAAAGTCCATTCCCGCATGAAACTTTGTCGTACCGTAAATAGGATCAATACGTGTACCATAACCGGAAGCCGTCTGACGAAGGTCCTTATTGGAAATAGGCTGAATGGCGGGAATACATTTCAACATTTCATCATGATTCTTGCACATATCCACCACATCATCAAAAGATTTCGATTGGATATAGAGCCGTTTGGATAGAACGTCCAACTTCTGAGTAGTATTCACCACCAGTTTCGCATTCGCTAAGTCCATCAGTTCCTCATAACGGTTCGTACCTCCGTAACCGGCCTGACGGATGGCGGGAGAAACGGGATCGGCCTGCAGGATTACCCGATAGAGGTTATCATCACGCTGCTGAATATCCTGAAGCACCCCCATAGCGTCGTCCAAACGACGGGAAAGTACATTATATTGTGCCAAAAGACGGCTGTTTTCAATTCTTAATTCCTTCTCCGATGGAGAGCCGAAGATAAGAAGCAACACGATAAAACAGCCCGCTCCCAACCCCATACCATAGAAAAGCCGACGCAAAATACTAAGCGCACGCTGCCGTACGGTGGGGTAAATTCGATCGTATGTCTGCGTCTGTGGATTATAGATATAGTAAACTTTGCGCATCTTTTTGAAAATATTTCGCTTGTTAATACGGCAAAAGTAATAAAAACGAGCTATCTTTGCACAGTTTTTACGAATTTATGAGCTGTGATTTATGATTTATTGGAGATTCCTCCCTTCTCTCATATCCCACAGCCCCATAGTTCATAATTCATAACTCATAATTCTTCATTATATGTTGACTGCAAAAGAGATCAGAGATTCATTCAAGAATTTCTTTGAGTCGAAAGGACACCACATCGTTCCGTCGGCTCCAATGGTGATTAAAGACGACCCTACCCTGATGTTTACCAATGCGGGTATGAACCAGTTTAAAGATATTATTTTGGGCAACCACCCGGCGAAATACAAAAAAGTCGCGGACTCTCAGAAATGTTTGCGCGTAAGCGGAAAGCACAATGACTTGGAGGAGGTAGGACACGATACTTACCATCATACCATGTTCGAAATGCTCGGTAACTGGTCGTTCGGCGATTACTTCAAGAAAGAAGCCATCAGTTGGGCATGGGAATATCTGGTAGATGTCTTGAAACTGAATCCGGAACATCTCTACGCAACCGTATTCGAAGGAAGTCCCGAAGAAGGATTAAGCCGTGACGACGAAGCCGCTTCCTATTGGGAACAATTCCTGCCGAAAGATCATATCATCAACGGCAACAAGCACGATAATTTCTGGGAAATGGGTGATACAGGACCTTGCGGACCTTGTTCCGAAATTCATATCGACCTTCGTCCAGCAGAAGAACGCGCCAAGATTTCCGGTCGCGATCTCGTGAACCATGATCATCCGCAGGTGATTGAAATCTGGAATCTCGTATTCATGCAGTACAACCGCAAGGCAGACAGCAGTCTTGAGCCACTTCCCGCAAAAGTGATCGACACCGGTATGGGATTCGAACGTCTTTGTATGGCACTTCAAGGCAAAACGTCCAATTATGATACGGACGTATTCCAGCCAATGCTGAAAGCGATTGCAGCCATGTCGGACACAGAATACGGAAAAGACAAGCAGCAAGATATTGCCATGCGTGTGATTGCCGACCACATCCGTACCATTGCGTTCTCTATCACGGACGGTCAGTTGCCTTCCAACGCTAAAGCAGGTTATGTGATCCGTCGTATCCTCCGCCGTGCCGTCCGTTATGGCTATACATTCCTCGGACAGAAGCAAGCATTCATGTACAAGTTGCTTCCTGTGCTGATTGAGAATATGGGTGAGGCTTATCCGGAACTGATTGCACAAAAGACATTGATTGAAAAGGTAATCAAAGAAGAAGAAGAATCATTCCTCCGCACATTGGAGACAGGTATCCGTCTGTTGGATAAGACAATGGAAGATACCAAAACTGCCGGAAAAACAGAAATCAGCGGTAAAGACGCTTTTACCTTATATGATACTTTCGGGTTCCCGCTCGACTTGACAGAATTGATTCTCCGTGAAAACGGTATGACCGTCAACATCGAAGAGTTCAACGAAGAGATGCAGCAGCAGAAGCAACGTGCCCGTAACGCTGCCGCTATCGAAACCGGTGACTGGATCACGCTGAAAGAGGGGACGACCGAATTCGTCGGTTACGACTATACGGAATACGAAGCTTCAATTCTTCGCTATCGCCAGATCAAGCAGAAAAACCAGACCTTGTATCAGATTGTACTAGACTATACTCCGTTCTATGCGGAAAGCGGTGGTCAGGTAGGTGATACCGGTGTGTTGGTAAGCGAGTTCGAAACGATTGAAGTGATCGACACCAAGAAAGAAAACAACCTTCCGATACATATTACCAAAAAGTTACCCGAACATCCGGAAGCTCCGATGATGGCTTGTGTAGACACCGACAAACGTGCTGCCTGCGCAGCCAATCACTCGGCCACTCACTTGCTGGACGCTGCTCTCCGTGAAGTTTTGGGTGAACACGTAGAACAGAAAGGTTCGTTGGTTACACCGGATTCCTTACGTTTCGACTTCTCCCACTTCCAGAAAGTGACCGATGAAGAAATCCGCAAGGTAGAGCACATTGTCAACGCCAAGATACGTGCCAACATTCCTTTGAAGGAGTACCGCAATATTCCTATCGAAGAAGCGAAAGAGCTGGGTGCTATCGCTCTCTTCGGCGAGAAGTATGGTGACAGAGTGCGTGTGATACAGTTCGGATCTTCCATCGAATTCTGTGGAGGTACACACGTAGCTGCTACAGGAAACATCGGTATGGTGAAAATCATCTCCGAAAGTTCCGTTGCTGCCGGTGTCCGCCGTATCGAGGCTTACACAGGAGCACGGGTAGAAGAAATGCTGGACACTATTCAAGACACCCTCAATGACTTAAAAGCTCTCTTCAACAATACTCCGGATCTAGGTATCGCTATCCGTAAATACATTGACGAAAACGCAGGCTTGAAGAAGCAGGTGGAAGACTTCATGAAAGAAAAAGAAGCAGCCTTGAAAGAAAGACTGTTGAAGAATATACAGGAAGTAAACGGTGTCAAGGTTATTAAGCTTTGCGCTCCACTGCCTGCAGAAGTGGTGAAGAACATTGCTTTCCAACTTCGCGGTGAAATTACGGAAAACTTGTTCTTCGTAGCCGGAAGCACGGACAACGGCAAACCAATGTTGACAGTCATGTTGAGCGACAACCTCGTAGCAACCGGTCTGAAGGCAGGCAACTTGGTAAAAGAGGCTGCCAAACTGATTCAAGGTGGCGGCGGTGGTCAACCGCACTTTGCTACCGCCGGAGGTAAGAATGCCGACGGACTACCGGCAGCAGTTGAAAAAGTGATAGAGCTGGCAGGAATCTAAAAGTAAACAGATAAAAGGATAGCGTGTCTTAAGGTAGGAATTACTTTAAGACACGCTTTTTTATATATAAATTCAAGCCCCTTATTCCAGTTGTTACGGTTTTTTCCTATCTTTGCCAACAGATTAGTTATTTTCTTATCCTTCAAATAAATAAAATAAGTAATCACTAATACCTAAAGAGCAATGAGAACGCCTATTTATCTATGCTTGCTGTTAACCTGCATGCTGGTTTCCTGTACCCCTACGCAAGAAAAACACGAAACAGATTACACATTGTACGTAAATCCGTTCATCGGAACCGACTTCACCGGAAACACGTATCCCGGTGCTCAAGCTCCTTTCGGCATGGTGCAGCTCAGCCCTGACAACGGACTTCCCGGTTGGGACCGCATCTCCGGTTATTTCTATCCGGACAGTACCATTGCCGGATTCAGCCATACCCACCTTTCCGGTACAGGAGCAGGAGATCTGTACGACATCTCTTTTATGCCTGTCACCCTTCCTTATAAAGAAGCGGAAGCACCTCTAGGCATTCATTCCAAATTCTCTCATGAAGATGAAAGCGCTTACGCAGGTTATTATCAAGTACGATTGAAAGACTACAATATCAACGTCGAACTGACTGCAACCGAACGTTGCGGTATCCAACGTTACACCTTTCCCGAAGCCCAATCCGCCATCTTCCTAAATTTGAAAAAGGCCATGAACTGGGACTTCACTAATGATTCTTATATCGAAAAGATCGACTCCGTTACCATTCAAGGCTACCGCTTCTCCGATGGTTGGGCACGCGACCAGCACATCTATTTCCGCACCCGTTTCTCCAGACCTTTCGAGAAAATGGAACTGGACACTACGGCTATTATCAAAGACAACAAACGTATCGGTACAGCCGTCATCGCCCGCTTCGACTTCAATACCAAAGAAGGTGAGCAAATTCTCGTCAATACTGCCATTTCCGGCACAAGCATGGACGGTGCAGCCAAAAACCTGCAAGCGGAAGTCCCCGAAAACGACTTCGATAAATACCTGGCTGAAACAAAAGCGAATTGGAACCGCCAACTTAGTAAAATCGAAGTGAAAGGCGATAACGAAGACGACAAAGTAAACTTCTACACCGCTCTCTATCATTCGATGATTGCCCCGACCATCTACAATGATGTGGACGGCACTTACTACGGCCCTGATAAGAAAGTGCACCAGGCAGACGGCTGGGTGAACTACAGCACTTTCTCCCTGTGGGATACCTATCGTGCAGCCCATCCTCTCTTCACTTACACAGAGCCGGAGCGTGTCAACGACATGATAAAATCCTTCATTGCCTTCTACGAGCAAAACGGCCGGTTGCCGGTATGGAACTTCTACGGAAGTGAAACAGACATGATGATCGGCTATCATGCCGTTCCTGTCATCGCAGACGCCTATCTGAAAGGTATCGGTGATTTTGATGCGGAGAAAGCATTGAACGCTTGTGTTGCAACCGCCAATCTGGACAGTTATCGAGGTATCGGGCTTTACAAAGAATTAGGATATATTCCCTACAACGTGACAGACCATTACAACGCAGAAAACTGGTCATTATCTAAAACCTTGGAATATGCCTTCGACGATTACTGCATTGCCGAAATGGCTAAGAAGATGGGTAAACAAGACATTGCGGACACATTCTACAAACGTTCCCAGAACTATAGAAATCTTTATAACCCGGAAACCTCTTTCATGCAGCCGCGCGATGACAAGGGGCACTTTATCAAAGGTTTCAAAGCCGACGACTATACTCCACACATCTGCGAAAGCAACGGATGGCAGTATTTCTGGTCGGTACAGCACGATATCGACGGATTGATAGACCTTGTAGGCGGCAAAAACAGATTTGCCGAGAAACTGGACAGTATGTTCACCTATCATCCGGCAGCAGACGCCGAACTTCCACTGTTCAGTACGGGAATGATCGGTCAATACGCACATGGAAACGAACCGAGCCATCATGTCGTCTACCTTTTCAATTCAATAGGCTTCAATGAACGGACTCAATATTACGTAGCAAAAGTAATGAACGAACTTTATAAGAACGAGCCTGCCGGTCTTTGCGGCAACGAAGATTGCGGGCAAATGTCGGCATGGTACGTATTCAGCGCAATGGGCTTCTATCCGGTAAATCCGGTCAGCGGCAAGTACGAAATAGGAACCCCGCTCTTCCCGGAAATGCAGTTGCATCTGGCAAACGGTAAAACATTTACCGTGCTGGCTCCTAATGTAAACAAGAGGAATATCTATATACAGTCAACCAAAGTAAACGGACACCCCTACGACAAAACTTATATCACCCATGAACAAATCATGAGTGGAGCCACCGTAGAATTCGAGATGGGCAGTACCCCAAAAACAATCGGAGTCATATTCGAGGAAAAACGACCTTAAATATATCTGAACTAATATCTATTGAGAGAATGAATGAAAACTTCGATGTAACCTACAAAGCATTATTCCGCAAGTACTACCCCAGCCTCATCTTCTACGCTACCCGCCTGGTAGGGGAAGAAGAGGCGGAAGACGTGGTACAGGATGTCTTTGTGGAGCTATGGAGACGGAAAGACAGCATAGAGATAGGCGACCAGATACAGGCTTTTCTCTACCGTGCCGTCTATACCCGTGCCCTCAACGTGTTGAAACATCGCAATGTGGAAGACGGCTACTGTGCTGCTATGGAGGAAATTAACCAGAAACGTGCAGAATTCTATCAGCCGGACAACAATGAAGTAATCCGGCGAATTGAAGACAGAGAACTACGTAAAGAGATCTACAACGCCATTAATGAATTGCCGGACAAGTGCAAGGAAGTTTTCAAGCTAAGCTATCTGCACGAAATGAAAAACAAAGAGATAGCCGATGTTCTCGGCATTTCACTCCGCACGGTAGAGGCTCATATGTACAAGGCCTTGAAGTACTTGCGCAGCCGCCTCGATCCGCTTTGGATAATTCTTTTCTTATTTTTATGGAGAGATTGGTAAGTGTTTTTATGTTTTGAATTGTATTATTAATATGAAGGAAAAGAAAATGAGTAATCTGAGTGAAGATATAATCAACAGATATCTGACAGGACAATGTTCCGAAGAAGAGCTTATCGAAGTGAATGCTTGGATGAAGGAATCGGAAGAGAATGCCCGTCAGTTATTTCGTATGGAAGAAATTTATCATTTAGGTAAATTCGACCAATATGCCAACGGACAACGGATGCTTCGTGCAGAAAAACGACTTTATAAGAAACTGGACGAGGAGAAAGGAAAACAGAATAAAATACTGCGTATGCATCGTTGGATGAAATATGCAGCAGTCATTGCTATCATATTTTCCATCAGCGGTGGAATCGGATATTGGTTTTATCACAATGGAACCGACCAGCAAATGATGGTTGCAGTTGCCAATGAAGGTATTGTGAAGGAAGTCGTTCTGCCGGACGGAACCAAAGTCTGGTTAAACAACTCGGCTACCTTAAAGTACCCGCGCGAGTTTTCCGAAAAAGAACGTAATGTACATTTGGAAGGAGAAGCTTACTTCGAAGTTACCAAAAATCGTCATAAGCCATTCACCGTACAAAGTGACGCCATGCGTGTACGCGTATTGGGTACAACATTCAACTTCAAATGCGACAAGCGTTGCCGAGTAGCCGAAGCAACATTGATTGAAGGCGAAATAGAAGTGAAAGGGAACAAGGAAGAGGGACAAATCATCCTTACTCCCGGACAGCGTGCGGAACTGAACAAAAGCAACGGCCGACTGACTGTAAAACAAGTAGACGCCAAGTTGGATGCAGTATGGCATGACAACCTGATTCCATTCCAAAAAGCCGATATATTCACAATAACCAGAACATTGGAGCGTTTCTATGATGTGAAGATTATTCTGTCTCCCGATATGAAACCGGACAAAACTTACTCCGGTGTACTAAAACGGAAGTCCGACATCGAATCCGTACTGAAATCATTGCAGAACTCCATACCTATTGATTATAAGATTGTCGGAAACAATATCTTTATTTCTCCTAAATAAGAAATATAAGGTGTGAAACTAAAAAGCTATTAATACCATGAAATTAAAAACATTCCTTCTAGTAGGATGTTTAGGAGGTTTATTTACACTTAGCTCCTGCACAGCCCCCACTAACGTAAAAGACTATAGTGCATACGTCAACCCTTTCATCGGTACCGGTGGACATGGACATACTTTTCCCGGCGCAGTAGTTCCCCACGGCATGATTCAGCCCAGTCCGGACACCCGGATTGACGGTTGGGACGCCTGTTCCGGTTATTATTATGCCGATTCTACAATCAATGGTTTCTCCCACACACACGTCAGCGGCACAGGGTGCTGTGATTATGGGGACGTACTGTTCATGCCAACTGTAGGCAAACAACAATACCTGACTACCGATCCTCAAAGTCAAGTACTAGCCTATGCTTCTTCTTTTTCTCACGAAAATGAGGTAGCCGAACCGGGATATTATGCTGTTTTTCTAGATACTTATCAGGTAAAAGCTGAAATATCAGCCACCAAACGTGGTGCTATCCACCGCTATACTTTCCCCGAAAGTTCGGAATCCGGCTTAATCATCGATTTAGATTACAGCCTGCAACGACAGACAAACTCGGAGATGGAAATAGAAGTAATCAGTGACACGGAAATATGCGGACATAAGAAAACGACCTATTGGGCTTTCGACCAATATATTAATTTCTATGCCAAATTCTCCCAACCGTTCTCTTACACATTGATAACAGACTCTATCACCATGGACGACGGCAAACGTCTTCCTGTCTGCAAAGCCCTGTTGCATTTCAATACAAAGAAGAATGAACAAATACTTGCGAAAGTAGGCGTCTCTGCCGTCGACATAGCAGGTGCACGCAAGAATGTCGAATCAGAGATTCCCGGATGGGATTTTGATAAAGTACGCAAAGACGCACGACAGGCATGGAATCAATATCTGTCGAAAATTGATATTACAACTTCCGACAAGGAAGACAAGACCATCTTCTACTCCGCTCTCTATCACACAGGAATCAGCCCGAATCTGTTCAGCGATGCAGACGGACGTTATTTAGGTATGGATCTCGAAGTACATCAGGGAGATACCGCCAATCCCGTATATACAGTATTTTCCTTATGGGACACCTTCCGTGCATTGCACCCGTTAATGACGATTATCGACCCCGATCTGAATAACCAGTTTATCAATTCACTGATAAAGAAGCACCAGGAAGGCGGAATATACCCGATGTGGGATTTGGCTTCCAACTATACAGGCACCATGATTGGCTATCATGCTGTCCCCGTCATAGTGGACGCCTACATGAAAGGATACCGTAACTTCGATGCAAAAGAAGCCTATAAAGCCTGTCTGCGTGCAGCCGAATATGATACCACCGGTATCAAATGCCCGGACTTGGTACTGCCTCATCTCATGCCGAAAGCGAAATATTATAAAAATGCGATTGGGTATATTCCCTGCGACCGCGAAAACGAATCCGTAGCCAAAGCCTTGGAGTATGCGTATGACGACTGGTGTATCTCTATCTTCGCAGAAGCAATGAACGATTTTGAATCCAAAGCCAAATACGAACGTTTTGCCAAAGCATACGAATTCTATTTCGACAAATCAACTCGTTTCATGCGCGGACTTGATTCGAAAGGTGAATGGCGCACACCATTCAATCCGCGTGCATCAACCCATCGCAACGATGATTATTGTGAAGGAACAGCCTGGCAATGGACTTGGTTTGTACCTCACGATATAAATGGATTGGTCAATCTGATGGGTGGAGAAGACGCATTCGTTCAGAAACTCGATTCGTTATTCACGGCCGATTCATCACTCGAAGGCGAAACAACATCGTCAGACATTAGCGGACTTATCGGTCAATATGCACATGGCAACGAACCCAGCCATCATGTGATTCATTTATACAATTACGTGAACCGCCCATGGAGAACTCAAGAATTGGTGGATAGTGTTTATCGTAGTCAGTATGCTAACAGTGTAGATGGATTATCCGGTAATGAGGATTGCGGTCAGATGTCTGCCTGGTACGTTCTCAACTCCATGGGATTCTATCAGGTATGTCCCGGGAAACCGGTATATTCTATCGGACGTCCAGCTTTCGACAAAGCAGTGATCAATCTGCCCGAAGATAAAACATTCAGTATAATAGTTAAAAACAACTCCAAAGAGAATAAATACATTGAAAGCATATCACTGAACGGCAAATCTTTGGACACTCCATTCTTCAATCATCAGGATATAGCAAATGGTGGAACAATGGAAATCAGTATGACCGACAAACCTAATTACAAAACACATATACCATGAAAAGAATATTATTAATTGCTTGTGTGCTTGGTTGTACACTCTTTGCCAAAGCGAAAGACTGGACACAGTATGTCAATCCGCTAATGGGTTCGCAGTCCTCCTTTGAGTTATCAACAGGTAACACTTATCCCGCCATCGCCCGTCCTTGGGGAATGAACTTCTGGACTCCCCAAACAGGAAAAATGGGAGACGGATGGCAATACACCTATACTGCCAATAAGATTCGCGGTTTCAAACAAACGCACCAGCCCAGCCCGTGGATTAATGACTACGGGCAATTCTCCATCATGCCAATAGTCGGCAAACCCGTGTTTGATGAAGAAAAACGCGCCAGTTGGTTTGCTCACAAAGGAGAAACAGCTACTCCTTATTATTATAAGGTATACCTTGCCGAACATGATATAGTGGCGGAAATGACGCCGACGGAACGTGCCGTTCTTTTCCGTTTTACTTTCCCGGAAAACGATCATTCATATATTGTGGTAGACGCTTTCGACAAAGGTTCGTATATCAAGGTGATTCCCGAAGAAAACAAGATCATCGGCTATACTACCCGCAATAGCGGAGGAGTTCCCGAGAACTTCAAGAATTACTTTATCATCGAGTTCGACAAGCCCTTTACTTATAAAGCAACGGTAGCCAACGGCAATCTGCAAGAAAACGTTGCAGAACAAACGACTGATCATGCCGGAGCCATCATCGGATTCCGGACACATAAAGGTGAGCAGGTACACGCCCGCATCGCATCTTCCTTTATCAGCTTCGAGCAGGCTGCCACCAATATGAAAGAGTTGGGCAAAGATAATATTGAGCAGCTAGCCAAGAAAGGAAAAGAAGTTTGGAATCAGGTTTTGGGCAAAATAGAAGTAGAAGGTGGAAATCTTGACCAACATCGTACATTCTACTCATGTCTGTACCGCTCCTTACTCTTTCCACGTAAATTCTACGAACTGGACGCAGCAGGAAAACCTATTCACTACAGCCCGTACAACGGACAAGTATTGTCGGGTTATATGTATACCGACACAGGTTTTTGGGATACATTCCGTTGCCTGTTCCCATTATTGAACTTGATGTATCCTTCCATCAACAAGGAAATGCAGGAAGGACTTATCAATACGTACAAAGAAAGCGGATTCTTCCCCGAATGGGCAAGTCCCGGACACAGAGGGTGCATGGTGGGCAATAACTCCGCCTCTGTCTTGGTAGATGCCTATATGAAAGGCGTCAAAGTAGACGATATCAAAACCTTGTATGAGGGTTTGCTTCACGGGACAGAGAATGTTCATCCTCAGGTTTCTTCAACAGGACGCTTAGGACACGAATACTACAACAAACTGGGTTATGTTCCGTATGACGTAAAAATCAATGAGAACGCTGCCCGTACTTTGGAATACGCTTACGATGACTGGTGCATTTATAAACTGGCCAAAGAACTGAAACGTCCGAAAAAAGAAATCAGTCTCTTCGCCAAACGTGCCATGAACTATAAGAATCTTTTCGACAAGGAGTCTAAACTGATGCGCGGACGTAATGCGGACGGTACATTCCAATCTCCGTTCTCTCCGCTGAAATGGGGGGACGCCTTTACGGAAGGCAACAGTTGGCACTACACTTGGTCCGTATTCCACGATCCTCAAGGACTTATCGACCTGATGGGCGGGAAAAAAGAGTTTATCACTATGATGGATTCCGTATTCGCCGTACCTCCCGTTTTCGACGAAAGCTACTACGGACAGGTGATTCACGAAATCCGTGAAATGACCGTTATGAATATGGGTAACTACGCACATGGCAACCAGCCTATCCAACACATGATTTATCTGTACGACTATGCAGGCCAGCCTTGGAAAGCCCAATATTGGTTACGTCAGGTTATGGACCGGATGTACACTCCCGGACCAGACGGGTATTGCGGTGATGAAGACAACGGACAGACTTCCGCTTGGTATGTATTCTCTGCTCTCGGCTTCTATCCTGTATGCCCGGGTACGGATGAATATATTGTAGGCGCTCCATTATTCAAGAAAGCCACCCTTCACTTCGAAAACGGCAATAGTCTGGTGATTGACGCTCCCAATAACAGCAAGAAGAATTTCTATATCAACTCCATGAGTTTCAACGGAACCGATTATACCAAGAATTATCTTCGTCACGGAGATTTATTCAATGGAGGAACTATCAAAGTAGATATGAGCAACAAGCCCAATCAAGACAGAGGAACAAAAGAAGAGGATATGCCTTATTCTTTCTCAAAAGAGTAAATCTATCAGACGCGGATTAACGCAAATTAGCGTTAATCCGCATTTAAATCTACACTATTTTTACATTTATCTGTGACGGAGCTCTTAATATAAGAACCCAACTATCCACAGAGGCAATTTACATCGATAAGGAGTTTCTATCCCATCGGCCAGCACATAAGAATTAGGAATATCCGCAATCTGATCATAGTTCTTACCTTCTCCACCTACTTCCAAAGTGTAATATCCATTGATACGGAAATCTCCTGTCTTTTTACCATATTCCACTTCACTGACATATCCAAGTTGGTTGACTGCAAAAGTCTCACGTACAGTACCAATTTTCACAGGATGGGAAGCGAGAGCATATAATAAGTTAGAATTATCCAAGTAAATCTTATCAGGCTTCTGCATTTTTTTGACAGAGAGTAAGTCCGCATACAGCAAATGGAGCAGTTTTGCCCTTTCAAGGCTATTTAAATAATCAATAACAGTATTACGATGAATACCTATCGCCGTAGCTAATTTAGATATATCGACTTCAAAAGGAACCGAAGTTGCAAGAATACCCAACAAAGCTTTTAGTTTACGGATATTACTCACATCCACTCCACACAATTGGGGTAGTTCCGTCTCTATGATAAAGTTAGTGACTTGCTCTATACTTGTATAGTAATCCAACTGATTCCGTAAATAAAACGGATAATAGCCATATTGCAAATATTCCCGAAAAAACGGCAAAGGCCGACACATTCCATTCACCTTTGCACAAATATCCTCAGGAGAGGTCAATACTTCCTCTAACGAACAAATCGGCAAATCCAATTGCTTATAAAACCGAAGAAACTCCCGAAAAGAAAGTCCCTGCATTTCATAAGGGATACAACGACGGGATAAATCGGCTTCCGCATTCAAAATATTAAGCATGGAAGATGCACTAAACACTACCCGCAAATCCGGATACATATCATATACTTCTTTTATTTCTTTGCTCCAAGTCGGATATTTATGTACTTCATCCAAAAACAGGTGCTTACCCCCATTTTTATAAAATACATCTACCAAATCAAGCAAAGTATGATTGGAGAAATAGACTGTATCTAACGTACAATAAAGTACTTCCCGATTATATGCCTTATAATTCAACTTAATATACTGCAACATCAGAGTAGTTTTTCCTACTCCACGAGGTCCCCTAATCGCAATCAACTGTGCATCCCAATTAATTTGAGACATAAGTGTCCGTATAATATCCGTTGATGTAAGTGACAACAAACGGTCTTGCTTTACAAAAAGTGTTTCCATATAACTCTTTATTTATCGCTAATGAAAGACAAATATAAGCATTTGCTGTTTATAAACAGCAAAAATCACGATAAATTGCTGTTTATGGACAGCAATTTATTAAATAATGTGCTGTAAACAAACAGCAGATCACACAATCCCCCCTCTTTTTATCAAGATTCCTACTAAAAGAAATAGCCGGGAAGTATCTTTTCACTACTTTTGCTCCTACAAACAACACCTTATGAAAATGAAAGAGAAACTTGACTTCTCAGAAGTCCCCTACCAATATGCGATGTGCCTTAATCAACAATGCCTGAAGGCCGACACCTGCCTCAGACAACTTGCCGAACAAAGTGTACCGGAGAAAGTTGAATATTGGTCAATTATCAGTCCCAAACGTTTAAACTCAATAAAAGGCGATTGCCCCTACTATCGTTCCAATATCAAGGCACGCTATGCAAAAGGATTTATCGGGATCTTAGAGAGTCTGCCTCATAAGCAGATGGAAAACGTAATCTCCCACTTAATAAGTTTCTTCAACCGAAGGACCTATTACCGTGTCCGCAAAGGTGAACGTTTACTCTCTCCTGCCGAACAACAACAATTTATAAACATCCTTAAGTACTGCGGTGTTTCCCAGCCACTAAAGTTCGATGAGTATACCGAAGCTTATGATTGGTAGCAAGCCACAGTGTGTCTTGTTTTAAAAAAGGTTGACTCCTAAAATCCCAATTATGGAAAAGGATCAAACATTACGTCTGTCAT